>JAESGW010000062.1_pt1:270000-325729 | contig 325729 bp, 329 predicted proteins | sample 9269791 | NCBI WGS metagenome assembly JAESGW01 (sample SAMN16773120, study PRJNA677053) | algae metagenome | isolation source: Aphanocapsa lilacina HA4352-LM1 and co-occurring heterotrophs from near cave... | place: USA: Maniniholo cave, near Haena, Kauai, HI | collected 2009-07-28 | reverse complement strand
AACCTGTTCCGCGTCGCCAATGAGCGCACCACCTTCGCCGATGCCTTCGGCATGGCCGACCAGGTTCTGCACTCCGGCGTGCGCTCGATCACCGACCTGATGATCCTGCCCGGCCTGATCAATCTCGACTTCGCCGACGTGCGCGCGGTCATGTCCGAGATGGGCAAGGCGATGATGGGCACCGGCGAGGCCGAGGGTGACGATCGGGCCCTGATGGCCGCCCAGAACGCCATCGCCAACCCGCTGCTGGACGAGACCAGCCTGAAGGGCGCCAAGGCCGTGCTGGTGAACATCACCGGCGGCATGGACATGACCCTGCTGGAAGTCGACGAAGCCGCCAACGCCATCTCGGCCGAGGTCGACGCCGACGCCAACATCATCTTTGGTGCCGCCTTCGATCCGTCGCTGGACGGCAAGATCCGCGTCTCGGTCGTGGCAACCGGCATGGACGAGGCGGTCAAGCAGACCATCGAGCCGGCCACCAGCCGCACTGGCCTGGGCCTCGGCGGCATGGGTCGGCCGCAGCCGGCGCCCGCTCCGCGCGTCGAGGCCCCGGCCGCCCGCGTCGAGCCGCGCCCCGAACCGATCATCCGCCCGGCGGAGCCGCGTCGCGAGCCGGTCGTTCCGACCTTCGCCGCCGCGCCCGCGCCGACCCCCGCCCCCGTGGCCCGTCAGGAAGCACCGCGCGAGCTGGAGCCGATCGTCGACCCGTGGGTGGAGGAGTATGAGGCCCGCCCGGCGGCCGCCGCGCCTGCGGGTGCCGTGGCGCAGGGTGACCTGTACATGGATGACCCCGCGCCGCAGCCGTCGCGTCCGGAGCCGCAGCCGCAGGCCCACGACGAGGACGACTGGGACGATCGCGATCATCACCGCAAGTCGGGATGGAGCCTGTTCGGCAAGAAGCGCGCCCAGCCGCAGACCCCATCCTATGGCGGGCCGTCGCGCACGACCTCGCACCATGCCGAGGCCCCGACCCGGGGCGCGACCGCCCTGCAGCCGACCTATGAGCCGGAGCCGGAGAGCGAGGACGACCTGCAGATCCCGAGCTTCCTGCGCCGCCTGGCGAACTGATCGGCCCGCGACCAGCCCCAGATCAGAGTCGAACGCCCCGGCCAAGGCCGGGGCGTTCTGCGTTCGGGGGCGAGGCCGTCAGGGGCAGAGGTGGTTGACGGTGCAGTCCGGGAACAGCCAGTGGCAGTTCTCCTGACAGGCGGAATCGCCCGGTGCGCACCAGGAGTTCACGCACTGACACAGGTTGGCGCAGTCGTCGCCTTCGCACGCGGCGGCGTTCTTCGGCGTGGCCCCCGACATCAGGGTGGCCGCTCCCACGGCGGCCAGGGCCATCAGACCCTTCTTGAGCATGAGCATCGGCAGATCCTCCAGCCGCGGAATGCGGCACTCAAGGTTGCCGACATTAACCACAAGTTGTACAATCAAGAACCGGTGATCGGCGAGCACGCGAAACAATCCGAAACCGGACTTTGGTTACCGGCTGGACCCGCTTCGATTAAGGAGGCTTGGGGCGAAATTCCGCACGAAGAGGCGGAAGCGCGTAGTCGAAGAGAAACCTGGTGGCGGTCGTCGAGGACCATAGCGAAAAGACCCTGGTGGGCCCCGCGATCATCGCGGGCGTCGGCGTGCACACCGGCCGCCGCGTGCGCCTGGCCGTGCGTCCGGCGCCGACCGGGACCGGCATTGTCTTCGTGCGCACCGACGTCTCCGACGTCGACAACCGCATTCCGGTGTCCGGCGAGGCGGTCGTCGACGCCCGACTGAACACCATGATCGCCAATGCGGCGGGCACGACCCTGTCGACCATCGAGCATCTGATGGCGGCTTTCGCGGCGCTGGGCGTGTCGAACGCGGTCGTCGAGGTGGACGGGCCGGAACTGCCGATCCTCGACGGATCGGCCCTGCCGTTCGTGCAGCTGCTGGACCGCGCGGGCTTCCGCCGCCAGCCGCGCGCGGTCCGCTACGTTGAAATCCTGGAACCGGTGCGGGTCGAGGAGGGCGACAAGTCTGCGGTTCTGCTGCCTTGCGACCGCTACGAGATGCGGTTCGAGATCGACTTTCCGTCGAAGGTCATCGGCAATCAGGTGGTCGACTTCGTCGTCGACGAGGAGACCTTCCGCCGCGAGATCATGGCGGCCCGCACCTTCGGCTTCGCCCATGAGGTCGAGGCGCTGCGTCAGGCCGGTCTGGCGCGTGGGGGCTCGCTGGAGAACGCGGTCGTCATCGACGGCGACCAGATCCTGAACCCCGGCGGCCTGCGGATGGACCGCGAGTTCGTGAAGCACAAGGCGCTGGACGCCATCGGCGACCTGTACGTGCTCGGCGCGCCCCTGCTGGGCCGCTATGAAGGCATCAAGGCGGGCCACGCCATCAACAACAAGCTGGTCCGCGCCCTGCTGGCCGCCCCCCACGCCTGGCGTGAGGTCGAGCGCGTGCCCGAACTGGCGATGGCGGGCTGATTTCCGGGAGCCTTTGGCTTGAGGTTGGGCAAGCGCGGCAGCCAGCGCACCGGCTTCATCCGATCGAACAGAGGACGTGCTGAGCGCCCGCTATGGGTGGGAAGCGGACGTCGCTTAACCCAGAAAGTCACAGCGCGCGACTTAGGGTATCTCGGTCAAAAGGTGACGAAGCGGAGATTCCCTGCATCGTCTCAGAAGATCGGTTTCAGAGTAGCTTAGCGGGCGAGCGTCGCCGATTGCGAGCTTCCTTACGCGGTAGCGGAAGAGGTCCGCCGGATTCATCGCCAATATTCGTAGCTTCCGAACTTCGGCGGCAACCGGCCGCGCCGAAGCATCTGATGTCAGACCGCAGACCAACAGTGTGTGTCCGCTCGAAAGCACGACGCCCTTCTGAATAGTTAGTGCAGGGTCCGACAACTGCTCTCGCGCCGCAGCCTCAGCCGCGCGGATCGGACCCGCGTGCCCATGCCCCACCCAAGTGATCGCGACCACCAGCCCCACGACTGCACCCACCGTCCAGACAAGGACCTCGCGGCAGCGACGAGCCCACTCTCCAAAGCGAGATAACGCGGACGGCATGTGATCCTCCATTCCACGAATTTGGCCGGGTTCAGTCAGGAATGTGTGAATCTGTTCAGCGGCGGAAACACCGCTGACTAACTTGCAACCGCCTTGCATGTGAATGTCCGACACGGGTCGGGAGCGGACGGTCACCTACGGGCGACTAGCTGAGGTTCCCTGAGAGCGCCCCACGACAGATCTGTGCCGCAGCCAGCACGTCCTCCTCGCTCCTGTAGTTTGGGATGCGGGCACGCTCATGTGGAAAAGGCGAATAGTAGACCACCACATCGAATAGCTGCTGGAGGGGTGCCTTCTCGACCTCGGATAGGGCGGCGCGCTCGTCTCCGAAGTTCCATTCATGCTCAATCGCTGAACAAAAGCTCTGAACCGACACTGACCCTTCCAGCGCCGCGTCGATCAGATCACGAAAAGTCATCGCCATAGGCTGAGGGAACGCGGTCCGTCCCTTTTCGTCAATGTCTGCAACGGGTCGATAGCCGACCCTCCGGCGGGTGTCGTGAGCTGACGCTGGCGTGAACTGGAGAGCTCACCCCAGCCGGATCGCGCTCATCATGCGGCCGAAGTCCGGCTCTCCGTTCAGGAAGGCGCGGCGGTTGGAGTAGAAGCGCGCGGCGTCGGGGCGGGTGTCGTGGCCGGTCCAGGCGGTCTGTTCGACGCCGGCCTGTTCCAGTCGCCACAGGACGAAGCCGGGCAGGTCGAAGAGGCGTCGGTCCTCGCGGACGCCGAGGCGGAAAAACCGGCCGCTGCCCGGGGCCTGCTCGAGGAAGCGGCGCTCGAAGGCCTCGTCGACCTCGTAGCTGTCCTGGGCGATGCAGGGACCGACCACGGCGACGATGCGGGCCGGGTCGGCGTCGGCCGTCTTCATCAGATCGACGGTGGACTGGATTACGCCGCCCAGCGCGCCTTTCCAGCCGGCGTGGGCGGCGGCGACCACCCCCGCGACCGGGTCGGCGAACAGGACGGGCGCGCAGTCGGCGGTCAGGATCCCGCAGATGACGCCCGTCGTCGTGGTGACGACGGCGTCGCCCTCCGGCCGGTCGTCGCCCCATCCGGTTTCGGCCAGCAGGGCGATGTCGGAATGGATCTGGTAGCCACTGGCCAGGTCGTCGGGCTCGCCGCCCAGGGCCCGCGCGACCCGGGCGCGGTTCTCACGCACCGCCGCGGGATCGTCGGACGAGCCCAGACCGGTGTTCAGGCCTTCATAGAGACCCGCGGACACCCCGCCCTCACGGGTGAAGAAGCCGTGGCGGACGCCGGCGGCGTCCAGCAGGGAATGGGTGATCGGGATGGGATGGGTCATGGCTCGAAGCCCGGGACGATCAGGCTGCGCGGGGCGAAGACGGCGCAGGCCTTGAACAGCTCGCCCATCTGGTCCGGTGCGGTCAGGCGGGCCAGCTGGCGATCGACGACGGGGGCGGCCTCGGGGCGGGCGGTCGACAGGGTTCGCGCGCGGGCCTCGATGCCCAGACGGCGCAGAAACTCGCCCTGGGGCCGGCAGCCGGTCACATCGGCCCCGGCGTGCAGGGCGGCCTCGAGCACGGTGGGGAAATCGGCCCACTGGGTCACGTCGGCGGCACCGGGCTCGGCCAGCGGGTCCACTTTCGCATGACGGGACAGGGCCTGCAGCGTGTCGCCGGGACCGGGCCGGTCGCGGCCGTAGTCGATCAGCAGGGCGGCCCCCGTCGCGGCGGCCACCAGCTCCGCCACCGCGCGGCCGAAGCCTTCCTGGGCGGCGGAGATTTCCACGGTTTGTCCGTCAGCCACCTCGAAGGCCGGTCGGCGGAAGCCGCCGGTGATCGCCGACAGGGTGAAGCCCAGGTCGCCGTCGTCGGTCGCCGCGACGCAGCGCTCGCGCCAGGCGTCGCCGTCGCGCACGAACTGGCGCGCCGGCAGGCAGTCCAGCACCTCATTGGCGATCAGGATCACCGGGGCGTCGGTCTCGACCCGTCCCAGGTCGGCGACCCAGCGGGGATGGACGTCGGCGTCGGCCAACATGCGCGCCTGCACCTGCCGTAAGGGCGCGCTGGGTTCGATCAGGATCAGGTCGACGGCTTCGAGGAAGCCGGGGTCCAGCCGCGCGGCGCGCAGGGCGTCGGCCATCAGGGTGCCATCGCCGGGGCCGACCTCGACCAGACGCAAGCGCTCGGGCGCGCCCAGCCGTCGCCAGGTCTCGACCGCCCACAGGCCGATCAGCTCGCCGAACATCTGGCTGACCATGGGCGCGGTGATGAAGTCGCCGGTCGCGCCCAGCGCCGGGCGGGTCGCGTAGTAGCCACCCTGCGGATCGTGCAGGCAGCGGGTGACGTAGGCGTCGACCGGCATGGGCCCGGTCAGGGCGATCTCGCGCGCCAGCCGGGCCTTCAGCGTCTCCGTCATGCCGCCGGGGCGACGACCGGCGGCCGGCTGCGCGCCCGCCAGATCAGCCAGATGCCGATCAGGATCATCGGAATCGACAGCAGCATGCCCATGGTGACCGTGCCCTGCAGCGCGGCGGGCATGTGGGCGTCGGGCTCACGCACCGTTTCCATCAGGGCGCGGCTCAGGCCGTAGCCGGTCAGGAACAGGCCGGTGATGTAGCCCGGCTTGGACAGAAGGCGCCATTTCCAGATCGCGACCCAGAGCAGGGCGAACAGCAGCAGGCCCTCCAGACCGGCTTCGTACAGCTGGCTGGGATGGCGGGGCACATCTCCGGCGGGGCAGAAGCCATAGGTGTCGACAATGCGGTCGTTGCAGAAGCGGATGGCCCACGGCACGTCGGTGGGGCGGCCCCACAGCTCGCCATTGATGAAGTTGGCCATGCGCCCGAAGAACAGGCCGATCGGAACCGCGGGCGCCACCAGATCGCCCACGCTGAGCAGCGGGGCCTTGATGGCGCGGGCGTGGAAGAAGATGGCCAGGCAGACTCCGATCAGCCCGCCGTGGAAGCTCATGCCGCCGTCCCACAGACGCAGCAGGGCCAGATTGTCGGGGCCGGTGAACAGCTGGGCGTAGAGCTCGGGCTTGTAGAACAGGGCGAAGCCCAGCCGGCCGCCGCCGATCACGCCGAGCGCGATCCACATGACGAGGTCGTCGAGCTGGGTCGAGGTCAGGGGCGCGCGGTTCGGGGCCCAGGCCGTGACGCTTTTGGCCAGACGGGCGGCGTACCACCAGCCGAGGCCGAGACCGGCGACGTAGGCGAGGGCGTACCAGCGGATCGGCAGGGGGCCGATGTTGACCAGGATCGGGTCGAACTCGGGAAAGACCAAGGGAAGCCTCCGGTGCGGTGTCTGATCCCGGCTTTAGCAAGCGGCGCGGGCGGCGTCGCCTGCAGATCGCCGTGCGGCGTCACGTCGTCGCCATCATCCCCGGCGACACGGATGCACGGCAAGGTTTCGTTTACCATATGGCAACCGACGCGCCGGACCTTTGACCGCAGGAGACAGACACATGCAGACGCGCAATCCCCTGCTCGACGAGTTCGCCAAGCTGACCACCGGCGCCATGGGCCTGGCCCAGGCCGCGGGCGAGGAAGCCAAGTCGGCCATGCGCGCCCAGACCGACCGCATGGTCGCCGAGCTGGATCTGGTCCGTCGCGACGAGTTCGACGTGCTGAAGGCCGAGATCGCCGCCCTGCGCGCCGAACTGGCGGCCCTGAAGACGCCGTCCGTTGCCGGACGAAAGAAGCCTGAAACGGGAAGGTCCACAGGCGCCGTTCCCCCCAAGGACGCAGCCGGTTGAGCCGAATCCGCCACCCCGCCTACGGTCCCCCTGTCGGGCGTGAGTCGCGTCCGTCGCCGCTTGAGATCGGAAACGCCTGAATGGACGCCGCAAGACCCGACGAGGTCGACGTCGCCTTCGATCCGCTGGATGTGGTCGAGCACGTGCTGAGCGCGGAGAACCTGCCGTTCGACCGTACGGACGACGGCGATCTGGCGTTTTCGCTGGCCGGCGACTGGCGCGACTATGAGCTGTGGTTCGCCTGGCGGCCCGAGGGCGACTGTCTGCAGCTGTGCTGCTCGCTGGACCTGCGGGCGGCCAAGAGCCGGCGTGGCGCGGCGCATGAGCTGATCGGCCTGGTCAATCAGCGCACCTGGATCGGCCATTTCGAACTGTGGCCCGAGGACGGAGAGATCGTCTTCCGCACGGCCCTGGCGCTGCCGCACGGCGACCGGCCCACGCTGGCGCAGGCCGCCACCATGATCGACGCGGCGGTGGAAGCCGCCGACCGCTATTTCCCCGCCTTCGACTTCATGATCCGCGGGATGAAGAAGCCGGCCGACGCGATCGCGGCCTGCATGTTCGAGACCGTCGGCTCGGCCTGATGGACCGGCCGGTCGTCCTGGTCGGCTGCGGCCGCCTGGGCTCGGCCCTGGTTGAGGGCTGGATGCGGGCAGGGCCGGTGACGCCCGCTGAACTGATTATCCTGACGCCGTCCGAAAAGCCCGTGGCCGAGGCGGCGCGGGCGAACGGCGCGCGGATCAATCCCGGCATGGAGGCGGTCGGCAAGGCGCGGGCCGTTGTGCTGGCGGTCAAGCCGGCCGTGTGGCGCGCCGCCGTCGCGCCGCTGGCCGGGAGGCTGGCCTCAGACGCGGTCGTCGTCTCTCTCATGGCCGGCGTGCCCGCCGCGGCCGTCTCCGACGTGTTGATCGCGCCGACGGCCCGGGTCATGCCGACCACGGGCGTGGCCCAGGCCCAGGGTGTGGCAGCGGTCTGGGCCGCGGAGGCCGGGACGCGGTTCGCGGCTGCCGAACTGTTTCGCGCCGTGGCCGAAGTGGTGGATCTGGCGGACGAGGCGCTGATGGATGCGGCGACGGCGACGGCCGGATCGGCACCGGCCTTCGTCCTCTCATTCGTGCAGGCGCTGGCAGAGGCGGGCGCGGCACAGGGATTGCCGCCCGAGGCGGCGCTCGCCCTCGCGCGCGGGGCGCTCCGATCCGCCGGGGCGGGGGCGGCGGAAGGCTTGGCGGTGGATGCGCTGATCGCGCAGATCGCCTCGCCCGGCGGCACCACCCGGGCCGGGCTGGACGCGTCGCAGGATGTCGTCAGGCAGGCGGCGCGGGCGGCGATCGACGCGGCAGTCGACCGCGCCCGCGAACTGGGTTCAGAGCAGCCGTCCTGACGCCACGCCCGCGGCGAAGCGCGAATAGGCCCGATCGGCGTCCTGCCAGGTGGTGTAGCCCCGGACCTCGGCGATCGAGTGGCTGTACCAGTCATAGGGACGGATGGTGCGAACCGAGCCGTCGGCCATGACGATCTCGCCCCGGATCTCCGCGCCGCCGATCGAGACGCTGCGGTGGTAGTCGAGGCCCGGCTTGTCGGCGAGTTGCTGGAAGGTCGGCCGGTTCGGGCGAAGGTCGACGAGGGTCAGGTTGACCGTCGCGCCTTCGAAGCCGCCTTCGCGGACGAGGGCGGCATGGACGACGTCGGCGAGCCGGTCGGCCTGCTCCCGCACGTCGCGCTCGCCCAGATCGAGCGCGTCTCGGCGCAGTTCCCCGCCGATCTCGACGTTGACGGTCTGGGCCTGGGCGACGCCGGCGACGGCGGCCGCGGCGACGAGGGAAGTGAGGAAGGCGATCTTGCGCACGGCGACCTCCTGTGGCGGATTGAAGCTTCAGTATGCGCCTGAAACGGGTGATCGCGAAGCCCCGTCAACCGGGCAGGCGGAGGGCCGCCCTGAGCCCGCCCAGCTCGCTGCGGCCCAGCGTGATGTCGCCGCCGTGGCCGCGCGCGACGTCGCGCGCGATGGCCAGCCCCAGACCCACACCCTTGCGGTTCTGGTTGCGCGACGGATCGAGGCGGGAGAAGGGGCGGAAGGCTTCGTCGTGCATCTCCTCCGGAATGCCGGGCCCGTCGTCCTCGACCGCGATCTCGACGCCGCCTGAGGGCAGGGCCCGGGCGGAGAGGCGCACGACGTCGCCGTGTGCCGCGGCGTTGTCGGCCAGGTTGGCGATTGCGCGGCGGAAGGCCAATGGCCGGACGGTCACTGAAAGGTCGTCCGGCGCGTCGACCTGCACCCCGGCACCGGATCGGCCCGCGTCCTCGGCGGCGCGGCTCAGCAGGTCGTGGACCGACAGCGACTGCGCCGTCTCGCCGGCCTCGCCACGGGCGAAGGCGAGGTACTCGTCGATCATGTGCTCCATCTCGTCGAGATCGGCGCGCATGGCAGTGGAGCGCTTGAAGGCGGGGGCAAGCGCCAGTTCGAGGCGCAGCCGGGTCAGTGGCGTGCGCAGGTCGTGGCTGACGGAGGCCAGCAGGGCCGTACGCTGCTCTATGTGGCGCTGGATGCGTTCGCGCATGGCGAGGAAGGCCTGGGCGGCGGCGCGAACCTCGCGCGCGCCGTGCGGCTTGAACCGCTCGTCAGTCTCGCCCCGACCGAAGGCCTCGGCCGCGCTGGCCAGCCGCTCGATGGCGCGGACCTGATTGCGGATGAACAGGATGGCGATGCCCAGCAGAAGGGCGGTCGCGCCCAGCAGCCAGAAGACGAAGATGTGGGCCTGGGTCGCCACCGCCCGCTCCCGCGGCGCGATGATGCGCAGCACGCCGCCCGGCTGCTGGACCTGGATGTCGACGTAGGCGGGATAGCGGGTGGTGTCGAACCAGAAGGGCTGGTCCAGGCGCGAGGCGAGCGCCGCTTCCAGAGACCGGTCGACCACGCCGGTCGGACCCCGCCGACGCTCGGCGGGCAGGACGCGATCGCTCTGGAAGGCGACCGAAAGTGCCATGAAGCGTTCGGCCCTGTCGGCGACCGCCGTGAGGCCCTCGGGCGTCGGGTTTCGTTCGTAGGCGTCGGCGGCCCAGGCCACGTCGCCGGCGAGGCCTTCGGACAGACGTGTGTTCACCGTCTGCCAGTGGGCGTCGAAGAAGGCCCAGGTGACGGCACCTTGCATGATCATCACCGGCACGACGATGATCAGCAGAGACCGACCCCACAGCGTCTTGGGCAGCCGCCGTTTGAGCAGCCGCTTCAGGACGGGCGGGGAGGGGATCTTCATCTCAATCCGGTGCCAGCATGTAGCCGACGCCGCGCACGGTCTGGAGGTAGCGGGGATTCTTGGGATCCGCCTCCAGCTTGCGGCGCAGACGGGTTACCTGAACGTCCACGGCCCGGCCGGTGATGTCGGCCGTGTCTGGAGACAGGCTGATGCGCTCGACAGCGGAATGGGCGTGGATGGCCAGGGTCTTCAGCAACTGGGCCTCGGCCTCGGTCAGGCGCTGGGGCTTGCCGTCGCGTATCAGTTCCAGCCGCTCCATGTCGAACACGGCGTCGCCCAGCTTGATCTCGCGCGGGGTCAGGGGCTTGCCGCCCGTGCGGCGCAGGATGGCGTCGATCCGCAGCGCCAGTTCCCGAGGCTCGAACGGCTTGGACATGTAGTCGTCGGCGCCGCGGGACAGGCCCTCGATGCGGTCGTCGGGATCGCCGCGCGCGGTCAGCAGCAGGACCGGCGTGGCCGAGGTCGCCGCCTGGGCGCGGATCCAGGTTGTCAGGTCGAAGCCGCTTTCGCCCGGCATCATCACGTCCAGCACGATCAGGTCGAACTCGATCAGTTCGACGAGGCGGCGAGCCGCGGCGGCATGGGCCGCGCCCGTCACGCGATAGCCTTCACGGGCCAGGAATTCCTTGAGCAGTTCGCGGATCCGGTCGTCGTCGTCCACCACCAGAAGGTGGCGGCCGGCACCGGGGCCGGCGACGGGGCCGGAACGTCCATGGGAACCGGTCATGGCCATCAGTCGCGCGCCCCGGCGTTGACGAGGGCGGCGGCGGCGGGTCTAACCCCGATCAGGCAACGGGAGACGACGTTCAATGGCCTTCGTTCCTTTCGACGATCGTGACGGCTGGATCTGGATGGACGGCGATTTCGTGTCCTGGAGGGACGCGAAGACGCACGTTCTGACCCATGCCCTGCACTACGGCTCGTCGGTGTTCGAGGGTGAGCGTATGTACGCGGGCGAAATCTTCAAGCTGACGGAGCATTCCGAGCGGCTGGCCCGGTCGGCCAACCTCCTGGATTTCGACCTTCCGTACAGCGTGGCCGAGATCGATCAAGCCTGCAAGGACACCTGCGCCAGGATGGGGCTGTCGGACTGCTATGTCCGGCCCGTCGCCTATCGCGGCCCGGAGCAGGTCAGCGTGACCGCCGGCGCGACGAAGATCCACGTCGCCATCGCCGTGTGGGACTGGCCCAGCTATTTCGACGCCGAGACCAAGGCGAAGGGGATCCGGCTGGAATGGGCCAAGTGGCGCCGCCCCGACCCGATGACGGCGCCTTCGGCGGCCAAGGCGGCGGGCCTGTACATGATCTGCACCCTGTCCAAGACGGCGGCGGAGAAGCGCGGCTATGCCGACGCCATGATGCTGGACTGGCGCGGCTATGTGGCCGAGGCGACGGGGGCCAACGTCTTCTTCGTGCAGGACGGCGTGATCCACACCCCGCCGGTCGACGCCATCCTGGACGGCATCACCCGCCAGACGATCATCGCCATGGCCGAGGCCAAGGGCATCGAGGTCGTGGTGCGCCACATCCGGCCTGAAGAGCTGTCGGGCTTCACCGAGTGCTGGCTGACCGGCACGGCGGCCGAGGTCACCCCGGTCAGCGAGATCGGGGAGTATCGCTTCACGCCCGGTGCGATCACGCTGGGGCTGATGGAGGACTATTCCCGGCTGGTGCGGCGACAGGGCTGACCGCTCACCAGCGCAGGGCGAAGCGGCCGACGACGGCCCCCAGCGCGGCCACGGCGGCGACGCCCAGCGTGTACCAGACGGCGACGAAGGCGGCGGTGGCTTCGGGGCAGTGCAGGCCATAGGCGGTGGCGGCCAGGGCTCCGGTCAGGGCCCCCATGGCCGTGCCCGAAAGGGTCGGCCGGGTGGGTGCCAGACGCCGGGCCGACAGCCAGACAAGAGGCGCGGCGGCCACGGCGGCCATGACGATGTTGCGGCTGCATTCGCGCCAGCTCCACCCCAGCAGGTCATCCAGCCGCAGCTCGGCCGGCAGGCTCAGCAGTTCGATCGCGCCGGCGATCGCCGCGATGCCGACGACGGCGGCCACGGCCAGCGCGGGGCGACGGGCGGAGGCCCCCGGCCGACCCAGCCGGTCGACCCACCACAGGGCCGCGCCGGCGAGGGCGACGGTGTAGGCGGCCTTGAGCCAGAAGGTCGGCCCCTGGACCGCCGCAGCCAGGTCTCCGCGCGGGCCCAGCACGGCCAGAACCAGCGCCGCCGAGGCCGCGACGGCCAGCAGTAGCCACGGCAGGCCGGGGCGCGCCGGCCGGGCGGGCTCCAGTCCCAGGGCGAGGGCCTCGATCAGGTCGTCGGTCTTCATGGACGCACGCTCACTCTCTCCATCAGGGCCTTCAGTCCCCGATGCACGCTTACCTTGGCCGCGCCCTCGGTCATGCCGTGCCGCTCGGCCGCCTCGGCCATGCTGAGGCCGTGGACGCGCACGTCCTCGATGAGCCGGCGCTGGCGCACGGGCAGAAGGGACAGCACGCGCGACAGGTCGCGGCGCATGGCCCCGTCCTCGACCGTGTGGTCGCCCGCCGGGTCGCCCGCCGCCTCGAGAGGGGCGGTCGGACGACGCGCCTCCCGCCGCAGGCCGTCGATCATCTTGTGGCGCGCGACGGCGTGCACCCAGGCGGTGAAGGGCAGGGCGGGGTCATAGGTGGCGCGCTTGGCGTGCACGGCGATCAGGGTCTCCTGGATCAGATCCTCGACATCGACCCGGTCGCCCATCCGTCGGCGGAAGAAGGCGCCCAAAGGCGCGCGAAGTTCCGACAGCAGGGCGCGCCAGGCCGCGGCGTCGCCGTTCAGGCCGCCGATCATCAAGGTCCTGAGATGGGCTTCCCGTTCGATCACGCCGACCCCGACTACGCCGCGTCCCCGGGCGAGGTTACAGCCGACGGGAGCCCGGTCGACGGATTTTATTTTTGGTACGGCACCGTAACCGCCGGGACCGTCCCGCCGAACTTCTCCTCGACCCGCCGACGAGCGGGCAACCCCTCGAAGGAGACGACCCATGAAGACCCTCGCCCTCACCGCCGCCGGCCTCTCGCTGGCCGGAATCGCCGCCGCCGGCGCCGCCGTGGCCCAGCCGGCCTCCGTCCCCCAGGACGCCGAGAAGGAGCGCTGCTACGGCGTCTCGCGCGCCGGCCAGAACGACTGCGCCGCCGGCCCGGGCACCTCGTGCGCCGGCACCTCGACCCGCGACTGGCAGGGCAACGCCTGGAAGTACGTGGCCAAGGGCACCTGCACGCAGATCCAGACCCCGCGCGGCAACGGTTCGCTGACCGTCATCGCCAACCGCTGAGTCCTGCGGATGACCCCCCGACCGACCGCCGCGCCCCCCGCGGCTTCCCCCTCCGCCGGTCTCGGCCTCAAGCCGCAGCACTATGCGGACGCCCTGACCCGCGCGGCGGACGGTCGGGACCCGGGCCTGTGGTTCGAGGTCCACCCCGAGAACTACATGGTCCCGGGCGGTCCGCGCCTGAAATGGCTGGAGGCGATCCGCACCGCGGCCCCGCTGTCGCTGCACGGCGTCGGCCTGTCGCTGGCCGGGCCGGAGCGGCCGGACCTTGAGCATCTCGCGCGGTTCCGGGCGCTGATCGACCGGTATGAGCCCTTCGCCGTGTCCGAACACCTGGCCTGGTCGCGTGCTGACGGGGTCTACATGCCCGATCTGCTGCCCGTGCCGCGAACCGACGCGACCCTGACGCTGATGGTCGACCACGTCGCCGAGGCGCAGGAGGCGCTGGGGCGGCGGCTGCTGATCGAGAATCCGAGCGCCTATCTGGCCCTCGACCATGAGTGGGACGAGGTCGACTTTCTGACCGAGCTGGCGTGCCGCACCGGCTGCGGCCTGCTGGTGGACGTGAACAACGTCTTCGTCTCGGCCCGCAACATGGGCGGGGACGCCGACGCCTGGATCGACCGGGTGCCCGGCGATCTGGTGGGCGAGGTCCATGTGGCCGGGCACCGGCCGGACCCGCATCTGGGCGACGCCCTGCTGATCGATTCCCATGACGCGCCGGTGGACGCGGCGGTCTGGGCCCTGCACGCGCGGCTGATGGCCCGCATCGGTCCGCGCCCGACCCTGCTGGAGCGGGACGGCGAGGTTCCCGCCTTTGTTGATCTGATGGCCGAGCGGGACCTGGCCGAAGCGGGCCTGCGCGGCACGGCGCTGGAGATTGCGGCGTGACAGACTTTCATACGGATTTCGTGGCCGACCTGCGCCGGACGCCGGCGACCGGCCCCATGGCGGTCTACGCCAACGGCGTGATGCTGGGCGCGGTCCGGGCTCTGGCCGACAACTATCCGACGATCGTCGCCATGCTGGGCGACGAGGCGTTCGAGGCGGCGGCGGTCGAGCATGCGCGCGCCCATCCGCCGACCGATCCTGTGCTGGCGGTTTACGGCGACGGCTTTCCGGACTGGCTGGCGAGGTTCCCGCCCCTGATCGACTGGCCCTGGCTGGGGCCCGTGGCGCGGCTGGACCGGGCGTGGACCGAGGCGCATCTGGCGCCCGACGCGCCGGTGCTGACGGTCGCCGATCTGTCGCGGGCCGGGGCGTCCGCCATGGTCGGGCCGCTGAGGCTGCATCCCAGCCTTCGTGTGTTCCTGTTCGACTGGACGACGCCGTCGCTGTGGCTGGCCCATCGCGGCGACGTGCCGGGCGATCTGGTCTGGGATCGCCGGACCGAGGGGCTGGCTGTCTGGCGGCCGCACGACGTGGTGCGGCATCGCGCCCTGACGCCCGACGAGCACGCCCTGCTGGTCGACTGCGGTCGCGGCCGGCCGCTGGCGGTGGCGATGAGCGCGGTCCGCGCGCGCGGCGGCGACGCGTCGGCCCTGGTTTCCGGTCTCGTCGAGGCCGGCCTGTTCACCCCCGATCCCACGGAGATCCCATGACCGCCATCCGCAACCTGCACGAGGGCCTGACCCGGGCCGTGCCCGAGGCCGCGATCGCCCTGCTGCTGCGCCTCGGGATCGCCGCGCCCTTCCTCCTGTCCGGCCGGACCAAGGTGGAGGGGGCGCTGACCCTGACCGACACCACCTTCTTCCTGTTCCAGGAGGACTATCGCCTGCCGTTCCTGGCCCCGGAGCCGGCGGCCTACCTGGCTACCTATGCCGAGCATCTGTTCCCGGTCCTGATCATCCTCGGGCTGGCGACGCGGTTGTCGGCCGTGGCGCTGCTGGGGATGACGATCGTGATCCAGATCTTCGTCGTGCCGCTGGGCTGGCCGACCCACCTGCTGTGGGCCGGCCCCCTGATCTATCTGATCGCCCGGGGCCCCGGCGGCTGGAGCCTGGACCGGCTGCTGAAGCTGGACTGACCGGTCAGGCGCGGGCCACGCGGACCACGACGTCGTCGACCTGCACGCCGCCGCGCTCGACCACCAGGTTCTGGTAGCTGCGCTGACCGTCGGCGGTCTGGGTGCGGACGTCGGCGGCGTCGATCGCATAGCGGCGACGCAGATACTGGGTCAGCTCGCCGGCGGTGATCATGTCGTCGCCGTCGGCGTTGGCCTCGCCGCCCAGACCGGTGCGCAGGAAATGCGACAGGTAGCCGCCCGCCTGGAACTTGCCGGCGACCTGGCTGGTGAGGTCCTCCTCGGAGGAGAAGATGCCCATGATGCCGGGGCGGGTGACCACGTTGCGGGCGAAGCCGCCGGAGAAGCAGCTGTCCATGACGATCATGGCCAGTCGGGCGTCGACCGTGGCGAACATCTCGCCCATCTCGGCATCGGTGATCTGGCCATCGACCATGACGATGGTCTCGGTCTTGCCGTCGGGCTCGAAGGCGCTGACGACGCTGCGGTCCTGGCCGCCGTGGCCGGAGTAGAAGAACAGGAAGATGTCGTCCGGGCCGGCCTGGGCCGCGACCCGGGCGAAGGCGGCCTTGACCCCCGCCACCGTCGCCTCGGCGTCGGTGATGACCACGCTGGCGGGATTGAGCAGGCCGTCGCGGCGCAGATCCTCAGCCAGCTTGATCGCGTCCTCGTCGGTGTAGGGCAGGTTGGACGAGAAGCCCTGATAATCCGAGATGCCGACCATGACGGCGAAGATGCGCGGACCGCCGGGCACGCCGGCCTGGCGCGGCGTGCCGAGGCTGAGCCCGGCCGTCAGGCGATAGGCGCCCGTCTCGCCGCCGTTGAACGAGGTCACTGCGACGTCATATGTCCCATCCTCGGGCAGGACGAAGTCGATGCGGCTGTTGGTGCCGTCAGGTCCGTCGTCGTTGTTTTCGGCCACATCGCCCGGTCCGAGCAGGAACAGGTTGGTGTCGAAGACGTCGCTTTCGGCGGTCAGGGCGATGCGCGTGCCCCGGCGACCGGTGAACTGGTACATGTCGACGAACTGGCCGTCGTCCAGGGTGGCGTCGCCGCGCGACAGCATGCCCTCGCGCACCACGCCGTCCTCGAAGGCGGCGACCGTGCTGGCCGACTGGGTCGCCGCGACCTCGGTACCCGCGCGGTCCACCGCGAGGATGAATTCGCCCGTCTCGCCGGGCTCGAAGCTGGTGGCGACGACCTGGTATTCCCCGTCGGCCGGCAGGGTTACGATCAGACGGCTGTTGGTGCCGTCGGCACCCGTCTCGTCGTCGTCGTTGGCCGCCGAGAACTCGCCGGGTCCGGTGATGAAGACGTAGGGGTCGAAACCGGCGGAGCGGAGGCGCAGTTCGACGCGGTCGCCCGCGCGGCCGTTCAGGGCGTAGGCCTGCATGTACTCGCCGGAGCGCAGGGTGGGAGCGTCGGAGGACAGGGTGCCCGACTGGGTCTGGCCGATCTCCAGAGTGGCGAGGCTGGCGACCACGGTCGCCGGCTCCTGTTCCGCCCCGGCTTCGGAGAGCAAAAGCGCATAGTCCCCGGTCTCGTCGGCCTGATAGCTGGTCGCGTAAACCCGCACCTCGCCGTCAGCGGGCATGACGAACTCGACGCGGCTGTTGACCGAGCCGCGGCCGGGTTCGTCGTCGTTGTCGGCTTCGAGGTCGGTGCCGCGGACCATGACATAGGGGTCGAAGGCACCCGAGTTCAGCCGCACGACGTAGGTCTGGCCGGGCGTCCCGCGGAAGGTCCAGCGGTCCGAGAACTCGCCGGCGTCGAGACGGTCGTCGCCCAGCGCCAGCCGGCCTGCGCCGGTCTGGCCCAGCTGGATCTCCCCGCCGCCTTCCTGGCCCGAGCCGGGTCCGGCACCCTCGACCAGACTGATCAGATAGTCACCGCTCTCGTCGGGCTCGTAGCTTGTGGCGCTGATCCGGTAGACGCCGTCGGCGGGCAGGCGGACGGTGATCCGGGCGTTGGTTTCGCCGGTGGCGCGATCGTCGTTCCACTCCGACAGCCCCGAAGGACCGCGCAGCATCAGGTAGGCGTCGACCTCGGTCGAGCTCATGTTGATGGTGACCTGCTGGCCGGCGCGACCTTCGAAGGTCCAGATGTCGACGTACTCGCCCGAATCCAGCCGCTGATCGCCGTCCTGCAGACTTCCGGCCGCCTCGCCGCCCACGGAGAGCCGCTGCTGGGCCCGGGCCTCGCCGCTCGCCAGCGTCAGCGCGGCGAGGGCCGCGGCGACGGTCATGAAGATGTTCCGGATCGTGCGCATTGGCGGCTCCCCCAAGCTCTGCGGAACGACGCTACTCCAGGGGATCAAGGTCTGGAAAGCCGACTGAACCTGACGGGCTTGCCAACGGATCGCTTGCGGCGCTCTAAGGCGGGAACCTTCGGGAGGGGCCGGGCCGCATGTTCTCCACGCTCAACGCACAGGCCCTGCTGGGCGTGCTCGTCGTCATCGCCGCCTGCTGGGCGGTTTCGGAGAACCGGAGGCGATTCCCGTGGAAGCTGGCGCTGGGCGCCGTGGCCGTCCAGGCCGCCCTTGTCCTCGCCCTGTTCGCCATCCCCGGATCGCAGGGCGTGCTGGCGGCGATCACGGGCGCCGTCGACGGCTTGGCGCGGGCGACCAATGAGGGGGCGAAGTTCGTCTTCGGCTACCTCGCCGGCGGCGACCAGCCCTATGCCGTGTCCAACCAGGGCGCGCTGTTCACCTTCGCCTTCCAGGTGCTGCCGCTGATTCTGGTGATCTCCGCCCTGTCGGCGCTGCTGTGGCACTGGCGGATCCTGAAGTGGATCACCTACGGCTTCGGCCTGTTGTTTCAGCGGACCATGGGGCTGGGGGGCGCCTCGGCGCTGGCGGTGGCGGCCAACATCTTCCTCGGCATGATCGAGAGCCCGATCGTCATCCGGGCCTATCTGGACAAGCTGACCCGTTCGGAAATCTTCCTGATGATGGTCGTCGGCCTGGCCACCGTGGCGGGGTCCACCATGGTCGCCTATGCCGCCATTCTGGGGCCGGTGCTGTCGAATGCGGCGGGCCACGTGCTGGTCGCCTCGATCGTGTCAGCCCCGGCCGGGATCCTGCTGGCCCGGATCATCATCCCCGAAGCGCCGGGCGAGGGCGGCGAGGTGGCGGACTACCGATCGACCCTGAAATACGACAGCGCCATTGACGCCATCGTCAAGGGCACCTCCGACGGCCTGATGGTGGTGCTGAACATCTCCGCCATCCTGATCGTCTTTGTGGCTCTGGTCGCGCTGGTCAACGTCATGCTGGGCGGCTTCTGGCTGTTCGATGGGCCGGTGACGGTGGAGCGGATGCTGGGCTGGCTGTTCATGCCCCTGGCCTGGTTGATCGGGGTGGAGTGGTCGGAGGCCGGGATCGCGGGCCGGCTGCTGGGCGTGAAGCTGACGCTGACGGAGTTCGTGGCCTTCATCCAGCTGGGCGCCGTGCCCGAAGGCGACATGAGCGAGCGCACGCGGATGCTGATGACCTATGCCCTGTGCGGCTTCGCCAACATCGGCTCGGTCGGCATCACGGTGACCGGCCTGTCGGTCCTGATCCCGGAGCGCCGTCAGGAGGTGCTGGGCATGGTGTGGAAGGCGCTGTTCGCCGGCTTCCTGTCGACCCTGATGGCCGCGGCCGTGGTCGGGGCCTTGCCGATGTCCGTCTTCGGCGGATAGGGTTTCGGATCGAAACGCACTCCGGGGCCGGGCCATGAAGCTGTTCACCTCCCAACGCGCGCCCAATCCGCGCCGGGTCCGCTGGGTCATGGCGGAGAAGGGCCTGACCGACGTCGAGATCGTGGAGGTCGACCTGTTGTCGGGCCAGCACCGGTCGCCGGAGTACCGGTCGAAGGTCGGGGTGCCGCACGTGCCGGCGCTGGAGTTGGACGACGGCACGACGATCTCGGAGTCGGTCGCCATCTGCCGCTATCTGGAGGCCCTGTATCCGGAGCCGAACCTGTTCGGGCGCGACGCGCGCGAGCAGGCGGTGATCGAGATGTGGACCCGCCGCTGCGAGATGTATCTGGCCAATCCGATGATGCTGAACGTGCGCTTCAGCCACCCGGCGCTGGCGGCGCTGGAGGCTCCCCAGCCCCACGTGGCGGAATGGAGCCGGGTCGGCGCCGAGAAGTTCATGAAGACGCTGGACCGCCGCCTGGCGGATCACGAATGGATCGCCGAGGACCGCTTCACCATCGCCGACGTGGTCGCCGTGGTCGGTCTGGATTTCGCGCGGCTGATCAAATACCGGCCGCCCGCCGAGCTGGAGAACCTGGCACGGTGGCTGGAAGCCTGCCGCGCAAGGCCGGCGGCCCAGGCCGGGTTCTAGCCGCGCTTCTCGAACTTCCGGATCACGCCGGAGTAGGTCATCAGGATGCGGTCGCCGGTGGTGATCTGGCCGCGCGCGAAGATCAGGCTCTTGCCGGCCTTCACGACCTCGCCGGTCGCCTCGATCAGTTCGCCCACATAGGCCCCGTCGATGAAGGTCGAATCCAGCGACACCGTCACCCCCGAGGCGCCTTCCATCTCCTGATAGGCGGTCTGGAACAGGGCGATGTCGGCGAAGGTCATCAGGCAGCCGCCGTGCATGCGGTTCCCGGCGTTCATGTGCTTGGCCTCGGCGCGGAAGGCGCAGCGCATGCGGCCGTCGGGGTCCGGCCGGAAGTAGAAGGGGCCGACCACTTGGTCGAAGGTCCCGTGCAGGTCATAGGTCTGCCAGCCGGCGAACTCGCCCTCGGTGACGGTGATCTTGGCGACCATATGGGTTTCGGCCTTCTTCTCGTTGCTGCAATGCGGGATATAGGGGCATGAGCGATCCGATCGAAGCCGAGATTTTCGACCAGCTGGCGAAGCGCGAGCCGGGCAAGAGCATCTGTCCCTCAGCGGTGGCCAAGGTCATTTCGCCCGAGCGCTGGCAGCGCGAGATGGGCAAGGTGCGCGCCGTGGCCACCGGACTGGCCCGGCAGGGGCGGTTGGTGATCACCAAGAAGGGCAAGCCGGTCGACCCGGAAGCCTTCAAGGGCGTGATCCGGCTGAAGCTGCCCGAGACCGGCCCGGAGTGAGGGCCGCGGCGGCCCTGTTCGCCGCCCTGGCGCTGACGGCCTGCGCGACGCCGCAGGTGCAGGCGCCGCTGACGCCGCCCGCGGATTTCGCGGGGCCGCGGGTCGAGGTCGAGGCCTTCGTGGTGCGGGACGGCGCGCGGCTGGCGATGCGCCGCTGGGAGCCTCTGGACCGCGCGCCGGACCTGGTGATCGTGGCGCTGCATGGCATCAATGACAGTTCGGCCGCATGGCGGCTGGCGGGACCGTGGTGGGCCGAGCAAGGCGCGATCACCTATGCCTATGACCAGCGGGGATTCGGTCGGTCGCCGGGGCGGGGGGTCTGGCCGGGCGACCTGATGCAGGACGATCTGCGCGACGTGGTCGACCTGGTCCGCGCGCGGCATCCGGGCCTGCCGGTCGTGGTGGTGGGCGAGAGCATGGGCGGGGCGGTCGGCATCGCCGCCTTCGCCTCGGACAGTCCGCCCCGGGCCGACCGGCTGGTGCTTCTGGGGCCGGCGGTGTGGGGCTGGTCAAGCCAGAACCCGTTGAACCGGGCCTCGCTGTGGGCGACGGCGCGGGTGGCGGGGACCTATGCCGTCGAACCGCCGGACTGGGCGACGCGCACCGTGCTGGCCTCGGACAATCTGCTCGAACTGGTCCGCACGGGTCGCGATCCGGCGGCGTTGGTCTCGACGCGTTTCGACGTGCTGTACGGGCTGGTCGACCTGATGGAGGTGGCGTCGCGCGATCTGGGCCGCACCGGCGTGCCGACCTTGCTGCTGTACGGCGCCAACGACGACCTGGTGCCGAAGCCGGCCATGCGCCGGGCGCTGGAGCGCGCCGGCGACTCCCCCGATCTGCGCACCGGCTGGTATGAAGACGGACGTCACATTCTCAACCGGGACCTGTTCGCCGTCACCGCGTTCGCGGATGTCCTGAGCTTCGCCCGCGATCCCGCCGCGCCCCTGCCGTCGGGCGCGCCGCCCGTACTTTCCCGGCTGGGCGACGCCCGACGCTCTCGCTGACGTGAGGGAAGGGCGCCTTGTTCCGGACCCAAGACCCGCGTATTGGCCCCCGCAACAAAAATACCCAGGAAAGGCTCGAACAGGGCATGACGCTGTTTGATTCCCCGTCGTTTGCGAACCACGAAGGCGTGCACGCCTTCGCTGACGAAAAGACCGGCCTCAAGGCAATTGTTGCGGTGCACTCCACCGCCCGCGGCCCGGCCGTGGGCGGCACGCGGATGTGGAACTATGGCTCCGCTGCCGAGGCGCTGGAGGACGTGCTGCGCCTGTCCAAGGGCATGAGCTACAAGAACGCGGTGGCCGACCTGGAGATGGGCGGCGGCAAGTCGGTCATCATCGGCGACAGCAAGACCCAGAAGACGCCGGAGCTTTTCCGCGCCTTTGGTCGCGCCATCGACCAGCTGGGCGGCAACTATTATGCAGCCGAGGACGTTGGCGTTTCGGTCGAGGATATCGCCCAGGCGCGGACGCAGACCGAGTATGTAGTCGGCCTGTCGGGCGGCAAGGAGGGCTCGGGCGACCCCAGCCCGGTGACTGCCGAGGGTGTGTACCGCTCGACCCTGCTGGCCGCGCGCCGCCTGTGGAACCAGGACGACCTGACCGGGCTGACGGTGGCGGTGCAGGGCATCGGCCACGTCGGCGGATATCTCGCCGACAAACTGCACGCCGCGGGCGCCAAGCTGATCGTGACCGACGTGAACGTGCCGCTGCTGGAAGAGGTCGCGGCCCGGACCGGTGCCGAGATCGTGGCACCGGACGCCATCTATGACGTGAAGGCCGACATCTATGCCCCGTGCGCGCTCGGCGCGACGCTGAACCCGCAGACGCTGGACCGACTGACGGTCAAGGCGGTGGTCGGCGCGGCCAACAACCAGCTGGCGACGCCGGAGATCGGCCGCATCCTGTTTGACCGCGGCGTGCTGTACGCCCCCGACTATGTCGTCAACGGGGGTGGCATCATCAACGTCGCGTCCGAGCTGAAGGCCCGGCAGACGGGCGGCGCCTATGACCCCGCGTGGGTCGAGGGCAAGCTGAGCCGACTGATGGAGACGCTGGAAGAGGTGCTGGACCGCTCGGCCTCCGAAAAGCGTCCGACGCACGAGATCGCCGACGCGATCGCCGAGGCGCGGATCCGGAAGGCGGCGGAGTTGAAGCTGGCAGCGTGAATTCGCCGCCGGTCCAACGTCCTTAACGCCGCATTTACCACGCTCCCGGCAGTTTCTGCCTAGCGGGCGCGTTCGGATGTCCCGCCGGTGTTTCAGGGCGGGTGCGCGTGGGCGGCTTCTCGGCGGCGGTGCAGAGATTCGGGGTCGGTCGCCTGGCGGCCGTCCTTGGCGTGGCGGCGGGCGTGGCGGCGGTTCTCGTCGCCGTGATGCTGCGCATCGGACAGGCACCCGACGCCCTGCTGTATTCCAATCTCGACCTGCGCGAGGCGTCGGAGATCACGGCGGCGCTCGACTCCGCAGGTATCAAATACTCTTCCAAGGGCGATGGCTCGACGATCTTCGTCAGCCGCGACGAGGTCGGAACGGCGCGCATGATGCTGGCCGGCCAGGGTCTGGTGACCCAGGGGTCGGTTGGCTACGAGATCTTCGACGAGCAGTCGGTGCTGGGCCAGACCGAGTTCCAGCAGAACCTGAACGCCAAGCGCGCGCTGGAAGGCGAGCTGGCGCGGGACATCATGTCCCTGCGCGGCGTGTCCATGGCGCGGGTGCGCATCGCCCTGCCGGAGCGGGCCTTGTTTCAGGCCCAGGCCGCGGAACCGACGGCCTCGGTGGTCGTCGGTCTGGGCGGGCGCGAGATGACGGCCGAGAACGTGCGCGCCATCCGCAACCTGGTCGCCTCGGCCGTTCCGAACATGAAGCCCAACCGGGTGACCGTGGTCGACGACGCCAACCGCACACTGGCGGCCGGCGGGGAGGACGACGGCTTCGGTGCCGGTGCCGAGCAGGCCAAGGCCGGAACCGAGCGTCAGCTGCAGGCCCGGATCATGGACATCGTCGAGGGCGTCGTCGGGCCGGGGGCGGCGCGTGTGCAGGTCACCGCCGAGATCGACCACAGCCGCCAGACGACGCAGGAGCTGCGCTACGATCCCGACGGCCAGGTGGTGCGCTCGACCGCCACCAACGGCTCGACGGCGCAGGACACGACCAATCAGGCGCTGGGCGGGGCCACGGCGACGGAGAACATTCCGGGCGGCGAGGCCCCGGGCGCGGCCACGGCCGGCTCGACCCAGCAGGACCAGTCCGAGACCATCAACTACGAAATTTCCAACACGACCACCACGACGGTGAAGGAGCCGGGCGAGGTACGCCGTCTGGCGGTGGCGGTGGCGGTGGATGGCAAGTGGACGCCCGGCGCGAACGGCGCAGAGGCGACCTACGCCGCGCGCACGCCCGAGGAGATCGCCCAGATCAAGGCTCTCGTTGCGGCCGCCGTCGGCATCGACGAGACCCGCGGCGACAAGCTGGAAGTGACCAACGTCCGCTTCGACCGCGCGGCCCTGCCGGACGGCGGGACCGAGGCCGGGGGCGGCATGTTCGACTTCGGCAAGAACGACATCATGCGCGGCGTGGAACTGCTGATCCTTCTGATCACGGGCGTGCTGCTGATCTTCTTCGTGCTGCGGCCGCTGCTGAAGGCGGCCACGGGCGGCGGGGCGCAGGGCGGCCTGCCGGCCCTGGCCGGGGCTGGGACCGGAGGCGGACCCGCAGTCACCCAGCTGCAGACCGTGGGAGTCTCGGCGGGGGGCGGAATGGCCCAGCTGACCGGGCCGACGGAGATGGAGCAGCGGCTCGACATCGCCCGCATCGAAGGTCAGGTGAAAGCCTCGTCCGTGCGCAAGGTCGCGGATTTCGTCGAGAAACACCCGGAGGAATCGACGTCGATCCTGCGCAGCTGGGTGCATGAGGGCTGATGGCCCGGCTTGTCTCCAAAAAGGCTGCGGTCGAGGATGCCCGCAAGCTGACCGGGCCGGAAAAGGCCGCGGTCGTGCTGCTGTCGCTGGGCGAGGACCACGTGCGCCTGTGGCAGGGGCTGGACGAGGACGAGATCAAGGAAATCTCCCAGGCCATGGCGACCCTGGGCACGGTCAGTTCGACCGTGGTTGAGGAGCTGCTTCTGGAGTTCGTGTCCGGGATGAGCGGCTCGGGCGCCGTCATGGGCAGCTTCGAGCAGACCCAGCGGCTGCTCAGCGCCTTCATGCCGGCCGACCGCGTCGAAGGCATGATGGAGGAGATCCGCGGGCCCGCCGGGCGGACCATGTGGGACAAGCTGGCCAACGTGAACGAGGCCGTCCTCGCCAACTATCTGAAGAACGAATACCCCCAGACGGTCGCGGTGGTCCTGTCCAAGATCAAGCCGGAACATGCCAGCCGCGTGCTGACAGCCCTGCCCGAGGATTTCGCCCTCGAGTGCGTGCAGCGGATGCTGCGCATGGAGCCCGTCCAGCGCGAAATTCTGGACAAGATCGAGCAGACGCTCAGGACCGAGTTCATGTCGAACCTGGCGCGCACGTCCAAGCGCGACAGCCACGAGATGATGGCGGACATCTTCAACAGTTTCGACCGCCAGACCGAGGCCCGCTTCATCGGGGCATTGGAAGAGCGCAACCGCGAGGCCGCCGAGCGCATCCGCGCCCTGATGTTCGTGTTCGAGGATCTGTCGAAGCTGGACCCCGGCGGTGTGCAGACGCTGCTGCGCGCCGTGGAGAAGGACCAGCTGGGCCTGGCGCTGAAAGGCGCCTCGGAAAGCCTGAGGGAGATGTTCTTCTCCAACATGTCGGAGCGCGCCGCCAAGATCATGCGCGAGGACATGGAGGGCATGGGCCCGGTGCGTCTGAAGGACGTCGATCAGGCCCAGATGATGATGGTGCAGGTCGCCAAGGATCTGGCGGCGAAGGGCGAGATCATGCTGGCCGGCCAGGGCGGCGACGACGAGCTGATCTACTGACATGACCGTAGCGCCCGCCCCCTCCCGTCCCTTCGCCTTTGATCAGGAGTTCGCCGAGGACGGCCGCATCATGCGCGGCGTCGAATGGCGGCCGGCCAAACGCGCCTACCTGCCGGCCGAGGTCGAGGCGCTGGTCGCCCAGGCCGCCGCCGAGGCCCGGATGCAGGCGCTGGCCGAGGTCGAGGGGCAAAGGTCCGCCGCTCTGGCGGTCGTCGCCGACGGCGTGGCGCGCGGTGTGGCCGCCCTCGCCGACGTGGCGCAGCGTCATCGTGAGGAGTCGGCCGATCTGGCGCTGGCGTGCGGACGCGTGCTGGCGTCGGCGGCGCTGGACCGTTTCCCGGCTGGTGCCGTGACGGCTGCCGTCGAGGCGCTGGGCCGCGAGATCGAGGCCCAGGCCCGCCTGACGGTGCGCACGGCGGGGCTGGACGACGAGGCGCGTCGGCAAATCGAGGACGCCTGCGCCCAGGCCGGTCACGCGGGCGCGGTGGTTTTCCGCGACGATCCCGCCATGCCGCCCGCTGCCTTCGAGCTGGGATGGGCCGACGGCCGCGCCGAGTACGACCCTGAAGGCGCCGCGCGCCGTCTGGCCGACGCCCTCCATTCCGCCCTCGCCGCCGAGGCCGGGCACGCCGAACCCCTGAACGTGGGAGCCTGACAATGGCCGCCGATCTGCCCCTCGAAGAGTTTCCGGAAGGCACGGCCCTGACCGTGGGTGAGGACGGCCGCGACAAGGCCGCCGCTGATCTGGCACCCGTGTTCGACGTGCCGGTCAACATCGCCGCCGTTCTGGGCAAGTCGCACATGTCGGTGGCGCAGCTGCTGAAGCTGGGCGCGGGCTCGGTGCTGGAACTGGACCGCAAGGTCGGCGAGGCGATCGACATCTTCGTCAACAACCGGCTGGTCGCGCGCGGGGAGGTCGTCGTCGTCGAGGACCGCCTGGGCGTGACCATGACCGAAATCATCAAGACCGAGGACGCGGGCGCCTGAACGGCCGCCGGCAAGTGAGAGATTAGGGAGGACGACCCATGCGGCTTCTGGTGGTCGGCAGACTGAGCGGACAGCTCGCCACGGCGGTGAAGATGGCCATGGCCCACGGGGCCAAGGTGCAGCACGTCGAGCGCGGAGACCAGGCGACGGAGCAGCTGCGCCGGGGTCAGGGCGCCGACCTGCTGATGGTCGACTGGCGGATCGACATTGCCGCCCTCATCGCGGCCAACGAGGCCGAGCGGATCTTCGTGCCGGTGGTGGCCTGCGGCGTCGACGCCGGGCCGACCGACGCCGCCGCCGCCATCCGCGCGGGCGCCAAGGAGTTCATCCCGCTGCCGCCCGAGGCCGACCTGATCGCCGCGGTGCTGTCTGCGGTGGCCGACGACGAGCGGCCCCTGATCTCGGCGGACCCGTCGATGAAGGCCGTGATCCAGCTGGCCGACCAAGTGGCCCGGTCGGAGGCCAGCATCCTGATCACCGGCGAAAGCGGCGTCGGCAAGGAGGTAATGGCGCGCTATCTGCACCAGAAGTCCAAGCGCGCCGAGCGGCCGTTTATCAGCGTGAACTGCGCGGCCATCCCCGACAACCTGCTGGAATCCGAGCTGTTCGGCCATGAGAAGGGCGCCTTCACCGGCGCCGTCGCCCGCCGCATCGGCAAGTTCGAGGAAGCCGACGGCGGCACGCTGCTGCTGGACGAAATCTCGGAGATGGACGTGCGCCTGCAGGCCAAGCTGCTGCGCGCCATCCAGGAGCGGGTGATCGACCGGGTCGGCGGCGGCAAGCCTGTGCCGGTCAATATCCGCATCATCGCTACCTCCAACCGGGACCTGACCCGGTCGGTGGCCGAAGGCACGTTCCGTGAGGACCTCCTGTACCGGCTGAACGTGGTGAACCTGAAGCTGCCGGCGCTGCGCGAGCGGCCGGCCGACGTGATCGCCCTGGCCGACCACTTCGTGAAGAAGTACGCCGCCGCCAACGGCGTGCCGGTGCGTCCGGTGTCCGAGGCCGCGCGCCGGGCCATCTCGAGCCACCGCTGGGCCGGCAACGTGCGCGAGCTGGAGAACGCCATGCACCGGGCGGTGCTGCTGGCGACGGGTCCGGAGATCGACGTCGAGGCGATCCGTCTTCCGGACGGACAGCCGCTGACGGGGTCGACCTATGACGCCGGCCCCGCCGGTCGCGCGGCCCAGACGGCCGACGCCGTGGCCCGCGCGCACGTCGGTCAGACCGTGGCCCAGATGGAGAAGGCGCTGATCCTGGACACCCTGACCCACTGCCTGGGCAACCGGACGCACGCGGCCAACATCCTGGGCATCTCGATCCGGACCCTGCGCAACAAGCTGAACGAATACGCCGACGACGGCACCACGATCCCGGCCCCGCAGTCGGGCGTCGCCGTCGCCGGCTACGCGGCCTGAAAGGAACACGCGCCATGGACCGCAGAAGCGTCCTGACCGGCCTGTCGGCCTTGGGGTTGACCGCCTGTTCCCGCGGGCCTGAGGCCGCGCCGGACGCAGCGTCCGCGCCCCCTACGCCGGAATCCTTCGACCTGTCGGCGCTGGAGGCGCGCAACGGCGGGCGTCTGGGCTTCGTTGCCCATGACCTGGGTTCCGGCCGGATGCTGGCCTGGCGGGGCGAGGAGCGGTTCGTCTATTGCTCGACCTTCAAGATGTTCCTCGCGGCCGCGACCTTCCTGCGCGTGCACGCGGGCGAGGAGCGGCTGGACCGGATGATCCCGGTCACCCGAGCAGACATGGTCAACCACGCCCCGATCACCGAACCGGCGATCGGGGGCGCCCTGAGCGTCGAGGCGCTGATGAAGGGGACCGTCGAGGTCAGCGACAACCCGGCCGCCAATCTTCTTCTCAAGGCCATGGGCGGGTTGGAGCCGATGCGGGCCTTCTATCGCGGGCTGGGCGACGCCGACACGACGGTCGATCGGTTCGAGCCCGAGATGAACCGGCTGGACGGCGACAAGGACACGATCAAGCCGCTGTCCTCCGCCGCCAATCTGAAACGGCTGCTGATCGACGCTGACACGCCGTTGAGCCCGCCGCACAAGGAGAAGCTGCTGCGCTGGTTGATCGACACACCGACGGGCGAGGCGCGGATCAAGGCCGGCGTGCCGGCCGGCTGGACCACAGCGCACAAGACCGGCACGGGCGGCTATGGTCCGACCAACGACATCGGTGTGTTGTATCCGCCGTCGCGTGCGCCGGTCATCGTCGCCGCCTATCACCACGGCGCGCGCGAGACGGCACCTGACCGCAACGAGGCCGTCATCGCCGACGCGACGCGTCTGACGCTGGCGGAACTGGGTCGCGCATGAGCGACACCCCCGTCATGATGCGCGACGGCATGGCGCGGCCCACGGGACGCGAAGTACGCGGCTGGTTCGCGCGCGGCGAAGTGTTCATGGCGGCTGGCGTGATCGGCATCGTCATGCTGCTGATCCTGCCGATCCCCAGCTTCCTGCTGGATCTGCTGCTGGCCATCTCGCTGGTCTCCAGCGTGCTGATCCTGATGACGGCCCTGCTGATGAAGCGGCCGCTGGATTTCGCCATCTTCCCGACCGTGCTGCTGGTCTCGACCCTGTTCCGTCTGGGCCTGAACCTGGCCTCGACGCGCCTGATCCTGAGCCACGGGCACGAGGGCACCGCCAGCGCCGGTGAGGTCATCGAGGCCTTCGGCAGCCTGATGATGAGCGGCAGCTTCATCATCGGCATCATCATCTTCATCATCCTGCTGGTGGTGAATTTCGTCGTCATCACCAAGGGCTCGACCCGGATCGCCGAGGTCAGCGCGCGCTTCACCCTGGACTCCATGCCGGGCAAGCAGATGGCGATCGATGCCGACCTGTCGTCCGGCCTGATCGACGAGGACACGGCCAAGCTGCGCCGCAAGGAGCTGGAGCAGGAATCGACCTTCTTCGGGGCTATGGACGGTGCCTCGAAATTCGTCCGCGGCGACGCCGTGGCCGGCCTGATCATCACCGCCATCAACGCCATCGGCGGCATCCTGATCGGCGTCCTGTCGCACGGCATGGCCGCCGGCGACGCGGCCAACAGCTACGTTCTGCTGACGGTCGGCGACGGCCTGGTCACCCAGGTGCCGGCGCTGATCGTCTCGATTGCCGCGGGCTTTCTGGTGTCGAAGGCGGGCGTCGAGGGGTCGGCCGACAAGGCGCTGGTGCAGCAGCTCGCGACCAATCCGGTCTCGCTGGGGGTGGTGTCGGCGGCGTCCGGCCTGATTGGCCTGATCCCCGGCATGCCGCTGATCCCGTTCGCGGCGCTGTCGATCGGGGCGGGGTTCATGGCGTGGAAGCTGGGGCGCGAGAAGCTGCGCCCGAAGCCGACCGAGGCGGACGCCTCCGTCGCCCCGGCGCGGGCCGACGTCGAGGAGCCGATCGCGACCGCGCTTACCATCGACGAGGTCAAGATCGAGCTGGGCTATTCCCTGCTGTCGCTGATCAACGAGCTGGAGGGTCGGCGCCTGACGGACCAGGTGCGGGCGCTGCGGCGCTCGCTGGCGCAGGAGTATGGTTTCGTCATGCCAGCGGTGCGCATCCTCGACAACATGCGTCTGGGCACCCAGGGCTATGCCATCCGCATCAAGGAGATGGAGGCGGGGACCGGCGAGGTGCGTCTGGGGCAACTGCTGGCCATGGACCCCGCGGGCCGTCAGGTCGAGCTGCCGGGCGAGCACACCCGCGAGCCGGCGTTCGGCCTGCCCGCCACCTGGATCGATGAGGCCCTGCGGGAGGAGGCGACCTTCCGCGGCTACACCATCGTCGACCCTTCGACGGTGCTGACCACGCACCTCACCGAGATCCTGAAGGAGAACATGGCCGATCTCCTGTCCTACGCCGCGGTGCAGAAGCTGCTCGACGGGCTGGAGGGGGAAGAGAAGAAGCTGGTCGAGGAGCTGATCCCGACGGTCGTCACGGTCACGACGCTGCAGCGCGTCCTGCAGACCCTGCTGCGCGAGAAGGTGTCGATCCGCGACCTGGCCTCGATCCTGGAAGGCCTGGCCGAGGCGGCGCCGCACACGGCGTCAGTGACGGGACTGGTCGAGCACGTGCGGACGCGGCTGGCGCGCCAGCTGTGCTGGCAGCACCGGGGCGACGACGGAGCCCTGCCCATCGTCACACTGTCACCCGAGTGGGAGCAGGCGTTCGCCGAGAGTCTGGTCGGGCAGGGCGAGGATCGCCAGCTGGCCATGGCCCCGTCGCGGCTGCAGGACTTCATCCGCGCGGTGCGCGACACCTTCGAGCGCGCGGCCATGGCGGGCGAGACCGCGGTGTTGCTGACCGGCCCGCAGATCCGGCCCTACGTCCGGTCGATTATCGAACGCTTCCGCGGGCAGACCACGGTTATGAGCCAGAACGAGGTCCACCCCCGCGCCCGGCTGCGCACGGTGGGAAGCGTCTAGTCACCCGTGGCGTCGAGAACCGCGGCAACGCGGCCGCCAGCCTCGACGCACTCTTCGCTGAGCGAACCGTTCTCGGTGAAGAAATCCATGGCATCGGGGCGCCGGGTCGCCCCGTCCCACCGGGCCTTGCCCTGCTGGAACGCGCGGTCGCCAGCGGTCGCGTCGAGGCCGGGCTGAACCCGGATGATGTCGGTCGAGAACTCGTCGAAAAGCTGGCCGAGACCCTCGCCGATCTCGCGGAACTCGGACAGGCTCGCCGCGTCGTCGGCCATGAGGACCTGACCGGTGGCGTAGGCACCTTCGAAATGCCCATGGCAGGTCTGGAAGGCTTCGTACTCGGCCTGGGTCAGGACCGGATCCTGAGCGAGCAGCAGGGCGGTAGCGGCGAAGGCGAGCATGGGTGACCTCGGTGCGGTTGAGCCCCTTTCATCGCACGGCGCGCGGCCATGCGCACCCGCGGATCAGTCCACCTCGACCCAACCGCCGGAAGAGGCCGTGCGGGCCGCGGCGTTGGTCGGGCGCGCGATCAGGCCGGACTGGGTGATCCAGACCTCATACTCCGCACCGTCGGCCATCGGCATGTAGGCACCGCCGCCGTACAGCGTGTCGACCGGGTCAACCCATCGACGGTATTTGCGGGCGATGTCCCAGGCGCTGAGCGACCATGGCAGGTCGACCTCCGGCGCGCCGCCCTCGACGGCGTGGACGCTGCGGATGGCGGTGCGCTCCTGTTCAATGGTCCGGTAGCGTCCGGACAGGCGATCGAGACGGTACTGGGTGTCCAGACCGAGCACGTTGGCCCACGGCTTCCAGCGAAGGACCTGCGCCTCGAGCCGCCACTCGTCGCCATGCATCGGGTAGACCCCGACGACGGGCTGTTCGGTCTCTCCTGCGGCGGGCTGGGTGACCGTCGCCTCGAAATACTGCGGGCCGAGCATCTTGGTGCGGATGGTCGCGACCGGGCGCTCATAGGTGAGGCGCGAGTAGGTCTGAACGTTGAGGCCGAGCAGGGCGGCGATCGCCGCCGCGGCCAGAAGGCCGCCGCCGCCAACGGCGCCGAGTCCGCCCGAGATGAACCGCCCCCGGAACAGCGAGCCGAGGCCGCTGAACAGGAAGATCACGCCGAGAATCGCCGAGATCGCCGGAACGACCCACCACCACCAGACCATGCCCCAAACCTCTCCGCACCGGGTCTCCGCGGCAACCTATAACCCTAATCCCGGCGTTCGGCGAAGGTTCACCCCCAAGGCGACTGGACTTCATGCCGTGCGCCGACGATGTTCCGCGGCCATGCCCGCCACGCTTCGCTCCCGAATTGACGGCCTTCGCCGGTTCCTGAACACGCCGGGGTTCGGGCGAAAGGTCGTGCTGCTGCTGCTTCTGGCCCTGGTGCTGAAGCTGGCCGTGAACGTCACGGCCTTCGTCCTGATCGACCGCACGGCGGAACAGGACGCCCTCGCCCAGTCCTTTCAGGACACGCGCCGGGCCGCACGGTCGGTGCTGATCGGCACGCTGAGCGCCGAGACCGCCCAGCGGGCCTACCTGTTGACGGGCGAGGCCGCGCGCGAGGCCGAGGCGACGGAAGGCCTGCGAGAGGTGGACCAGGCCTTGCTCGCGCTTGCCGCCGAAGCTCGCGAGGATGCCGATCTGGCCCCGCTGGTCGCGGAAGTCCGTGTCGCGGCGAGCGACAAGGCCCAGGAGCTGGGCGTGACCCTGGATCTCGCCCGGTCCGGACGAAGCGCCGACGCCGTGCGGGTCATGGCCACGGGACAGGGACAGGCGCTGACCGAGCGGCTGCGGACGGCCGTGAACGCCATCGATGATCTGGTCGGGGCCCGGCTGGAGGCGGCCAACCTCGCCTCCACCAACGGTCTGCGCACCGTCGGCATCATGAATGGCGTTTCCAGCTTGCTGATCATCAGTCTGGCGATCGTCATCGGCTGGCTGGTGCGGACCTACATCGCCGAGATGCGCGACAAGCAGATGGAGCTGGACCGACTGAACGCCGGACTTGAGGACCAGGTGAGGGATCGCACCCTCGCCCTCACCCGCGCCAACGAGGAGATCCAGCGCTTCGCCTACATCGTCAGCCATGATCTGCGCGCGCCACTGGTCAATGTGATGGGTTACACGTCCGAGCTTCAGCAGGCCGGGCTGGTGATCGATCGTCAGATGACGCTGGTGGAGACGAAATCCCCCAAACTGATCGAGCAGGAAGCGCTGGTCGCCGTGCGCGAGGACGTGCCGGAAGCGATCGGCTTCATCCGTGCCTCGACCGAGAAGATGGACCGGCTCATCAACGCCATCCTGCGTCTGTCGCGGGACGGCCGGCGGGCGCTGCATCCCGAGAAGATCGACCTGAAGGCGCTTGCGGAGAACGCGGCGGCGGCGATCCACCACCAGACCGACGCCCAGGGGGCCGAGATCGAGGTGGGCGACCTGCCGACGATCGAAAGTGACCGGCTGACGGTGGAACAATTGCTGGGCAATCTGGTCGACAATGCCGTGAAGTATCTGGATCCCGCCCGTCCGGGCCGCATCCGCGTGGACGGCAAGGCCCGCGGCGACGGCATGATCGAGATCCGGGTCGCCGACAACGGCCGCGGCGTCGCCGAGCGCGACCTCGAGCGCATTTTCGAACTGTTCCGCCGGGCCGGAAAGCAGGACCGGCCGGGCGAGGGTCTGGGGCTGGCCTTCGTGCGCAACGGCGCCCGCCGACTGGGCGGCGACGTCGAGGTGACCAGCGTCGCCGGAGAGGGCTCGACCTTTTCGCTTATTTTGCCCAGAAGACTCACAGTGACCGCGTCCGGAGACCCCGCATGACCAGCCCCGTAAAAATCGTCATGGTGGAGGACGATCACGGCCACGCCCGCCTGATCGAAAAGAACATCCGGCGCGCCAACATCTCCAACGAGATCGCCCACTTCGCCGACGGCGGCACGGCGCTGGACTATCTGTTCTCCGACGAGGTCAAGGCCAACGGGCCGCTTCTGATCCTGCTGGACCTCAACCTGCCGGACATGTCGGGGACCGACATCCTGCAGAAGGTGAAGGGCGACGATCGCCTGCGCCGCGCGCCGGTCGTGATCCTGACCACCACGGATGACAAGGTCGAGATCCAGCGCTGCTACGATCTGGGCTGCAACGTCTACATCACCAAGCCGGTGGACTATGAGAGCTTCGCCGACGCCATCCGGCAACTCGGCCTGTTCCTGTCGGTGATGCAGGCCCCGGACATCGAGTGATCGACCTGAAGAGACCCGTCAGGCTGCTCTACGTCGACGACGACCGCGCGCTGGCGCGGCTCGTCCAGAAGGAGCTGGGCCGTCATGGCTACGACGTCGTCTGCGCGGGCGACGGCGACGAAGGTCTGCGTCTGATGTCCGAGGGCGGCTGGGACGTCTGCGCGCTGGACCACTACATGCCCGGCCGGGACGGCATCGACGTGCTGCCGGAGATGATCGCCCTGCCGGACGCGCCGCCGGTCGTCTACGTCACGGGGGCCCAGGAGGGAGCCCTCGCAGTGGCCGCCTTGCGCGCCGGAGCCGCCGACTACGTCATCAAGGACGTGTCCGAGGACTTTACCTCCCTGTTGCGCAGCGCCGTCGATGACGCGCTGAACCGGCGACGCCTGCAGCGCGAGAACGAGCAGTCCCAGGCCGAAGTGGCCGCCGCCCGGGACCGGGCCGAGGCCATGCTGCGCGAGGTGAACCACCGCGTCGGCAACTCGCTGCAGCTGGTGTCGAGCTTTATCTCGCTGCAGGCGCGTCAGCTGAAGGACGAGGGAGCCAAGGGGGCCCTGCGCGAGGCGCAGGTGCGGATCGAGGCGGTGGCTCACGTGCACCGCCGACTCTACACCTCCGGCGACATGGCGACCGTGGCGCTGGACGAGTATCTGCGCGGCCTGATCGACGAGCTGGGCCAGTCGCTGGGGCCGGACGGGGCGTCGCCAGACCTGAAGCTGGAGGCGGAACCGCTCACGGTCTCGACCGACCAAGCCGTGTCGCTGGGCGTCATCGTTTCGGAACTGGTCACCAATGCGGTGAAGTACGCCTATGCGCCGGGGCAGGGTGGAGAAATTCGTATCGTGCTGCAAAAGGCGGACGACCACCGCGCGGTTCTGACCGTCGAGGACGACGGTCCCGGACTGGATCCCGCCGACTCGCAGCCCAAGGGCACCGGGCTGGGCCGCAAAATCATCGCGGCCATGGCGGGCGGACTGAAGAGCGCCCTGGAGTTTGACGCCGAACACAAGGGCGTCCGGGCGCGGCTGGCCTTCGACCTGTGACGCTGCGCCTGCAGTTCGGAGACGCCGGGTCCGGAGTGAACTACAGGCGACGCCCCACGGCCTTCGGCGTGGTGGAACGCGACGGCCTCATCGCCTGCGTACGGGTGGAGCGCGGCGAGGCCAGCTATTTCGACCTGCCGGGCGGTGCCGTCGACGGCGAGGAGACGGAGGCCCAGGCTCTGGTGCGGGAGTTCGTGGAGGAGACGGGCCTGACCGTGACGCCCGGGGTGCGCTTCGCCGAGGCGGGGCAGACGTTCCGCAAATCGGACGGCACGCCGGTCGACAACGTCGGAGGCTTCTGGACCGCGTCGGTCGTCGCGCACGACCCCTCGGCCAAGGTCGAGGACGATCACGAACTGGTCTGGCTGGAGCCGACCCGGGCGGTGGCCGAACTGCGCCACGACGCTCACGCCTGGGCCGTCGCGAAGTGGCTCCGCGGCCAGCACAAGCGCGGCCATACGGAACGTTGAGACGCCGGCGCGCGCTTTCCCTGACGAAGCGGTGCCTCGGTGGTGCCGTCAGACAGGGAGATTTCCATGCCCGATCATGATCGCATCGAAGGTGCCGCCAAACAGGCCGGCGGCAACATCAAGGAAGCCGTCGGCAAGGTGACCGGCGACGAAAAGCTGAAGGCTGAGGGCCAAGCCGAGCAGGTGGAAGGCAAGGTCCAGAACACCGTCGGCGGCGTCAAGGACGCCGTCCGCGACAAGCACTAGGCCTTCACCACCCGAAGATGTCGTCGAGCAGGGCCGGATCGCCCGTGCCGACGGTGCAGCGGCCGGACGTCGTCGACGTCCGGCCGTCTGCGTCCCGGGTCTGGGTGTTTGAACATGTCGTCCGGGGACGGCGCGCGGCAGCGCGGCGGTCCTGTTCCTCGCGCACGGCGGAGTCGATGCGGTCGAAACACTCGGCCACGCCCTCACTGGCCGGACGCACCTCCGGCCGGCACTGCTGGGCAGCGTAACGGACGGGATCGGACAGGGCCTCTGCCGGTAAGGGCTCCCGGGTGGCGGAAGCGGCGGCTGGCGCGCCGAGGGCGCGGGAGTTGGCGAATGCGCGGTCGAAGGGTTCGACAGGTTGAGCCGATGGCCCCCAAACCGGACCTTCGGCCAGTTGCCCCAAAGAAAATCGCGGACGCTCGGCCGGACGCGGCGTGACGATATCGGCCACGGTGCCCGATGGAGCGGGCGCACGTTCCGCCACCGTTTCTGCATAGGCCGAAAAATCTACCGACGACTGCGCGCGGGGCGGTGGTGCCGGTGGCGTGAAAGGGTCGGCGAGCGTCGATGCGGCGGCCGGAGGCGGGGCGGTGGAGATTACCTCTCCGGGAGGTGGGTCCTGGAACGCCAGGGTCAGCGAAGCGGCGGCGAGCAGAAGCATGGCGAAAGTCCCTCCGCGGACCTTCGTGCGCTCAATGGCCGGCCACGACCACTGACGGAGCCTGACGGATGCCGCCCGCCCGTGGGTCAGCGCGAGAGTGAGCGCATCGCCTTGTCCAGGCCCTCGAGCGTCAGCGGATACATGCGCTCGTCGACCAGTTCGCGGATCATGCCCACCGAGGCGGAATAGCCCCAGTACCGCTCCGGCGAGGGGTTCAGCCACGCGACCCGGTCCCACTGCTGCGTCGCCCGCTTCATCCAGACGGCACCGGCTTCTTCGTTCCAGTGCTCGACCGAGCCGCCCGGCATGGTCACTTCATACGGAGACATGGTGGCGTCGCCGACGAAGATGGCGCGCCAGTCGCCGGCGTATTTGTTCAGCACCTCCCACGTCGGCGTCTTCTCGGCGTGACGCCGCCGGTTGTCCTTCCAGACGCCTTCGTAGAGGCAGTTGTGGAAGTAGAAGAATTCCAGGTGCTTGAACTCGGTGCGCGCGGCGGAGAACAGTTCCTCGCAGAGCTGGACGTGGGCGTCCATCGAGCCGCCGACGTCGAGGAACAGCAGCACCTTGATGGTGTTGCGCCGCTCGGGGCGCATGTGGATGTCCAGCCAGCCCTGGCGCGCCGTGCCGTCGATGGTGGCGTCCATGTCCAGCTCGTCGGGCGCGCCCTGACGCGCGAAGCGGCGCAGGCGGCGCAGGGCGACCTTGATGTTGCGCGTGCCCAGTTCGACGGAGTCGTCGAGGTTCCGGTACTCGCGCTTCTCCCAGACCTTGACCGCACGGCCCTGACGGCCGGGGCCGCCGATGCGTACGCCCTCCGGGTTGTAGCCGCCGTGGCCGAACGGGCTGGTGCCGCCGGTGCCGATCCACTTGTTCCCGCCCTCGTGCCGGCCGTGCTGCTCTTCCAGCCGCTTGCGCAGCGTGTCCATCAGTTCGTCGAGGCCGCCGAGGGCCTGGATCTGCGCCTTCTCCTCGTCGGTCAGGTATTTTTCGGTCAGCAGCTTCAGCCAGTCCTTGGGGATCTCCGCCGGGGCCAGCGCATCGGGGCCGACCGTCTCCACGCCGGCGAACACCCTGGCGAAGACCTGGTCGAAGCGGTCGTAGTGCTTCTCGTCCTTGACCAGCACGGCGCGGGACAAGTGATAGAAGTCGTCTATCCGGCCCGACGCCACGCCCTGGTTCATGGCCTGCATCAAATGCAGCCATTCCTTCATGGACACCGGCACCCTGGCGTCGCGCAGAGCGGTGAAGAAGGGCAGCAGCATCAGTCGGCCGTCGGCTTGCCCAGAAGGTCCAGCATGGATCCGACAAGATAGATGCCCGCCGTCATGCTGACGCCCGTCGCGTCCTCGATGGGACCGGAGGCGCGCATCTTGTAGGACCACTCCCCTCGGTGCGCGACCATGGCCAGGGTCAGGCGCGTGCCGACCGGGGTGTCGATGACGTAGGCCGCCGCGACCGGTTCGATCTCACCCTCGATGCTGGCGACCGCGATCTCGCCTTCATAGGGTTTCGCATCCGGATAGCGCGCCACGATGGCCCGCGCGGCGGCACCCAGCACCGCTTCCGCGGCAGGCTGATCGGAATAGCGGGTGGCATAGAGCGTGTAGTCCGTGCGCGTCGCCGCGTCGTACCAGACGCATCCGACGTCGTTGCCCGGCGGCACGTCGTCCGTCTGGGTCGGGAAGATCGCGATCTGGTCCCGCCCGTCGCCCGAGAACATGCAGGTCATGCCGCTGGGCACGTGCCTGACCCGGGGAACTGCGTCGTCGGTGACGTTTTCGAACCAGGCACCGGCGTCGCCTGCGACGATGATCTCGTCGGCGATCTTGCGCGCTTCGGCTACCTCGGCGGCGGTCGCGGGCGGCGGGGTCTGCGCCGCGGCCATCGGCGCGGTGAGCAGGGCTGCGGCGAAGGCGAGACGCGAGAACATGACTACTCCTGAACTGGACGGTCAGGTCACCACGCCTCAGCCGGCGCGTCCATCCCGACGCAGGATGAACTCGTCGTCGAGCCAGCTTCCCACCGGGTACTGGTACTCCCCCGCCTTTTCGAAGCCGTGGGCGGCGTACAGCTTTTGCGCCTTCAGGTTGCCGCTCCACACGCCGATCCACAGCGGGCCGTTGCCGTTGGCGTCCATCCAGTCGAGCGCGCGGGTCAGAAGTGCGGTTCCGAGGCCCAGCCCCTGCGCCGATCGGTCGACGTAGAGGCGGCGCAGCTCGGCGTGGCTGGCGCGTGCCTCGGCGTGAGGCAGACCGTTCGGGCCCGCGTTGGCGAAGGCCAGCAGGTCACCGTCGCGGTCGGCGACCCACCATGCGGCACCAGGCTCCGTCAGCGCTGTGCGCGTGGCGTCGACGCCGAAGGTCTTGTCCAGATGCGCCGCCAGATCGGCCTGCGGGTAGGCGATGCCGAACCCGGTCACAAAGGTGTCGATGAAGGTGCGGCGGCCCAGGCGCGCGAGCGCTTCGGCGTCTTCGGGGCGGGCGGGGCGGATCAGGACGTCGGCGGTCATGGCGGCGCTTTAGCGGGATCACGCGGGGCGCGACAGGGGGGCGAGTCGGCGCCTATGGTGAACGCATGGCCGTGCCGATCTTCACCCACCCGGACATGATCCGCCATGCGACCGGCGATGGGCATCCCGAGCGCGCGGCGCGGCTGACGGCCGTGCTGGACGCTCTGGCCGACGCGGGGCTGGACCGCGACCGTCGGGCGGCGACGGAAGCGGAGGTCGCCGATCTGGAGCGCGTGCATCCGGCCGAATTCGTTCGCCGAATCCTGGACGCGTCGCCGGAGGACGGCATGCGGGCGCTGGATGCGGACACGGTACTGTCGCCCGGCAGCGTGCGGGCGGCGCGGCTGGCGGCCGGCGCGGTGATCGACGCGGTCCGGGCCGTGGCAGCCGGAAAGATCGCCCGGGCCTTCTGCGCCGTGCGGCCGCCCGGCCATCACGCCGAACCGGACCGGGCCATGGGCTTTTGCCTGTTCTCCAGCGTCGCCGTCGCCGCACGGGCAGCGCAGGTGGCAGGGCTGGCGCGCGTGGCGATCATCGATTTCGACGTCCACCACGGCAACGGAACCCAGGCGGCGGTCGAGTCCGATCCGACGCTGTTCCTCGGCTCCATACACCAGATGCCCCTGTACCCGGGGACGGGGGCCGCGTCCGAGACGGGGGTCGGGAACGTCGCCAACGTGCCGGTGCCGCCGCACGCCGCCCGCGAATCGTGGCGCGCCTCATTTCAGGGGGGACTGATGGGCCCGCTGGAAGCCTTCACGCCCGACCTGATCCTGATTTCCTCCGGCTTCGACGCGCACCGCCGGGATCCGTTGGCGCACCAGAGCCTGGAGGCGGAGGATTTCGCCTGGGCCACGCGCGCGGTCGCCGAAGTGGCGCGCCGGGTCTGCGGCGGCAGGATTGTGTCCTCGCTCGAGGGCGGTTACGACCTTGAGGGACTGGGTCGGTCCGCCGTCGCCCATGTCCAGGCTCTGGGGGAGGAATGAGGATGCGCGCCGACCGGCATTCGCCCGGCCCCGACGCCGTCCGCGGATCATGACCGTGCAGGAGCCGCTCGCCCGACCCGTCGCCGCGCCCACGCCCGCCGTTCCCACGGCGGCCCCGGCGGTCGTGCGAGCCGGGTCGATCATCCTGACACGTCACGGTGAACCGGCCCTGTCGCGGAAGTGTCTGATCACGGCCCGACAGTACAAGGATTGGTGGGCGAAGTACGAGATTGGCGGGCTTCTGGCCGGCCAGACTCCCCCGGCCGAATTGGTCGCGGCCGCCGAAGGGGCCGGGGCGATCTATGCCTCGACGCGCCAGCGCGCACAGGAGACGGCCGCCGCCGTGGCTGCGGGGCGCGATGTGATGTCGGACGCCCTGTTCATCGAGGCGCCGCTGCCGCCGCCGGCCTTGCCGGACTTCATCAAACTGTCGCCGCGGTGGTGGGGCGTGGTCGCCCGCATCTGGTGGCGGCTGTCCGACCACCATCACCAGGAAGAAACGCACCGCGAGGCCAAGGCTCGTGCCGACATGGCGGCCCGCAGGCTGATCGAGCGGGCCGAGGCCGGCGAGGACGTTCTGGTGCTGGCCCACGGCTACTTCAATCACATGGTCGGCAAACGGCTGAAGGCCAACGGCTGGGCGCTGGTCCACAACCAGGGCTTCAAATACTGGAGCCAGCGGCGCTACGAGCGGCGCTGACCGTTGCCGCACGCGCCCGGCGGCTCTAGGTTCCGGCGCGATGACCGACCAATCCCCCGCCGACGCCGACCTGTCCTTCGAGGCCGCCCTGACGCGGCTGGAATCGTTGGTGCAGCGACTGGAGTCCGGCCAGGCACCCCTCGAGGAGGCCGTGGCGCTGTATGAAGAGGGCGCGCGGCTGAAGGCTCTTTGCGAGGAGCGGCTTAAGGCCGCCCAGTTGCGGGTCGAGAAAGTGGTTCTGGGTGCCGACGGCCGTCCGACGGGCGCAACGCCGGCCGACTTCGGACAATGAGCGGGTCTGCGGCACAGATCGGGTTCGACGACTTCCTCAAGGTGGACGTGCGCATCGGCCGCGTGATCGAGGCCGAACCCTTCCCGGAGGCGCGCAAGCCCGCCTTCAAGCTGAAGATCGACTTCGGTCCGGACGTCGGCGTGAAGAAATCCTCGGCGCAGATTACGCGGCACTACACGCTCGAAGAGTTGCAGGGGCGGCTGGTCGCGGCCGTCGTGAATTTCCCCCCGCGCCAGATCGGGCCGTTCATGTCCGAGGTCCTGACCCTCGGTTTCCCCGACGCCGAAGGGGAGGTCGTGCTGGTCGGTGTGGACCGCGACGCCGTCGTGGGCGGACGTCTGTTTTGACGGCGCTGGCCGCCAACTCGCCGGAGCAGGGCGTGCTGGATCGGGTCGCCGAGGTCGCGGATCTGGTCACCGTTGCGCTGGACGAACTGCTGCCGCGGGCGGACGGACCCGAGTCCCGACTCACCGAGGCGATGCGCTATGCGGCGCTGGGGCCGGGCAAGCGTCTGCGGCCGTTTTTCGCGCTTGAGGCTGCGCGGCTGTTCGATCTGGAGGAGCGGCCGGTGCTACGGGCGGCCTGCGCGCTGGAGTGCGTGCACGCTTATTCGCTGGTGCACGACGACCTGCCCTGCATGGACGACGACGACGTGCGCCGTGGGCGGCCGACCGTGCACAGGGCCTATGACGAGGCGACAGCGGTGCTGGCGGGGGACGCGCTCCAGACGGCGGCCTTCGACATTCTGCTGCACGAGGACACTCACGACGATCCGGCGGTGCGGTGCGAACTGGCGGCGCGTCTGTCACTGGCGTCCGGCGCCCGCGGCATGGCCGGCGGCCAGATGATCGACTTGATGGGCGTGCGCGACGATCTGGGCGGAGTGGCGCGCATGCAACGGCTGAAGACGGGAGCCCTGTTCGCCTATGCGTTCGAGATCCCGCTGATTCTGGCAGACGCCGGCGACGTGGCGCGGCACGCCCTGCTCAGCTTCGCCCACGACGTCGGTCTGGCCTACCAGATCGTCGACGATCTGCTGGACGCCGAGGGCGACGAGCAGACCCTGGGCAAGGCGGCGGGCGGCAAGGACGCGGCGCGGGGCAAGACGAATTTCGTGACCCTTCTGGGAGTCGATCAGGCCCGCGGCCGAGTGGCGCATCTGGCGGATCAGGCGCGCGGGCACCTGGCCCCTTTCGGCCCCGACGCCGAAATCCTGAAGGCCAGCGTGGATCATGTGCTGACCCGGCGGCGTTGACGCCGCGAGGTCTCTCACCGTTTCCTCAGACAATCCTCACTGGCGCTCGCCGCGCGAGACGTTCAAGAGAGTGAGGAAACCCGCCACCGCCCGCCGTGGGCGTCGCCCAAGTGCCATCGATGCCCGACACGCCCCTCCTCGACAAGGTCAAGCTTCCCGCGGACATGCGCGGCTTCGACCTGCCCCAGTTGAAGCAACTGGCGCAGGAGGTCCGGGCCGAGACGATCGACGCCGTGTCGGTCACGGGCGGGCATCTGGGTGCCGGGCTCGGCGTCGTCGAGCTGACGGTCGCCCTTCATCACGTGTTCGACACGCCGGACGACATCCTGATCTGGGACGTCGGTCACCAGTGCTATCCGCACAAGATCCTGACCGGGCGGCGCGACCGCATCCGCACCCTGCGGCAGGGCGGGGGCCTGTCGGGCTTCACCAAGCGCAGCGAGAGCGCCTTCGACCCCTTCGGCGCGGCCCACGCCTCGACCTCGATCAGCGCGGCCCTCGGATTCGCCACGGCGCGCGACCAGCAAGGCAAGGCCAACCGCGTCGTGGCCGTCATCGGCGACGGCTCCATGTCTGCCGGCATGGCCTATGAGGCCATGAACAACGCCGTCGAGGCGACGTCCGGCCAGCTGATGGTGGTGCTGAACGACAACGACATGTCGATCGCCCCGCCGGTGGGCGGCATGAGCGCCTATCTGGCCGGACTGGTGTCCGGCGGTGCCTATCGCGGCATGCGGAAGTTCGGCAAGTCCATCGTCGAACACCTGCCTCGCCCGTTCGTGAAGGCCGCCAAGAAGGCCGAGGAGTACGCCCGCGGCATGGTCACGGGCGGCACCTTCTTCGAGGAGCTGGGCTTCTACTACGTCGGGCCGATCGACGGGCACGACCTCGACAATCTGGTGCCGATCCTGAAGAACGCCGCCGCCATCACCGACAAGCCGGTGCTGGTTCACGTCGTGACCCAGAAGGGCAAGGGCTACGCGCCGGCCGAGAGCAGCGCCGACAAGCTGCACGCAGTGGTCAAGTTCGACGTGGTGTCGGGCAAGCAGTCCAAGCCGGTCTCCAACGCGCCCAGCTACACGAAGGTCTTCGGCACCGAGCTGATCAAGCGGGCGCAGATCGATCCGAAGATCGTCGCCGTCACGGCCGCTATGCCGTCGGGCACCGGGCTGGATCTGTTCGGACAGGCCTTCCCTGAGCGCACTTTCGACGTCGGCATCGCCGAACAGCACGCCGTCACCTTCTGCGCCGGCATGGCCGCGGACGGGCTGAAGCCGGTGTGCGCCATCTATTCGACCTTCCTTCAACGCGGCTATGACCAGGTGGTGCACGACGTGGCGATCCAGTCGCTGCCCGTTCGCTTCGCCATGGACCGCGCCGGTCTGGTGGGCGCCGACGGCTCGACCCACGCGGGCAGTTTCGACGTCGGCTACATGGGGGCCCTTCCCGGCATGATCCTGATGGCCGCCTCCGACGAGGCGGAACTGGCCGCGATGATCGCGACATCGCTCGAGATCGACGACCGTCCCAGCGCCTTCCGCTATCCGCGCGGCGACGGCGTGGGCGTCGAGATCCCGGAGTTGGCCGCTCCGCTGCAGATCGGCCGGGGCCGGATCGTCCGCGAAGGCACGGCGGTCGCCATCCTCAGCCTCGGCACCCGCCTGCAGGAATCGCTGAAGGCGGCGGACCTGCTGGCGGCGCGCGGCATCTCGGCGACCGTGGCTGACGCCCGCTTCGCCAAGCCGCTGGACTTGGACCTGATCCTGCGGCTGGCGCGCGAGCATGAGGCCCTGATCACGGTGGAGGAGGGTGCCATGGGCGGCTTCGGCGCCTTTGTGCTGCAGGCCCTTGCGGAGAAGGGGGCGCTCGACGGCGGGCTCAAGATCCGCACCCTGCACCTGCCCGACGTCTTCCAGGACCAGGATGCGCCGGCGACCCAGTACGATCAGGCAGGGCTGAACGCCGACCAGATCTCGGCCGCGGCAATGGCGGCGCTGGGCGTGACCAGAGGCGCGGCCCGGGCGTGATTTTCCGGCCGCAAGCCTTGCCGCAAGGCCGTTTGGCCCCCAGTTAGACGGTTCCCCAACGGAGCCTTCTCCACCGACGCCACAGGAGCGCCGATGCCGCACGCCGAGACCCTGATCTCCACACTGGTCGGGGGCTTTGTGCTGGCCTTCGTGTTCGGGATGCTGGCGAACCGGCTGAAGCTGTCGCCGCTGGTCGGGTACTTGCTGGCGGGCGTCGCGGTCGGACCCTTCACGCCGGGGTTTGTGGCCGACACCTCCCTGGCCCCTCAGCTGGCCGAGATCGGCGTCATCCTGCTGATGTTCGGGGTCGGGCTGCACTTTTCGCCCAAGGACCTGATGCAGGTCCGCAAGGTCGCCGTGCCCGGCGCTCTGGTTCAGGTCGCGGCCGCCACCGGAATGGGCTGGCTTCTGGGCCGGTTCGTCCTCGGACTGGGCGACGTCGAGGCCGCGCTGATGGGGTTCGCCCTGTCGGTGGCGTCGACGGTCGTGCTGATGCGGGCGCTGGAGGAGCGCAAGCAGAACAAGGGTGAGGTCGGGCGCGTTGCCGTGGGCTGGCTGATCGTCGAGGATCTGGTGATCGTCATCGCGCTGGTTCTGTTGCCCATGTTGCTGGCGCCCGCCGGCGAATCCTCCAGCGCTGGCGATCTGGCCGCCGGTGTCGGCTGGACCCTGCTGAAGGTGGCGCTGTTCGTGGCCTTCATGCTGGTCGTCGGGGGGCGGGTGCTCCCGTGGGTGCTGGTGCGGATCGCCCACACAAAGTCACGCGAACTGTTCACCCTCGGCGTGCTGGCCATCGCATTGGGCATCGCCTGGATCGCCTATCAACTGTTCCACTCGTTCGCGCTGGGGGCCTTCCTGGCAGGTCTGGTGCTGAACGGGACACCGTTGGGCCACAATGCGGCCGAACGCAGCCTGCCGCTGCGCGACGCCTTCGCCGTGCTGTTCTTCGTCTCGGTCGGCATGCTGTTCGACCCGACGATCCTGATCGAACAGCCGGTCGCGGTGCTGATCGCCCTGGGCATCGTCATCGTCGGCAAGACGCTGGCGGCGTTGGCGATCACGACGGCGTTCCGGCTCGATCGGGCGACCAGCCTGACGGTCGGCGCGTCGCTGGCACAGATCGGGGAGTTCAGCTTCATCCTGGCCGCGCTGGGCGTCTCGCTGGGCGCAATGAGCCAGACCACGCACGATCTGATCCTGGCGGCGGCCCTGCTGTCGATCTCGCTGAACCCGTTCGTGTTCAAGCTGATCGACCGGATGGGGGCCAAACCGCAAACGCCCCCGGCCATGGCCGAGGGCGTCGCGGTCAGAGACCTGATCTAGGCGGTCACAGCACACCGATCATCGAGGCCACCAGCGGGTGGCGGACGATGTCGCGTTCGGCCAGCTTGACGACCCCGATGTCCGGCACCGCCGTCAGGCGCTCAGCGATGTCCGACAGGCCGGACACGCCGGGCAGCAGATCCGACTGCTGCGGATCGCCCGTGACCACCATGGTCGAGTGCCAGCCCAGGCGCGTCAGGAGCATCTTCAGCTGGACGTAGGTGCAGTTCTGGGCCTCGTCGACGACGATGAAGGCGTTGTTGAGGGTGCGGCCGCGCATGTAGCCGATGGGCGCGATCTCGATCAGGCCCTCGGCCATCAGCGCCTTGACCCGCTTCATCGACAGCCGGTCCGACAGGGCGTCGTAGAGGGGGCGCAGATAGGGGGCCAGCTTGTCCTCCATGTCCCCGGGCAGGAAGCCGATCGATTCGCCCGCCTCGACCGCCGGCCGGCTCAGCACGATGCGGCCGACCTTGCCGGCCTCCAGCGCTTCGACCGCCTTGGCCACGGCCAGATAGGTCTTGCCCGTGCCGGCCGGTCCCAGGGCGAGGACCAGGTTGTGATGATCGATCATCGTCATCAGCTCGGCCTGGCCGTCCGACTTCGGCTTCAGCGTCTTCAGATAGGCCTGGTCCCGCTCGTCATTCGACGGATGCGGTGACCAGCCGCGCTGGCCCTGGCCGGCATGGTGGCCGGCGTGGGGCGGCAATCGGCGCACCTTGGCGTCCTCGATGAACTGGCCGCCGTCGAGAACGCCGAATTCACGGGACATCTCGCGGGTCTGACGCTTGAGGGCCGAACGCTTGGTCATCTGTGCCTCCAGGGCATGAAAAAAGGCGATGCTGCGAAAGCATCGCCTTGAACGAGAGCGGGGAGGGAGGAAGCGGAGTCGACGTGGCCGCCCGGGTCGGTGGAGGCTTCATGCTCCAGCGGGAGAACCCGCCGACCGGAACGCTGCACGCGCGTTCTCCTGGGGCTGACCGGACCGGGCTTGATCCGGCTTCGGATCCGGTGCCGATATGTCGGCCTCGAATCGCACTGACAGTTTGATCCTATCGTGGTTTCCAAACGCTTAAAGAGCGGATTTTGTTCAGATTTAGAGGGGGTTCGGATGAATGTTCACGCGCTCGGAGACAAGTCTCCGAAGCTGCCGGGCGACGGCGAATACTGGATCGCCCCGAACGCCACCTTGATAGGAGACGTGATTCTCAAACCGGGCGCCAGCGTCTGGTTCGGTGCCGTGCTGCGCGGCGACAACGAGCCGATCACAGTGGGAGAGGATACGAACATCCAGGAAAATTCGGTCCTGCACACGGACATGGGCGAGCCTCTGACGCTCGGCCGCGGCGTCACCGTGGGCCACATGGCCATGCTGCACGGCTGCACGGTCGGCGACTACAGTCTGATCGGCATAGGGGCCGTGGTGCTGGGCCGGGCGAGGATCGGGAACAACTGCCTCGTCGGCGCCGGCGCGCTGATCACCGAAGGCAAGGAATTTCCGGACGGCTCGCTGATCGTCGGCAGCCCCGCCCGCGTCGTGCGGCAGCTGGAGCCGGGCCAGATCGCCGCGCTCAAGGGCTCGGCGGAGCACTACGTCCAGAACTGGAAGCGATTCGCCCGCGATCTGCGCGCGGTCTGAGCGTCAGGCGATGCGGCGGCCGTCCAGCGCGGCGAGCGTGAGCCGTGGTCGCGCCGGCTCGCCGACCGCGACGGACGCCTGGGCTGTCAGACGATGGGCCGTCCGCTCCGCCGGTGGGGGCCCGGGCGCGCGGGCGTAGAGGCCGAGGATCAGCTCGCGACCGCCGACCTCTCCTCGCAGTGCGGTCAGGGTCACTTCGAACGATGCCACGCCGGCGGTCGCCGCGACGACCACGGGCCGGGCCTCCCGCACCGTCTGGCGGACCGCCGAGGCCACCAGTGGCCGCGATGCCCCGCGCCAGAGCGACAGCAGGGCCGCGCCGGTCAGGGGCGAGTCGTGGAAGGTCTCCAGCCAGTCTCCGGCGAGGCGCAGACGCGCGTCGTCGCCCGTGCGCTCGGCCAGGAAGGCGCGCTTCAGGCGCGGCCCGAGGGCCTCGGGGACCAGCATGGCGCGGTCCGGCAGGCCCCCACGCGCGCCGTCAGCCCGGCTCAGGGCGGTCCAGAGGTCGATCAGGGCGCGCGTGTCGGAATGGAACATCTTCGCCGTCTCCGGGATCGGCGGCGCAAGTCCGGGGCCGGATCGAAACGGAATCGAAAGGGGCGGCGTGCTCCCCTGACGGCCGACAACGGCCCGGTTCTTGCTGTGAATTCGGTCGACTGAACCTCTGGAGGCGACCTCAATGCGGTTGCATGCGCTCACCTGGCTGCCGGCGGCGGTGACCCTGTTCGCCATCACGGCCTTCGCCGACAAGGCCGCGGCCCAATGCGGACCCGTCTGTCCGCCGCCTCCGCCGCCGTGCTGCGAGCCCCCTCCGCCGCCGCCTCCGCCGCCGCCGCCCCCGGGGCCGTGCTGCGATCAGCCGCCTCCGCCGCCGTGCTGCGGTGGTGGCGGCAATCTGAACGTCAACGTCAACGTCAATGCCAACGCGAATGCGTCCGCCAGCGCCTCGGCGCGCGGCGGCGCCACGGTGATCGTGGCGGGTGGCGGCGGCGCCTACGTCAACGTCGAGCAGCCGTATCCGACCACCATTCAGGGCCTGCACGTCGGCGGCGGCATGGTGCGGGAAGTCATCAAGGTGCCGTTCGAATCGCGCCGGCGGGTCGAGCGCCGGGTCGTCATCCGCGCCGTCTGCATGGACGACCGCGGCCGCCCGCATCCGGCCGCCCAGGTCCGTCCCGACCGCGACGTCTGGGGCGACTACGACGGCGAGCTGTACCGCTGTCTGGCCGGCACGTGGATGCAGGTGACCATCGCTGACTGGGAAGGAAGCGAGCGCTTCGAGCACGGCGAGACCACGACCTGCCGCAAGGGCGACAGCCTGTGGCACGCGCCGGGCGGCACCGTGGAGTGCAAGCCGCAGAAGCCCGAACGCGACTGCAACGAACGCTCGCTTCTGCGCCGCTACGGCGTCGGCGTGAAGGTTCTGACAATGTGGTACGAGGAGACCTACACCGAGTACCGCGAGGAGGTCGTGGTCCGCGAAGGCTGGGCCGTGCAGGGCGGGGCCATCACCCTGGACGGCGGAGTCGGCGGTCGCGTCTTCTGAAGACGCCGTTCAGCCGCCCGTCAGGCGGCGTGATGCAGATTGCGGGCTCGTCGCTCCGTCGACGATCCTGAGAGAGACTGGCCCCGGCCGCGAAAGCGCCGGGGCCTTTTTTCGTCTCACTCGGCCGCGGGGGCAGCGGCGCGGGGCGTCACGGTGATGCGGTAGGCCGTCGACGGGCTCAGATACTTCGCTGCGGCCGCCTGCACCTCCGCGGCGGTGATCGCCTCCAGGTCCGACTCTGCCGAGCGCAGGGCGGGCAGACGGTTCGGGTCAGTCTGGGCTTCGGCGAGCTCGGAAATCCAGAACTCGTTGGTGGCCCGGCTGCGGCGCAGGGCCTCGACGCGCGGACGACGGGCCCGTTCCAACTCGTCCTCGGTGATCGGATCCGAGCCGAGCGAGGCCACGATCCGGTCCACGTCGGCGAAGAAGCCGGGGAGCCTCTCCGGCGGCGCCTCGATGGCGGCCGAAACGTAGCCATAGCCGGCGAAATTGCCCGAGGCCTGGGCCCCGACGTTCGGCGAATAGGTCACGGCCTGACCTTCGCGCAGTTCTTCGATCAGACGCAGGCGCAGCACGTCCGCCAGCAGCCGGACGACGCGGGCTTCGCGGGTGTCCGTGAAGTTGTCGACGGCGGGCCAGGCAACGAAGCCCAGCGCCTGATCGGGGCGGCCGCCGTGCTTGAAGTCCAGCGGCGTGGCCACGCCGGCGGGGAAGCTGGCGGCCAGCTGCGCTGCCGACGGCGGGGTTGCCGCGGGACGAGGCGGCAGGGCACCGAAGGTCGAGGCGACCGAGGCGATCGCCACGTCGACGTCGACGTCGCCGACGATCACGATCTCGATCGGTCCGGAGGCCAGCGCCGGGGCGACCGCCGCCTTCAGGTCGTCGATCGACCAGGCCGCGACGTTCTCCAGGGTCGGGAAGGCGAAGCGGGCGTCGCCGGGGCGAAGCCGGCTGGTGGCCTCGCGGGCGAAGACGCCCTGGGTCGTGGCTTCGAGTGTCGGCAGGGCGGCGCGGAACTGGGCGCGGGTCCGCTCGAACGGCTCCGGACGCCAGCCGGCGTCGGTCACATAGGCGGCGAGCACCTGCATCTGAACGTCCAGATCGGCCGGCTTGGTGGCACCCGACAGGACGAAGGCGTCCTCCCCGGCGGACAGGCTGGCGCGATAGGTCTTGCCGGACAGGACCTCTTCCAGCTGCTGGGCGGTCAGACGCCCCAGACCGCCTTCCGCGAAGACGGGGCCCAGCGCGAGAATCGGCAGGGCCCTGTCGGTCGGCAGCTCCAGCAGGCCCTGACCGACGCGGACCGAGACGAGGATCTGTTCGTCGCGGAACTCGGTCGGCTTGATGGTCAGGCGCACGCCGTTGTCGAAGGTGACGAAGGTCGTGTCGATGTCTTCGACCACGGTGCGCTCGGCGACCGTGCCGGCGGTGCCGAAGTCGGCGTAGTCCCAGGCCAGTTCCGCAGTGGCTTCCGGCGCGGTCACAGCGACGGCCTCGGAAGCGGTCAGAGCCGCCAGAAGGGCTGCTTCGCCGCCCTCGACCGCCGTCGGACCGGACATGAAGACCAGAGGACCGCCGCCGGTGAAGGTCGTCTTCAGCACGGCGTTGACGTCGTCGGCGGTCAGGCCCGCCACGGCGGCCTCGAAGGTCGCCAGATCGGTCACGGGCGAGGTGAAGACCTGATCCTCGTTCACCGCGCCGACGATGCCATTGGCCAGCGCCGGGGTGCGGCGCGTCGCGGCACCTTCCACGGCGTTGGTCAGGGCCGTCCGCATCTCGGTGATCTCACGGTCCAGTTCGGCCTGGCTCACCCCGAACTCGGCGATGCGGCGCGTCTCCTGTTCGATGGCGGTCAGGGCCGGCTGCCAGGCGTCGCCGTCATAGTTGGCCGACACGTTGGCGAGAAGCACCGAGTCGAACAGGTTCGACCGGCCGGCGCCGGCGCTGATGAAGGGCGGCTCGGCACCGCGGCCGATCACGCCGAGGCGGCGGTTCAGAACGGACAGGCCCAGCCCGCGGACCACGTTTTCGCGGCGCAGGGCCTGGGTATCGGCGCGGGTGTCGGGCGGCGCGATCCACGCAATCTGGATCGAAGGCGTCAGGCCGGCCTCGACATACAGGCCCGCCTCGCGGCCGCGCGGCTGGACGTCGCCGATCACCGGCTCGGCGCCCTGGGCGCGGCTGTTGGTCCAGTCGCCGAAGGTGGAGACGACCTTGGCCTCCATGGCGTCGACGTCGAAGTCACCCACCACCACGACGGTGGCGCGCTCCGGCCGGTAGTAGGCCTCGTAGAACTCCACGAAGCGTTCGCGCGGGGCGTTGGCCAGCACCGAGGTCGATCCGATCGGCAGGCGTTTGGGCACCAGCTGGCCCGGCATCAGGAATTCGAGTTGTGCCACGAGGGCGCGCAGGCCGGGGCTGGCGCGGGTGCGCTCCTCGGACAGGACGATGCCGCGCTCGCGGTCGATGGCGGCCGTCTCCAGCAGAGCTTCGCCCAGCATCTGGCGCAGGATGAACAGGCTCTCGTCGACCGTGGCGTCGTCGGTGCGCGGCAGATCCAGCTGATAGATGGTCTGGTCGAAGCCGGTTGAGGCATTGGTATCGGCCCCGAAGGCGAGACCCAATCGTTCCAGCCGTTTGGTCAGGTCGCCCTCGGGCACCTCGGTGGAGCCGTTGAAGGCCATGTGCTCCATGAAGTGGGCCAGACCCAGCTGGTCCTCACGCTCCATCAGGGAGCCGGCGTCGATGCGGACGCGGATCGAGGCCTGACCGGGCGGGGTGGCGTTGCGCATGATGGCGTATCGCAGGCCGTTCGGAAGCTGGCCGAAACGCACGTCCTCTGCCGCCGGCACGTCACTGGCGGCCTGGGGCCAGGGGTCGGATGGCTGCACGCCCGATGCGGACGCAGCGGGCGTGGTCTCCTGCGCCATGACGACCGCAGGCAAGGCGGCGGCGAGCGCCAGAGAGGAGGCGGCGAGCAGCAGAAGGCGGCGAGGGGAACGCATGAACGGTCAGCTCCGGAGACGGGACGCCGACGGTCGGGCGCCTCATGGGGCCGCGCAAGGGCGCGGGTCGTCGCACGGATGCCCGCCCCCGTTCCGCCTCACAAGTTACAATCCCGTCAGTTTCCGGGGCGCGTGACGTAGAAGTTGGCCGCGTTGCCGACCGCGTTCGTGCCGGTGATCACAGCCCGGCCGTCCCCGGACACGGTCGTGCGTGCCGTCGCGGAGACGTCGCCCGTGTTGGTCTGGTCATTGTCCGCCTGCAGTGTGGCCCCGCATTCGGCGCAGGCGTAGCCGGTGACGCTGTTGCCGACGGCGTCGGCACCGACGTAGGCGTCATAGCCGTAGGCACCCGTGAAGCTGGCGTCGGCCTGAACCCCGCCGGAGTTGAACTGGGTGTTGTCGATGCGGACGTAGATGTCCTCATTTCCCACCGACAAGGTGTTCCCCGACGCCTGCGCATGGCTGGTGGCGCGGCCGTAGTCGTAGCTGGTGACGATTGACTCGGCCCAGACCCGGGCCGAGTTGTCCTGCTGTGCCTCGACGACGGACGAGCCGCCGGAGTTGGCGAAGACGCCTTGGTTGCCGCCGGCGCGGGCCCGTCCGGCCAGGTCCCAGGCGTTGCCGGCGTTGGCGCTGGTCCCCGCCTGAACGAGGGCGCCCGTGTTCGATTGCGTGAGGCGCAGCTCCTGGCTGGCGGGTGCCGTGCCCGTGTAGGCCGCGACGTTGCCGAGCGCCTGACTGCTCACCTCGGTCTCGCCGGGGGCGTACTGGACCGCCACGTAGTTCGAGGAGAACAGGGTGGCGGCCGTGTCTTGCCGGATTGCGCCGTCGATGTGGCCATCCCGGGCCGCCAGCGCGACGGTGTTGGCTGTGGCCGAGGTTTCGATCCGGCCGCCGCCGATCAGGCGCGCCGTGCCGCCGGACAGGTCCGACACCGCCTCGATGCGCGTCGCCCCGACCGTCTGGGTCGCGTTCAGCGTCAGGTCGCCGCCATAGGCCCCGCCGGCCAGGTAGTTGCCGTTGGCCTGGGTGACGGAGGTGACATAGCCATCGGTGTCGCCGTTCAGGACCAGAGTGGTCTCCGCCGCGACGTCGCCCTGCAGCTCCTGCTCGGAATCGACTGCCAGGTGGCCAGTCTCGACCGCGCCCGAGAGGGTGTTGCCGGTGGCGGAGGTAGAGACGGTGACCTGGTCATCCGCGTCGGTGGCGATCACCGTCTGGCGCGCGGCAACGTTGCCACCCTGGAACTGGCGGTTCAGGACGATCGGCGCGTCGGGATCCTGGGCCTGGGCCTCAGTACCGGCTGCGACGCACGTCGCCGTCGCGGCGATCATGCCAGCGAGTCGGATCAGCGCGGGTCTGGCCATTGTTGGTGTCCGTGTTGGGGTACGCCGGGTAATAGCCCCCCGTGGGCCCGTAGGTGTCGCGCAGCAGCTCGTTGCGGGTGTCGAGGCAGATCTCCGGCCCCGGCGCGCCGTACAGATTGGCCATGAATTCGACGGTGGCACGCTCGACCAGCGCACGCACGGCCAGCTGAACAGGCTCGAAGCCGCCTTCGCCACCACCGATGTCGAAGACGTTGCCGTTCAGGAAATCGAACACGTCGACGGAGATTTCGCGGCCGATGATCTGCTTCTGGTAGGAGACGACGTCGACGACCTCCAGCGTGGTGGTCTGGACCATGCGCAGGTCGATGGCGACGTTCATCACGTAGTAACGGCCGCGGAAGCCGCCCGACAGCGGCGTGTTGGTGTCCGCCTCTCCGCCCAGAATGTCCCAGCCGGCCGAGCGGATGTTGTAGTTCACCTCGGTGATGCCGCCGACGATGTAGAAGTCCGATCCCGGCACCTGACCGGCCAGGATCTGACGGTAGGCAACGTCCTCGCCCTCGCGGCCCGGATCGCCGATCAGCTTGTTGTTGGCGTAGCGCAGTTCGAGTTCCGACACGGAGGTGTCGTAGCGCTCCACGATCTGGGCCCCGGACTTGGCAAGGGCCGAGTAGGCCATCAGCGAGGCACCGCCGGTGATCTGGCGGCCGCCGTCGGCCGAAACCGTGCCGGTGTAGTCGCTGATCCGCCCCACCGCGATCCGCGGCGAGGGCAGGTCGTAGCGCCGGGCGTAGTCGGCGAGGCAGTACAGGGCGGTCGAATAGGGCGTCGGATTGGCCGTCACCGGCGCATTGCCGATCGGCTGGGCATAGCGGCCGTCGCCGCCGGCGACGGGCGCGATGCAGCCACCGAGCAGCGCCGCCGCCGAGCCGACGGTTCCGAGGATGCGCAGGCGGCGCAGCAGGGGGCTCATGGCAGGTCCAACGTTCCGTTGAGCGAGGTCCCGGCCCGCACGTCGCCGGTGTTGGTCTGGGTCGAGTTGACGATGACGGTGTTGTTGTTGCCCTGGACCACGACGTTCAGCTGGTTGCCGATGGCGGTGGAGCCTCCGATCGTCGTGCGTCCGTCGCCGCCGAGCCCCCACGACCCGGTCGCCGAGGCCCCGCCGCTGGAGCTCGAATAGGAGCCCACGCCGGTCTGGATGATGCCGTTGACGATCAGGCGGTTGTGATTCGCGTCGCGGGTCGTGCCGCTGACGGGGCGCGCGGTGGTGTACCGGGATCCGCCGTAGCCCGCCTGCAGCTGACCCGTTCCGCCATAGCCCTGGGACTGCGCCTGCGCCGCGTCTGGCGCGGCCAGCGCCACGAGGGCTCCGGCCAGAAGTCCCGCGCCGGTCAATGTCCACTTCATGCGCACGCTCCACGCGATCTCGCCGAACGAACCAGCAAGTCACGTGCCAAAATGGGATGGAGACATTAATGACGGCTTAGTGGCGATTCCCGCCGCGCCGCCGCGCGTTCAGGGGTTGATGACCGAGCCCGTCCCGTCCCGAGAGCCCGCGCTGAAGGCGCCAATGATCGTCGTCCTGCTGGCGGCGTCGATGCCGGCCCTGTTCTTCTTTCAGGAACGGCTGCCGGACATGGGCCTGTCCATGGCCCTGTTTCCCCGGCGCGTCGTCGACGGCGACTGGACGGGGCTGGCCACCTCCATGTTCCTGCACGGCGACTGGACCCACGCGATCATGAACGCGGTCGGGGCGCTGGCCTTCGCCACCCCGGTCGCGCGGATGCTGCGCGGGGCGGCCGGCGCAGCCACGTTCGCACTCTTCTATATGGCGTGCGGAATTCTGTCGGCCGTCGGCTACGTTCTGGTGCACCTCCAGGGGCTGGATCCGGTGGTGGGCGCGTCAGGTGCCGTGTTCGGCCTGATAGGAGCGTCGACGCGAATCGTCGGGCCCGGGTTTGTTCTGCCGCTCCTGCATCGGCGCGTGCTGACGATGTCGGCCATGTGGATGGGTCTGAACCTCGCCGTCGGCCTGATCGGCCTGTCGGCCTCCGGAATGGGGGCGAGAATCGCGTGGGAGGCGCACGCCGCCGGCTTCATCGTCGGACTGCTGGGCGTCGGACTGCTGGGGCGCCTGTTCCCTCCGCGATTCGTCCGCATTGCGCCTGCGGCGGAACCGGGCGACAGTCAGGGGTGAGCGGCCCCGGTCCGCGGCGGGGCGCTGGCCCACGGCCGTGACCTGAAGGGAGGACCGCCATGCTCGTCACCGAAATCCTCAAGCAGAAGGGCGGCGACGTCTTTTCCGTCGCACCGGGCGACCCCCTCTCCGTGGCCTGCGCCCGGCTGGACGAGCGGCGGGTCGGCGCGCTGGTGGTCTGCAGCGGCGACAAGGTGGTGGGCGTCATCTCCGAGCGGGACGTCGTGAGGGCGGTCGCACGCGGGGGTGCGGAGGCGCTTTCGCGGCCGGTGTCGGAGCACATGACGGCCGACGTCGTGTTCGCCGGGCCTTCGGAGACGGTCGGAGACCTCATGGCGCGCATGACGGACAGGCGCATCCGGCACCTTCCGATCCTGGCCGATGGGCGGCTGACGGGGGTGATCTCGATCGGCGACGTTGTGAAGTGCCAGATCGACGAGGCGACGCGCGAAGCCG
>JAESGW010000062.1_pt1:0-265000 | contig 325729 bp, 329 predicted proteins | sample 9269791 | NCBI WGS metagenome assembly JAESGW01 (sample SAMN16773120, study PRJNA677053) | algae metagenome | isolation source: Aphanocapsa lilacina HA4352-LM1 and co-occurring heterotrophs from near cave... | place: USA: Maniniholo cave, near Haena, Kauai, HI | collected 2009-07-28 | reverse complement strand
TCGTCGAGTGCAATGGCATAAGCTCGCCTGACTGTGAGACTGACAAGTCGAGCAGAGACGAAAGTCGGCCATAGTGATCCGGTGGTCCCGCATGGAAGGGCCATCGCTCAACGGATAAAAGGTACTCTAGGGATAACAGGCTGATTTTCCCCAAGCGTCCACAGCGACGGGAAAGTTTGGCACCTCGATGTCGGCTCATCACATCCTGGGGCTGGAGCAGGTCCCAAGGGTATGGCTGTTCGCCATTTAAAGTGGTACGTGAGCTGGGTTCAGAACGTCGTGAGACAGTTTGGTCCCTATCTGCCGTGGGTGTTCGAAGCTTGAGAGGATCTGTCCCTAGTACGAGAGGACCGGGATGGACGTACCTCTGGTGGACCTGTCGTGGCGCCAGCCGCGCAGCAGGGTAGCTATGTACGGAATAGATAACCGCTGAAAGCATCTAAGCGGGAAACTAACCTCAAAACAAGGCTTCGCTGAGGATCGTGGAAGACTACCACGTTGATAGGCCAGGTGTGGAAGTGGGGCGACCCATGAAGCTTACTGGTACTAATAATCCGATCGGCTTGATCGTTTCTCAGCAAAACTCATTTCGGTTTTACTTGCCGAAACCAAAACAACGCGACGATGTCTTCTCATTCTGTGTGCCCGGTTGACCCGGTGACTATGTCGGAGGTTCCCCACCCGATCCCATTCCGAACTCGGTCGTTAAGCCCTCCAGAGCCGATGGTACTTCGTCTTAAGGCGCGGGAGAGTAGGTCGTCGCCGGGTCTACCGGTCACACAGAATGATTTCGCCTTCACAGGCGCTTCTCGAACATTTCTTCCTTCACGCCCAGGTTTGCCGCGGGATGGAGCAGCCCGGTAGCTCGTCAGGCTCATAACCTGAAGGTCGCAGGTTCAAATCCTGCTCCCGCACCCAAGATCAAAAAGCCCCGTCGGTTCGCCGTCGGGGCTTTTTGTTGTTCCGCGCCGCGCCCTTCGTCCGGGGAGGCCCGCCGGCCGTCGGCTGGCCGGATTCGTCCTGTGCTGAGCGGTCCCCCCACACACCAGCCGGGATGGTGGATCGCGCGTTAAGCAACCAGAGGTGTTGACAGTGGTGCATTCCGGCATAACCTGGGGTGGCTACCAACCGCAGGAGACGCTCCATGTCCCGACTGGCTCCCCGTTTCACCGCCGTGCTCGCCGCCCTGGCGACCGTGGCCGTATCCCCCACCTTCGCGTCCTCGCTGGCCCCGCCTTCCGCCGCGAGTGCCGTCGGCTTCACGACTGACTACTACTCTGACGCGACCTACTCCGTTCAGGTCGGGTCCGTGGTCCGCAACTGTCACGGGATCTACCGCTGGGGCCAGATCACGGAATGGGCGATCACGACGTACGACGAGCCGTGCTGACCCGGCGTCCCTGAGGGAAAGGGGCTCGCGGTCATCGCGCCCGGTGAGGGGGAGGCATCCCTCCTCGCCGAACCGCGTTAAGCTTGGGCATTCATCCTGAGGAGCGCGGACATGCGGCACGGCCCCCTGGCGACCCTGAGCGCGGTCGCGCTGATCCTGGCGTCCTGCAATCCGCCGGCTGAAGATCCGCCAGTCCCGCCCGTCCAGCCGTCGCCGACCCAGGCCGCACCCTCGACCATGCCCGTCGTCGGCTATGCCTGCGAGAGCGGCAAGACGGTCAACGTCCAGTACGTCGACGACGCCACGGCGCGGGTGTCCTACGAGGGCGCGACCGCCGATCTGCGGCTGACGCCGTCCGGCAGCGGGGCGCGCTACGCCGGCACCCAGTGGGAGTGGTGGAGCGCCACGCGCGACGGCCAGGAACAGGCGACGCTCGGTCGGGTCGGTCCCAACGACCAGGTCGGCGTGACGGTTCTGGAACGCTGCGCGCGACCGACCTCCGGTGGCGCAGCGCCCGGTCCGGTCGCCCCCGGCGGGATGACACCGGTCGCCGGAGCCCCCTGCCGCGGGCCCCAGCTGCAGCTGGCCGCCGAGGCCGGCGACGCGGGTGCCGGAAATCGTGAAACCGTCTATTCGTTGAAGAACGTCGGCACCCAGGCCTGCACGGTGCAGGGCCACGTCGGCCTGACGCTGCAGGATGCCCAGGGGCGGAACCTGACGACGGTGCGCACCGATCGGATCGACGCCTCGGGCGGGCCGGCGACGACGGCCTCGCCAGTCGTCGCCCTCGAGCCCCAGGCCAAGGCCTGGTTCGGCCTGCGCTGGAGCGTCGTCCCGAACGAGACGATGCAGCGCAGCTGCCCCACCGCAACCCGTATTCGGGTGACGGCACCGGGCGACACCTCGCCGGTCTCTCTGGACCAGACGTTCGCGCCGTGCGGGGGCAAGGTGTCGGTGACGGCCCTGCGGGCGACGCAGGAGCCGGTCGTGACGCCCGTCACGGGCCCCTGAGGGGTTCAAAGCCGCGCCGAAACCGCGTAGCGGAAGCGGCATGACCGCGACCTTCCACGACCGCATCGCCGCCGAGCTGACCGACATCGACGCCCAGGGCCTTACCAAGCCCGAACGCGTCATCCAGTCCCGTCAGGGGCCGGTGATCGAGGTCGGCGGAAGTCGGGTGCTGAACTTCTGCGCCAACAACTATCTCGGTCTGGCCGGGGACGAACGCGTTGTGCAGGCCGGGATCGCCGCCCAGCAGGAATGGGGTGCGGGCACCGCCTCGGTGCGCTTCATCTGCGGCACCCTGGGCATCCACAAGGAGCTGGAGCGGGCCATCGCTGATTATCTCGGCTTTGAGGACGCCATCCTGTTCGCCGCCGCGTTCGACGCCAACGGCGGCCTGTTCGAACCGCTGTTCGGGGCCGAGGACGCGATCGTCTCGGACAGCCTGAACCATGCCTCGATCATCGACGGCGTGCGCCTGTGCAAGGCGAAGCGGTACCGGTTCGCCACCTCGGACATGGCCGATCTGGAGACGCAGCTGAAACAGGCCCGGGCCGACGGCGCGCGCGAGATCGTCATCGCCACCGACGGTGCCTTCTCGATGGACGGCTATGTCGCGAAGCTGGACCAGATCCGCGCCCTGGCCGACCGCTACAGCGCCCTGATCATGGTCGATGACTGCCATGTCACCGGATTCATGGGGGACCGGGGGCAGGGGTCGTTCTCGCACTGCGGGGTCAAGGTCGACTTCGTCACCGGCACCTTCGGCAAGGCGTTGGGCGGGGCCATGGGCGGCTTCATCTGCGCGACCGCCCCGATCGTGCAGCTGCTGAAGCAGCGCGCGCGGCCCTATCTCTTCTCGAACGCGCTGAGCCCCGCGGTCTGTGGCTCCTCGCTGGAGGCCATCCGCATCGCGGGCGGAGAGGAGGGCGACGCGCTTCGGACCCGCCTGTTCGCCAACGCCCGCCGGTTCCGCGCGGCGATGACCGAGGCCGGCTTCGACCTGCTGCCCGGCGAGCATCCGATCATCCCGGTGATGCTGGGCGACGCCAAACTGGCGCAGGACATGGCGGCGCGCATGCTGGAGCTGGGCGTCTACGTCATCGGGTTTTCGTTCCCCGTCGTGCCGCGCGGCCAGGCCCGCATCCGCACCCAGATGTCGGCGGCGCACACTTTCGAACAGATCGATCAGGCGGTCGCGGCGTTCACGACGGCGGGCAAGGAATTGGGAGTTATCTGATGACCGACACCATGAAGGCTCTGGCCAAGATGAAGCCGGCCGAGGGGCTGGACCTGATCACCGCGCCGATCCCCCACCCGGGCGACGAGGATGTGCTGATCAAGGTGCACCGCGCCGCGGTCTGCGGCACCGACATCCACATCTGGAACTGGGACGAGTGGAGCCAGAAGAACGTCCCCGTGCCGATGATCACGGGGCATGAGTTCTCGGGCGAGATCGTGCGCATCGGCAAGGACGTGGACCGCCGGCTGAAGGTCGGCCAGCGCGTGTCGGCCGAGGGCCACGTCATCGACCTGAACTCGGAAGCGGCCCGCGCCGGCCACTTCCACCTGGATCCCGCGACCAAGGGCATCGGCGTGAACCGTCAGGGCGCCTTCGCCGAATATGTGGTGGCCCCGGCCTTCAACGTGATCGAACTGCCCGACGACGTGCCCTACGAGATCGGCTCGATCCTCGATCCCTTCGGCAACGCCGTGCACACGGCCCAGCAGTTCGACCTGCTGGGCGAGGACGTGCTGGTCACCGGCGCGGGGCCGATCGGCATGATGGCGGCCGCCGTCGCCCGCCATGCCGGCGCGCGCACCGTGGTCCTGACCGACATCAACGACTTCCGGCTGGAGCTGGCACAGAAGGTCGCGCCGGGCGTGCGCACGGTGAACACCTCGCGTGAGGACCTGCACGACGTCATGCACGAGCTGGGCCTGAAGGTCGGCTTCGACGTGGCGCTGGAGATGTCGGGTTCGCCCATCGCCTTCAAGCAGTGCGTCGACACCCTGATCATGGGCGGCGGCTTGGCGCTCCTGGGGATTCCGTCCAAGCCGATGGAGACCGACTGGGGCGCGATCATCCTGAAGGCGCTGACGATCAAGGGCGTCTACGGGCGCGAGATGTTCACGACCTGGCGCAAGATGCTGGGCCTGCTGAAGGCGGGCCTCGACCTGACGCCGCTGATCACCCACCAGTTCCCCTATGACCAGTACCGCGAGGGGTTCGAGGTCATGAAGGCCGGCAAGTCCGGCAAGGTCGTGCTGGACTGGTCGAAGGCGGCCTGAAGGCTCAGTTCTCCCGCCGCCAGTCTTCCGGCGGGGTGAAGTCGGTCGCCCAGGCGCCGCGTCGCGCGCGCCGGGCGTCGGTCTCCTGCGGGACGTAGTCGAGCGAGTAGCGGCGGTAGGCCAGGGCCAGGCCCGCCTCCACCTGTGCCGCGCCGACGTCGACGTCGCGCGCCGTGCACCGGGCGACGGTGCGGCCGTAGCGGTCCACGTCCAGCGGTGTGCAGCGCACCTTGGCCCCGCGCGTCAGACGGTCGAGATGCTCGGCCGACAGCCTGCCGCAGGGCTGGTCGCCGCAGGTCTGGCCGCGTTCGAAGGCGTCGACGCCGTGCAGGCGGATGCGCTGGCCGCCGATCCTCAGACCGTCGCCGTCCACCACGCCGGCCGACCCGACGATGACGTCCGCCGTCTCGGCGGCAGGCTCGCCAGCGGCGACGGCCGACGTCTGCGCCATGGGGGCGAGGATCAGGATGCACGCCACCGCGGCACCGCACGCGACGGCGGCTTCCAGGATGGTCGACCGGCGGTGCCGGGGCAGGCGGATGATTCGGACCATCCGTCGACGGTGACGCCGGCGGGCTTTCCGGCCGGTTAGCGGTCGTACTTAGCGCGTGACGGCCAGTTTCGCGCGCGACGAGGCGGCGACGAGGGGGCCCGCGTCGGCCGAAAGGTTCTGCGGACGCTTCGCCGTCGGATAGGCCGCCGACAGGGCCTGCAGGGCGGCGTCGATGGCGGCCAGCGCCTGCGGCTGCTCGCGACGCAGCAGGTCGGCGTGCTCGTCGCGCATGGCCTTGGCGGTCACGTAGAAGCCATAGCCGTCCAGATAGGGCTCATAGGCGTCGGATCCCTTCGCCGTGCCGTACTGCATGGCCGCCCGGTCGATCTGGTCGGCGATCACGCCGGCCAGCACCGCGGCACCCGCGGTGCCGCCGGGGGCCTTGGCCGCGGCCTGGTCCAGTGTGGTCAGGATGCCGTCGGCACGCGTCTTCAGCGCGGCGACGTCGGCACCCTCGAACGTCGCCTGCGACGCGGCCAGAAGCTGGTCGTCGAACGGCGCCACGCCCAGTGTCTGGAACGTCGGTGCCATGTCGATCAGGATTTCGGACACCGGATGGGCGAACATCTCGCCGGCGGCCTGACGCTCGCCGGCTTCGGCGGCCGCGGCGGCGGCGCGGATGTGCGCCTCGACCACGGCCAAGGCCGACAGATAGATCGTCGGGTCGGTCGCGGCGGCCGCGACGTTGACGCCACCCTCGCCGGATTCCCCTCCTGCGCCGCCTTCGCCCTCGCCGCTCTCGCCAGGGCCGGCACCCATCTGCCGGGCCTGGGGCTGGTCGGCGGCCTTGTCGGCGTCGGCGGGCTGGGAGCAGCCGGCGATCAAGGCCGCGCCCAGGCCGAGGGCAGTCCAGCGCTTCAGGGTCGACATCGGAAATCCTCGCTGCGAAGTGTGGACATGGTCTATAGGTCGGCACATGCGCTTGCAACTTGATCGCAACTGGGGCGCGTCATGCGTCTGATCGCCGGCGGTGTGCTGGACGCCCCAACCCTTGGCTGGGCGCGCGCCCAGATCGACGCCCTTTCGTGGCGCGACGGGGCCGCCACGGCTGGCCCGGCCGCGCGCGGCGTCAAACGCAACGAACAGGCCGACCTTTCGACACGCGCGGGGCAGGGGCTGGAGACCCTGCTGCGCGAACGCGTGCTTGCCCATCCGGTGATCTCAGCTGCGGCGCGTCCGAGAAAGCTGAGCCGGCTGCTGATCAGCCGCACCCCCGTCGGCGGCGGCTATGGAGACCACGTCGACAACGCCCTGATGGGGCCGGACGGCGGGCGCCTGCGCACCGACCTGAGCTTCACCCTCTTCCTCTCAGAAGCGGACTCCTACGAAGGCGGTGGCCTGACGATCGAGGACGCGCTGGAGGACCGCACCGTGCGGCTGCCAGCGGGCGACCTGATCCTCTATCCGTCCGGCGCCCCCCACCGGGTCGAGCCGGTGACCAGGGGGGTACGTCTGGCCTGCGTCGGCTGGATCGAGAGCCACGTCCGCGACGCGTCGGCGCGCGAAGTGCTGTGGGATCTCGAGCGCGTGCGCGCCGCCTGGCCGGAAGATGCCGACCCGACGGCGCGCCTGACGCTGGACAAGGCGATCGGTGCGCTGCTGCGCCGCTGGGCCGAGGCCTAGGCCGCTGCGACCTGCCGTCCGCCCGTGGCTCGGAACACGATCAGGGCGAAGACGAACATGCCCAGAACCACCAGCGTCGGCCCGGCGATCATCATCGGCGGGACGAAGCCCATGAGCGAAGGGACGGCCAGCAGCTGGATGGTCAGGCCGATCATCATGACCGGCAGGCCGACCACGGCCAGCACGGCGTGAACCTTGGGCAGCAGACCCGCCGCCGCGCCGGGCACGGCGCGATAGAACAGGCCGTACAGGAACATGGACACCCACCCGAGGAGGTTGGTGTGGGCATGCACCGGGGACAGGGTGAAATCGTGGGTGACGCCCATCCAGTAGCCCAGGCAGACGCCCAGCACGATGAACACGACGGCGAGGCGGAGGAAGAGAGAGGAGAGTTTCTGGTCCATTTGCGGACTCCTTTGTTCTGTCTCGATGACGGGCGCGGCGTTAGCGCGCGGAACAAGGGTCGCTCAACTTAACTCTGCGTCAGCCTGTCGCACATTCCGGCCGCAATCCTGAAGCTCAGGCCTCCAGCATGCGGATCAGCTTCGTCTCGAACGCCTTGGCGTCAGGGCCGGGCAACAGCTCCGGCAGCCGGCCCGCTTCGAAGGCCGCGAACACCCTGGGGTGCACATAGGACGACCGGCAGACCGTCGGCGTGTTGCCCAGCAGGCCGGACACCGCCTTCACGCAGGTGGTGATCTTGCGCTTCGCGTCGGTGGCGCTGGTCGGAGCCTCCATCTCGCGCAGGGCCCGCGCCGCCGACACTGTGCCGGCCCAGGTGCGGAAATCCTTGGCCGAGAAGTCGGCGCCCATCGCCGCGCGGACGTAGGCATTCACGTCGTCCGAGGTCAGCGGACACAGGGCCCCGTCCGCTGCCCGCCACTTGAACAGATGCTGGCCCGGCAGGTCGCGCACGGCCTTCAGAACAGTCGCCAGCCGCCGGTCTCGCACCGTCACCTCATGATCGACGCCGCTCTTTCCGCGGAAGGCGAAGGTCAGGGCCACGGCACCAGCCTCGACGTGGCGTTTGCGGAGGGTCGTCAGGCCGTAGGATCGATTCTGCTTCGCGTACTGGGCGTTGCCCACCCGGATGAGCGTGATCTCGAGCAGGCGCACGGCCGTGGCTGTCACCTTCTCGCGACAGACGCCGCGCCGGGCGAGGTCTTCATCCACTCGCGCGCGCAACCGGGGAAGGGCGCGCGCGAAGGCGGGCAGGCGGTCGAACTTGTCGCCCGCGGCGTGGGCGGTCCAGTCGGGGTGATAGCGGTATTGTTTGCGGCCCTTGGCGTCCCGGCCGGTGGCCTGGATGTGGCCGGTCGCCCGCGGGCAGATCCAGACGTCGGTCCAGGCCGGCGGGATGGCGAGGGCGCGGATCCGCGCGAGCGTCCGGTCGTCCGCGACCCTGCCGCCCCGGGCATCCAGATAGGTGAAGCCCTTCCCCGACTTGCGACGCGTCAATCCGGCGTGCTCGTCGCTGCACCACGTCAGGCCGGGAGGGGCCTTGAGCGTCTGGGCCAGGGTCGCCGATCCGTCGGGCACGCGCGTCGTCTCCTGTTGGGAATCGGCAACGGCGGCCGCGTTGGCCGGTTCCCCTTGACCCTCGCGCCCGGCCTGCGACACCTCGGCCCATGAACTATCGCCACAGCTTCCACGCCGGGAATTTCGCCGACGTCGTCAAGCACGCGCTGCTGCTGCGCCTGCTCGAACTCCGGCGCGCGGCTGGTCCGGTCACGGTGGTGGACACCCACGCCGGCGCCGGCCTCTACGACCTGTCGGGGGACGCGGCGCGGTCGAGGGAGGCGGAAGCCGGGATCGCCCGTCTGATGGACGCCGTCGAGCTGCCGCCGGCGATCCGGGTGCTTTCGGATCGGGTGCGGGCGTTGAACCCCGACGGCGGGTCCCGGTTCTATCCCGGATCGCCGCGACTGGTGGTCGAGGGAATGGGGCCGGACGACCGCTACGTCGGGTTCGAGATGAATCCGCCCGTGCTGGACCTGCTCACGACGGCTCTCGCCGACGCCCCGAACGCCCGGGCGCTCGGGGGAGACGGCTACGAACAGGCGTCGGCGGCGGCGCGGGCGGCCCCGGGCGCGGTGGTGCTGATCGACCCGCCGTTCGAGCGGCCGGACGACTATCTCCGCGCCGCCGATCTGGCCGCCGCGGTGGCGAAGGCCGATCCCGCAGCGACCGTCGCGGTCTGGACGCCGCTGAAGGACTTGGAGACCTTTGACGGCTTTCTGCGCCGCCTCGCCTCGGCGGGCGCGCGCGCACCGCTGGTGGCGGAGGCACGCCTGCGGCCGCTGACCAATCCGATGAAGATGAACGGCTGCGCCATGGTCTTCCTCAATGCGCCGGAAGGCCTTGAGGCGGCGGCGCGGGAGGTGTGCGGCTGGGTGGCCGCCAATCTGGGCGATCCGGGTGCCCGCGCCGAGGTCTGGCGCGCCTAGCCCTCGATGACTTCGCCGGGCTCGTAGAGGTTCGGTTCAAAGGTGGCGATGGCCATGATCGGGTCCATCGCCGCCACCACCGACGGATGGCGCGTCATGGCCTTCCAGTCCTCGCGCGAGCGCCATACGGCGTGATTGGCCACGACCTTGCCGTTCAGGCCGCGATGCAGGGCGGCGGAGACGAACCCCTCCAGCTCGCGCTGGGCCCGGGCGAGAGCCGTGACCAGCTCCATCAGCTCTTCCTGGCGCTCCGGCGCGCATTTGAAGACGTTGATCAGGACCACGGCGTCGGCATCGCTCATGGTCGGCCGTATAGCGTGCCGGGCCGGTGCCTCCTACCTTCAGCGGATGACGAAGATCGCCATTTTGAAGACCGGGGCCCCACCGCCCGCGCTCGCGGAGCGCCACGGCGACTATCCGGCCATGTTCGGGGCCGTGCTGGGCGACGGTCTGACGAGCTTCGACGTCCAGGCGGGAGAACTGCCGGACCCGGCCGCCTTCGACGGCGCGGTGATCACCGGCTCCTCCGCCGGGGTCTATGAGGATCACGCCTGGCTGCCGCCCCTTTTCGACTGGATCCGCGCGGCCAAGGGCCGGACCCGACTGGTCGGCGTCTGCTTCGGTCATCAGGCCATGGCCCAGGCCCTGGGCGGCGAGGTGCGCAAGTCGGACAAGGGCTGGGGCGTCGGCCTGCATCGCTACGACGTCCTGTCCGGGGAGCCGTGGATGGTCCCGCCGCATCGCAGCGTCGCCGTCCCCGCCTCGCATCAGGACCAGGTCCAGACCCTGCCGCCCGGCGCGCGCGTGACGATGGCCAGCGCCTTCACGCCCTTTGGCGGCCTCGCCTGGGGGGACGATGCCGTCAGCATGCAGTTCCACCCGGAGTTCACGCCGGCGTACGCCGCGGATCTGGCCGAGGGCCGGCGCGGCCGCATCGATCCGGTGGTTGTCGATCGGGCGCTGGAGACTCTGGAACAGCCGAACGATCGCGATGTCGTCGGTGCCTGGTTGCGGACCTTTCTGCAGATCGACTGATCCCGTCAGTCGGCACCGTCGGCTTGTCGTGCAAGTCTGCGGCCTGCAACCGGAGGAATGCCCATGACCATCCAGATCAAAGCCCGTGACCTGGGCCTCGCCGTCCTGCTGATCGCGCTTGGCGTGGTCGCGGGCCTGACATTCAGGGCTGCCCCCAGCCAAGCCCAGTCGGTGCCTGCCGCCAGCGGCTACGTTCAGAGCGGCGGCACGATGTACTACTGCCAACAACGTGAGTGCTACGCGGTGATCCTGCGTCAGTTTTGACCTGGGTCAGGGCCAGCGCACCAGCGGCGGCATGGAACTGAGGATCGACTCCACGTTGCCGCCGGTCTTCAGGCCGAACATGGTGCCGCGGTCGTAGAGCAGGTTGAACTCCACATAGCGTCCGCGACGAACCAACTGCTCTTCGCGCTCGGCCTCGGTCCACGGCTCATGCATCCGGCCGCGCACGATGGCGGCGTAGACGTCCAGAAAAGCCGTGCCGACTTCCCGGGTGAAGGCGAAGTCGTGGTCCCAGTCGCCGCTGTCGTGGTGGTCGTAGAAGATGCCGCCGATCCCGCGCGGTTCGTTGCGGTGCGGCAGCCAGAAATACTCGTCGCACCAGGCCTTGTACTTCGCGTGCCACTCCGGATCGAAGGCGTCGCAGGCGGCCTTCATGGCGGCGTGAAACGTTACCGCGTCCGGGGCGTCCTGCGACCGGTCGACGTCCAGAACCGGCGTCAGGTCGGCACCGCCGCCGAACCAGCTCTTCGTCGTGGCGATGAAGCGGGTGTTCATGTGCACCGCCGGAACCCGCGGGCTGACCGGATGGACGATCAGGCTGATCCCGGTGGCGAAGAAGCGCGGGTCGTCCTCGGCGCCGGGCACCGACTTCGCATAGTCGGCGGGGAAGCTGCCGTGGACGGTGGAGACGTGCACGCCCGCCTTCTCGAACAGCCGGCCGTGCAGCATGCCCATCACGCCGCCGCCGCCCTGTTCGCGGTCCCACGGCGTGCGCACGAAGCGGCCGGGATCACCGGGGAACAGGTCTTCGGGTGCCTCGTCCTCCAGCGCCTCAAGTCCGGCGTGAATGCGGTCGCGCAGTTCCTCGAACCAGGCCCGCGCGCGGTCTTTGCGATCGTCCAGCATGGCGGGGCTAAAGCACGCGGACGCGCCGTGCGCCAGACTCGGGCGGGGTTGGACAGGGCGCGCTCCCGCGCCATGATCCCCAAGCAACCGGGGAACCCGAGCCATGATCCGTGCCGTCCTGTCGTCCGTCGCCCTCTGCGCCCTGCTGGCTGCGCCCGCGGTCGCCCAGGACCAGAGCGACGCCCAGCTCCAGGAGCGCGCCCGTCGCGTCATGCAGCGTACGCCCCTGATCGACGGGCACAACGACCTGCCGTGGGCCCTGCGGCAGAATCACGGGTCGGATCCCCACGCCGTCGATCTGGGTGAGAACCTCGACGCCACCACCGACCTGCACACCGACATCCCGCGGCTGAAGGCGGGTGGCATGGGCGGGCAGTTCTGGTCGGTCTACGTCCCCGCCTCGCTCCCGCCCGTGGAGGCGGCCCAGGCCACCTTTGAACAGATCGACGTCGTCCGCCGCATGGTCGCGGCCCATCCCGAGGCGTTCGAACTGGCCTACACGGCCGACGACATCGTCCGCATCCATCGCGGAGGTCGGATTGCCAGCCTGATCGGCATCGAGGGCGGCTATTCGATCAACGATTCCCTTGGCCTGCTGCGCATCTTCCACGCGATGGGCGTCCGCTACATGACGCTGACCCACTCCACGACCACGACCTGGGCCGACTCGGCCACCGACGCGCCCAAGTGGGGCGGCCTGTCGCCATTCGGAGAGGCGGTCGTGCGCGAGATGAACCGGCTGGGCATCATGGTCGACCTCAGCCACGTCTCGGAGGAGACCATGCTGGACGCCATGCGCGTGTCCGAGGCACCGGTGATCTTCTCCCACTCCTCTACGCGCGGCGTGACGGACCATCCGCGCAACGTGCCCGATTCCGTCCTGCGCCTGCTGCCGGAGGACGGCGGCGTGGTCATGATCACTTTCGTCCCCAGCTTCGTGGCCGAGGATGTCCGCGCCTGGGGTGCCGCCCGGTCAGCCGAGGAGGCCCGGTTGAAGTCGCTCAACCCCGGCTCTCCCCTGGCCGTCACCGACGGAGTCGCCGCCTGGGTCGCCGCCAACCCGCCGCCGCGCGCCGACATCGCCGACGTCGCCGACCACATCGATCACGTCCGCCGCGTCGCCGGGATCGACCACGTCGGCCTGGGCGGCGACTTCGACGGGGTCTCGGCCCTGCCAGACGGCCTGGGTGGCGTCGAAACCTATCCAGCCCTGATCGCCGAGCTGTATCGCCGCGGCTGGAGCGACGCCGACGTCCGCAAGCTGCTGGGCGAGAACGTGCTCAGGGTCATGCGGCAGGTCGAGGCGGTGGCGGAAGCCAGAATGGGCGAGCGACCGGGGCTGGAGCGGATCACCCCATAGCCGCAGCATAGACCGCGATCCCCGCGCTGACCGCCAGGTTCAGTGACCGCGCCCCCGGCTGGATCGGAATCACGACCCGCGCGTCGGCAGCGTCGTGCACGTAGTCCGGCGCGCCTGTCGGTTCGCTGCCGAACAGCAGGATGTCGTCGGGCCAGAAGGCGAACTCCGGCAGCGGCGTCGCCCCCCGGGTGGTGAACAGCACCAGTCGGCCGGCGGGTCGGGCGGCCTGAAAGGCGGTCCAGTCCGCGTGTGCGGTCATGTGTCCCAGCGGCCCATAGTCCAGGGCCGCGCGCTTCATGGCGCGGTCGTCCAGGGCGAACGCCGTGGGGCCGACGACGTCCAGCGGGAGGCCGAAGCAGGCCGACAGGCGGATGCAGGCGCCGACGTTCTGCGGGATGGCCGGTTGAAAAAGGGCGAGACGCATTCTAAGGCCCTCATACGCGCGGCCCGGGGGCTTGTCGCGGTCTCAATTGCGACTGTTTCGCAAGTGGCGTCAGCCGGTTGCACGGACGGCGCGCGGAGGCCGGGACGCCGATTTTGCGGGCCACGGATTAAAGACCGCGCAGCGTCGCGGTGGTCGAGAGGTGAGACGTGGCCGAATCGGTCGTGACAGAGGGCGGTGGCGAAGAGGCCACCCGCCGGGACTTCATCCACATCGCCGCGGGTGCCGCGGCCGTCGGCGCGGGCGTCATGGCCGCGTGGCCGCTGGTCAACCAGATGAACCCGGCCGCCGACACCCTGGCCCTGTCGACCATCGAGTTCGACACCTCCAAGGTGCTCGAGGGCATGCAGGTCGTCATCAAATGGCAGGGCAAGCCGGTGTTCGTGCGCAACCGCACTGCCGCCGAGCTGCAGAAGGTCCGCGCAGAGGGCGCGGTCGGCAGCCCGGCCGAGCCCGACTCGGCCCGCACCAAGAGCGGCCACGAGGCCATTCTGGTCGTCATCGGCTCGTGCACCCACCTGGGCTGCGTCCCCACCTTCAACGCCGGCGACTTCGGCGGCTGGTTCTGCCCGTGCCACGGCTCGCACTACGACGCCTCGGGCCGCATCCGGAAGGGTCCCGCGCCCCTGAACCTGGTGGTGCCCGACTATGAATTCACCGCCGGCTCCACGGTTCGGATCGGCTGAGGCGTAGGACAGAGATGAGCGAACACGAATCCACCTACGTCCCCAAGACCGGCATCGAGAAGTGGCTCGACGCCCGCCTGCCGGTCATCCGCTTCGGCGCCGACTACATGTCGCTGCCGACGCCGCGGAACCTCAACTACTGGTGGACCTTCGGGGCCATCCTGATGGTCTGCCTGATGGTACAGATCGTCACCGGCATCGTGCTGGCGATGCACTACACCCCGAACGTCGAGATGGCATTCGCCTCGGTCGAACGCATCATGCGCGACGTGCCGGGTGGCTGGCTGATCCGCTACGTCCACGCCAACGGCGCCTCGATGTTCTTCATCGCCGTCTACATCCACATGCTGCGCGGCCTCTACTACGGCTCCTATAAGGCCCCGCGCGAGATCATCTGGATCCTGGGCTGCCTGATCTTCTTCCTGATGATCGCCACCGCCTTCCTCGGCTACGTCCTGCCGTGGGGCCAGATGTCGTTCTGGGGTGCCGAGGTGATCACCAACCTGATCGGCGCCATCCCCATGGTTGGCGAGCCGATCCTGATCTGGCTGCGCGGCGGCCCGGCGATCGACAATGCGACGCTGAACCGCTTCTTCTCGCTGCACTACCTGCTGCCGTTCGTGATCCTCGGCGTGGTCGTCCTGCACCTGTGGGCGCTGCACACGGCGGGCCAGAACAACCCGGTCGGCGTCCTGATCCCCAAGGACCGCACCGCCAAGGACACCCTGCCGTTCCACCCGTACTACACGGTCAAGGACGGGGTCGCGCTCATCCTGTTCATGCTGATGTTCGCCTTCTTCGTCTTCTTCATGCCGAACGCCCTGGGTCACGCCGACAACTACATTCCGGCCAACCCGCTGCAGACGCCGGCCCACATCGTGCCCGAGTGGTACATGCTGCCGTTCTACGCGATCCTGCGGGCCATCCCGGACAAGTTCGGCGGCGTCGTCGCCATGTTCGCGGCCATCGGCATCCTGTTCGTCCTGCCCTGGCTGGACACGTCGAAGGTGCGGTCGATGCGCTATCGTCCGACGATGAAGGTGTTCTTCATCCTCTTCGTGATCGGCGGTATGGGCCTCGGCTGGTGCGGTGCCCAGCTGCCGGACGCCCCGGTGATCGGCACGTTCAAGACCTTCGTCCTGATCGACGGCGACCTGAACACCTACCTGTGGCTGACCCGCCTGCTGACCCTCTACTACTTCGCCTTCTTCCTGGTGATCATGCCGATCGTCGGCCTGCGCGAGACGCCCCTGCCGGTCCCGGCCTCGGTGTCCGAGCCGGTCCTGTCGGGCGGCGCGACGCCTGCGGCCGCCATGGCCCAGGCCGAGAAGAAGGGCTGACCCCGATGGATCGTCCGATGAACCTGTTCAAGACCGTCGCCGCCGTGCTGATCGCGGCCGTGGCGATCACCGCGACCCCGGCCCTGGCGGCCGGTGGCGGCGCCAAGCACCCGCGTTCGGGCGGCTTCACCTTCTCGGGGCCGTTCGGGACCTTCGACCAGGGCCAGCTGCAGCGCGGCTACAAGGTCTACCGCGAGGTCTGCGCCTCATGCCACGGCATGAACCTGCTGTCGTTCCGCACCCTTGGCGAGCGGGGCGGCCCGTTCTGGGATCCGCACGCCGAGAACGCCGCAGCGAACCGCTACGTCCGAGCGCTCGCCGCCGAGGTCCAGGTGGCGGACATCGACACCGAGACGGGTGAGTCGATCATGCGTCCGGCCACCCCGGCCGACCGCTTTCCCGATCCGTACCCGAACGCCACGGCCGGTGCCGCGGCCAACGGTGGTGCCTACCCGCCTGACCTGTCGGTCATGGCCAAGGCCCGTCACGACGGGGCCAACTACATCTACTCCCTGCTGACCGGCTACGTCGCCGCGCCGGCGGGCCTGCAGATCAACACCGGCCAGTACTACAACCCGTACATGCCCGGTGACATGACGCCGTTCTGGACCGGCGATCCGTCGCACGTTCCGCCGGGCGGCTTCATCGCCATGCCTCCGCCGCTGTCGGACGGCCAGGTGACCTACGACGACGGCACGGCCCAGACGGTCGACCAGTACTCGAAGGACGTGGCCGCCTTCATCGCCTGGGCGTCCGAACCGCACCAGGTCCAGCGGAAACAGGCCGGCGTGGGGGTGATGATCTTCCTGCTGCTGTTCCTGGGCCTGACCTATGCCAGCTATCGCCGCATCTGGAAGGGCGTGGCGCACTGAGGCACCGCCCGGCCTGACGGCTGACACGACTGACCCGCCGCGGCCTCGGCCCGGCGGGCTTTTTCGTGCCTTGCGCCACCCCAAGAAAAGTGCTTTACGATACAAAGCAAATGAGGGAGGGCCATCATGCTCCGCACCGTTATTGCCGCTTCCGCCGCCGTCGTGCTCCTGACGGTGGCCTCGACCGCCTCGGCCCAGATGACGCCCCAGCCCGCCGGCACCGCCGAGCAGCGCGACGCCATGAGCCGCCTTGCCTGGATGGACGGCGAATGGGTCGGTGAGGCCCGCGTCTACGCGGGGCCGGGCCAGACACTGACCCATCCCCACACCGAGCGGATCGGCCCCATGCTGGGCGGATCGATCAAGGTCATCGAGGGCCGCACTACCGAGGCCGACGGCACGGTCAGCTTCAACGCCTTCGCGGTGATCAGCTGGAACGACGCCGAGGATCGCTACGTCATGCGCTCCTACGCCAACGGGCAGGCCGCCGATTTTCCGCTGGAGGCCACGCCGACCGGTTTCGCCTGGACCATCCCCAGCCGGGGCGGGGAGGTCCGTTACGTCACCACCTTCGCCGACGGCGAATGGGTGGAGGTTGGCGACTTCGTCATGCCGGGGCGCGAGCCCCTGCGCGTGATCGAGCTGCGGCTGCGCCGCCGGGGTGACAGCACGTGGCCGGCGGCCGATCCGGTCGTGCCCTGACCGTTCGCCTCGACTCCCCGGGCACCGACCCGTAACCTCAGGCCCTCTTCGTGTTCTCAAGAGGGTACCCATGCGTCTGAAGCTTCTGACCGCCGCCGCCTGCGCGCTGGCCCTGTCCGGCTGCGCCTCGATGGATGCGGGACGGGAGGGCGCCGCGGCACCGGACTTCGACGCCCAGCGCCTGTCGGATCATGTGAAGGCCTTGTCTGACGACTCGTTCGAAGGGCGCGGCATCGCCACTCCCGCCGAGGACAAGGTCGTCGACTATCTGTCGCGAGAGTTCGCGGCTGCGGGCTTCGAGCCGGGCGGCGAGAACGGCGGCTGGACGCAGGCCGTCACCCTGAACCGCTTCACCGTCTCCAACGCCCGCGCGCAGTTCGAGCACGGCGGCGAGGCCATTCCGGTGACCCAGGGCGAGCAGATCGTCATCTCGACGCGCCTGCCGGCCGAACGCCAGTCCCTGGTCGACCTGCCGCTGGTGTTCGTCGGCTACGGCACCACGGCGCCGGAGCGCCAGTGGGACGACTTCAAGGACGTGGACGTGCGCGGCAAGGTCATCGTCGTCCTGGTCAACGACGCCGACTATGAGCAGCCTGAGCTGAACACCTTCAACGGCCGCGCCATGACCTACTATGGCCGCTGGACCTACAAGTATGACGAGGCCGCCCGTCGCGGGGCGGCCGGGGTGCTCGTGGTCCACGAGGACGCGCCCGCCTCCTACGGTTGGGCCACCGTGAAGAACAGCTGGACGACGCCCCAGTTCGACATCGTGCGCCAGAACGCGGCCGCCGAGCGCGTGCCGCTGGAGGGCTGGATCCAGCGCGACCTCGCCGTCGACCTGTTCCGCCGCGCCGGTCTGGATTTCGAGGCCCAGAAGGTCGCCGCGCGCAGCCGCGACTTTCGCCCGGTCGATATGTCGGGCGTGACGATCGACGCCGCCTATGACGTCTCCTCGACCACCATCACCACCCGCAACATCATCGCCCGCCTGCCGGGCACGACCCATCCGGACGAAACCATCCTCTACACCGGCCACTGGGATCACATCGGCATGGGCGAGCCGGACGCCGAGGGTGACCGCATCTTCAACGGTGCGGTGGACAATGCCTCGGGCATCGCCGGCCTGATCGAGCTGGCCCGCGTCTGGGGGGCCGGCCCGCGACCGGAACGGTCGATCGTCATGATCGCCTTCACCGCGGAGGAGAGCGGCCTGCTGGGCTCGGAGTTCTATGCCGCCAATCCGATCTATCCGCTGGAAACCACCGTCGCCGGCTTCAACCTCGACGCCATGAACGTCTATGGCCGCCTGTCGGGCCTAGGCGTCACCGGACACGGCCAGTCGGCCGACATGGACGGCCGGCTGGCAGCCGCCGCAGCCGTGCAGGGCCGGGTCATTGTGCCGGACACCAACAATGCGGCGGGCACCTATTTCCGCTCCGACCACTTCCCGCTGGCCAAGCGCGGCGTGCCCATGGCCTATCCCAAGGGTTCAGGTGACTTCCTCGACGCGCCGATCGCCGAGCGCCAGGCGGCGCGCAGCGAGTACGGCGCCCGCCGCTATCACCAGGCCCAGGACGAATGGCTGCCGGTCATGGACTTCCGCGGCGCGGTCCAGGATCTGGAGGCGGTCTACGCAGTTGGCCGCGATCTGGCCTTCTCGCGCGACTGGCCGCAGTGGTCGTCGACGTCGGAGTTCGGCCCTGTGCGCGAGCGGAGCGCCGCGTCCCGACGCTGAGTCCCGGCGCGGGATCACGCCTGCGTGCGCCCGCGAAGGTTCCTCTCGACAAACAATCACAAGTTGTCATGATGCTACTTAAGTAGTGGCAGAGGACGACATGGCGTACGCGAACCCGCCGGCGAAGGCCGGAGCCAATGGACCGGTCTCGGCGGAGGAGATGCTGGTCTGCCTGCGGCAGGTGATCGCGGCGGCGGAGCAACTGACACGTCGGTTCAGCGCCCGGATTCCGGGCATGGACGACCACCCCCTGACGCCGTTCGCGCTTCATGCGATCGGACAAGCCGGGCGTCGCGGCCTGCCCCAGGTCGACGTCGCGCGGGCGCTCGGCATGTCGCCGTCCAGCGCCACGCGACTGATCGATTCCCTTGAGGGGCACGGCGTCGTCCGGCGTGAACCCCATCCGAACGACCGCCGCATCAACCAGGTCGTGCTCACCGCCACGGGGCACGCCCTGATGGCCCAGTTGCTGGCCGACCTCGGCCGGGACAGCGAGCAGGCGGCCGTGCCCGACCGCTCGACCTTCGAAGATTTCCGCGCGCAACTTTCGCGCATTTGCACCATCGCTCCCTGAAGTCGTCCTGAACGGCGGTCATTCCGCCCGGAAGGACCCTTCACCGCGCGGCATCCCCAGCGCGCCAGACTGATCCCTGAACTTGATCGTCGGGGGATCGTCATGCTGTTCAGACTGCGGCCGGAAGATTTCAATCCGGAAGAGCACGCGCCGCCGCCGCGGACGCCGCCGCCCGCGCCGGCCAGACTTTGTGACCTGTCGCCCGAGGAGTGGGGGGTGGTGCACATGATGCTGGCCGACCACCGCCTGTATGGTGAGGTGCTGGCGCAGGGGCAGGGCACCGCGGCGTCGCACGCGCGTCGCATGGCCACCTCGGGCAAGCGCGGGCGATGAGACGCCACCTGCACCGGCTGCTGCGTGATCGCGACGGCGCGTCGGCGGTGGAGTTCGCCCTGGTCGCGCCGCTGTTCGTGCTGCTGCTGTGCGGAATCTGCGTCTACGCCGTGTGGTTCCTGCTCGCGATCACCGTCCAGTCCCTGGCGGTCGAAAGCGCGCGGGCATCGCTGGCCGGGCTGGATGATGCGGAACGCCGCAGCCTCGCCGTCGCCTGGGTCCAGTCGCGGGCACCGGAAGCGGGTCTGTCGCCGGACAAGGTCACCCACTCGGTGGAGATCGCAGAAGACGGCACCCGGGTCACCGTGCGGTTCGACGCCGCCGATCACCCGGTCATGGCGCTGAAGAACCTGATTCCCTCGCCGCCATCCGTCATCGAGCGGACGGCGGTCGTGGCCGGCGCCGGCTGATGCGCCGATCGTTGTTCAGGGACGAGACCGGCGGCATCGCCGTCATGGCGGCCGGGGCGGCCGGCCTGGTCTGCACGCTCGCCGCCGCGATCGACGTCGGCGCCGTGGCGCTGGAGGGCCGTCGCCTGCAGGGCGCGGCCGATCTCGCCGCCCTGTCGGCCGCCGCCGATCTGTCGCGCGCCTCGACCATCGCCGAGCGGACCGCGGCCGCCAATGCGCCCGATCTGGCGGAGGTGGTGACCGAGCTGGGCGTCTATGTGGCCGATCCGGCGTTGGCGCCCGAGGCGCGCTTCCAGCCCGGGGCAACCTCGCCCGACGCCGTCCGCGTCACCCTGCGCAAGGAGACGCCGCTGTATTTCGGTGCCGTGCTTCTGGGGCACCCGACCTTCACCCTGACCCGCAGCGCGCGGGCGGCGACGGCACGTCGCCCCCGGGCGGCGTTTTCGATCGGCTCGCGCGTGGCCGGTCTGGACGGCGGCGTCGCCAACGCCCTTCTGGGCGGACTGACGGGATCGCAGGTGTCGCTGTCGGTCATGGACTACGACGCCCTGGCCGAGGCTGACATCGATCTGCTCGGCTTCTGGGACGGTCTGGCGACCGAGGTCGGCATCGACGCTGGCCGCGCCGACGCCATTCTGGACAGCCGGGTGGACGCCGGCCGGCTGCTGGGCGTGGTCGAAGGGCTCGCAGACACCCGTTCGCGGTCGGCCCTGTCGGCCCTGTCGAGCGCACTGGCGGGACGCCGGATCGACGTCGCCGACCTCATCGCCCTCGAACCGGGTGCCGAGGACGTGCTGTCCGAAGGGCTGGACGCCGACGTCTCGGCGCTGGATCTGGTCATGGCGGCCGCCACCCTGGCCGGGGGCGACCGGCAGGTCGCGCTGGATCTGGGCGCGGACGTCGGTCTGGCTTCGGTCACGGCCGACCTGGCCATCGGCGAGCCACCCAACGCCTCGTCCTGGTTGACGGTCACGCGCGCCGGCGCGCCCGTCATCCGCACGCGGCAGATGCGGTTGCTGGTCCGGGCGACCACCTCAGACAAGCTCGCTGGGCTGGCCCGCGTGGAGTTGCCGCTCCTCGTGGAACTGGCTCCGTCGGAGGCGCGTCTCGGCACCGTCGATTGCGCCGAAGGGGCCGTGACGGTCGAGGCGAGGCCCGGGTTGGCCGTCGTGGCGATCGGCGCGATCGAGGCGGACGATTTCGACGACTTCACCCGGGATCTGGCCGTGAACCGTGCGACCCTGCTGTCGGTCGGCGGGCTGGTTTCGGTGCAGGCGCGGTCGGAGATCGAGGTGGCGCAAACCACCTGGACGCCCCTCACGTTCGATCGGACGGAGGTCGAGGCGCGGGCGGTCAAGTCGGTCAGCACCACCACGATCGCCGGCTCGCTGGCGTCCAGCCTGCTCGGCCGGCTGGACGTGCGCGTGAACGCTCTGGGTCTCGGTTTGGGGCTCGGCGGGCTGGAGCAGAAGCTGGCCGTGCTGTTGGACCCGGTGGCCCGAACGCTGGACGGCTTGCTGAATCCCTTGCTGTCCTTGCTGGGCCTGCGCGTGGGCGAGGCCGACGTTCGGGTCAACGGGCTGGATTGCTCCCGCGGCGCGCCCCGACTGGTCGGCTGATCTCTAGCGTCCCTGCGCGATGGCGATCAGTTCGTCGGCGAGGGCCGCGGTCAGGTGGCCGTCGGGCAGGCGTCCGTTCGCCGCCTGCCACCGGCGGAGGGCGGCGCGCGTATTGGCCCCCACCACGCCGTCGATGCCCTGGGTGTCGTATCCCAGCACCGTCAGAGCCCGCTGCGCACCGATCCGCTGGTCGCGGCTGATCGGTGCCTCTTCCGGCCACGGTGTGACCAGACCCGGCTTGCCGGCCACCCCGTCTGCCGTCAGGCCGATGGCGAGGGCATAGGAGACGGAGTTGTTGTAGGCGCGGATGACGTAGTGGTTGGGCAGGGCCAGAAAGGCGGGTCCGCGGGCACCCTGCGGCAGCAGCACGGCACCGACCTCGGCCGCCTCGGCGTCGGTCGGACGGCCGCCGCCGGCCAGACGCACGCCCTGCGCCTCCCAGAAGCTCCACGGCCGCCGGTCGCCCTCGGCCAGCGAATAGTCGAAGCCGGGCGGCAGGATAACCTCGTATCCCCAGCTCTGGCCGCGCTTCCATCCGGCGCGCGACAGCAGGTTGGCAGCCGACGCCAGCGCATCGGCGTCCGACCCCCAGATGTCGACCAGGCCGTCGCCGGTCTGGTCCACACCCAGGCGGAGATAGTTGTCGGGCATGAACTGGGTCTGGCCCATGGCCCCGGCCCAGCTGCCCTTAAGGCCCGACCGCGAGCGGCGGCCGTCGACCACGATGTCCAGCGCGTTCTTCAGCTGGGCCTCGGCCCAGTCGCGGCGGCGCCCGTCATAGGCCAAGGTGGCCAGCGAGCGGATCACGTCCATGTCGCCCTGAACCGCGCCGAAGGCGCTTTCCTGGGCCCAGATGGCCAGAAGGATCTCGGTCGGCACGCCGTAGCGCTGCACGACCTCCCACGGCACGCGGTCGGCGCGCTGCCTGGCCTGGGCGATTCGCGCCGGCGTCACGGCATTCTGGACATACGCACCGGCGGGCCGGCTGAACTCCGGCTGATTGCGGTCCAGCCGGACAACGGACGGATCGGGGGTCAGACCTTCCAGCTCCCGTGCATACTCGGCCCGACGTTCACCACCATGGCGGTTCAGGAAGCCGTCCTTCCAGCCGTCGAAGCCAGCCTGATCGACCGTCGTTTCGGCGGGGCGTTGCGGCTCCGGCTGCGGTGTCGGCGGAACCGGCCGCTCCGGCCGGGGCTCGGGCGGCAGGGTCACCGGCATCGGCGGGGCCTCGACCATCGGCGCGCAGGCGGCGACGGTGAGAACCAGCAGGAGTTTCGAGGTCAGGCGCATGGCACGGGAGAGGGCGGGGCTGCGGAGCGATTCAGGGGACATCATTCGGATCATAAGCGAAGCGGAGGCACAGTCCGTTGCATGAACGGGGCCAAAGCGTGACGGGCGTGTTGCGGGCGCCGCACGTCCCGACGGGCGAAATCGGTGCCGAGGGTTCGCCCGATGGCGTCGTTAACCCTCAATCTCATTGCATGGGCCGACTGCCGGGGCGTATCCGTCGCCTGCTCTGAAGCGGCCTGGTGGCGGAGGGGCGACGCGTCGGGCATGCAAGCCCGAAGACCCTCCGTTCGACCCGGAGGCCAGGCCTCCAGAAGTCCCACCCCGGTTGACGTTTCCGTGCGTCGCCTCTATACGCCCCGTTCCCGCCGCGAGCCCCCGTGCCCGCGGCCATTTCATTTCGCTTTTCTGAGGCCCGAAGACCATGAAGGTCCGCAGCTCGATCAAGTCGCTCAAGACCCGCCACCGCGACTGCAAGGTCGTGCGCCGCAAGGGCAAGGTCTTCGTCATCAACAAGACCGACCCGCGCTTCAAGGCCAAGCAGGGCTAAGCCCTCAGCCTCAGCGCCAAGCAATCCACAGGCCGCGGGCTTTCGTCCGCGGCCTTTTGCTTGTCCGCGGTTGAGCGCGCGCCGCCCCCTCATTAAGCCTGATCCTCCGAGCCATCGCGCTCAAGCCGCGAGCGACCGCGTCGCGAGCGTTAGCGCCCAAGGAAAACCCATGCCCGACGACGCCGCCTTCGACGCCTCGCCCGACGTCCTGACCTCGACCGCCCAGGGCCGCCTGCGCACCATCGTGGAGCGTCTGGAGCGGCTGGAAGAGGACAAGGTCGCCATCATGGGCGACATGAAGGAGGTCTTCGCCGAGGCCAAGGGCGAGGGCTACGACGTCAAGACGCTGCGCAAGGTCCTGCGCATCCGCAAGCAGGACAAGGCCAAACGCCAGGAAGAGGAGGCCATCCTGGACCTCTACCTCTCGGCCCTCGGCGAGATCTGACGCTGAAGCGGACGGGCGAGCTCAAGCGCTCCGGCGGGCTGACCCGCAAACCCCCGTCCGCGAAATCGCCGTCCGCGCCGAAGTCGCCCCCGTCGCCCTTCGAAGCCCAGCGCGAGGCCGCCAAGCGCGCCGCCCTCAACGCCCTGAAACGCGCCAAGCGCGCCGCCGACAAGGCGGGCGTCCAGCTCTCCGAATGGGAGGGCGAGTTCATCCAGTCCGTCAGCGAGCGCGTGAAGACCCACGGCCGCGCCTTTGCCGATCCGGAGAAGGGCGCGCCGGGTCAGGCTCTCTCGGCCATGCAGGGGCGCAAGCTGAAAGAGATCGCGAAGAAGGCGAAGGGGGAGGGCCGGCGCGCGCGAAAGCGGACAGGTGAACCCGGTTAGCCCGCCTCCTTGATCTGCTCCTCCAGCCCCTGCTCGCGGACCTTGCGGTAGAGCGTCGACCGCCCGATCCCCAGACGCCGGGCGATCTCGGACATGTGGCCGGCATAGACCTCGATGGCGTGCTGGATCAGGTCGCGCTCTATCTCCTCCAGCGTCCGGAGATGCCCGCGCTCGTCCAGGATCCGGATCGGCACCTCGGGTGCCGGCGGCAGCTCGACCCCGGCGTGATCCGCCGTCGGCAGCGGGCCGGACGGCGCGGGGGCGCTCTCCAGCACCGGCATGGCGACCCCCGAGATCGCCGGGAAGTCGTGCGGCTGCAGATAGGGCGCGTCGGCCAGGATGATGGCGCGATACACCGCGTTCTCCAGCTGGCGCACGTTGCCGGGCCAGTCGAAGCTGCTGAGCAGGGCCAAGGTCTCGGGCGCGCAGCCCATGACCCGCTTGCCCTCCTCAACGTTGAATCGACCCACGAAATGATCCACCAGCGCCGCCACGTCCTCGCGGCGGTCGCGCAGCGCCGGGGCCTCGATCGGGAAGACGTTCAGGCGATAGAACAGGTCCTCGCGGAAGGCACCGGCCTTCACCTGTTCGGCCAGATCGCGGTTGGTCGCCGAGACGATGCGCACGTCGATCTTCACGGGGCGCTTCGACCCCACCGGATCGATTTCTCCCTCCTGCAGCGCGCGCAGCAGCTTGACCTGCATGTCCAGCGGCAGCTCGCCGATCTCGTCCAGGAACAGGGTGCCGCCGTCGGCTTCCTTGAACTTGCCCAGGTGCTTGTCGCTGGCCCCGGTGAAGCTCCCCTTCTCGTGGCCGAACAGGATCGACTCCACCAGATTGGCGGGAATGGCGCCGCAGTTCACCGCCACGAACGGCTTGCCGCCGCGGTCGCTGGCGCCGTGCAGGGCGCGGGCGATGACCTCCTTGCCGACGCCACTCTCGCCGGTGATCAGCACGGGAATGCCGGACTTCGCCGCGCGCGCGCCCATGGCCTTCACCTGACGCATCGCGGAGCTGTTGCCCACCAGATCGTCGAAGGTCGTGCGGTTGGCCGCCTGTTTCTTCAGCCGCCCGACCTCGGCCGTCAGCTGGGTCAGCTGCAGGGCGTTGCGCACGCCGACCATCAGCCGTTCGGGCGACACCGGCTTGACGAAGAAGTCCTGGGCCCCGGCCTGCATGGCCTTGACCACGGTCTCGATGCCGCCGTTGGCCGTCAGCACGATGACGGGGCAGCTCACGCCCGCCGCGCGCAGCTCGGCCAGGCACTCCAGCCCGGTCATGCCCGGCATGACCATGTCCAGCAGGATCAGGTCCGCGCCGCCGCCCGCCGTCATCCGGTCGATCGCCTGACCGCCGGTCTCGGCCTGGGCCACGCCCAGCCCCTCGCGCTCCAGCACCGCCTGGATCAGGCGCCGCTGGGTGGGGTCGTCGTCCACCACCAGAACCGTCTTGGCCATCGTCAAAGCCCCGTCGTCGTCGCCGCCGGCCCAAGCTGGACCGACCCATTTCGGGACGGTTCTACGTCGGACGCGGTGAAGATCGGGTCAGCGCGCGTGGTGTGCGGGCGGTTAACGCGTCAGAAGGCGCGACCTCGAAGGGGAGCATGACCTTCGCCGGCGGTCGGGTTCGACGCCGGTGGCGCGGGCTCTGGCTCGCTCGTGACTGAAGCGGCGGCGGAAGCGGCACCGGTTGCGGCCTCGGCCGCGACGCAATGCTCGCTGTTGAGCCTCAGCTGCAGATCCCCCGCCATCAGGTCAGGCCATCGCGTCGGCCGCGGTGCCAGTCGTCCTGCCCTCATCAGCTCCCGGGGATCGGGACGCGATCGATCCGGCGCGCAGCCTGCGACCAGCCACTCTCCCTGCGAGACCCACTTGCCGGTCCCATCACGCGCGAACAGGTGGACGTTCTGGGAACCGGCCAACAAAACCTCTTCGGTGCCGTCCCGGTCCAGATCCTGCGCCATGGCCAGGCATTCGGCACCGCCTTCGCAATACCAGCGCGGGTCGCCGATCCGCACCTCGTCCAGAAACCCGGCAGGTAGTCTGGCTCCTTCGGGCCATGCCGCGATCCTCGGCGCGCGGGGCCGGGCTCGGGGTGCGTCTCGCAGTTCCCAAACGCCCTCCGCCTCTTGGGCTTCCTTCGCCCGTTTCACGATGTCCGCGTCCGACGAAGCCGCCAACCTGGCCAGCGCCGCCTCGCCGACCTTGCCGCTCTCGAACCGCAGGAAGGCGTAGTCGAAGTCCGCGGGCTTCACCGCCCCGCGCGCCAGCCGCGCCGTCTGGTCCATGACCGACAGCCGCGCCGGGTCCAGCACGGGGCTGAACAGCAGCACGATCAGCGCCGCCGCCAGCATGCCGCCGAAGATGTTGGTCCGCTCCAGCGGCTTCATCCACACCCCGCCGCGCAGGCCCGACACCGCCGCCCACGCATAGCCCCCGGCGTGCACCGCCCCGACCAGAATGCAGGCCGCCGCGGTGATCCGGTCCGGCGTCAGCCCGTGCTGGCCGATCCGCAGCGCCAGCCCCCAGGTCGCCACGCCGACCAGCGGCACCAGCAGCAGGCCGCCGATCTTCGCCGCCCAGCGCAATGCTGCGGGCGGCCGCGTGGCTGCCGTCCCGTCCTGATAGGCGGCGTTGATCAGGACGATGATCGCTGCGGCCGCCACAAGCATCAGCGCCGTCGCCGAGCCCTGCTCCCACAGTCCGTCCAGCCCGGTGAACGGCAGGGCCACAAGGAAGGCCCCGGTCAGCCCCGCGATCACCGGCAACAGCCAGCTCAGCAGCATCAGCGCGACCGACCGCACGCCCCGGATCAGCCCGTCGCGCACGTCGGTCAGGTGCACGGCCAGGGCGAAGGTCAGGGTGGTCAGGGGGATCGCCACCCACGGCTCCTGCAGCAGGTCGCCGAACTGGCGGATGCCGATCAGGCCGAACAGGGCCGCGCCGAGGAACAGCAGCAGCCACAGGGCCCCCGTGAAGGCGATCGACAGCGCTAGCTGCACGCCGGCCTTCCACGCCACGTCGAAATATCGGGCGAAGGACGCGATCGGCCGCCGCTCCTGGTCCGCCGGCACGATCAGGTGGTGGAGGATGAAGATCGCCGCCGCCACGAACGGCAGCGGATAGGGCGACAGACCCAGTTCGCCGATCCGCTCGGCCGACTGCCGCGCCACGTCGTACCAGCCGACCAGCGCCAGCAGCGCCGCCGCCGCCCCGGTCCACGCCGCCAGGGTGACGATGCGCAGCCGCCCCAGCCCGCCCAGCACGACGATCGGCAGGAACAGGGCGATCAGCAGCAGGGGGCCGAACAGCTGCGGCACGGTCGACGGCCAGGCCTCGGCCTCGCCGGCGCGATACAGGCCATACAGCGCCAGCCCCTGCGCCAGCCCGACGACGAGACGGGCCGGGGCCAAACCCGCCGAGCCCGCGCCCATGCCCGACCGTTCGACCTCGGCTTCGCTCATGTTCGTCCTCCCCGACGCGGCCACTCAGCCCCAGGCGGCGGGGAAAGGAAAGGGCGTCAGTGCCGGACGGCGCGCGCCAGATAGCAGCCGCGCGGGGCGAAATGGACGTGCACGGTCTCGACCTCCGGCGTCGCGAACCAGCGGTGCAGGGCGGCGTCCAGATCGGCGCCGGCGATGACCTCGCCCTGGATCATCATGTTGCGCCGGTCGTAGACGCGGATCGACAGGGGACGGCGGCTCAACATCTCCGGCACCGCGTCCGGCTGCGGCTCCGCCTGCGCCGCCACCTCGCGCACGAAGATCGGCCCGCTCGCGCGATAGGGCGAGGACGCGTCGGTAAGGTGGGCGTGATTGACGAGGATCAGCCGCTCTCCGGCGTCGGCGTCCTGCAGGCTGACGCGGCAAGGGGCCAGTCCGGCGTGGGTGGCCGTCCAGCGCCGCGCGCCGACCTCGGCCAGTTCGGCATCGGACAGGTCGAACAGGGGCTGGAATGGCGCGACGGGCAGGGCTTCGATGCGATAGGTCATGACGGCTCTCCGATAGGGACGCCGGGCACTGTGCCGCGCCCCGGCGGGCCGGTCTGGCGGCCTTCGGACGTTGCATCGGCGCGTCGCCGCCCCCAGACTCAGGCCATGAACGCCCCCTTCAAAAGCCCCGACGCCGACGCCCCCCTGTGGGACCTGTCCGACCTCTACGCCTCGCGTGACGACGCCGGCATCGCCGCCGACCTGGACGCCGCCCGCGCGGGCGTGGCCGAGCTGGGGGCGCTGGAGGGCCAGCTGGTCGCCGCGCGCGGCGAGCCTGCGGAGCTGGGCGCGCGGCTGGATCGCGCCATCACCCTGTACGAGCAGGCGTCCGACGCCCTGGGCGGGGTCGCCGCCTATGCCTTCCTCGCCGCCTCCACGGCGCGGGACGACGCGGTCGCGCAGGGGTTCGAGGCCGACGTGCGCGAGAAGATCGCCGCGATCGCTACGCCGACCGTCTGGCTGTCGCTGGAGATCAACCAGCTGGAGCAGGCCGAGATCGACGCCGCCTTGGCGGCGCACCCCGGAGCGGCGCGCTGGCGGCCGTGGCTGCGGCGCGTGCGGGCCCAGAAGCCGCACGAACTGTCGTCGGAGCTGGAGACCTATCTGGCCGAGCGCATGCCGCTCTCGGCCCAGTGGCCGCGCCTGTTCGACGAGACCTTGGCGGCGCTTAAGGTCGGCAGGGAAGGGCTGACCCTGGCCGAGGCCCTGAACCGCCTTTCGGACCCCAAACCCGCCCGGCGCAAAGCGGCGGCCGAGGGGCTGACCGAGGCCCTGCGAGGCGAGTCCCGCGTTCTGGCCATGGTGCTGAACACCGTCGCCGCCGAGCACGCACTGGAAGGGCGCAAGCGCGGCTTCGCGCGCCCGGCCGACAGCCGCCACCTGGCCAATGAGGTCGACGGCGAGGCGGTCGACGCCATGGCCGCGGCGGTGGCCCAGGCCTATCCGGCCCTGTCGCACCACTACTACGCCCTCAAGGCCCGGGTGCTGGGCAAGCCGAAGCTGGACCACTGGGACCGTAATGCGCCGCTGGACACCAAGGCCCCGCGCGGCTTCGACTGGGGGCAGGGGCGCGAGGTGGTGCTGGACAGTTTCGCCGCGCTGGGCCCCGAGTTCGCTGACCGCGCGCGCGGCTTCTTCGACAAGCCGTGGATCGACGCTCGCGCGCGGCCGGGCAAGCAGTCGGGCGCCTATGCCCACCCGGTGACGGCGAACCGGCACCCCTATGTCTTCCTGAACTGGATGGGCGAGCGGCGCGACGTGCTGACGCTGGCGCATGAGTTGGGGCACGGCGTGCACCAGACGCTGGCGGCCGATCAGGGCACCCTGCTGGCCGACACCCCGCTGACGCTCGCGGAGACGGCGTCCATCTTCGCCGAGGGCCTGACGTTCGACCGCCTGCTGGCCGAGGCGACGCCGGCGGAACGGCGCGGCCTGCTGGCCGGCAAGATCGAGGACGGACTGAACACAGTGGTGCGCCAGATCGCCTTCCACCGCTTCGAGACGCGCTTCCATGACGAGCGGGCGGGCGGCGAGCTGTCGGTCGAGCGGATCGGCCAGATCTGGCTGGAGGAGATGGGCGCCAGCCTTGGCCCCGCGGTGACGCTCAACGAAGGCTATGATGTGTGGTGGGCCTACGTCAGCCACTTCGTCCACTCGCCGTTCTACGTCTACGCCTACGCCTTCGGCGACCTGCTGACGGCGGCGCTGATGGAAACGCGCCGCGCCGATCCGGACGGGTTCACGCCTCTGTACCGCGACCTGCTGGCCGCCGGCGGGACGAAGACCTACGTCGAGGCGCTGGAGCCCTTCGGCCTCAACCCGCGCGATCCGGCGTTCTGGACAATCGGCACCAGGCGGCTGGAGCGGCTGGTCGACGAGTTCGAGGCTCTGGTCTAGCCGCGCTCGTAGGCGTCGATCTCAACCAGCCGGGCGGCCTTCTCGGCGTCGCTCAGGAAGCTGCCCTCGAAGCTGTTGCGGGCCAGTTGCGTGACCTGTGCGCGGGTCAGGCCGACGGCCTCGGCCAGCCGCACGTAGTTCGCGTTCACATAGCCGCCGAAGTAGGCCGGATCGTCAGAGTTCAGCGTGACGTGCAGCCCGCGCCGCAGCATCTCCGGCACGGGGTGGTTCTTCAGGTCGTCGACGACGCACAGCTTCAGGTTCGACAGCGGACAGACGGTCAGCGTCATCTGTTCATCGGCCAGGCGCGCGATCAGGGCCTCGTCCTCCATCGACCGGTTGCCGTGATCCATGCGGTCGATGTGCAGCAGGTCCAGCGCCTCTTGCACATAGGCGGGCGGGCCCTCTTCGCCGGCATGGGCGCACAGCTTCAGGCCCAGCGCGCGCGCGGCCGCGAAGACCCGCACGAACTTCGACGGCGGATGCCCGACTTCGGACGAGTCCAGTCCGACACCGATGAAGTGATGCAGATAGGGCCTGGCCATCTCCAGCGTCGCGAAGGCCTCGTCTTCGGTCAGATGACGCAGGAAGCTGAGGATCAGTCCGGAGGTGACGCCCAGCTCTGCCCTCGCCCGATCCATTCCCGCGATCAGTCCTTCGACCACCACGCCGAACTCAACGCCCCGGTCGGTGTGAGTCTGGGGATCGAAGAAAATCTCGGCATGCCGGACGTTGTCGGCGGCCGCGCGCTGGAAATAGGCGAAGGCCAGATCCTCGAAGTCCCTGCGCGTCAGCAGGACATTGGCCCCGGCGTAGTAGATGTCGAGGAAGTCCTGCAAGTTCGAGAAGTCGTAGGCCGCCCGCACCGCCTCGACGCTGTCGAACGGAATGTCCACGCCGTTGCGCTGCGCCAGCTCGAACATCAGCTCGGGCTCCAGCGAGCCTTCGATGTGCAGGTGCAGCTCGGCCTTGGGCAAGCCGGCGACGTATTCCGAAAGGCTTGGGGCGGCGAGATCGGTCATGGCGTCCTCCGGAGGGGAGGAGACTACATCCGCTCCGGCACGTCGATGCCCAGCAGGCCCAGCGCGGTTTCGAGCTGCATCAGCGCCGCGGCCGCCAGCGCCAGACGCGATCCGCGCGTCGCCTCATGCCCGGCGGCTAGCACCGGGCAGGCCGCGTAGAATTTCGAGAACGACTGCGCCAGCCGATACGCGTGCTCCGCCACCACGTGCGGCGCGCGCTTGCCATAGGCGTCGTCCACGGCCTGCTCGAAGGCGTCCAGCGTCAGGGCCAGGTCGCGCTCGGCCGGTTCGGCCACCGCGATGGCACCCGGCTCGGCCCCTTGATCGGCGGCCTTGCGCAGCAGGGATTTGATGCGGACGGCCTGGTACAGCAGGTACGGCCCCGTCTTGCCCTCGAAGCTGGTGAACCGGTCCAGATCGAAGACATAGCTGGTGGTCCGGCCGTTCGACAGGTCGGCGAACTTCAGCGCGGCGACGCCGACCTTGTGCGCGATGGCGTCGAACTCCTCGGCCGAGGCGTCCTCGCCCAGATGCGCCTCGCGCAGACGCTCGCGCGCCTTGTCAGTCGCCATGGTGATGAGGTCGTGCAGCTTCAGCACCCCGCCCGCGCGGGTCTTGAAGGGCTTGCCGTCTGCGCCGTTCATGGTGCCGTTGGCGGCGTGCTCCAGCTGGCCGGGCGTCGCATAGCCGGCCTTGTAGGCGGCCCGGAACACCTGTTCGAAATGGTCGCCCTGACGCGCGTCGACGCAGTAGAGCACCAGATCGAAGTCCTGCTCGCGGCGGCGCTGCAGAATGGTGGCCAGGTCGGTGGTCCCGTACATGGCCGAGCCTTCGGACGAGACCAGCAGCAGGGGTGCCAGCTCGCGCTTCTCGCCTTCTTCGGCCACGCGGATGATCCACGCGCCCTGATCGAACTCGGCCAGGCCGCGCGCCTTCAGCTCGGCGACCATGTCGGGGATCAGGGGGTCAGCGTCGGATTCGCCATTCCAGAGGTCGAAGGTGACGCCGAGCGCCGAGAACTCGCGTTCCAGCGCCGTGCGGCTGACGGCGACGAAATGGGCCCACAGGGCGCGATAGCCGGCGTGGCCGGACTGCAGGGCCGCCGTCGCCTTGCGGGCGCGATCGCGGAACTCGGGCTCCTCCTTGGCGCGCGCGGCGGCGGCCGGGTACAGCCGCTCCAGATCCTCCAGCGTGACCGGGCTGACGGCGGGGAAAGGACCGTCCTCTGCCAGAAAGGCATCGGCGCGGCCTTCCTCGGCCAGGGCGGTGATCAGCAGCCCCATCTGGAAGCCCCAGTCGCCGAAGTGGGCGTCACCCCACACCTGATCGCCGCGGAAGCGGAACAGCCGCTTCAGGCTCTCGCCGATGATCGAGCTGCGCAGATGCCCCACGTGCATGGGCTTGGCCACGTTCGGTCCGGCGAAGTCGATCACCACCCGGCGCGGCTCACGCACGGCCTCGGCTCCCGCCCGCTCGGCGTCACCGGCCACCAAAGCCGCACGTGCCGACAGGGCCGCGTCCGCGACCTTCAGATTGATGAACCCCGGGCCGGCCACCTCGACGGCCGACAGGCGCGGATCATCGGACAGCCGCGCGGCGACGCGGCCGGCCAGCTCGCGAGGGTTCGCCTTGGTGGCCTTGGCCAGGGCAAGGGCCGCGTTGGACTGGAAGTCGGCCAGGTCGGGCCGGTCCGAGGCCGTCACCCGCACTGCCGACGCGTCCACGCCTTCGGCGGCGAAGGCGGCGGCCACCGCTTCGCCCAGCTCGGTTCTGAGAGCGCTCATCTGCGGACGCAGGTGCCCGGGTCGGTCCCGACCGCGTCGACGCAGAAGCGGCTGCCGTTGCGATTGAACTCGGCCTGTTCCGGCGTCAGTTCAAACCCGATCAGGACTTCGAAATTTTCTCCCGAGGTCGTGGCTTCCGCGCGCGGGATGACGATCCGTTGCTGCTCGTGGGCGTCCATCCGGTCGGCACCCGGTGTGAAGGCCACCGGCAAGTCGAAATACTCCTTGTGCAGCACCGCGCGGTCGCGCGCCGTCACCGCCACCCAGTACCGATACGTCCGGCCTTCGCCCTGCGCCGCCGGGCCTTTGCCGAGGCGGAACAGCATGTCCATGTCGATCGTGATCGGCTCGTCGTTGCGATAGGTGCACTCCGAGTTCACACCCTCGATCTCTCCGGTGTAGCCGACGCTGGCGGCGCGCGCCTGCCCGTCGGCGAGTTCCACGTACCTGGCCGCGTCGTAGAGGATGCGCACGGTCGGGCAGGGCCCGGCGTTCGCCCGTCGCGACAGCGGCGCGATGCGCGGCGCGCGCGCGCGTTGGTTCGCTTCCTGCCCGTCGGCGGTTTCTCCGCGGCCAGGCTGGGTCTGCGCCGCAGCGACGGAGGGAAGGGCCGCGGCGGCCATGCCGGCGACGAGGAGAAGCGGAAGGACGCGACGCATGTTCAATATCCGGCTGGGAGCGGGCGCGCGGGCTTGCGCCCCCGCCCGATAAGACGCTTACCGCTGATAGCGGCTAAACCGAGGCGCGGCAAACCCGCGGGGCGGTGGCGCGCGGGGTCGCCAGCCTCTAGATGAGACGGCATGACCGCTCCCTCCGCCGCCGCCGACGATCCGCGCCGTCCGCTCACCGTCCGGCTCGCCGCGCCGCGCGGCTTCTGTGCGGGGGTCGACCGCGCCATCCAGATCGTCGAGCGCGCTCTGGAGAAGTACGGTGCCCCCGTCTACGTCCGGCACGAGATCGTTCATAACAAGCACGTGGTCGACCGGCTGAAGGCGATGGGCGCGGTCTTCGTCAAGGAACTGGACGACTGCCCGAACGACCGGCCCGTGGTCTTCTCCGCCCACGGCGTTCCCAAATCGGTGCCCGCTGCCGCACGGTCGCGAGACATGCTGTTCCTTGACGCCACCTGCCCCCTCGTCTCCAAGGTCCACGTGGAGGCCGAACGCCATCACTTGGCCGGCCGCCACATCCTGCTGATCGGTCACGCCGGTCACCCCGAGGTCATCGGCACCATGGGTCAGCTCCCGGTGGACGCGATCTCGCTGATCGAAACGGTCGAGGACGCGGAGGCCTTCGAACGCCCCGCCGGCGCGCCTCTGGCCTATGCCACCCAGACCACGCTGTCGGTGGATGACACGGCGGAGATCCTCGCGGTCCTCAAGCGGCGGTTTCCCGAGCTTCCGGACCCGCACAAGGAAGACATCTGCTACGCCACGACCAATCGGCAGGAGGCCGTCAAGCGGCTGGGCGAGGTCAGCGACCTCGTCCTTGTGGTGGGATCGAAGAACTCTTCGAACTCGGTGCGCCTGGTCGAGGTCGCCCACCGGGCGGGCGCCGCTGCGGCCCATCTCGTCGACGACGCCTCGCAGATCGACTGGGCGTGGTTCGAGGGGGTGCGGTCGCTGGGCGTGACCGCCGGGGCGTCGGCCCCGGAAAGTCTGGTTCAGGGCGTCATCGACGCCGTCTGTGGCCGGTTCGACGCCGAAGTGAGCGAAGACGACGGCCTGCGCGAGACCGTCACCTTCAAGCTCCCCCGGCTGCTGACAAGCTGAGCCTTACAGCCCGGGCAGCTTGAAGCCGCCGCCCGCGCGGCGCGGCGTGATGACGATGGCGTTCTGGCCGCCGGTCAGCTGCTGCATGCGCTCGTACTCGGTCGCGGCGTCAATGGTCACCGCGCCGTCGGTCGTCGTGATCTGCGTCGTGCCCTGGGTTGCGGCGTCGTCCCGGCGCCAGAACATCACGCGATCGGCCCAGCTGGTTTCCTTGTGCGCCAGGTCGCCGAACTCGTCGTCGACGAGATAGCGGACGCGGCTGTCGACGGCCTCGGTGCCGGCGCCGACGCGGGCCGCCAGGGCCTGCTCGCCTTCGGACCGCACGACAGCACCGCGCTCGGTGGCCAGGATGCGGCGCGCCTCAACCTCGGGCGTCACGTCCTGCGGGCGGGGCTGACCCGGCTGCGGCGGACGCAGGCCGTACTCCGGCGGCAGGCTCAGCGGCGCAGTCGACACGGTCAGGAACTCGTCCGGGGTGACCCGGGTCATCCCCAGCGACTGCCGGACGTTGCCGCAGGCCCCCAGGGCCAGGGCGGAGGCGGCGACGAGGCCGAGGACAGCGTATTTGCGGATCGACATGGGTCTCAACTCACGAAACGGCGGCGGCGCGCACCCGCGTCCCGAAAGGACGCATCTGACTTCAAGAGCGGCTGATTACGACTTTTCGGGGGCCGCGCCAACCTGAGCCGGTCGACGACGGTCGCTGAGGAATCCGTCGACGAACAACAGGACCACGCCGACCGTGATCGCCGCGTCCGCTACGTTGAACACCCACGGAAAAACGCCCGTGCCCGAAAAGTCGAGGAAGTCGACGACGTAGCCGTATTGGATGCGGTCGATGGCGTTGCCGATCGCCCCGCCGATGACCAGTCCGATCGCCGTAATCAGGATCCGGCGATCCGTCCGCGTGGCCCACCACACCAGGAAGCCCGACACCAGCAGCGAGAACACCGTCAGCGCCCAGCGCGCCTCGCCGCCCCCGAACAGGCCGAAGCTGACGCCGGTGTTGCGCACCATGGTGATGTGGAAAATCCCCGGAATGATCTCGGCGAAGCGGTAGCCGTCGGGGATCATCGACACGTCGGACACGTCCGCCGATCCGAGAACCCACGCCTTCGTGGCCTGGTCCAGCAGGATGATGAGGACGGCGAACCCGTAGGCGGCCCAGGCGATGCGGGGGATCTTCATGCGGCGCGGTTAGCAGGCGGAGACGGTCAAGGCTAGCCGAGGCGGCGCCGGCGGGTCTCGGCCGAACGCAGGGTCGAGCGCAGGAACTCCGCCGGCGGATCCGTTTCGGCCAGCACGTCCTCCTTGATGGCCCGGGGCTCCCCGAACAGGTGCCCCTGTCCCATGCCGACGTCCAGATCCAGCACGTCGACGATCTGGCGCTCGTTCTCGCATTTCTCGGCGATGACCTCGATGCCGTACCGGCGGGTCAGCCCCGCGAAATCGGCCGCGCGGATGTCGGGCAGCGACGCCAGCGGGGCCGCGCCGTCGAGATCCAGCAGCTGCTCGATCAGCAGGTCGGCCGCCACCTTCACGAACCGCACGTCCGACCGCTGCAGATCGGCAAAGTCGAGGTCCAGCGTCTGCACCTTGTCGATGGAGAAGCGGAAGCCGAGGTCGGCCAGCTTGGCCATGTTGCGGGCCTCGACGGCACCGCGCGCGTCGAAGGTCGCCTGGCCCAGCTCGAAGATCAGCGCCTGGTTCAGGTCGCGGTTCTGGCTCAGGAACTCCAGGAACTGGGGAAAGAAGGTCTCGTCGCCCAGCGACGACAGGGCGACGTTGCAGAACACGCCGACCTTGCGGTCCTGTCGCGCCAGCCGCCGGACGATCTGGGCGCAGCGGAAGAGCAGCAGGTTGTCGATGGCCGGCACCAGCCCCTCGCCCTCGGCGATGGACAGATACTCCGCCGGCATCATGACCCGGTCCGTCGAATCGCGGAGGCGGGTGAAGCTTTCGTAGAAGACCGTCCGGCGCTGCGGCAGGCTGACGACGGGCTGCAGATACAGGTCGACCCGGTTCTCGGTCAGGGCATCATGGACGGTGCGCAGCAGGGCATCGGCCTGGCGACGGTGGCGATCCTCGAACGGGCTGGCCGCGGGCCGCGCGTCGGCCAGCCGCTGATCCACGCTCTCGCTCATCTGCTGGATCAACGTCTCCAGCATGCGCACCTCGCCGGTCAGTTCCTCGGCGCGGGACAGGGGGCCGCTCTCGATGGCCTGGGCCAGATCCGAAAGGGCACCCTGGGTCTGCTCCATGGCGTCGGCCAGCAGACGGTGCGCCTCGCGAACCTGGGCGATCTCTATCGACAGCGCGCGCGCGCGGGCGGCCGAGGCGACCGCGACGTGGACCGCGGCCAGAACGCCCAGCGTTCCCAGAGTTCCAGCCACGCCCGCCCCGAGCCCGAGCCCGCCCCGCCACAGCAGCGCGCCCACGGTCATCCCGAGAAACAGATAGCCGAAGAACAGGAAGCCCGTGGTGACCGCGCGCATCAGAAAGCCGGAACCCTTTCAGGGTGGAATCGGCCGAGTATCCGGCTATTGCGTCGGAACGGCCAGAGACCGGCCGCAGAAACTTGGGAATGAAGGGGCGCCCATGGAACTGTTTGACCTCACGGGCAAGACGGCCGTCATCACCGGCTCCTCGCGCGGCATCGGCAAGGCGATCGCCGAGCGCCTGGCCGAGCACGGTGCCAACGTCGTCATCTCCTCGCGCAAGCCGGGCCCCTGCGACGAGGTGGCGAACGAGATCAACGCCCGCTTCGGCGCCGGCCGGGCCATCGCCGTACCGGCCAACATCGCCTCGAAGGACGACCTGCAGCGGCTGGTCGACGAGACGCGCGCCGCCTTCGGCCGGATCGATGTCCTGGTCTGCAACGCCGCGTCGAACCCCTATGCCGGGCCAATGGCCGGCATCTCCGACGAGCAGTTCGACAAGATCCTGCAGAACAACGTCGTCTCGAACCACTGGCTGATCCAGATGGTCGCGCCCGAGATGCTGGAGCGGAAGGCCGGCTCCGTCATCATCGTCTCGTCGATCGGCGGCCTGCGCGGCAACGCGCTGATCGGCGCCTACAATGTCTCCAAGGCCGCCGACATGCAGCTGGCGCGCAACCTCGCCGTCGAGTGGGGGCCGTCGAACGTGCGGGTGAACTGCATCGCACCCGGCCTGATCAAGACCGACTTCGCCCGATATCTCTGGGAGAACCCCGAGATCCTGAAGGTGGCCACCGATCCCGCGCCCCTGCGCCGCATCGGCATGCCGGACGAGATCGCCGGCGCGGCGGTCTATCTGGCTTCGCCCGCCTCCACCTACATGACCGGCCAGACCCTGGTCGTCGACGGCGGGATCACCATTGCCTGGTGACAAGCCCGGTCTGGCCCAGGATCTGGTCTGGCGACTGGAGGCGCTCGCCTTCGCCGGGCTGACGGCGCTGCTGCGGGCTCTGGGCGTGGAGCGCGCCTCGGCGTTCGGGGGCTGGCTGCTCAGGACGCTTGGCCCGAAAACCGGCACCCACCGCACGGTGATCCGGAACCTGCGGATCGCCTTTCCGGATATGGACCCGGCCCAGCGGGAGGCCCTGACGCGGGAGAGCTGGGAGCGCACTGGCCGCACCTTCGCCGAGACGACCCTTCTCGACCGGATCACGATGGACTCGGGCCGGCTCGACGTCGTCGGTCTCGACCGCCTCCATGCGATCCGCGATTCAGGTCGGCCGGTGGTCTTCGTCTCCGGACACCTGGCCTGTTTCGAAACCATGCCCGCTGCCATCCTGGCCGCCGGCGTGCCCTGCCAGATCACTTACCGCCAGGCCAACAATCCCTACGTCGACGCCCAGATCCGGCGCGCGCGCGCCCGCTATGGCGTGAAGCTGTTCGCGCCCAAGGGCGGCGACGGCGCGCGGGAGTTGCTCGCCGGACTGGAGCGGGGCGAGTCGGTCGCCCTGATGAACGACCAGAAGTTCAGCGAGGGGCCCGAGGTCACCTTCTTCGGCCAGCCTGTGAACGCGGCCCCGGGACCGTCGCGGCTGGCGCTGCGGTTCGGCACGGTGCTTCAGCCCATGAGCGTGGTGCGTCTGCCCGGCGTGCGCTTCCGGGTCACCGCCCACGCGCCGATCGTGCTGGAGAACACCGGAGATCGCCCCGCTGACATCGCCACGGGCGTCCAGGCCGTCACGACCTTCGTCGAGGATCGCGTGCGCGAGGTTCCGGAAGACTGGTTCTGGGTCCACAAGCGGTGGCCCGACAAGGTCTACGCGGCGCTTTCGTCCGACGCCTGAGCCCGTTCCGAGTCGGCAACGCGGCGGTAGGGACCCTTGAAGTTGCGTGCCTCGGTCCGGCGACGATCCGGCCCGAAATAGCCGTCGGTCTTCACGAAGGGGCGAGGCTTGAAGATGACGGCGTTCAGTCGCTCCAGAATCGCCTTGGCGGTGATCGGCTTGACCACGAACTCGGTCACGCCGGCGTCGCGCGCCTCCATGACCCGGTTCTTCTCCGAATGACCGGTCATCATGATGATCGGCAGATAGGGGTTGGTACTGTCGGCGCTGTTGCGCACCAGGCGGGTGAACTCCACCCCGTCCAGCGGGAACATGTTGAAATCGACGATGGCGACGTCGAAGGCCTGCTGACGCAGGGCGTCCAGCGCCGCGCCGCCGTCGGCGACCTCGCGGATCTTGCGGACGCCGGCGGACTGAAGAATGGCAGCGGTGATCGCGCGCATGTGCTGGTTGTCGTCCACCAGCAGGATTTGAAGGGCGTTCAGAGACGACATGAAAGGAGGGATCGCATCGCCGCGAGGCGCGGCCGGGCGGTCAGACTACAGAGCGGCAGGTAGACGGTAAATCGTGGCTGAAACAATTCTTCATCGCACCGATAGGCCCGGTCGATGCCACCTCAGGTCCGCACGAGCAGGGACGGGTCGAGGTTCCGGTCGCGCCATTTCAGCCGCCAGCACAGATGCGGACCGGTGGCCCGTCCGCTGGACCCCACCCGGCCGATCACGTCCCCTGTCGCCAGCCGGTCGCCCTTTGCGACGTGCAGCCGCGATTGGTGCAGGCAGGCGCTGATGAGGCCCTGCCCGTGATCGATCAGGGTCAGCCCGCCCTCGAAGTGAAGGTCGCGCTCGGCCAGGGTCACGGTCCCCGGGGCCGGTGCCCGAATTGCCGTGCCGGCGGCCGCGCCCAGGTCGATGCCGTAATGAGGTCGCGCCGGCGTGCCGTTCAGGATCCGCTGTGCGCCCCAGGCGCTGGTGACGCGCACGGTCTGTAGCGGCCACCGGAAGCCGTCGCGGAAATCGTCGCCGTCGATGCGGCTCGCGAACCCCTCGGTCTTCAGCGCCACCTCGCGCTGGATGCGCTCCAGCAGGGCCGGGTCCGTCGGCTGGACGGTGGACGGCGGCAGGCCGTCGATCCGGCTGGTGGGAAACGCGCCGCGCGCCAGCGGCACGACGCGGCGCGCCTCGGAGCGGCCGTCCCGCGCCACGATTTCGGCTGAACCCGGCGCGTCGCGATCGAAGCCGACAAAGAACCAGCCGGTCGCTGACGCCTGCGTCAGCGCCTCCCCATCGACGTAGATCATGGCCCGCGGCGCAGTGCGCCCGATCGCGTGGCCGCCCTGCTGGAACCGGCCATTCAGCTCCAGAGCGGGCTCCGCACGTGCGGCACCCGTCAGCGCCAACCCTCCGACGCCCGCCAGCAGCGCGCGCCGGTCCGGGCTCATCGTGCGCCGCCCAGCGCTTGGGCCGCCTCGGCCGGGCCGGCATAGGCTTCCTGACGCTGGGCCGACCAGTAGCGCAGGCCTTCCAGCGGGATCGGCTTGTTCGTGACCGCGCAGCGGACGAACCGCCCCGGCTTCACCACGGCGAAATCGCCATCGCCAAAGGACACGCGGGCTTCCTGGTCGGTCATACGGGCAGGGTAGGGGCGCCGGGCGGCGGGCTCAAGACCGTCAGAACAGGGCACCCTGCTCCGGCGGTGCCGCCTTCGGCCGCGCCGGTGCCTTCGAGGGCTTCGTCTCGCCTCCGTCAACGGTCGCACCGGCCGCGCCGTCCGGCATAACCAGCCGCACGGCACGGCCCGGCGTCAGCGCCGCCGCGGTGGTCAACCACGCGCCGTCCTGGTCCTCGATCCGCGCGAACCCCGGCTTGGGCCGCGCCGGGTCCAGCGACGTCAGCGCGCGTGTCAGGGCGGTCAGCCGCTCGCCCCGACGGTCCAGCGTCGGCGGGAAGGCGGCCAGCCGGGCGGTCGCGGCGTCCAGACGGGCGCGACGGCGCTCGATCGCCCGGTCCAGCAGGTGCGGTCCCAGCCGCGCCCCGATCGTGGCCGCGCGCCGTTCATGCGCGCTCCGGTTCCGCTCCAGGCCGGCGCCCAGCCGCAGGGACGCCTGGTCCAGCCTCTGACGGGGCAGGGCCAGCAGGTCGTCGGCCCGCGCCGGCAGACCGCGCGCCGCGGCTCTCAGCCGCGTGCGTCGGTCCTCCACCAGCCGTCCCGACGCCCGGGCCGCCCGCGCGGACAAATCCGCCACCCAGCCGATCAGGTCGGCCAGCACCGGCGTGACCATCTCGGCCGCGCCCGTCGGCGTCGGTGCCCGTCGGTCCGACACGAAGTCGATCAGGGTGGTGTCCGTCTCGTGCCCGACGGCCGAGACGATCGGCACGCGCGCCTCCGCCACCGTCCTTGCCAGCGTCTCGTCGTTGAAGGGCCAGAGATCCTCGACCGAGCCGCCACCCCGGGCGACGATCACCAGATCGGGGCGGGGCAGGGGGGAGCCGGGCCCCAGCGCGTCGAAGCCCCGGATCGCCGCGGCCACCTGGGCGGCCGCCACGTCGCCCTGGACCACCACGGGCCAGACGATCACCCGGCACGGCCAACGCTCGGCGATGCGATGCAGCACGTCGCGGATCACTGCGCCGGTCGGGCTGGTGATCACGCCGATCACGGCCGGATGCGGCGGCAGGGCCTTCTTGCGTGACGCCTCGAACAGACCCTCGTCGCGCAGCTTGACCTTCAGCGCCTCCAACCGGGCCAGCAGGGCGCCGGCGCCCGCCGCCTCCATGGACTCGATGACGATCTGATAGCTGCTCCGCGCCGGATAGCTGGTGATCTTGCCCGTGACGATGACTTCCAGCCCCGTCTCAGGCTGGATGCCCAGGCCGCGCACCGACCCCTTCCAGATCACGCCGTCGATGGACGCCTTGTCGTCCTTCAGGGTCAGATAGACGTGACCCGATGCGTGGCGGTTCACCTTGGACACCTCGCCGCGCAGGCGCACGTGACCGAACCGCTCCTCCAGCGTGCGCTTTAGCGCGAACGACAGCTCCGAGATCGAAAGAGGAGGGTTGTTGTCGCGCGGTGCTGGCACCTCGGCAGGCCCCTCGAACACATAGGAGTCGTCGGTCATGATGCGAACGTAGACCGGCCCCAACATGGTGCAAACCGGAACCGGAGACTGCATGGCCGTTCAGCGCCCCGATCTTCCCCCGCCCGCCCGCGACCCGGACGAACGCGACCTGGCCCGACGAAGCCGGGGCGGCTCCCTCAACCCCGTCCTCATCATGGCGGCCATCGTCCTGATCGGCGTGGCCGTCTTCGTCATGTCCTCCCTCTAGGGGAACGGCTCCCCGGTCAGGGTCGTTTCGCGGGCTGTTCCCTGCTGGAAAGGTCCGATCATGAAGACTCGTCTCGCCGCCTCCGCCGCCGTCCTGCTGGCGCTTGGAGCCTGTTCGGACCGGGACGACGACGTCGTCCAGCCGTCCGGCCAGCCGGTCACGGAATCCGCCGCCGAGGCCGCCCAGACCGAGGCAGCCGTCGCCTTCGGCATGACGCGTCGGCAACTGGAAGACGCCGACCTGATCTCGACGGACGGCGCGGACCTGGGCGACGTGGAGACCCTGATCCTCGACGCGGCCGGAGCCCCGGTTCAGGTCGTGATCGATCTGGAAGGCGTCGATGACAAGGATGTCGTTCTGGCGCTGTCCGACGTTCGCGCCGCCCCCGCCACCGCGAACGGACGGGTGGAGGATCTGACCGTTGACATGACCGCGGCGCAGTTGGCCGCACTGCCCGCCTGGACGCCGCCCGCGCGCTGACGCGGCGGGAGCGGCTTGACCCGGCCCGCCCGCGCGGTCATTCCCCGGCCGATGAACATCCTGCTGGTCGGATCGGGCGGGCGCGAGCACGCCCTGGCGTGGAAGATTGCCCAGTCGCCGCTGTGCCGGCGGCTGGTCTGCGCGCCCGGCAACCCGGGCATCGGCAAGCACGCCGAGCTTCGCCCCGACCTGAAGGTCACCGACGCCGACGGCCTCGCCGCCCTGGCGCGCGAGATGCAGGCCGATCTGGTGGTGGTCGGGCCGGAATCGGCGCTGGAGGTCGGTCTGGCCGACCGTCTGGCCGCGGCGGGCATCCCCTGCTTCGGCCCCTCCGCCCGGGCGGCCCGGCTCGAGACCTCCAAGGCCTTTGCCAAGGCCTTCATGGAGCGCTGGGAAATCCCGACCGCGGGCTTCGGCGTCTATGAGAAGCTCAGCGAGGCCCGCGACGCCCTGAAGGTCTTCAAGCCGCCCTACGTCATCAAGGCCGACGGTCTGGCCGCGGGCAAGGGCGTTGCGATCAGCCCCGACCGCAAGGACGCCGAGTCCGAGATCACCCGGATGCTGGGCGGCCGCTTCGGTGCCGCCGGTGCCCGGGTCGTCATCGAGGAGTTCATGGACGGCGAGGAGGGGAGTCTCTTCGCCCTGTGCGACGGCACGCACGCGGTGCTGTTCGGCGGTGCCCAGGACCACAAGCGTGCCTTCGACGGCGACCTCGGTCCCAACACGGGCGGCATGGGCGCCTACTCGCCCGCGCCCGTCTTCACCCCCGAATTGGTCGCGCAGGCCGAGAGCCGGATCGTGGCTCCGGTGGTCGCGGCCATGGCGCGGGAGGGCACGCCGTTCCGCGGCGTCCTTTTCGCCGGCCTGATGGCCACGGCGGAAGGTCCGAAGGTGGTGGAGTTCAACGCCCGCTTCGGCGATCCGGAATGTCAGGTGCTGATGATGCGGCTGGCCGGCGACGTGGTGCCCTGGCTGCTGGCGTGCGCGCGGGGCGACCTGTCGCGCATGCCCGCCGCGCCCGAGTTCCGGCCGCAGGCCTGCGTCTGCGTGGTCATGGCCGCGCAGGGCTATCCCGACAGCCCGCTGGAGGGCTCGATCATCCGCGGTGCCGACCGCGACTTCGGCCCTCACGTCCAGGTCTTCCACGCCGGCACCCGCCGCGACGAGAAGGGCGCGCTGGTGGCCTCCGGCGGCCGGGTTCTGAATGTCTGCGCCCTCGGCGACGACGTCGCCCAGGCGCGGGACCGTGCCTACGCCGCGGTCAAGGCCATCGACTGGCCGGGCGGCTTCCATCGCTCCGACATCGCCTGGCGGGCTCTGGAGCCCCGCGACTGACCCGGGGGAACGTCGCCCGGAAACGGGCGTTTCCCTTGCGTCGACTGCAGGTTCGACGTGGAGGGCTCGGGATGAAGGCGATCGTCAGGGATCGGGGCGTGCGAGTTATCGCGGGATTGTTCCTGCTCTCGTCCGCGGCCTCCGCCTGGGTCGTTTGGGAGCTCTCGCCTCTCAGCAACGGCACCGACCAGACACGCTACGAGCGCTTCTTCGAGACGCGCTAGGCGGCCCTCGCCACCGCCGTCTCGGGCGAGGTCACCAACGCCAGAAGCTCCGCCGCCTCGAACGGTTTGGCCAGATGTTTGTCCGCTCCCGCGGCCCGCGCGGCGGCGACGTGCTCGGGCAGGGCGTTGGCGGTCAGCATGACGATCGGCGTCAAGGGCCGGCCGGCCTCGCATTCGAACTCGCGGATCGCGCGCGTCGCGGTCAGTCCGTCCATCACCGGCATCTGCATGTCCATCAGGACGAGGTCGAAGGTGCCGGCGCGATAGGCGTCCACCGCCTCCGCCCCGTTCTCCACCGAGACCATCTCCACGTCCGCCGCGCCCAGAATCAGCTCGACCACCTTTCGGTTCGTCGGATGGTCGTCGGCAAGCAGCACGCGCACGGTCGCGCCGACATCAGCCGTCGAGGTCATTTCGGGCGCCGCCGCGACCGGGGCCTCGGCCGCGCGCAGCGGCACGGTCAGAAGGAAGGTCGAGCCGCCGCCCGGCTCGCTCTCGGCGTCCAGGTCACCGCCCATCATCTCGGCCAGCTGGCGGCAGATCGACAGGCCCAGCCCCGAACCGCCATAGCGGCGCGTGATGGCACCGTCGGCCTGTTCGAACCGTCCAAACAGCCGGTCCCTCTGCTCCGGCCCGAAGCCGATGCCGGTGTCGCTGACGGCGATGCGCAGGGTCGGCGTGCCGTCCACCGCCGGACCGCACTGGGTCTCCAGCTTGATCAAGCCGGCGTCGGTGAATTTCACCGCGTTGGAGACCAGGTTGCACATGACCTGTTTGATCCGCACCACGTCGCCGGCGACCCAGTCGGGACAATCCGGGCACACGTCCACGACCAGCGCCAGGCCCTTGGCGGCGGCCGAGGCGCGGTACAGGTCGGCGGCCTCGCGGACCGCGACTTTCAGCTCGAACGGCTCGTCCTCCAGTGACAGGCGGCCGCTCTCGATCCGCGCCAGATCGAGGATGTCGCCCAGAAGGGTCAGAAGCATGCGGCTGGAGGACTGCATCAGATCCAGCATTTCGCGCTGGTCGGGCTTGAGGTCCGTCCGCCCCAATGCCTGCGCCAGGCCGATGACTCCGTTGAGGGGCGTGCGGATCTCGTGGCTCATGTTGGCCAGAAACAGGCTCTTGGCCGCGTTCGCGGCCTGGGCGGAGTCGCGCGCCTCGGCCAGCGCCTGCGCATCCCGCTTGAGGTCCGTGACGTCGTTGACCAGCGTGACGATGCCGCCGTTCGCTGTGCGTCGGTCCTGAACCCGCAGCCATCGCCCGTCGTCGCAGCGCTGCTCTATGGTCGTGGACAGCTGCTCCCGGGCGGCCAGACGCTCCGCGCGCCATTCGGCTTCCCGCCCGATCGCATCGGCATAGATGCCTTCGTCCAGACCGATCTGCAGCACGTCCTCGAACCGCATGCCGGGTTTCAGTTGGGCGACCAGTTCGGGGTTCACCTCGGCGTACCGCGCGTTCCAGAGCACCAGACGGCCGTCGGGGTCGTAGAAGCCCATGGCATCCGGCATGGCCTCGACGGCCTCGCGGATCTGGTTCAGCGTCCGACCGTCGCTCCAGCGCGCGGCCCCGGTGAAGAAGGCGGCGACCAGCACCGGCAGCGCGGCCGAGACCGCCAGGGCGGCCAGCAGGTCGCTTTGATCCAGCCCCGCCGCCCCCGCCAGGCCGACATCCGGGACCACCGTCAGGGCACCCATCGCGATGAAGTGCAGGGCACAGACGCCGAGAGTGGCCCCCAGCGCGGTCGCGAGGCCGTTCTTCCAGCCGCCGCGATGCGGTGCCAGGGCCACCGCGACGCCGACCAGCAGCGCCGAAGCGACAGCCACGGCGGCCAGACCGAAATCCCAGGTCGGCGTGCCGGCCATTCGCAGCCCGCTCATGCCCAGGAAATGCATGGCCGCCACGCCGGAGCCGGCCAGCGCACCGGCGACGCCGCGGCGGAGCTTCGGCGCGCCGAGGCCCGCAAACGTGGCGCCGATGCCGAACGCGACCGCCACACCCAGCGAGGCCGCTGTGACGCCCAGATCGTAGGAGGTCGTCAGACCGGCGTCGAAGCCCAGCATGGCGGTGAAGTGGGTCGTCCAGACGCCGAGGGCGCCGAGCGCGCCGGCCGCGGCGGTCAGCGCCGTCCGCTTGCGGCCCTGCGCGGCCCACGCCCGCCGGCCCAGCGCGAACGCGGTGGCCAGACCCGTCAGGCACAGCACGCCCGCCACCACGACCAGACGAAGGTCGTGCTGCGTCGTCAGACAAAGCAGTACGGCGTTCAAATTGCGTGCGCCCCGGGACTATTTCACCCCAGTCTGGACGGCACAGGTGAACATTCCGTGCGTACGGTGAGGCTGTCACGCGATTGGCGGAAAGCCCGGCTATGCGGGCCGCGCTTCGTCGCCGATCCTGCGGACCGGCGCCGGCTGTTCCCCCGGATGCGATGACCCCCTAGAGACTCCTGCATGCCCGACGCCTCGAACCCGTCCCCGATCGCACCGACCGTGACGTCGCGTCTGTGGACGGCGGGCGCCAGCGGTGGCGTGGCTTCGGCGGTACTTCTTGCCGTGGCGGCCCTGCATCCGCACCACGCGCCCGTCTTGCTGGGCGGCGTCGCCGCGGTGGTCTTCGCAACCTGGATGGTCAGCCGGCCGCGCGTCCGGGTCGCGGCGTTGCCCGCGGCTCCTGCATCTGACGCGCCGTCGGCTGCGGCGGCGCCCGATCCCGGCCTCCTGGACGCCGCATTCGAGGCCCTCACGGACGCCGTTCTGGTTGTCAGCGGCGGAGAGCCGGACGACATCGCGGGGCGCCGGGTGGTGCTGGCCAACCGGGCCGCCCGGGACCTTCTGCGCATCCAGCGCGACGGGGCCATCCTCGTCTCCGTGCTGCGCGATCCCCTCGTGCTCGAAGCGGTGGACGAGGCGCTGTTCGGCGGTCTGGAACGGACCGTGGACTGGACCGGCGTGCGCGACCGTCATTGGCAGGCGCATGCCCGGCCGCTGGCCTGCGGCGGCGATCGCCCGCTGGCTATCCTCATCTTGCGCGACGACACCGACGTGCGGCGCATGGAGTTGATGCGCGTCGACTTTCTGGCCAACGCCAGCCACGAACTGCGCACCCCGCTGGCCTCGCTTTCAGGCTTCATCGAAACCCTGAAGGGGCACGCGAAGGACGATCCAAAGGCGCGCGACCGCTTCCTCGACATCATGAGCGCCCAGGCCGATCGCATGGGCCGCCTCGTGGCGGACCTGCTTTCGCTGAGCCGGATCGAGTTGAACGAGCACATCCCGCCGTCCGGCCGCGTCGACCTCGCGCGTGCAGTCACCGACGTCGTGGACGCGCTCAGCGTGCTGACGCAGGAGAAAGAGATCGATGTGGTGGTGGGTGGAGCCGACGCCGCTCCCATTCGCGGCGACCGTGACGAGATCGTTCAGGTGATCCAGAACCTGATCGACAACGCGGTCAAATATTCTCCGCGGGGCGGGCGTGTGGAGATCGAGGTGATGGCGGGCCTTTCCGGCGATGAGGCGGTGGCCGCGCGCATGGGGGCGTCTGCGCGCCTGCCTCTCCTGACTCCCGAGCGCGACGCTTCCACCCGGCACGCGGTCTTCATCGTGCGGGACCATGGTCCCGGCATGGAGCGCGAGCATCTCCCGCGTCTCACCGAACGGTTCTACCGCGTGGAAGGTCAGAAGAGCGGTGGGGATCGTCCGGGCACCGGTCTGGGTCTGGCCATCGTCAAACATATCGTCAACCGCCACAGGGGTGGTTTGGCCGTCGAAAGCGCGCCCGGCCAAGGCACGGTGTTCACGGCCTTTTTCCCGCTCGCGGAAGACCGTCGGGCGTCCGGACCGGAAGCTCCGACGCTGTAACGGAACTGTCACGCCACAGTCGTAATCCGCTCACCCATCACGGGCAGTTTCCCGGCCGGACGGACCGGCCTCCCCGGCGCGGTCCGATTCCTTTTCGCCGGACCCGATGAGCGCGCTTCTCTTCCTCCTGCCGATCGTCCTCGCCGTGGCGGCCTTCGTGGCCGGACGCGCCGTCGCGCAACGCCGGTTCGCGGACCTGCGTCCCCACTCGCGCCCCGAGCAGCACGGTGCCTACGCCGCGGTCTGGGTCGTCGTGCCGGTTCTGGCCGTTGTCCTCGCCGCGTCGATTTTCGGGAATCAGGTCGAGCGCGGCCTGCTCGAGGCTGGTCAACCGGCTCCCGTGGCCGCCCTCGACGACATCCGCCGTGACGCCTTCTACGCCGACGTCGCCCGGGTGGCCGGCGGCGACACGCCCCTTCAGGTGTGGGAAGCGCCCCTGAACGGCGACATGGCCGTGCAGGCCGTGCGCGCAGCGCGGATGGACCACATTCGGGCCATCGGCGCGCTGGCGATCGCCCTTCTGGCCGGCGCGCTCGGTGGCATCATGGCCTTCACCCGGATCCAGCCCGATTTGCGTGCCCGAAACCGGGTCGAGGGCTGGGTGGTCGGCGTACTCCTGGCCTGCGCCACGGTGGCCGTTCTGACCACTGTCGGCATCGTCGCCTCGCTGCTGATCGACGCCACGCGGTTCTTCGAACAAGTGCCGGTGCAGGAGTTCCTGCTGGGCACCCAGTGGTCGCCCCAGACCGCCATCCGCGCCGATCAGGTGGGCTCTACCGGTGCGTTCGGGGCCCTGCCGCTGTTCGCCGGCACCTTCCTGATCATGCTGATCGCCATGTGCGTCGCCGCGCCGGTCGGGCTGATGTCGGCCATCTATCTGTCGGAGTACGCCGGCCCGGCGACCCGGGCGATCGTCAAGCCGGTTCTCGAGATCCTCGCCGGCGTGCCGACGGTGGTCTACGGCTTCTTCGCCGCCCTGACCGTCGGGCCGGCCTTCCGCGCCTTCTTCAACGGCATCGGGGCCCAGTTGATCGGCGGCCCGCTGGACGGGCTGGGCCAGTATCTGATGCTGGTCCAGAACCAGATGGCCCTCGTCGCCGGCGGGGTCATGGGGATCATGCTGATCCCCTTCGTCAGCTCCCTGTCCGACGACATCATCAACGCCGTGCCCCAGTCCCTGCGCGATGGCTCCTACGCCATGGGCGCGACGAAGTCCGAGACGGTCGGCCGGGTGCTTATGCCCGCCGCCCTGCCGGGCGTCGCGGGGGCCCTGCTGCTGGCCGTGTCGCGGGCGGTGGGCGAGACCATGATCGTGACGATGGCCGCCGGCCTCGCCGCGCGCCTGACCCTGAACCCCCTCGACACCGTCACCACCGTCACGGTCCAGATCGTCACCCTGCTGACCGGCGACCAGGAGTTCGACAGCGCCAAGACCCTTTCGGCCTTCGGTCTGGGTCTGACCCTGTTCCTCGCCACCCTCGTGCTGAACATCGTCGCCCAGCGCATCGTCCAGACCTACCGGCAGCAGTATGACTGACGCGCTCGCCCCCACGACCGCGGACCGCGCGGCCCGCCTGCAGAAGGGTCTGCGTCGCCGCTATGCGCGCGAACGGCGGTTCCAGCTGTACGGCCTGCTCGCCATCGGCGTGGCGATCGGCTTCCTCGCGCTCCTGCTCGGCCGCATCTGGACCCAGGGCAACACCGCCTTCTGGGCGCATGAGGTGGCGATCCCGGTCTACATGGACCCCGCCCGCATCGACCCGACCTATCCGCAGGGGACCAACTTCCCCCAGATGGTCGCCGAGCAGCAGCTGGCCCGCCTGGGCGTGACCGACGACGCCGCCGGCCGCGCCTCGACCGAGATGCGTCAGGTCTTCTCGTCGGAACTCAAGTTCGTCGCCGCCGACATGGTGCGTCAGGATCCGTCGCTCATCGGCAAGACCGTCACGGTCACCGCCCCGCTCTCCGACGACGCCGACCTGTTCTTCAAGGGCGAGGTCGACCGCGATCTTCCGGAAGAGCAACGCCGCGTCACGGATCGCCAGATCGGCTGGCTGGACCGGCTGCAGGACGATGGCCTCGTCGAGCGACGCTTCAACAGCCGGATGTTCACGTCCGGCGACTCCACCGAACCCGAGCTGGCCGGGGTTCTGGGTGCCGTCGTCGGCTCCGCCCTGATGCTGCTGGTCACCGCCCTGCTGGCGATCCCGATCGGGGTGGCCGCCGCCATCTGGCTGGAGGAGTTCGCGCCGAGGAACCGGATCAGCGCCTTCATCGAGGTCAACATCAACAACCTCGCGGCCGTGCCGTCCATCGTCTACGGCCTGCTGGGTCTCGCCCTGTTCATCAACTGGATGCACCTGCCGCGGTCCTCGCCGCTGGTCGGCGGTCTGGTGCTGGCGCTCATGGCGCTGCCGACCATCATCATTGCCACCCGGTCGTCGCTGAAGGCCGTGCCGCCCTCGATCCGCGAGGCGGCGCTGGCGCTGGGCGCGTCGAAGACCCAGACGGTCTTCCAGCACGTGCTGCCGCTGGCCATGCCGGGCGTCATGACCGGCGCCATCATCTCCATGGCCCACGCGCTCGGCGAGACCGCGCCCCTGCTGCTGATCGGCATGGTCAGTTTCGTGCCGGGCGTGGCGACCTCGATCGCCGAGCCGACCGGTGCCCTGCCGTCCCTCATCTACATCTGGGAGAATGCCTCCGAGCGCGCGTTCCATGAGCGCACCGCCGCGGCCATCATGGTTCTCCTCGCCCTCATGATCGTCATGAACGCCGCCGCCATCGTCCTGCGGCGCCGCTTCGAACGTCGGTGGTAAGTCCTATGAAGTTCAACATCTTCCGCTCGCACGACGACCGGGGCTCGGGCGACCCGACCGAGACGCCGCGCATGGGTGGTCAGGTCCTGCCGGCGGCAGCCGCGGATGGGCCCGCCGGGGCCGAGGCCGCGGATGCCGTCGAGTCCTCGCCCGCCGACGCCACCGCCGGGGCCGCCGTTTCTCCCCGCCCGGCCGAGCCGCTGGGACCGATCAAGATCCGCGCCCGCGACGTCTCCGTCTCCTACGGCGACAAGCAGGCGCTGTACGACGTCTCGGTCGACATTCCCGACAAGACCGTCACCGCCTTCATCGGCCCGTCGGGCTGCGGCAAGTCGACGTTCCTGCGCTGCCTGAACCGCATGAACGACACCATCCCGTCGGCGCGCGTCACCGGCAGCATCGAGATGGACGGCCAGGACGTGAACTCGAAGTCCGTGGATCCCGTGCTGCTGCGCGCCCAGGTCGGCATGGTGTTCCAGAAGCCGAACCCCTTCCCCAAGTCGATCTATGAGAACGTCGCCTACGGCCCGCGCATCCACGGCCTGACCACGTCCAAGACCGACCTGGACGGCGTGGTGGAACGCTCGTTGAAGCGCGCCGGCCTTTGGGAGGAGGTTGCCGACCGCCTGCACTCGCCGGGGACCGGCCTGTCCGGCGGCCAGCAGCAGCGTCTGGTCATCGCCCGTGCCATCGCGGTCGAGCCCGAGGTGATCCTGATGGACGAGCCCTGCTCGGCTCTGGACCCCATCGCCACGGCCAAGATCGAGGAGCTGATCGACGAACTGCGCGAGCAGTACTGCATCGTCATCGTCACCCACTCCATGGCCCAGGCCGCCCGGGTGTCGCAGCGCACGTCCTTCTTCCACATGGGCCGCCTCGTCGAAACGGGGCCCACGGAGGAAATCTTCACAAACCCGCGCGAGCGGCGCACCCTCGATTACATCACCGGCCGCTTCGGCTGAGATCACCTCCCGAATGAACCAGCACACCGTCAAATCCTATGGGGACGAGCTGAACCAGCTCACGGCCGAGGTCGCCCGCATGGGCGGCCTGGCCGAGGCGCAGGTGGCCGATGCCGTCGAATCCGTCGCCCGTCGCGACGTGGCCCTGGCGCGGGCGGTGGTGGAGCGCGACCAGAAGCTGGACGCCCTGCACCACGACATCGAGAAGAAGGCCATCCGGCTGATCGCCCTGCGTCAGCCCGTCGCCTCGGACCTGCGCAAGACGCTGTCGGCGATGAAGCTGGCGGTGGACCTGGAGCGGACCGGCGATCTGGCGCGCAACATCGCCAAGCGCGGGCTGATCCTTGCCGAGGGCGAGCCCATGGTTCCCCTGACCCGCTCGATCGAGCGGATGGGCCGGCTGGTGTCGGGCCGCCTGCGGGACGTCATGGACGCCTACACCGCGTCCGAGCTGGATCGTGCCGTCGCCGTCTGGAGCACCGACGACGAGGTCGATGAACACTACAACAGCCTGTTCCGCGAACTGCTGACCTACATGATGGGCGACCCGCGCACGATCTCGGCCGGGACTCATCTGCTGTTCATGGCCAAGAACCTGGAGCGCATCGGCGACCACGCGACCAACATCGCCGAGACCATCCACTACGAGATCACGGGCGGCGACATGTACGGCGAGCGGCCTCGCCTCAGCGCCCTGCCTGCCGAACCTGACTTCAACACCGGCACCTGACCCGCCGCGACTGACCGACCAGCCTGGAGACTGAAGTGCAGCCCTACGTTCTGGTGATGGAAGACGAGGACGCCCTCGCCACCCTGCTTCAGTACAATCTGGAAAAGGAGGGCTATCGCGTCGTCGTCGCCGGCGACGGCGAGGAGGGCCTCGTCCAGATCGACGAGCGTCTGCCTGACCTCGTCCTGCTGGACTGGATGTTGCCCAAGGTGTCGGGCATCGAGGTGTGCCGTCGCATTCGCGGCAAGGCCGAGACGCGCAACCTGCCGATCATCATGCTGACCGCGCGGGGGGAAGAGACCGACCGCGTGCGCGGCCTCGACACCGGCGCCGACGACTATCTGACCAAGCCCTTTTCGATGACGGAGCTGATCGCCCGCATCCGCGCCGTGCTGCGCCGCATCCGCCCGGGCCTGGCCGACGACCGCATCAACCACGGCGACATCGTCATCGACCGCGTCGCCCACCGCGTCCGCCGCGCGGGGTCGGAGGTCCACCTCGGCCCGACGGAATTCCGCCTGCTGGACCACTTCATGCAGCACCCCGGCCGGGTCTTCAGCCGCGAACAGCTGCTGGACGCCGTCTGGGGCAGTGACGTCTACGTCGAGGCTCGCACCGTCGACGTCCACGTCGGCCGCCTGCGCAAGGCGCTGAACATCGACGGCACCGTCAACCCGATCCGCACGGTCAGGTCGGCGGGCTATTCGCTGGATCTGGGGGCCTGATAGGCGTGCTGATTCCGATTTTGGTCGGGATCACGCTCATTGCCGGCACCGGCGGCTGGCTGCTGGGGCTCCGTGACAGGCGGAGCCCGCGCCTCGCAATGGTTTGGGCCGGTCTGCCGTTTCTCGCCTATGTGGCTTGGGGCGTTCCGATTGCAACGCGCGCCCTCATGGGCGGTCACTCGCGCGAAGATGCCGCATGGTGGGTCATCGGTTTCGGCTTCGTGGGACTGCCGATGCTGGTCTGGGTCGGCGTGGCGGCGGCGGGGTATTTGGTTGGTCGGCTCCGTGACGATGCCCAGAATGGTGCTGGTTAGGCGAGTTGCGTTCAGTCTGGCATCTTCCTGACATCCAAAAGTCGAGGAGGAGACCGCCATGCGTCGCCGTACCTTTCTGTCCTCCCTGCCGGCCGGGGCTGTGATCGCCGGCGCAACCGCGGCCGTGGGGCAGGGGGCACCCGCCGCGCCGTCCGCCTCCGCTTCGGCCGCACAGACCGCCCCCACTGCCTATCCCTATCGCGGCGTCGGCATGGGTGACCGGATCATGGGCGCGCCCTTCGCAGGGCGTTCGACCGTCTGGGGCACGCGCGGAGCCGTGGCGACGGCGCATCCCACGGCGACCCTGATCGGGCTGGACACCCTGCGGCGCGGGGGCTCGGCCATCGACGCGGCGATCGCGGTCAATGCGGCGCTGGGCTTTCTGGAGCCCGTCGCCAACGGCATCGGCGGTGACGCCTTTTGCCTGATGTGGGATCCGAAGCAGAACAAGGTGCTGGGCTTCAACGGCTCGGGCGCCAGTCCGCGCGGCCTGTCGCTGGAGGCGGCGCGGGGCAAGGCCAACGCAAGCGGATCCCTGCCCTCCTACGGCGCGGTCACCGTCAACGTGCCGGGCACGGTCGACGCCTGGTGGCAGGCGCACCAGCGCCACGGCAAGCTGCCGTGGAAGGACGTCTTCGCCCCCGTGATCGAGCTCTGCGAGCGCGGCGAGGTCATGCCCCAGCTGATCGCCTACTATCTGGAGCGCAACATGGCCGGCTTCGACCGGTCGGCGGGGATCATCGAGGACAACGACAACCGCAAGCGGGTCTATGCCCCCGACGGCCGCACGCCGCGCGTCGGCGAGGTCTTCGCCAACCCCGACCTGGCGCGCACCTATCGTCTGATCGCCGAAGGCGGCCGCGACGCCTTCTATGAAGGCCCGATCGCCGGGGCCATCGAGAGCTATTTCCGCCGCATCGGCGGCTGGATGACCCGCGCCGACCTGGCCGCGCACCGCACGGAGTGGGTTGAACCGCTGGTCTCCAACTATCGCGGCGTCGACGTCTGGCAGCTGGGGCCGAACACCCAGGGCCTGTCGACCCTGCAGATCCTGAACGTCTGCGAGCGGTTCGACCTGAAGGGACTGGGTTTCCAGTCCGCCGCCTCCATCCACGTCCAGGCCGAGGCCAAGCGGCTGGCCTTCGAGGACCGCGCCCGCTGGTTCGCCGACGACCGCTTCTCGCAAACCCCGGTCGAGCGGCTGGTCTCCAAGGCCTACGCCGCCGAACGCGCCGCCCTGATCCGTATGGACCGGGTCATGGATCGGGCCATGCCCGGCGACGCCCCGACGCAGGGCGACACCACCTATTTCAGCGTCGCCGACGCCGACGGCATGATGGTCAGCTGGATCCAGTCCAACTATCGCGGCATGGGCTCGGGTCTGGTCCCGGACGATGGGGCCGGCGGCACCCTGGGTTTCATGTTCCAGGACCGGGGCGAGCTGTTCGCCCTGACCGACGGCCACCCCAACGTCTACGCCCCGGGCAAGCGGCCCTTCCACACCATCATTCCCGGCTTCGCCACGAAGGACGGGCAGCCGTGGATGGCCTTTGGCGTCATGGGCGGCGGCATGCAGCCGCAGGGCCAGGCCCAGATCGTCATCAACATGGTCGACTACGGCCTCGACCCGCAGGAGGCCGGCGACGCCCCGCGCTGGCAGCACGAGGGCAGTTCGGAACCGACCGGGCAGGCGGCTGAGGGGTCAGGCGTGCTGCATCTGGAGTCCGGCGTGCCCGAGGCGACAAAGCAACAACTGCGGGCCATGGGCTGGACCCTGGGCGGCCCCAACGGCGGCTTCGGCGGCTATCAGAACGTCGTGCGTCAGGTGAACGCCCGCGGCCCGTGGACCTATGGCGCGGCGTCGGAGATGCGCAAGGACGGGCTGGCGCTGGCCTGGTGAGCGATCTCGACCTGACCGGGCGGTGGGCTGGCGTTTACTTCTACGCCGGCGACGCCCTGCCGCCGACCGCCTTCACGGCCTCGCTGGAGGAAGTGAACGGTCATGTCACCGGCCTGACCGCTGAACCCGACTCCTGGCATCCCGGCCGCACTCTGGAGGCCGAGGTCGAGGGGCAACGCACCGGCCCCTCCGTCGTCTTCACCAAACTGCCGGACGGCGGTCGGACGACCATCGAATACGTCGGCGACATCTCGCCCGACGGCCAGTCGGTCGTCGGCACGTGGACCATCATCGGCGACTGGTCGGGGACCTTCCGCATGGACCGACGAGGCGACGGCGCCATGATCGCCCGAACGCGGACCGCTCAGGCGGGCTGAGCCTCAGCCTCCAGCTTGTAATTCCGGCCGCAATACTCGCACTCCACGTGGATCCTGCCGTCGTCCTCGACCATGTCGGCGCGTTCGGCGGGGCTGAAGCTGGCCAGCATGGCCTCGATCCGGTCCTGCGAGCAGCGGCACTGGGCGCGCAGGGCCCGGGCCCCTTCCAGCCGCACGCCATCCTCGTGGAACAGGCGGAACAGCAGGACCTCCGGCGTGATGGTGGGGTCCAGCAGCTCGTCGTCGGCCAGGGTGGCGAACAGGGCGCGGCTGCGCTCCCACACCTCCACGGTGTCGCCCCGGGCGTCGTCGGCGGCGATCACCTGGATCAGCGCGCCCCCGGCGCGCCAGCGCGGCCCCTCGCCGGCGTCGACCGAGCCGATGGCCAACCTCACCTTGGTCGGCACCTGCTCGGACTGCTCGAAGAACTGCTCGGCGCACAGGCTCAGGCTCTCGCCCTCGATCGGGGTGATCCCCTGCGTCCGCTCGAAGTCCGGCCCGCGGTCCAGCGTCATGATCAGCACGCCCTTGCCCAGCAGGGTCTGGGCACCCGGTCGGGCGAAGCCCTGCGACGCGGCCGCCACCTCGTCCGGGTCGAACCGGCAGAAGCCACGCAGCGAGCCGTCCGTGCCGTAGTCGGCGACCAGATAGCGCACCGGGCCGTCGCCCTGCGCCTGCACCAGCAGGCGGCCGTCGAACTTCAGGCTGGAGCCGACCAGCGCCGCCAGCACGCAGGCCTCGCCCAGCAGCGCGGCCACGGCCTCGGGATAGTCATGGGCCGACAAGACCTCGTGGATCGCCGCCCCCAGGCGCACGATCCGGCCGCGCACCGGCCATCCGTCGATCTGGAAGGCGGCGGCCAGGTCGTCGAGGGGCGGGGTGACGTCGGTCAATTTGGCCTCCGGTCGGCAAACGCGAAAGGGGCCAGATAGGCGCGCGCTTGGCGCAATCCAAGGCTGGATGCTACGGCCAAGCTCGGAACGCGTCGAACGACCGCCCGTTCTGTTGGTCGTCCCCCGGAGTCAGGAGTGCCGCATGGCCCGCAAGCCCGTCCTAAAGCCCCTGAGTGCGCAGTCGATCGTCATCACCGGTGCCACCTCGGGCATCGGACTGGCGACGGCGCGCAAGGCGGCGGCGGCGGGGGCCTGCGTCTTCCTGATCGCGCGCGGAGAAAACGACCTGGCCAAACTGACCGAGGAGCTGCAGGCCAAGGGTGCCCGCGCGGCCTATGCGGTGGCGGACGTGGCTGACTACGAGGCTCTCTCCGAAGCGGCCGAAAAGGCGCGCCGTCTGTTCGGCGGGTTCGACACCTGGATCAACAACGCCGGCATCTCGATCTTCGGCCCCATCCGCGAGACCACGCTGGAAGACCAGCGTCGCCTGTTCGAGACCAACTACTGGGGCGTGGTGAACGGCTCGCTGATCGCGGCCGAGCATCTGCGCGAGCGGCCCGATGGCGGCACCATCATCAACGTCGGTTCGACCCTGGCTGACGCGCCCCTGCCGGTGCAGGGCATCTATTCGGCGTCGAAGCACGCGGTCAAAGGCTTCACCAACGCCCTGCGGATGGAGCTGATGCGCGAGGCCGTCCCGGTGGCGCTGAGCCTGGTCAAGCCGGCCGCCGTCGACACGCCCTACAACCGGCATGCCCGCAACATCACCGGCCACGCCGTGCACAATCCCCAGCCCGTCTACGCCACCCCCGTGGTCGCCGACACCATCCTGTGGTGCGCCACACATCCGATCCGCGAGATCACCGTCGGCGGGGGAGGGCGCATCATCGCCTCCTTCTACTCGGCCCTGCCCGGCATCGCGGAACCACTCCTCGCCCGGTTCGCTCCCATGCTCATGCGGGACAAGCGGGGCGAGTATCACCCGTACGAGGACGGCCTCTGGGATCCCGCCGACGACGGTCTGGAGGAAGAAGTGCATTATCCCATGGTCAGGAATTTCAGCGCCCTGGCGGAAATCCGCAAACATCCGGGCGTGACGGCCGGCGTCATCGCCGTGCTGGCCGGGATCGGTCTGGCCACCCTGCTCCTGAACCAGCGCAGCGGCCCGACCCGCTACGAGCGTATCCGTCAGCGCGTCAGCCCCTCCCGACTGTGGTCGCGCCTGCGCGCCGGCGACCGGCTGCGCGACGTCAGGGACCATGCCCAGGACGGCTGGGACCGCGTCGGGGAGTTGTCAGAGCGCCTGATCGGCCGCGATTCGCGACATCGCGCCGTCAGCTACGCCCGCGACCATGCCCAGGAAGGCGCGGCCGCCGCCGCCATCGCGACCATCGCCGCCGCCGTCGGCGCCGCGGCACTGAAGCATTTCCAGGACCGGCGCTGAACGCCGCTTGCTGCAACTGCGAAGGTCGGTCAGGGTCCGCGCATGGCCGCTCCGACCCTGATTTTCGATTTCGACTCCACCCTGGTGGATTTCGAGACACTGGAGGCCCTGGCCGAGCTGTCGCTGGCCGACGCGCCTGACGCCGCCGAACGGCGCACCCGGGTCGCCGAACTGACCGACGCGGCGATGGCCGGCCGGATCGACTTCGCCGACGCGTTGACGCAGCGGCTGGCGCTGCTGCCGGTCACGCGGGAGCACGTGCAGGCGCTGGCCGCCCGCGCCCCGTCGCGCCTCGCGCCCTCGGTGGCGCGCAATCTCGAGACGCTGCGCCGCCACGCCGACCGGCTGGTGATCGTCTCCGGCGGCTTCCGCGAGGTCATCGCCCCTGTGGCCGACCTGCTCGGCGTGCCCGCTGACCGGGTCCTGGCCAACGACCTGACCTACGATGACGCCGGCAGGGTCACCGGCGTCCGGCCCAATCCCATCCTCCAGCCGCAGGGCAAGGCCGCCGCGATCCGCGCCCTGAACCTGACCGGCCCGGTGGTGATGATCGGCGACGGCTGGACCGACGCGGAGGTCAGGCTGGCCGGTGCCGCCGATCGCTTCGTCGCCTTCACCGAAATCGTCCGCCGCGAGCGCGTCGTGGCCGCTGCCGACATGGAGGCCGCCACCCTCGATGAAGTCCTCCACGCCGAGGGTCTGGCGGGGCGCTGGTCCTATCCGCGCAGCCGCATCCGCATCCTGCTGCTGGAGAACGTCCACCCCGCCGCGGTCCAGCGTTTCGAGGCCGCGGGCTATACGGTCGAGACCGTGAAGGGGGCGCTGGACGAGGACGAGTTGATCGCACGGCTGAAGGGCGTTCACGTCCTCGGCGTCCGCTCCAAGACCGAGGTCAGCGCCCGGGTGCTGGACGCCGCCGACCGCCTGATGGCCGTCGCCGCCTTCTGCATCGGCACCAACCAGATCGATCTGGACGCGGCCGCTGAGCGCGGCGTCGCCGTCTTCAACGCCCCGCATTCGAACACCCGCTCGGTGGTCGAGCTGGCGATCGGCCAGATCGTGTCGCTGATGCGCGGCGTGCCCGACAAGTCGGCCGCCATGCACCGCGGCCAGTGGATCAAGTCGGCGACCGGCGCGCGCGAAGTGCGGGGCAAGACCCTGGGCCTGATCGGCTACGGCGCGATCGGCAGCCAGCTGTCGGTGGTGGCCGAGGCCATCGGCATGCGCGTGGTCTTCCATGACCTGACCGAGCGGCTGGCCCTGGGCAATGCGCGCCGTCTGCCGTCGCTGGAGGCCGTGCTGGCCGAGGCCGACGTGGTCAGCCTGCACGTCGACGGCCGTGCCTCGAACACCGACCTGATCGGCGCGCGGGAGCTGTCGGCCATGAAGCCCGGTGCCCTGCTGCTGAACCTGTCGCGGGGGCACGTGGTCGACGTCGGTGCCCTGGCCCAGGCCGTCGGATCAGGCCGCATCGGCGGGGCCGCGCTGGATGTGTTCCCGCAGGAGCCCCGCACCAACGACGACCCCTTCGACAGCCCTTTGATGGGCCTGCCCAACGTCATCCTGACGCCCCACATCGGCGGCTCCACGGAAGAGGCGCAGGAGGCCATCGGCGAATTCGCGGCCGAGCGTCTGCTGGGCTATCTGAACCGCGGCGACACCACGTTCAGCGTCAACCTGCCCAACGTCCAGCTGTCCGACGTGGCCGAGGCGCACCGTCTTCTGCATATCCACCGCAACCAGCCCGGCGTCCTGGCCGAGCTGAACAGCGCGCTCGCCTCCGCCGGTCTGAACGTGCTGGGCCAGCACCTGAAGACCGACGAGCGCACCGGCTACGTCATCGTCGACGTCGACCGCGACTACGACCCCAAGGCTCTGGACGCGCTGAAGGCCATCCCGGGCACCCTGCGGTTCCGCACGCTGTACTGACTGATCATATGCACTCCACCCTGCACACAGGAGCCTGGGCCACGTACGAGGTAGTCGTGACCTGTCTGCGGCACTGGACCGTGGCGGAGGCTGTGCAAGTTCCGACCACGCAACGCGCCACCGTTGGAGTGTGGGGGCCCAGCAGCAGACCATTTCGCGAGCAGTAAGCCCGCGCGGCCGACTCTGCGATGGCTTTGTGCTCCCCGGCCCGGGATATGGCAAAAGTGTAGGGGACCTGCTCGGGACCGCCGACGTCGACCTCACGCACGCTTTGGGTCTGACGGGAGGGCGGTTGCTCGCAAACCGTCTGGCACTGACGACGAACCGGTTGGGGAGGCGGCAGGGGCTCCCGCCGAAGGGATTTCGGCTCCGGCGGGACGTCCAGAACCTGCGGCCCGGGCGTCGAGTCCTCGGCCGTGACAACCGGCCGCCCGTCGGCGTCACCATCAGTCCCCTGAGGCCTGTCATCCGATACGGGATCGAGGGCGAGATTGGCGTCGCCGTCAGCCGGGGCCGGTGCGGGCCGGACGTCGTCAGCGTAGACGTCTGGCGGAGATTCCCGCGGCGGGCCCCCGCCTGCGGTCAAACCGGGGCCGTTGCCAATGAGTGAGAACGCCAGCGCTCCCCCCACCAGTATCAGACCTATGGTCGCCGCGGCGGCCCAACGCCAAAGGCGCGGATGTTTCGTGTCCGTGGCCTCGCCATCCTCTATATTCTCATCGAGGTTGCGAACCGGATCGACAGCCACCTTCTGCTCGTCTCGCTGGCCGGAGACGTCGCCGTTCCCCGGGCCGGTCGGCGGGACCTCGGAACCGGCATCCGTCTCGTGGTCCGCGTCACCAGAGAGTTGCGGATACTGCCCAACTGAAAAGCCGATCGTCGCCAGAAAGTCGCCTGGGTAGGCATGGTTGGCGACATCCTCTGTCGAAACCAGGTCCCGGAGGGTCGCGGCGGCTGCCTCGATGTCCGCGCCCTGACTTGTTTGTCGGGGCTCGAAACCCGTCAGGACCGCCCTCCAGTTCTCGTCGAACACGACCTCGATCGTCGAGGCCGAGACGCCTCCATGAGCCAGGCCGGCCGCGTGCAGGGCGTCCAACGCGGTGAACATCTGCCGCGCGAGCTCAAGGACGTCCTCTGGACGAGCGAAGGCGCCTTCTTGCCTCAGAAGATCGAGGCTCAGCCCGTCAGTCGGCTCCAGAACCCAGAAGTCGCGGTCGTCCGACGTCACGAGGTCCAGGATCGGCTGGAGCCCCGGATGGCGCAGTTCCTTCAGCTTGCGCGCGCGGTCACGCAGTGTGTTCGTTTCGACGCCGCCCTCGTCGTGCGCCGCCTCCAGAACCTCGACCGCGCCGAAGTCCCGGTGAAGGGCGTGACGACAGCGAGAATCTCGACCGGCTTTCACCTCGCCAAGCGTCAGCGGACCGAGGCGGCGGCCGGGTTTCACGGGATCGCGAGCGGACATGTCGGCTCCGGAAGCTAGGGCGACGTGATCATCGAGCGGCCGTGTAGATGTCGGCCGTCGCCGTGGGACCACCGCCCAGAACGACGAAATAATCGCCACTGTCGCTCAGCGGTATCGCCCTCTGCTCGAAAGCTGACGCGTATGCGGGGTTGCTGATCTGTCGGTAGTCGTATCGGGCCGTAAAGATGAGCTCGCAGAGGCTGCCCAGTCTCCTGACGGACTGGGTCAAGGTGAGTGTGCCCCATCGATCCGTATCCGCGGTCATCGTCCCGCTCAGACAGACGGTCTCATGGACGGAGCGCTCGCTCATGGTGAAGACCACCTGCTGACTGTTGCTCGACCGCCGAGTGAGCTCCATGGTTGAGACATAGCAACTCGCCCTTCCCTTGCCCCGGGTAATGCCGGTGTAGCTGGGGGCGAAATACTGCTCGATCGACTTGGCGTTCATCAATGCGTTGGCCTCGCCGCAGTCGCCAGTGAACACCGATTGGGCCGACACCGGCCCTCCGGCCACTGCCGCGAACGAGGCCGCCGTTGCGAACATCGCGTGCAAGCGCTTCAATGTGAAATCTCCTCTTGATCAGGACGGCGTGCGTCAACGCGTCAGGGCGATCTGGATGGTTTGGTCGGCCGGTGGTCGTTGGATGCGGTAGTGGTTGAGATCGATGGCTCCGTCGGCCACGGATCCACCCGCAGACGCCCGGATCGAGCTCTCCAGCTGAGCCTCCGTAAGTGCGAAGTAGTCTTCAAGCTGGCCCCAGGTCGGCGAGCGGCCGCCACCGAGGGCGCTGAGTTCTTCCGGTTGCAACGGCAGGAAATCCTGTGGCTCGGCGGTCATCGTCGCCGAACCGCCTTCGTGTTCGACGAGCTGCCGGATGCCCAGGGAGCCCAGCACGATTGTAGTAGCGACGACCAGGCAGAACACCTGACCGTTGCGCCGGATATGGCCGGTCCATCCGCCTTTCATGAGCCCGCTCCCGATCCGAGATCCCGCAGGACGTGGCCGCGCAGTTCCGAGAGCACCCGGTTCGCGATCACCAGCGCGTCCGAGTTGGGATCCTGAAGATTGATGGTGACCACATAGGCGGATAGCGGTGGCCGGGAGCAGTCCCCACTTTCCCCTCCCCGATAGGCCGCGACGACGAAGACCAGGACGTGACCGTCTTCCGTGATCGTCAGTTCCGGATAGGTCGCGCGAAGACCACGGTCCTCGTCAAGGCGATACGGCGGGGTCGCGCGTGAGCCTGCGTTGTAGGCGATCATGTTGTTGATGATCGTGCCGAGATCGGCGTGCCCGAGGGCGGCCAGGATGCGCGCGTCCCCGCGAACGGCACGAGACAGCCGAGCGCCATCGACCCCGTTGAAGGGCGGAGGGTGGCCGGCGAAGTGTACACGCCCCCCTATATCCGGCCTGATGTGGCCAAGGCCGATTAGCCGGTTCTCGGCCCTGACCTGGCGAACGACGTGCGGGGGATGTCTTTCGACCACCGGCGTCCCCGTCTTTCCAAACAGTTCGAGTCGAACGTCGGGACCGAATGCCGGATAATTGCGCCAGGCGTCGATCACACCGCGCGGACCTTTGGCTGCGGCCCCGGTTCCTCCGGTCATGACGGCGCTCAACGCCGTGCACATCTGCGCGTGCAAGGTGCCGTCATAGCCCAGCAAAGTCGGGGCCAGCACGTTGGCGGGACCGGACGCCAGCCGCGCCCGCACTTCCCTGCCCGTGACCAAACGCGCATAGGCTTCGCCTAGCTTGACAGAGCTCCAGCCAAAATCCTGTCCGCCGAGGATCAGATTGATGTACGCCCGACCTCCGAGCGCGCGCGAATAGTCAAAGGCCAGTCGGGCCGGCGATGCCTGTTCCAGCCCGGGCCAATCCGAGCGAACTTCCTGCGGCAGGGCGGACGTCACATCCCGCCAGACCGAGGAATCTCGCGGGCGAGCCCCGGGATCTGCGGTTCGCCCCGCGGCGAATGTGCGGTCAAAGGTCTCGCTCCAGTCCGGGAAGTTTCTCAGCCGGTCGAACACGCCGCGCTTGATCGGATCGCCTGGCAGCGGCGGAAGGCGCGACCGCGAGTTGGTCCCCAACCTCCACGTTTCGCCCGAGAACTCGTCGCCTTGGCGGTTCGCATCATGACTGACCGCTAGCAGAGACAGGGCCGCGGCGTACTCGTTCGATGAGAACTGGAGAAACCGGGTGAAGTCGATCCATTCTCCGCCGCCTCCAGTGGTGCTTATCCAGGCTCTCTCACAATCGTCGGCATCCCCGAGGGTCACACCCAGCAGTCGCTTGACGTAGTTTCGCTCCCCCGAGGCGCTCTCCTTGCAAGTGTCGCGCACAGCGGTGTTCCTGACCTCCAGCCGACGGAGGGGTGGACGGCTGATCAGAATCGCGGCCGCCACGGGTGCCTTGGCCGCCGATCCGACCGGCAAGGGCTCGAAGGCATAGTTCACAGGGTCGCGCCCGAACGTCGCATCAGCTGGCTCCCAAAGCGGGTCATGGCTCGCCATGCCGATGACGTCGCCGTTGCGGGCATTCATGACTACGATCGAGGCGGCGAGATCGGGCGACAGATCCGCGGCGTCGAGAACGCGCTTGACCCTCCGGTCAAGATCGACGTCGAGTGTCAATTCGAACGATCTGGCCTTGAACGTGTCGCAGTCGTCGCCGGTGCGGCAGGCGGCTGCGGCGGAATCAAGCGCCGCAGCGACGGGGCGAACCAGGGCGGCGTGCTCCGGATCGATCCAGCGACCGCCGAGCGCCTGTGGGCGGGCGAACGCTGACGCGTCGCCGCGCAAACTCACGACGACCGCGCGCCCCCCGCCACGTGGTTTCAGGGTGATCTCGGTGCTTGGGTAGACCCGAATCCGGTCTCCCGGCTTCGCCCGCACGGCGACCGCGTCCACCAGGACCTCCGACTGCTCGATCTGGAGGACGGCTTTTGTGCCGAACATCGCCAGCTCGGCCAGCAGGGGTGCGCCGGCCTCATCTCCCCGGCGGAGTCTCAGAACAGACCCGGTCACAATCGACGCGTCACGCGACGTCACGTCAAGGTCCTGGGGCACCGGCTCTCCGTCCGATGGTATGGGCTCGATCTCCATGCGGGCGACCTCCCGCTCATCGATACTCACAGACAGGCCCGCCAGGCCGCCGCGTCGCGTAAAGTCGCCGCGCCATCCTCCGGCAGCGAACGGACTGGGCGTCGAGACGGACGTCGGCGCGAGGCCTATCAGGCTGTCGTCGATGCGCCACAGCGTCGGGTCGTCGAGCGCGAGGTCGCGTCTGAGTGACGACCAGAGATAGAAGGCCTTGGCCCCGCGTCCCGCCCGCTCCTCGAAATCGGATGCCAGAACCACGACCCGGTCGTCGTCGCCGCCGAGATGGAGGTAGCCTTCGCGGACGAAGACGTCCCGCACGATGCGAATGTAACCGTCCGGAGTGAAGGGTGAGCCACGCGTCGGAACCCCACCGCCGCCCAACACGGCAACGGTGGTGAGCGCGACGAGGCCCAGCGTCGTCATCCACAGGAAGGCGGCCCGCTTCATCGCTTCTCTCCCAGGGTCGTCACGGCGATCGCGATGAGAAGGGATCCTTCGAGAAGGTCGCTCGGCGACAGGGCCGACAGCATGATCACGTTGCGTCCGGTGAAGGGCATCACGTCCAGATTGGCCAAGACCATGTAGGCGCTGGCGCCGGCGAGACTCCACAGGCTGAAGATGCCGGCGGCCTGTGCCCATTCGGGCCATCGCCCACCTCTGTCGGCATGTAGCCTCATGGTGCACGCTGCGGCCGCTCCGGTGAGGATGAAAAGGAAGGCGAGCGTGCCGGAGCGTCCGAACGGGGCGAGCAGATGTACTGCCGCGAGATTGTCCGAGAGGTGGTAGCGGCGGAGCTCGGTGGGCTCCGGCAGGTTCAGGTAGCCGCGACCCCAAACACCCTGATCGGCGTACTCTCGCCATGCATGCATGGCAGCTCTCAGGCCTTCGGCTTCGCGTGTGCCCAGGCTCGCCAGCCCGTTCTCGTCATGGATGCCGCGCAGCCTGAGCCAGTCCGTGTCGGCCTCCGTCGCCCGCAGAAGAATCCGTTCACGGATCGACGCGGCTTCGGCTTCGTCGGTGATCGCAGCGGGGTCCGGCCATGGCTCTGGTCCGGCCAGGTCCACTCTCATCGCGACCACGAACGTCAGAGCGATGACCAGGACCCCGGCCGACATGGCGAAGCGGCTGGCGAGGTCGCCGCGACCGATCGGCCGCCAGGACAACATCACGGCGAGGATCAGTCCGAACACGAAGCTGTGCACGACCGCGTATCCTGCGTCATGAAGCAGGGCTGCGCCGACGACCACGGCGCAGGCCAGCCCGGCGGCAAGCCAGATCGCAGAGGCCTTCCAGAAACTCGTGCGACCCGCGGCACGTCGATCGTCCACGGCGCGCTGGGTCCTGGCCAGCACATAGGCCCAGAACACGACCACCAGGGGGGTGTAGATTGCTGCTGTGTTGATGAAGACGCTCGGACCGATGATCACCCTCGCCACGGACAGGACCACCATGGTCAAGGCCGCGCCGAACCAGGCATGCGACGCCGCTTTGCGAGCCCGGGTGGCCCACCGCGTCTTCCATGACGGAGCGGGCCCCGCCGGGACGGTTCCCAACCGTCTCATCGTCCATGCGACACCAGCGGCCCACGTCTGCGGAATGATCCCGGAAGGAGCCAGAAGCAGCGCGAGGGCGATGACCGCTGCTCCTCCCATGAGCAGCAAGGGATCGCGGCTGATCCCGCCGTTCACCAATGTGAGGTGTATGGCGATGGCCACGACGAAGGTCGCGTGTGCGCCGGCCAGCGCGCGGGCCGGCGTCCGACCTCGATTTGTGGTCGCCCAGTGAGCTCCGCTGATCGCGAAGGGAACGGCGGCCAACGCCAGAACGGCCGCGGCGACGTGGCCTGCGGCGACCGTAGAGGCCTCCGAAACCGCGCCCTGGACCGCGACGAGAACCCGCATGACCAGAAGGAAATCCAGCAACGTCAGTATGATGAAGGCCTGCGGTGACTGGACCCGCAACCTCCACGTTCCCGCGAGTGACGCGATCAAGCCCGCCAGAACCAGTGCCGGCAGGCTTCTAAGCGGCGCCCAGTCGCCGTCCACGCGTTCCGTGCGAACCTCTGCGCGCGCGGCATCGACGCTTTCCGGGACGTACAGAGTCTCCGTGCGGCCAAAATCGCCGACGCGGCTGGTCAGGCCGGGGCCCGCGACCCTGAATCCGGGCTCTCGGCCGAACTCCAGCCGCGAGGCGAGCGCCGGCATTGCCGCGTTGCCGACGGCCGCCGGCCGGACAACGACCACGTCCTTCCCGCCGTCTCCCGCGTCCGTGTCCCCGAAAACGAGGCGCACGCGACCTTCCCGTCCCGGCGGCAGGGACGTCTCCAATGCGGCGGCGTCCAGCACGTGGGTTTCGGGCCGGATGAGGTCGATCTTCAGCCGGGCCGATCCTCCGTCGCGCACGATGGCCGTCGTCACGGCGCGGTAGGATATCAGACCGCTTTCCGGCAGAGGTTCGTCATTCCGCAGACTTTCCGCCGCACGCCAGTCTTCCGCGAGCCTCACGCCGATGAACTGCAGATCCACGCCGGTTCCGCCGGGGGACAAGCTCGGAAGGGACCCGCTGGCTGACGTCAGGCGCCGTCTGCACGCAGCGTCACCGACGAAGGCGCCGGTGTCCAGAAGGTCGACACCGACCGCGGACCTCCACAGGTTGCCGCGGCGTGCGATCAGGGTTCGCGCCCCTGCGATCGGACCTGCCACGACCTCCGCCGGCGACGTCGCGGCCGCGTGGGATAGCCTCAGTGCTCTTCTCGGCGAGGTCGTCAGCGGCAGGGGCGCAGAAGACCGACCTTGGGTGATCAGCTCGTTGCGCGAGCCCAGTCTCACGGCGACCAAGCCGCCGCTCGTAGGCACGCAGACCGCTTGGCCGACCTTCAGAACGGACGACCCGGGGCGCGCCCACGCCCTGTCGTCGGTACCCGCGGTTCGCCACCGCAGCATGCCTGCGGGTTCTTCGATCGTCGGCCGGCGGTATTTCAGGTCGACGACACCTGCTTCCGTCGGCGTCAGGGTCAGAGCACGGGCGTGGACGCCAGCGTCGCCGGGTTGACGGGGTCCGACGACGACGGCGTCCGTCTCCGGATCACCCCCGAAGCTCGTCTTCTTCAGCGGAAGTTCCAGAGCGGCGACCGACACCCGAACGTCGCCGAGGTGGGGAGCGCCGGACGCGTACACGGTCAGCGCGAATGTGGCGATCATAACGCCCGCACCCAGAACGCAGGCGCGCGCCGTCCAGTCCTGCCAGGCGGAGCGAATGGCCGCCGTGACGAAGGTTATCAACAGCCCACCGGCCAGAACGACGAGCGCGACGGCGGCGACGGTCACGGTGCCTTGGCCTTCGGATTGTTCAGATAGTCCGCATAGTGGCGAGAACCGAACACCTCACGATAGCGTCGGCGCCTGTAGGTCGAGATCCTGCCGCCGACCCAGAAAGCCACCATGCCGAGCGCCGCCAGAAGCCAGGTCGCGAAGACGCGCAGGCCATCCGTTACCTTGGCGAGAACGCTGTCAGCGGCACGCAATGAGGCTTCAAACTCCCGTTTCCAGGAGCCTCGTCGCCACGACTCGAAGGTGGCCGAAGCGTCGCCGCACTGCGTGGTTTCCCCCGCCAGCCGTGCGTTGCGTCGACAGGCATGGATCACCCAGTCCCTCATCGCGGCTTCGTTCATGCCGTCTATGCGATCAAGACCAGCGGGCAGCTGATGGCTGTCCGCGGTCAGCACGAGCGCAGCCTGGTCGACCGCGCTCAGCGCGGCGTCGTCTCGGGATGGCAGGCCGACGCTTGCCGCAGTTGGGAGGTGGGCCGCCCGCACGAGGTCGGGGCGGCCCTGTTGCAATCCCCAGACGCGCGCCAGCGCCACCACGTCGCCGCGGCCCTGAAAACCTCGACCGTCGCGCAGCAGGCGTTCGACGTCCGGTACTGGGCTTGGATCCGGTCGGGATCGGGCGATCTGCGCCGAGAGGTAGTCCCGCCACAAGTCGCCCATTGAGGCCCTGATGAGGTGCTGCGGCCCCCCCAGAAATCCGAAGGCCTCCTCGACCGGGCGACCGTCCACGATCGGCGCCTGTCCCCGAAGTCCTCCCGCGACGGTCAGGGCGCGGCCCAGCGTGGCGGCGGCCTTGTCATATTCCTTCAGGTCGGCCTCGGCGCGGCCCTGGAGCCAAAGACAGGCCGCCACGCCGCTTCTGACCCTCGCCGAGGCCCCGAGCGGCCACGGTCGTTCGGCCAGGCGCCCCTGACTCTCATCGGTCACCTCGGTCGGACATGCCGACTGGCCGACGCCGTCGATGGGGTCGGTTCTAGCCTGGCTGAGATGGCGAAGCGCCTCTTCCGGTTGCCCCGTCCAGAAGCGGAGCAGGGCGAGATGATAGTTGACTGCCAGCGACTCCTTGCGGCGCTCGAACGATCCCATTCGGTCCTCCGACCTTTCAAGGTCGGCGAGAGCGCCGGTCGCGGAGGACGGGTCCAGCCAGGACGAGGCTCCTCCTGATCGCCACTCGTCCTCAAGGGCTTTCAACGCGACGTGGCCCTTGTCGAACTGCTCTCGCACGGAGCCGCTCAGCGCGTGGCTCCCCGGTCCGGAAGCGGGGGCCGTGTCGAATGCGGGGGGGCCGGCCGAGAAGAACGGGGTCGTGAACACTGTCAGCTCGGCCATCTTCCGACTTTCTGTCGGGGTCCAGAGATCGCGGGCGTCTCGCGCCCAAGTGCGGCCAGCGGCCGTCGGCGCGCTCATCGAACTGAACAGCAGCGCCGCCGAGATCCACAGGGTGGCGGCTATCACTGCCCCCACCGCCAGCGGCCTCCAGACGGCCCATCTGACACCCTTGGCCATGGGGGGATGTGGATGGGCGCGCGGCGGCTTCGTCGGCTCGTTGCCTTCCGGATGGTCGAACGGATCGCTCATGCCGTCCCCCCTTCTATCCGGGCTCGAAACTCGGGGTCACCCTTGAGACGCATGTCGATAATCCAGTCGTCGCGCCGGTCCAGAGCGGGGTCCATGCGGCCACGAAGGATCAGGTCCAACCAGGCGGTGGGGCGCCGCCGATCGACGCGCGCCGCCGTGCGCGACTTCGCCGTTCGCATGAGCAGCCAGTCAATTGGCTGCCAAACGCCGATGCTGGGTTCACCGCCCGCGATCAGTTTGTTCTCCGGTTTGCAGCCCTCGAACGCGGTCACGAAGTCGACGCTGAAATCGGTGAACGACTTCCGGGCGGCGGCGACGACGTCTGGCGCCGCAAGCGCGAGGCTGGCCATCGGATCTCGTTCGTCCAGGGTGGGGTGCTGGCCTGGAGCCTTTCGCTTGCTCCATCTGAAACCCAAACAGCTGTCTGTTTTGGAAAGCAGCACCAGCAGGGGTTTGCCGGCCGGGTCGGCGAGGGCCTGCATCCGGCGCCGGCGCTCGATGCGCGTCATCTCGAGGAAGGTGGTCACCCGCTCGCGCAGATCTCCCTTGTTGAGACGCGCGTCCGTCAGGTTGCAGCTGATCCGGATCTGTCGAAACAGCTCCTTGGCCAGGTGAACGGCTTCCGGTTTGGCCGGGAACATGTCGGGAGCCGGAGTGACGAAGATCACAGCGTCGGCAGCTGCGAGGGGAGGGTGGATCAAAGCCACCCGTTCTTTGTCCACCGCCGCCAGATCGGCCACCTGCCGCTTCGCGTCCGAGCGCATGAAATACTCCCCCGGCAGGTCGATGATGCGAAGACTCTTGTCGGCTGTGCCGCTCAGTTCATGCATCCAGATCAGGGTGCTGACGTCCAGGCGCTTACCCGCCTTCAGGCTGCCGCGACCGTTGACCTTGCCCTCGACGTAGCTCTTGTAGTCGAGCGTTGGGTCTGCCGGGCAATAGGACTCGACGGTGTCGTAGTGATGCCGCGGCGCCAGATCGAGCACCTTGTCGATGAAGAAGCTCTTGCCCACGTTGCCGAGGCCGATCACCGTGATCGTGACGTCCACGTCTGGATTGGCCTCCAGATGCTCCAGGCAACGTTCGATCTGATCCTTGTCAGTGGCGGAAACCCTGGGAGTCTCGACGGTCTCCGAGGTACCGCGTCCGGCCTTGGGGACGACTTTCGGCCGATCTGCGGCGTCAGCATTCGGCTCGTCGCGTTCGGCTGACGACGGGCGCGCGGGCTCGCCGTCAGCGATGGTTCCGAAACCAACCTCCGCATCTGCGTCCTCGACCAGCGCCGTCGCGTCGGTCGAAACCTCGACGGACGATGGTTCCGGTGCCCGGTTCCGCAGACCTTCCATCACCGCGAGAGTGCTCAGCTTCGCGCCGCAGTGAGGGCACTTGTTCCCGGGATCGGGGGTGTCGAAGGTTTCCGTGCAATCCACGCACTTCATCAAGCCGCCCCCCTGTTCCTGCGCATGGTCCAGACGGTCCACGCGAACTCCCACGAACGGTCCGGATCGGAGCGCAGACGCGCCACGGCCGCCGCGTCCAGGCTTCCGGAGGCGCGGTCCAGGCCGTCCTCACCGATCAGATCGACCAGGTCGTCGCGCCGCTGGGGACGCAGCAAGGTCGCCGCCGTGCCGGCCGTGCCGTCCTCCGCCGCTGCGACTGCCATTTTCACCACCAACTCGCGCGCGTCGAGGACCTGGGACCGCTCGCGGCCGGCCCGTGAGCGTGAGGCGGCATGGGCCGCTGTCCGCGCCAGAAGCTCGCGGCCGAGATTCCACGTCCGTGCCGGCAAACCCCAGTTTACCCATTCGCGCGAAAGTGCAGCCACCGACTCGGGGACGTCCCTCTGCGTGGACTGGGCTTCTCGGTATAAAATCTCAGCGAACCGCGTGGTCAGGGGCTCGCCCAGCGCCGCGATCGTCGTCGGCCTCAGCGTCATGGCTGCGGCACCGCGTGCGGCGAGACGCGGCATCAGCGCCGGCGGCGCCGCGATGCGCGCCAACTCGTCGGCAAGAACCTCGTCGTGGAAATGATCGATCATGGCGGACGCCATTCCGGACGACTCGATCCACTCCTCCATCGCTGAGAGCAGGCCCGAGATCACTTGTCGGCGGTCTGAATCGGGTTCCATCCGCGCGGCGGCGCGCATGGTCCGGATCAGGAACTCCTTGGACTGATCCGGCGAAAGGCCTTTCAGGGCACCCAGAACGCGAGCCCGGACCTGATCGCTAACGTCGCCGTCTGAAGCCCTCTCCCAGAGGTCATCATTCAATCGCTCCGCGTCGATCTGGCCCTGGATCGGATCGTCTTCCAGCGCCACGGAAAGCGCGGACCAAACCCTCTGGAACGGCGTGGCCGGGGAGCCGTCGTTGAATCCGCGGACGCCGAAACTCAGCCCGCCGGCATCGGGCCATGCCTCGCGCGAGTACAGTTCCATTCCCCATTTTCTGATGGGCAGGGGGGCGGTGCACCAACTGATGGACCTGAGGTGCGGATGCTTGGTCGTCAAACGTGCGATCAGGGTTTGCGGATCAAGGTCGTCTGTCAGCGCCACGCGCAACGAGGGAGCCTGCGCGGCCTCCGCCAGTTGCCGCACGACGCCGTCGGTCAACCTCGGACCCACGGCGGGAGGAATCGACAGATCGTCGGCCTCGAGCCTCAGCACCGGAAGCTTCGACCCAAGAGCGGGCAGAGATGCGCCGACCGGAATGTGAGATCCCAGGCCAAGGTAACTCTGCTTCAGCAGATCCGTCTGGGCCTTGTTGAGGAGCAGGATCCAGGTGACCACCACGCGGTTCCCCGCGATCTCGCCCGTCTGCCAGGTGCTGGAGATCGCCCAGAGCTGGCGCCCTCCTGCCGTCACGCCGAAGCTGGCGTTCACCGGCCATTGCGCTGCCACGTGGTCACCGATGCGCAGGTTGTAGTCGAGCAGTTCCGCAGGAACCGCCATGTCCGCGAGACCCGGGCTGCTCGCGACGACTCCATAGCGCCGCCCTTCGTCACGCGGCCCCAAAACCAACTGTTCGACCGCGATGCGCGGCATGTTCTAGTCGCCGCCCTGTGCCGCAGCCAGCATGGCGGTGGCCATCTCGCGGCGACCCGTCTCATCCGGCAGGGGCCACGACCGACCTGTCCGAAGGCAGATTCCCGCCTCTCGCAGGCCGGTGTCGAGTCGGGCCCGCCCACCGGTTTCGTCCGGCGGCACCAAGGCGCATTCCGGCCGAATGCCCGTCAGCCGGACATGCGCCTCGATCAGAATGCGATCCTTGGCGTCCGCGTCCGCCGCGCTCCACGCCCCGTCGAACGTCTCACAGGGCTCGTTCTCGCAAAGCCGCGCCAGCGTTGCCCGTGCGGCGACGTCGTCCCAACCGTCGGCGAGAGGGTCGGCCGAAACCGCCGCCGGGGACCCATCCTCCGCATCGGGATCGGTCGGTGCCGCGGGCGTCGCGGGAAGTAGGCCGCGTCCCAGCAGCACGAGCGCCGCCACGATCACCAGCACGAAGCTGGCGATGCCCCACTTCAGCAGGGTGTTGTCGGTCTTGAGCTGATCGAAAAGCCCTTTGGCGCCCGGCCCGGTATCGGTGTGTGAATCCGCGCGTTCGACATCCGCCGCCCCGGTTTCACCAGCGACGTGATGAAACGCGTCAAGGGGGGGCGGGGATTGAGCGCCCCAATCCTGCACATCTGTCCTCCGGCGCTCCTTCACCACCTTTCGGAGGTCGCGGGCTTCCTGTTCCGCCGCCGCGTTGATCTTCTTCCTGAGATCGGCGAGATCGGTCTGGAGTTGCTTCAAAACCGTCGCATCGCGCTCCCGTGCGTCTTCGAGGGACCGTGCCTGGCTGGACAATTGCACGCGCAGGTCGTCAACGGCCTGGCGGCTTTGGTTCGCCACTTCCGCGTGAGCCGCCAACAGGTCCGCCACCGCCTCCGCAGTCCTCGCCGTCACGCTCGGGGTGATCCGGGTTTCGAAGAAGCGCTGCAATTCCCGCGTCAGCAGGTCGGCGTCTTCCAGGTCTTCCTTTTCGGTCGCCATACGCTTCCCCTCCCGCGCGCAACCTAGCCGTATAGCGCTCGCGCATGCCAGTCGGAAAACGCAGGTTGTCGAAACAACCCAGCAAAAAGCCGCCCCGGTTCCCCGGGGCGGCTTTTCAGCTCATCGATGCCGATCGGTTGATCAGCGGGCGCCGGGCACGCGCGGCTTGGGCGCAGGCAGCAGGCCTTCGCGCTGGGCGCGCTTGCGGGCCAGCTTGCGGGCGCGGCGCACGGCCTCGGCCTTCTGGCGGGCGCGCTTCTCCGAGGGCTTCTCGTAGTGCACGTGGCGCTTCATTTCACGGAAGCTGCCTTCGCGCTGCATCTTCTTCTTCAGGGCTTTCAGCGCCTGATCGACGTTGTTGTCGCGGACGAAAATCTGAACCAGGTGAAACTCTCCTTTGGCCGCCCGCCGCGTCCTGTGAGGGAGACGGGCAGACAAAACGAAATCGTTCTCCGTCAGACCGGGTCCGCGGATGAAGGCGGGCTGATACACGAGCCGCCGGGGCCTGTCCAGATCGTCGCGCCGCCTTCCGAAGGCTCGCGCGGCGCTTTTTCGGGGCCTATCATGCCGCCATGACCGAAACGGGCGACGCGACCGACGACTGGGCCTCCCGCATGGAGCAGACGGTGCTGGACGCCGCCCTGGACCGCGCGCCGGTCATGGGCTGGAACGGCCGCATGGTGGCCGCCGCCTGCACCGCCTGCGGCCTGTCCGACGGCGACCGCGAGCTGCTGCTGCCCAACGGCCCGCGCGACCTGGCGGCCCTGCTGTGGCGGCGCAACGACGACGCGGCCTTCGAATCGCTGGCGGAGATCGACCCGACCGCGCTGAAGATCCGCGAGCGCATCGCCCGCGCCGTCTCCGCCCGGCTGGAGGCCTCTGCCGCGGGTGCCGAGGCGGAGAAGCGCGTCGCCGGCTTCATGGCCCTGCCGACCAACGCCGACCTGGCCCTGTCCCTGACCTGGGCCACGGCCGACCGGATCTGGCGCTGGGCCGGCGACACGGCGACCGACTGGAACCACCAGTCCAAACGCACCATCCTGTCCGGCATCCTGATCCCGGCCATGACGCTGCGCCTGTTCGACGGCAAGGACGCCGCCGACGCCTTCGTCGCCGCCCGCATCGAGAACGTCATGGCCTTCGAGAAGTGGAAGGCGGGCAAGGACTTCTACTCGCCCCTGCGCGCCGCCACCGACTTCCTCGCCCGTCTGCGCTACGGCCCCCGCGACGCCGCCTGACCTACTTCAGCAGCGCCGGCAGCCACAGGCTCAGCGCCGGCACGAAGGTCACCAGCATCAGCACGCCCGCGCAGGCCAGCCAGAACGGCCAGATGGTCTTCAGCGCCTGGGTCATCGGCACGCGTGCGATGGCCGAGCCGACGAACAGCACAGACCCCACCGGCGGCGTGATCAGGCCGATGCCGCAGTTCAGCAGCAGGATCACCCCGAACTGCACCGGGTCCACGCCGAACGCCTTGGCCACCGGCAGGAAGATCGGGGTGCAGATGATGATCAGCGGTGCCATGTCCATGAAGGTGCCCAGGATCAGCAGCACCACGTTGATCATCAGCAGGATCAGGATCGGATTGTCGGTCAGGGTCTGCAGCAGGCCGACCATCTGGCCGGGGATCTGCAGATAGGCCATCAGCCAGCCAAAGGCGCCGGCCGTGCCGATGATGAACAGAACCGCCCCCGCCGTGCGCGCCGCGCCGGTGCAGGCCGACTTGAAGCCGTCCCACGACAGGTGGCGATAGACGATGCCCGTGATGACGGCCGCATAGACCGCCGCGATCGAGGCGCTTTCCACCGCCGTGAAGATGCCCGCGCGGATGCCGCCGAAGATGATCAGCACCAGCAGCAGCCCGGGGATGGCCGCCACGAACCGCGTCGCCACCGCGCCGAAGCCGGGGAAGGCCTCGGCCGCATACCCGCGCCGGCGGGCGATGACATAGGCGGTGACCATGAGGGCCCCCGCCAGCATCAGGGCGGGGATGATGCCCGCGGCGAACAGATCCGAGATGGATACCCCGCCCCCGGCCGCGGCCGAATACAGGATCATGTTGTGCGAGGGCGGGACCAGCAGGGCCACCAACGCCGCCGAGATGGTCACGTTGACGGCATAGTCGGACTGATAGCCCCGCTTCTGCATCTGCGGGATCATGGTGCCGCCGATGGCCGAGACGTCGGCGATGGCGCTGCCCGAGACCCCGCCGAACAGGGTCGAGCCGACCACCGTCACCTGACCCAGTCCGCCCCGCACATGGCCGACCATCGAGGAGGCGAGCGCGATCATCCGGTCGGCCAGCCCGCCCTTCATCATCAGCTCACCGGTGAAGATGAACAGGGGAATGGCCAGCAAGGCGACCGAGCCCATGTCCGAGCCCATCTGCTGGAACACCACAACGGGCGGCAGCAGCAGGTACAGCACCGTCGCCAGCGTCGAGGCCAGCAGGCAGAAGGCCACCGGCACGCCGATCGCCAGCAGGCCGAAGAGGACGCCGAACAGGATCACGTATTCCATCGGCTCAGTCCTCCGCCTGCGGGTCGACGAAATCGCCGGTCAGCAGCCGCTCGACGGCGAACAGGGCGATCAGCGCCCCGCCGACGGCCAGCCCCGCGAACTTCAGGCCCGACGGCAACGGTGCCCCCGCCATGGCCACGTCCCAGTCGTCGATCATCAGCAGGGCACCATAGCCCAGCAGGCCCAGGCCGGCCGCCAGGGTGATCAGCCGCGACAGCGTCTTGGCCGCCGCCTTCAGCGGTGCCGGCAGGGCGTCGCGCAATCCCTGAAAGGCGAAATGACTTTCGCGCTGCACCGCCACCGCCGCGCCCAGCATGACCGCCAGCCCCATCAGCAGCAGGGCCACCGGCTCGGTCCAGCCCGGGCTGTCGTTCAGCACATAGCGGGCGAACACCTGCCAGGCCTGCACCAGCGCCATGCCGACCAGGCAGGCTCCAGCCGCGCCCAAGGCCAGGGCCGCCAGTCCGTCCAGCGCGCGTCGGCGCGCGGGCGATGCATCGCTCATGGGCTCCTCCCTCTCGAAGCCGTTTCGTTTTCGCGGCCTTATCCGGCCGTCGTCGTCACGCGGTCGTGCAGCCGGTCCAGCACCGGATCGGCCAGATGCCTGTAGAGCACCGGCTTCACCGAGGCGGCGAACGCCTCGCGGTCGACCTCCGTCACCACGGTGCCTGCCGCGATCACACTGGCCCGCGCGTCGGTCTCGCGCGCATCCCACAGCGGGCGCATGACCTGCACCGAGCGCCGCGCAACGTCTCGCACCAGATCGCGGTCGGCGGGTGTCAGCCGGTCCAGACTGGCCTTGGACATCAGCAGGGCGTCGGGCGAGAACGAGTGCTGGGTGTCGCTCCAGTGCCGGGCCACCTCGAACTGGCGGCTGGACTGATAGCTGGGCCAGTTGTTCTCGGCCCCGTCGATGAGATGCGTCTGCAGGCTGGAGAACACCGCGCCGAATGTCAGGGGCGTCGGGTTCGCGCCCATGGCCCGGATCGATTCCAGAAAGATGTCGGACTGCGGCGCCCGGATTTTCAGACCCCGAAGTTGCCCCGGCTCGGCCACCGGCCGGCGCACGTTGTAGAAGCTGCGCGGCGCGGCGTCGTAATAGGCCAGGCCCACCAGACCGCGCCCCTCGAAGACGTTCAGCAGGTCCGTGCCGATCGGCCCGTCCACCACGGCGCGCACATGGGCGACCGAGCGGAAGACATAGGGCAGGGCCAGGATGCGGGTCTCGGGAAAGGCGTTGTTCAGCGCCGCCACCGCCACCCGGCACACGTCGACTGCCTGGAAGCGCGTCAGGCCGATGGAGTCATCCTCGGTGCCCAGCTGGCCCGCCGGAAATTGCCGCACGCCCAGCCGGCCACCGGTCAGGCGCGACAGCTCCTCGCCCATCCACTTCACCGCCTCGACCGTGGGATAGTCGGCGGGGTGCACGTCCACGCATTTGAACTCGGTCGCCGCGCCGGCCCGCGCGGTCGGCGCGCATCCCGACGCCGCTATCCCGCCCAGTCCGAGAGCTCCGAGAGCCAGTCCGCGCCGCGTCGCCGTCATCCACCCGTCCCCCACGCCACGGCCCGACCCGAAAGCCTCCCGTCCGGTCCGAAGTCGGCCAGACAGGCCTGACCCGCGAAGATCCGGTGCACGCCCGTGGCCGCTCCGGTCGAAACCAGCTGCCCCGCCTCCAGCATGCGCCCCCGCGCATGCAGAAGGTTCAGCAGGAAGGCCAGCGAGTCCAGCGGGCCGCCGGGCACCAACGCGGCACCGCCGCGGCCCACCTCCACGCCGTCGATCTCCATCCGGCAGGTCAGCCCGTTCAGCCGGTCCCGCCAGCCGGGGATGGAAGGCCCGAGGATCAGGCCCTGATTGTTGCCGAAGTCCGAGGCGGTGACGGCCGGGCCGTGGTCGTTGATGCCGGGGAAGGGGCTGCCCGCGATTTCGATCCCGATCCGGGCGTCGGCGACCAGATCGATCACAGACTGGGCGGTCCACCCGTCGCGGTCCGGGGCGTCGGTGCCCATCACCAGAACGTACTCGGCCTCGACCGCCGCGAATCCGCCCTCGATCACCGGGAAGGCCGCGTCCGTCGCGTCCTGAAGGTGTCCGGCGAAGATCGGTCCCGCCAGTCGTCCGGCCCCGAAGCGCGCGTCGAACGGCGGCGGCACGCGCCCCAGCTTCCAGCCGGCGATGCGGTCGTTCGCCAAGGAGATGGCGTCGTCCTGCACCGCATAGGCGGCGGCCAGACTCTCGGGCTGGGATCCCGGATAGACGGGCAGGGCACGACCGCTCCTGCGTGCCTCGACGAAGGCGCGGGCGACCGGCGAAACGCTTGAATTGTCGTGCGCGTGGGCCACGCATCCTCCCGATGTTGATCCGACATTGCGCACGAAGGAAACCGGTGTCAATTTGAATCCCGATCGAGACGTCGCGCGCAGACGCGGCCCGCCATAGGATGGATACCATGCGTCTTTCCCGCCCGCTCGCCGGCCTCGCCGCCCTCGTCCTCCTGCTGACCGCGCCGACCGTGGCTTCGGCACAGATCTTCGGCTTCGGCCGACGCGACGAACCGTCGCCGCAGGCCGCGGCACCCGTGGCCTTCCCCGGCGCGCAGGGCTGGGCCGCCGCGACGCCGGGCGGGCGCGGCGGGCGCATCATCCGCGTCACCACCCTGGCTTCCGAAGGGCCGGGCTCCCTGCGCGAGGCGATCGAGGCCGAGGGACCGCGCATCGTCGTCTTCGAGGTCGGCGGCGTCATTGATCTGGAAAAGAAGACGCTGGTCCTGCGCAATCCCTTCATCACCATCGCGGGCCAGACGGCCCCGTCGCCCGGCATCACCCTGATCCGCGGCGGCATGGACATCCGCGGCCACGACGTGATCGTCCAGCATCTGCGCATCCGCCCTGGCTCGGCCGGCGGCGAGTGGATGAGCGGCTGGGACGAGGACGGCATCGCCACCGTCGGCGCTCATAACGTCATCATCGACCACAACAGCCTGACCTGGGCGACCGACGAGAACCTGTCGGCGTCCGGACCTCGCTTCACCGGCTCCACACCCGAGGAATGGCGCGCGGGCACCAGCCACAACATCACCTTCTCGAACAACATCTCCGGCGAGAGCCTGGCCTATTCGACCCATTCGAAGGGCGAGCACTCCAAGGGCTCGCTGATCCACGACAACGTCACCGGCCTGCTGATCGTCGGCAATCTGTACGCCCACAACTACGAGCGCAGCCCGCTGTTCAAGGGCGGGGTGCACGGGATCATCGCCAACAATCTGATCTACAATCCGGGCCCGCGCGCCATCCACTACAACCTCGCGCCCGAGGAATGGGGCGCCGTCCCCTTCGAGGTCGGCAAGATGACGGTGGTCGGCAACGTGCTCCGCGCCGGGCCCTCCACGCCGACCGAGCATCTGGCCTTCATGATGATCGGCGGGGCTGGCGACGTGGAATACTACGGCCGCGACAACATCGCGGTGGACCAGGTCGGCGAGCCGCTGCGCATGTTCGGCCGCTACACCACGACCAATGCCCGCATCATCCAGATGCGCCGTCCGCCCGTCTGGTGGGAAGGCCTCGAGCCTATGCCTGCGGTGGACGTCCAGGTGAACGTGCTGCGCAACGTGGGTGCCCGCCCCTGGGACCGCGACCAGCGCGATGTCCTTCTGATCGCCGAGGTGGCCGAGGGCCGCGGCGAGATCATCGACCACGAGCGCGAAGTGGGCGGATATCCGGCGGTGACAGAGCCGACCCGCAAACCCTTCGTCGAGGCCGACTGGGACCTGTCGACCATGACCCCCCTGCGCGACGACGTGCTGGATCGCCCCGCCGTCAGACGTGGGACCTGAGCAGGGCCAGAAAGCCCGCCTCGTCGTCGAAGCGCGCGCGCACCGGCCATGAGGTCACCCGCGCGCGCCACTCGGGCGGCAGGCGCACCCAGTCCTTTTCGGTGGTGACCAGCCCGGCCTCGAACACCGCCGCGCGATCGGCCAGCGCCTTCAGCTCGCCCTCCGCATAGGCCGCGTGGTCGGGAAAGGCGGCGAAGTCCACCAGATCGCAGCCCGCCGCCTTCAGCGAGCGCTCCACCTTCCACGGCTTGGCGATGCCGGCGAATCCGACCTGCGGGCCCGTCGGGGGCGGTCCCTCGGGTGCCAGCCGGGCGACGAAGACGGGCAGGGAGCCGAACACCTCCCGCAGCTCCGGATCGACGTCCGCGACGTCGGTCGGCAGCAGCACGATCACCGCATCCGCCCGCGCCAGGCCGACCTTCAGCGGTTCGCGCATCGGCCCGGCCGGGAACACCGAGCCGTCGCCGAACGGCCATTCCTCGTCGCGCGTCTCGCCGTCCACGACGACCAGACTCAGCGCCTGTTTCAGCGCCGGATTCTGGTGCGCGTCGTCCAGCACCAGCGCTGTCGCGCCCGCCGCCACGGCCGCCCGCGCGCCTGCCACCCGATCCCGCGAGATCCACGCCGGGGCCGTCGCCGCGATCATCAGGGGCTCGTCGCCCACGTCGGCCGCCGTGTGCGTCGCCGGATCGACCCGCACCGGCCCCTCCAGCCTTCCGCCGTATCCCCGGGACAGTGCCTGCGCCTCCACCCCCGCCGCGCGCAGCAGCCGCAAGGCCTCCATGGCGACCGGCGTCTTGCCCGATCCGCCAACGGTCAGATTGCCGACCGAGATCACCGGCGCGCCCGCGTCGACCCACGCTCCCCGCGCCAGCCGCCGCTTCGTCGCCGCCGCCCAGATCCATCCGGCGGGCGTCAGCAGCATTCGCAGCACCGTCCCGTGCTTGCGGTCCCGGCGATACCACCAGCGGGGCGTGTTCAGCTTCATCGCCGCCCCTTCCGCGCGGGCATCAGCGGTGCCAGCGCCGCCATCACCTGGTCGACCACGGCGCCGGCCTCCGCCGCCGTGCGCCGCCCCGCCTCGCCCATCCGCTTTGCCGTCGCCGGGTCGGTCAGCAGCGGCGCGATCGCCTCGGGCAGGGCCTCGGGCGTCTCCACGACGCGCAGCCCGCCGCCGGCCGTCAGCATCTCCGTCACTGCCGCCCAGTTGGTCATGTCCGGCCCGGTGAAGGCCGGCTTGCCCAGCCGCGCGGGCTCCAGTGGATTGTGCCCGCCCACCGGCGGCTGTCCGACCGCCGCGTTGAACGAACCGCCCATCACGACCACGTCGGCCAGCCGCAGGAACAGCCCCATCTCGCCCAGGGTGTCGGCCAGATACAGGTCCGTCCCCCCGTCCAGCGTCTGCCCCCGCGACCGCACCGCCAGTCGCCAGCCCTCGGCCTCCAGCGCCGCCGCGACGCCCGGCCCGCGCTCGGGATGCCGTGGGACAAGGATCAGACAGACCCGACCCGTCAGCCGGTCCAGCGCGCGCACGATCGCCGCCTCCTCGCCCGGATGGGTGCTCGCGGCCACGATCACCGCGCGGTCGCCGACCGCGGCCGACATCGCGGTGAAGGCCGCGGCGTCATGTGGCGGCGCCTCGCCGGCCAGTTTCAGATTGGCCCGCCCGTCGATCCGCGCGCCCAGCGCCTCCAGCCGACCGGCGGAGGCGTCGTCCTGCGGCAGGATCCGGTCGAACGCGGCCAGCACCCGCCGCGCCGCGCCCGGAAACCGCGCCCAGCCGTCCGCCGCCTTCTGCGTGATCCGCGCGCTGACCAGCGCCAGCTTCACCCCCCGCGCCTTCGCCGCCAGCAGCAGGTTCGGCCACAGCTCGCTCTCGACCATCACCCCCAGCGACGGCCGCCAGTGGTCCAGAAAGGCTGCGACCGCCTGGGGCCCGTCCACCGGCGCATACTGGTGGATCACATCCGCCGGCAGTCGTCGCGCCAGCAGCTGGGCCGAGGTCACGGTGCCGCTCGTCACCAGCACGGTCATGTCCGGCCGCTCCCGCCGGATCCGATCCACCAAGGGCAACAGCGACAACGTCTCACCGACGCTGACCCCGTGCAGCCAGATCAGCGCGCCCGCCGGCCGCGCGACCGAGGCCACGCCCAGCCGCTCGTCCACCCGCGCCGCGTCCTCCTTGCCGCGTCGCGCCCTGCCGTCCAGCAGCCGCGGCGCCAGCGGCTCCAGCAGGCGCGTGACCACGCCATATGCCCACAGCGCGGCGCTCACTCAGACGCGCTCCAGCCCGGTGATCGCGTCCGCCCGCGCCTCCACGGCCGTCAGCCGCGCGGTCCAGTCGGCGGCGACCTCGCCCGGCTCGACGCCCTCGGGATAGAAGGCCGTGTCGTAGACCAGGGCACCGCGCCCGAACGGCAGCGGCACCAGCGCCCGGTCCCAGCTGCCCAGCCGGATCGCCGGCCGGCATGACAGGCCCAGGAACACCACCGGCGCGCCCGACAGCTTCGCCATCAGGGGCACGCCCTCGCCCATGACGTTGGCCGGACCGCGCGGCCCGTCCGGCGTCACCGCCAGTCCACCGACCTTCAGCTGCCTCAGCCCGTCGCGCAGGGCTTGCGATCCGCCCTTGGCCGCCTGGCCTTTGTCCTTGTTGGCCGTCGAGCCCCGGATGGCGGGAAAGCCGACGCGCTCCAGCGCTCGCGCGATGAACTGGCCGTCGGCGCTCAGTGACACCAGCGCCTTGGTCGGCGTCGCCCGGTCCAGCGGCCAGGACGCCGGCGACAGCGCCAGCCGCGAATGCCAGAAGATCGGGATCACCCCGCCACCGCGCGCCCAGATCGCCTCGACCTCGGCTTCGCCCTCGCGGGTCCAGCGGATGGTGGCAAAGCAGAACCGCATCCACGCCGCCAGCAGCCAGGCCAGCCCGTCCCGGATCGCCGGATTTCGCAGCGGCCTCACGCCACGTCCTCGACCGCCGGTGTTCCGTCCAGCGACTGGCTCCGCGCCAGCCGCGCATACAGCCCGCCCTTTTTCACCAACTGGGCGTGCGTGCCGCTCTCGACGATGCGTCCGGCCTCCAGCACATGAATGACCTCGGCCTTCATCACGGTCGACAGCCGGTGCGCGATCATCAGCGTCGCCCGGCCGGCCATCAGCCGCTCCAGCGCCGCCTGCACCAGCGCTTCGCTCTCGGTGTCCAGCGCACTGGTCGCCTCGTCCAGCAGCAGGATCGGCGCGTCCTTCAGAAAGGCGCGGGCGATGGCGATGCGCTGCCTCTGCCCGCCCGACAGTCGGCTCCCCGCCTCGCCGGCCCGCGTGGCATAGCCGTCGGGCAGGGCGGCGATGAATTCGTGCGCCGCCGCCGCCCGCGCTGCCGCCTCGATCTCGTCATGAGTGGCGTCCGGCCGCGCATAGGCGATGTTGGCGCGGATCGTGTCGTCGAACAGGAAGGGCTCCTGCGTGACCAGGGCGATCCGGTCGCGCAGGGCGCTCAGCGACGCCTCGCGCACGTCCACTCCGCCTACCGTCACCCGCCCGTCGGTCACGTCGTAGAATCGCGGCAACAGGCTCAGGATCGTGCTCTTGCCGCCGCCCGACGGGCCCACCAGCGCCACCGTCTGGCCGGGCCGCACCGTCAGCGACACCTTGGACAGGGTCGGCGAGGGCGCGCCGGCATAGGCGAACTCCACACCCACGAACGCCACCTCCAGCGGCCCCTCCGGCAGCGGCTGCGGCACCGCCGCCTCGCGGATCTCCGGCTGGATGTCCAGCGCGCCGAACAACCGGTCCGCCGCGGTCAGGCCCTCGGCCATCACGGTCTGCAGATTGGTCACCTGCCGCAGGCTCTGCCCCGCCGCCATCAACAGGCCGATGAAGGCGGCGAACGCGCCGACCGTCATCGCGCCGTCCCGCGCCCGCCACCCGGCATAGGCCATGACGGCGGCGACCACGATCATGGCCACCAGGTTCGAGAACGGCCCGGCGAAGGCCCGGCTGTCGGCCGACTTGATCACGTGCCGCTGGCGCCGCTCGACCACCTCGCCGACGCGCGCCTCCTCGACCGCCTCGCGGTTCTCGATCTTGACCAGCCGGACCCCGTCGAGGTTCTCCATCAGGGCGGTCGACAGGTTCTCGGTCTCGACCATGGCCCCGGTCGTGGCCTTGCGCATCCGCTTCGAGAAGCGCCGCATCACCCAGCTGATCACCGGCACGGCCGCCAGAACGATCAGCGTCAGCTGCCAGTCGCTGACCGCCATGAAGACGATCACCGCGATCAGGGTCAGCGAATGCTGGGTGTAGTTGACCACCCCGTTGGTGAAGGCCTCGCGCACCAGATTGGCGTCGAACAGCACCGACGAGACGAAGCTGCCGGTGTGCTTGGCCCGCAACCGCGCCAGATCGGCCCGGATCATGGCCCCGAACAGCCGCACCTGGATGTCGCCGACGATGCCGTGACCGATCCGGTTGACCAGTGCCGCCTGACCCAGCGCGGCGATCGTCCAGACTACCGCCAGGCCCACGATCAGCAGCGGAATGCTGACCAGCGCGCCCTCCGGCGGGATGTGGATCAGCCCCCAGATCGCCACCGGCCGCTGCAGGAACAGACCGTCGATGGCGGGCTCCAGAAGCTGCAGCACCGTCGCGGCCATGATGCCGACCACCACGGCGCACAGAATCGACACCGACAGCGCGCCTTTCCGCTTCGCCAGATGCTCGCGCCAGATCCGCCCCAGCAGGGGACGCGGCGCAGGTCTGTCGGCGGCGGCGGTCATCGGTCCGAGGTCGGACGGCGGGGAGGGGAAGTCAAGCCGGACGCCGCCTCACCCCTTCAGCGACGTCAGTGGGGCGTCTTCGGCGATCACGACCTGACCCTCGGCGCCGTCGACGCGCCTCGCGGGCGGGACGGTCGGATTGGAGGGATACTTCGTGCCGTCGAACGCCAGCAGGGCCTCGTGCGGTTCCGCGCCGCCTCCGGCCACGTGCACGCCAACGTCGGGTCGCCCGTTGGTCGACGTCGACAGCACCCGGATCGGCGCGCGGGTGACGGTCGTCTCGCCGAGCACGGCATAGTCGACCTCGCCGCCACCGCCGAGGATCAACAGCGTGCACCCGCCCGAGCCGCAGTACTCAGGCCCCGAGAACAGCACGAACGTCAGGTCGCCGCTCGTGCCGGACGCATGGGACAGAGGGGCCATGGCGTCCGCCGTGTACGCGGTCAGGAACCGGTTCAGCGGGGTCTGGTCGGCCGCGACGGCGGCGGGAACCTGGGCGGCCGAAACCTCCGCCGGCGCGGAGGCGGGCTCTTCGGCGGGCGTGCAGGCGGCGAGCGTGAGGGCCAGGGCGGCGGTCAGGACGAGCGGTTTCATCGACGATCTCCGGCTGTGTCCGCGCATCCTACGCCAGCCGCGCGTCGCCCGCATTCCCGAACGGCCGCGGACGGGCTATCTCCGCTCCATGTCCCGCTACGATCTTTCCACCCGCGCCGGCCGGTTCAAGGCGCACTGGGACTATGTCTGGGGCGACCACGCCTTCCTGCGGCAGTGGTTCCGCAACGCCCACTGGCTGGGCCCCGACCTGGTCCGCACCAACCAGCCCTCGCCGCGCCAGCTGGCGGACTGGAAGCGTCAGGGCATCAAGACCGTCATCAACCTGCGCGGGGCGCGGGACGAGGCCTACTACTGGCTTGAGAAGGACGCCTGCGAACGGCTGGGCCTGACCCTGATCGACGCCCCGCTGGACAGTCGCGACCCGCCGCAGGCCGACCGCGTCCACCGTGCGAAAAGGCTGTTTCAGACGATCGAGTATCCGGCCCTGATCCACTGCAAATCCGGCGCAGACCGCGCGGGCATGATGGCCGTCTTCTATCGCCATTTTCACCTCGGGGAGCCGATCTCCGACGCGATCAAACAGCTGGACAAGAAATACCTGCACAGCCGCGAGGGCCTGACCGGCGTGCTCGACTTCACGCTTGAGAAGTACCTGAACGAGGTGGAGCCGACCGGCGTCGGCTTTCTCGACTGGATCAGTTCGCCCGCGTACGACCCGAAGGCCATCCGCGCCGAGTTCAAGGCCCAGTGGTGGGGAACGCTGCTGACCGAGAAGCTGCTGAGGCGCGAATAGGGGCTCAGCCCCACGGACCGCCGCGATCCGGCCCCTTCGGGTTTTCCTTTGCGGCCTTCATCTCGGCCTGGCGCCGCTTGATCCAGCGCCGTTCCCGCAGCTGGGCCCGAAGCACGTTGCCCCACAGGGCCAGCAGCGCCAGCAGGAAGACCAGGCTGGCCACCTGCTGGGCGTCGAGCGTGCGGCCGAACAGGTCCATCAGTGGGCGTCGCCCCGCGGATCGATCAGCCGGTGCGCGTGCAGGATGAAGTAACGCATGTGGGCGTTGTCGACCGTCGCCTGGGCCCGGGCCTTCCACGCCTTGCGCGCTTCGGCATAGTTCGGGAAGGCACCGACGAACTCCACCTTCGACAGGTCCCGGAACACCGGCGCGTCCAGATGGCGCAACTCGCCGCCGATGACGATGTGCAGCAGCTGTTCGTGGTCGTCGTGGGCTTCGGTCATCAGGCGTCTCGTCAGGGAAGGTCGGCGGGCAGGGGTATGGACCGCGTGCGTCGCACGATCAACGGCCAAAGGGCGGGCGCGGCGCACACCAGACCCGCCTGCCGCGGGTCGGCGCGGTTGAAGGTCCATGGTCGGCCGTGGTGGTCCGACACCCTGGCACCGGCCTCTTCGGCGATCAGGGCACCGGCCGCGACGTCCCAGTCCCACTTGGGGGCCGTGGCGATGGCGGCGTCGAACGCGCCGGCCGCCACCAGCGACAGCCGATAGGCCAGGGCGTTGCGCTTCTCCCACCGCATGACCGGCCACGGCTCCGGCCAAAGGCTGACGTCGGCGAACAGCCGCGCGTCCCCCAGCACCGCCGCGTCGTCAAGATCGGCCGTGTCCGACGCGGTGATCGGCCGACCGTTCAGGAAGGCGCCGCCGCCCGCCACGGCCGTGAACGTCTCGTCCAGCGCCGGCGCGTGCACCACCGCGGCGACTGGCCGTCCGTCCTCGACGATCGCGATCGGCACGCACCACCAGGGCCGGTCTTTCATGTAGGCGACCGTGCCGTCGATCGGGTCGACCACGAAGATGCGCCGCTTTGACAGCCGCTCCGGGCCGTCGGGCGTCTCTTCCGACAGCCAGCCGTGGTCCGGCCGCGCGCCCAGCAGCCGGTCCTTCAGCAGGGCGTCTACCGCCAGGTCGGCGTGGGTGACGGGCGACCCGCCGATCTTGGTCTGGATTTTCAGACCCTTCGCCCGTTCGCTCAAAGCCAGGGTGCCGGCTTCGCGCGCGGCCTCAACGATCAGATCAAGATCGGCCTGCAAATCGTTCATTTTCCGGCGATGGCGACCGCGTCGAACAGCAGGGACGGGCTGTTGAAACTGCCGCGGAACTCCAGGTCCGATCCCGCGACCAGCCGCGCATAGAGGTCCAGCAGATTGCCCGCCACCGTCACCTCGCTGACCGGGTGGACGATGACACCGTTCTCGAACCAGAAGCCCGAGACCCCGGCCGACCAGTCGCCCGTGTCCGGGTTCAGCGACGGCCCGAACATGCTGGCGACCAGCAGGCCCTTGCCCGCGTCGGCCATCAGCCCGTCCAGCTCGCGTGTCCCCGGGGTGAGGTGCAGATTGTGCCCCGACACGCCCGCAGGACCCGCCCCGCCGCGCGAGGCGTGGCCGGTCGAGGCCATGCCCAGCTGCGCCGCCGCCGACAGGTTCATCAGCCAGGTCGTGATGACGCCGTCCTCCACCAGCGCCCGACGGGCCACGGGCAGGCCCTCGTCGTCGAATGGCGTGGAGCCGAGACCGCGCGGCAGGAAGGGGTCGTCAATGATTGATTGTCCATCGGGCAACACCGCCTTGCCCAGCCGGTCTTTCACGAAGCTCATGCCGCGCGCCACCGACGGCCCGGCCATGGCCGAGATCAGCGGGCTGATCACCTGCGTCGCCACCCGGTTCTCGAAGATCACCGGGGCGGTGGTCGAGGCGATCTTGCGCGCGCCCACGCGCCGCACGGCGCGGCGTCCGCCCTCACGCCCGATCTCGTCTGCCGACGGCAGGTCGGTCAGCCAGCGCATCGCCCGGTGCTCGCCCCCGCGCTCCATCGCCCTGTCCTTCTCGGCGATGACCGAGGCGCCCAGCGAGAACACGCTGCCCCGGTGCACGCCGTCGAAGCCTTCGGAAGTGACCAGCCTCCAGCGGCTGGAACTGGTCGACGCATGTCCGCCCTCGGACCTGGCCACGCCCGCGACGCCCAGTGCCGCGGCTTCGGCCTCCACGGCCGCGCGCTCCAGCTCGGCCGGCGTCGGCTCGGACGCGTCGAACAGTTCCAGATCCGGCAAGTCGCCGTGCGCCAGCTCGTCGGCCGTCGCCAGCCGGGCATAGGGGTCTTCCGGCGACAGTCGGGCCATCGCCACCACCCGCTCGACCAGCCGCGCCCGCGTCGCCGGCGACAGATCGGACGAGCTGACGGTGGCCTGCCGGCGGCCGACGAAGACCCGCAGCGACAGGTCGCGGCTCTCTTCCCGCTCCACCTCTTCGAGGGCACCGTTGCGGACCCCGACCGACAGGCTGGCGCGCTGGGCCAGCACGGCCTCCGCGGCGTCGGCACCGGCCTTTCGCGCGGCGGTGATCAGGTCGGGCAGAAGGTCGTCGGGGGCGGCGTCAAACATGCCCCGATATGGCGGACGGCCCCACGGGCCGCAACCGGCCTCACCCCACGAAGGGCGCTGCGACGAGCAGGCCGCCGGCCGCGATGAGAGCCAGCATGGTCAGGATCATGCCGATCATCCGCGCCGGTCCCGGACCTTTGCCATGGCTCAGCCCCAGGCCATGGATCAGCCGCCCGAGGAACAGGACGCCACCGACCGCGTGGATCGTCCAGACCTGGTAGCCCAGCAAGGCCATCAGGATAAGGGCTCCGATCCCCACCGGCACGTATTCGGCGGCATTGCCGAACGCCCGGGTCGCGACCGTCACCTGCGGGACGCCGCCATCGCCGAACAGCACGCGATGCTTCCGGCGATTGGCGATGACCCTGAAGCCCAGGATCGTCATCAGCAGGATCATCAGCCCGGCCCACAGGCCCGCGGCGTGAAAGGCGGTCATGAACATCAGGGTTCCCGGGCGATCGGATACAGGCGGAAGCGGTCATCATAGAACGGGGTTCGCTCATAGAACCACTGCAAACGCGCGTCGCCATTCGCCGCGAACTCCGGGTCGGCCGCCAGCCTGGCCTCGAACTCGGCCTTCAGCGCCGGATCGGCCGCCAGCATGCGGTCGGCCAGCGGCGCGATGGCGTATCCCTCGATGTATTCGACCCGATTCAGCACCTCGGGGATCAGACCCCAGGCGAAGAAGCTCTCGCTGGACTGCGGCTCCAGCAGCAGAACCACCACGTCGCCCAGCGGCTGGTCGGTCGGCACCCGCACCGAGCCGGCGGGGAAGGTCCAGTCGCGGCGCTCGACCGCGACGGTCTTCACCGCATTGGCCACGTGCCCCTCATTGGTCCGCGTCGCCACGGTCGGATCCACCAGCCGCAGCATGTCGACGGGCACGGTCCGCGGCGCGTCCAGCCGCTCCATCCGCACCCCGTGGATCGCCAGACGCTCGATCAGGTCCGCCCGGTGCGCCGGCACCCAATAGGCCTCCGGCCGGCTCAGCGTCAGCGTCGGCCGGGAGCCGTAAAAGGGCACCTGCCACAGCTCCGGGTCGGGCTCGCCCAGCCAGCGGATCTCGTCGCGCCCGGACGCTTCGGACCGCCAGGTCTCGTAGCGGATGCCCTTGAAGGCCACCGTCCGCTGCGGCGTCGGATCGGGCTCGAAATTGGCCGGGATCTCCGCGGGCCTCAGCGCCTCGTCCGCCCGGATCGCGGCGCGCAGGTCCCCGCCGTCGTCGGCCAGGATCCGCAGCGCCGCCTCGATGAAGACATAGGTGCCCAGCACGCGCTGGTCGTAGGGCTTCAGGCTGTGGTTCTCGATCAGGATCGTCGGGACGTGCGCCGCCGCGCCCCAGCCGTTGGAAAACCGCTCGCCCAGACCGCCGTCCGACAGCCCCGCCTTCGGATCGTCGCCGATCCCGAACACCAGCTCGCCCGGGATGTGCCCCCGGTCCTCCAGCGCCCCGTACATCGCCGGCTTGAACACATCGTCCAGCCAGGCCGAACTGGCCGGCGACCGGGTGAACGCCCCGTTCTCGCCGTTGAAGCCGAAGGTCACGTCGTACTGGTAGTCCATGCCATCGGTGACGTGCACGTCGACGTACAGGTCCGGCCGGTACTTCACGATCAGCCCGCGCACCGCGCGCGTCTCGGCCTGATCCAGCTTCATGTAGTCGCGGTTCAGATTCTGGTTGGTCGCCGTGTTGCGCCAGCCCTGGATGCGCGGCCCCCGCTGGTTCGGCCGGCTGTACTCCGACGCCCGTTCATGCCCGTCCACCGACAGGATCGGGATCAGGATCAGGTTCACCTCGTCCAGCAGGTGCGCCTTGCCGTAGTGGGCGATGTCGCGCAGCAGCATCATCCCGGCGTCCTTGCCGTCGATCTCGCCGGGGTGAATGCCCGCCTGGATCAGCAGCACCGGCTTGGCCGGATCGAAGGCCGCGCCGTCCTTCGACGCGATGACCGCATAGATCGGCCGTCCCTCCGGCGAGACGCCGAATTCCTCGATGCGGATCAGCTCGGACGAGGCGTCCAGCCGGTCGAACCAGGCGCGGGTCGCAGCATAGTCGGGGCTGAAATTCAGCTCCGGGTCCTTCTCGAAGTCGGTCGCCCACGGATCGGTCGTGCGCCGGATCAGGCTGCGGCTGGCCCCGTCCCACGCCGGCGCGGGCGGCAGGAATTCCTGATCCCACGGGGCGGCGTTGGGGGCGGACTGGCTCATGGCGGGGCTCGCGCTGGCAAGGGCGGCGAGGGCCGCGGAAATCAGGAGGACTCGCATGCGCCCTTCGTCGGCCGATCCCCGCCGTCTGGCAAGCCTCAGACCGACGGCGACCAGCCGCCGGCCGCCGCCAGCTGAACGCCCGCGCGCAGCATGTTCCACAGGGTGTAGATCAGCACGACCACCAGTGCCGCGATCACGACGCCGCGTCGGGGCGCAAAGGCCGCCGTCGCCGTGCAGGCCGCGAACAGGATGACGCCGAAGATCAGCCGCGGGCTCCAGAACGCCGCCCACGCCGGGTCCCCCAGCGCCAGCAGACCCAGCAGAACCCAGACCATGGCGTTGGCCGCCAGGACGCAGCCGAAAACCACGCGCCGGTGGGCCCAGAAGTGGTCGTCCAGATCGATCCGGTCCTCGACGCCCTCCGCCGTGACGCGCGGAAAGGTCACGCTGGCGGCGATGTAAAAGGTCGCGGCGATCACCAGTCCGACCAGCAGCAGGGCCGGATTGAACGGCGCGTCGCGGAAGAACCGCCACGCCTGGTTCCAGAAAGTCGCCAGGTCGATCACCACGAACAGCGCCAGCAGCGGCGTCAGCCACCCGAACCGCACCCGGTGCCGCTCGTGCAGCAGCCGCGCGAACCCGCCCGTCAGCTCCGCGACCGACAGGCCGAGCAACAGGCCATAGAAGCTGAAGAAGAACTCGAAATCGCTCACCGAAAGAGTCCGAAAATCGCGCGTATGATCGGCTCGTAGAAGATTGTGAGCGGCAGGATGACCAGCATCGCCGCCAGGACGCTTCTGCGGCCCGGGAGCCAGCCGATCGCGGCCAGAAACACAAACAGCGGCAGATTCATCAGCAGGGTGCTCGCGAGCGTGCCGGTACTGAACCCTACCAGCATGGTGGAGCCCACGACCGCGAGCGCATTGCTCAGCATCGCCGCCGAGACCACCGCCTTGCGGTGCATCATGACATGCTCATCGGGGGACCCGGTCGAGCCGTCGCGCGGGAACACCTGGGTCGCCGCGAAATAGTAGAGCAGGGTGATGATCGCTGCGCAGAAGGCGACGATATAGCTGACCTCGAGGCTATCCCTGAAGTACCAGGCATTGGTCCAGAAGCTGGTCAGATCCGCCAGCAGGATCAGACCCAGCAGCGGAGCGAGCCATCCGACGGGCTGTACGGCGCGGCGATCCCACACGCGCGAAAAGCCTCCGGCCATCTCGGCGATGCTCAGCCCCAGCAACAGGCCGTAGAAGCTGAACAGAAACTCGAAAGCGCTCATCCGCCCCCCGGCGACTGTGAAGGTTCAGCCTATTGGCCCGGCCGGCGTCAGTCACGCGGCAAGTTTCCCACGGCGGCACTGGACGAACGACGCTATGCGTCTAAGGAGGGTCTGGGGGACTTCAGTATGCACGACAACGACCAGGCTGCGCCGATCGCGGTGGTCGATCGCATCACGGCGGTGGACGCCCTGCGCGGCTTCGCCCTGCTGGGCGTGTTCGTGGCCAACATCTTCACCAGCTTCTCGGGCTGGTTCCTGATGGACACCGCCCAACGCGTCGCGCTGGCGGGGGAAACCCAGGATATCGCCGCGGCGGTCGCCTTCATCGGACTGGTCGACGGCAAGTTCTACAGCCTGTTCTCCCTGCTTTTCGGGGCCAGCTTCGCCATCATGATGTCGCGGCTCGACGCGCGGGGTGCACCCGGCGTGACGATCTTCCGCCGTCGCCTGACCGTGCTTCTGGGCTTCGGCCTGATCCACCTGATCTTCGTCTGGTTCGGCGACATCCTGACGCTGTATGCCCTGCTCGGCTTCCTGCTGGTCTTCATGCGCGGCTGGAGCGACCGGCGACTGCTTGTCGCGGCGACCGTGCTTATCCTGATGGTCGTACCGTTGAAGGCGGCCCTTCGGGCATCGGGGATCCCGCTCGACATGGGCGTCTATGCGCTGGTCGACGACTTCGCCCGGGCGACCGGCACGCTCAGCATGGTGGATCCGGCCACGATGGGCGACGCCATCGGGGTCATCCGTGATCCCAGCTGGACCAGCTTCTTCCTCGCCCAGGTCCAGGGCGCGATCTGGCGTTTCGGCTCGCTGCTGGAGAGCGGCCGTCCGTTCAAGGTTCTGGCGCTGATGATGTTGGGCCTGATCGCCGGACGTCGTCTGGTGGCCGGCACGCTGCTGAATGATCGCAAGCTGCTGAAACGGATTCTGATCTTCGGCCTCGTCTTCGGCATTCCTGGCAACGCCCTCTATCTCTTCGGCATGGCCACGATGGACGGCAGCGCCCTCAACGGCTTCATCCAGGACGCGGGATATGCGCTCGGCGTCATCCCGCTGGCGCTCGCCTACGGCGCCGGCTTCCTGCTGGCCTGGCCCGGGGCGAAGCCTGTTCTCGGCGTCTTCTCGGCACCTGGCCGCATGGCCCTGACCAACTATGTGATGCAGTCGGTTCTGGGCACCGCCGTCTTCTTCGGCATCGGCCTGGGCTGGATCGGCCACCTCGCCCCCGTCCAGTTCGTCGGTCTGGGGCTGGCCCTGTTCGCGGGCCAGATCGTAGTCTCGGCCGTGTGGCTGCGCCTGTTCGGGCAGGGGCCACTGGAGGCGCTGTGGCGACGGCTGACCTATGGCGGCAGAGGCTAAGGTCTGAGGCCTATTTCCAGATCGGCGTCCCGTCACCCGGCAGACCCAGCCGGTCCCATATCTCGCTGACCCGCTCGACGACCGCGTCGTCCATGCGGATCTCCTCGCCCCATTCGCGTTTGGTCTCGGGCTCCCACTTGTCGGTGGCGTCCAGGCCGATCTTGGACCCCAGTCCGCTCTCGGGGCTGGCGAAGTCCAGATAGTCGATCGGGGTGTTCTCGATCACCGTGATGTCGCGCGCCGGGTCCATCTTGGTGGAGATCGCCCACATGACGTCCTTCCAGTCGCGAGCGTTCACGTCGTGGTCCACGACGATGATCCACTTGGTGTACATGAACTGCCGCAGATAGCTCCAGCAGCCCATCATCACGCGCTTGGCGTGGCCGGGGTACGCCTTCTTCATCGACACGACGGCGATGCGATAGCTGCACCCTTCGGGCGGCAGCCAGAAGTCGACGATCTCGGGAAACTGGTGCTGCAGCAGGGGGATGAAGACCTCGTTCAGCGCCTCGCCCAGAACGCTTGGCTCGTCCGGCGGCCGGCCGGTGAAGGTGGTCAGATAGATCGGGTCCTTCCGCATGGTGATCGCCGTCACCTGGAAGACGGGGAAGGTCTCGACCGAGTTGTAGTAGCCGGTGTGGTCGCCGTACGGCCCCTCGGGTGCGTGCTCGTCCAGCAGGACGTGGCCCTCCAGCACGATCTCGGCCTGCGCCGGCACCATCAGCGGCACAGTCTTGCAGGGCACCAGTTCGGCCTTGGCCCCGCGCATCAGGCCCGCGAACTGGTACTCACTCAGCGTATCCGGCACCGGCGTCACCGCCGCCAGGATCGTGCCCGGATCGGCGCCCAGGACGATCGCGGCGGGCAGGGGCTCGCGCTTCCCCGCCTTCTTGTGCCGGGCGTAATGCTGGGCTCCACCCCGGTGGGCCAGCCAGCGCATGATCGCCTTGTCCTTGCCCAGCACCTGCATCCGGTAGATGCCCAGGTTGAAATCGTCCTCGCGCGCCTCGCTCGGACCCTTGGTCACCACCAGGCCCCAGGTGATCAGCGGCGCGGGCTCGCCGGGCCAGCAGCCCTGGATCGGCAGGCTCGTCAGGTCGATCTGGTCGCCCTTCAGCACGACCTGCTGCACCGGCGCGGACTTCACGACCTTGGGCCGCATCGCCATGACCGTCTGCATCAGCGGCAGCATCTCCATGGCGTCGCCCAGCCCGCGCGGCGGCGTCGGATTGCGCAGAAAGGCCAGCAGTTCGCCGACCTCGCGCAGCTCCTCGGGCGTCGTCCGGCTCTTCTTCTCCAGCGTCACGCCCATGGCCACGCGCTTCACCGTGCCGAACAGGTTGGCCAGGCAGGGGATGGGGCTGATCGACCCGTCCGGCATCACCGGCTTTTCGAAGATCACCGCCGGCCCGCCGTTGCGCAGCAGGCGCGTCTGGATCTCCGTCATCTCCAGATGGGTCGAGACCGGCTCGCGGACGCGCACCAGCTCTCCCTCGGCTTCCAGCATGTCGATGAAGTCGCGCAGGGACTTGTAGGCCATGCGGCTGGATTAGGCGGGGCGGGGCGTCCTGTCACGCGCCGCCAGCATGCGGTCTATCGCCACGACGCCCAGTCCCACGACGGCGAAGAAGGCCAGCAGCCCCGCGAAGTTGATCGTCGCCCGCTCCAGCCCCAGCTCGCCCACATCCACGAACCAGTACGGCCACCACCCGCTCAGCCCCCCGTGCAGCAGGGTCCAGGCACCGTAGATGACCGGGAAAACAAGCCAGCGCAGCGGCTCGGGCCAGCCCAGCCGCGTCCGGGGCGTCAAGAACAGCCAGTCGATCAGCATGGCCAGCGGCATCATGCTGTGCAGGCCCTGATCGACCCACAACTGCAGCCCCGTCGGCTTCCAGGTCGCCGCCAACAGCAGGTGATAGACCACGCCCACGACCACGGCGAACATCGTCACCGCCGCACGCACCGAGTTCGACGCCGCGAACCGGCCGACGGCCGTCCCGCCCGCCACGACCGGCAAGGTCATGGCCAGCGCCACCAGCACATTGGTCAGGATGGTGAAGTAGCTGAAGAAGTTCAGCGTCCGCGCCGCGATTTCGCTCGCCGGGGCGGACGCGATCATCAGCACATACTACGCCGCCAGCGTCGCCCAGCCGATGACGGCGAACGCGATCCGCCAGCCGCGCTGCAGCCGCACGCTCAATGCGCCCGCGTGTCCGACGCCAGCGCCCAGATCGGCAGCCTCAAGGCCCGCGTGGCCACGCCCTGTTTGACGCTGTTCAGATGCGCCCGCCCCGCCTCGACGCGGCGCTCCTCCTCGGGCGTCACATCCATCAGCCGGGCCAGATCCTCGACCGCCATGCCGCGCGCCTCGCGCCAGCGTCTCAGCCGCGCCCCGACGGCGGCGTCGTCCGGATCGACTCCGGGGAAACCCAGCACCTGACCCATGGCGGCTCCTGTCCCTGTCGGCCGCCGCGTCTGCGCGCGATCAGCCCGTCACCATTCTTGATCCCATTGGAAGGCCGGATCAATCCAGTCGCCCAGCCGCCCGTCGGGCCGCGCCAGCGCGTGGATCCGGTCCATCTCCTCGCCGGACAGGAGGAAGTCGAAGATGTCGAAGCTCTCGGCCGCCCGGCTTTCCTTCGTGGTGCGCGGAATGGCGATCACGCCCTGCTGGATCAGCCAGCGCAAGGTCACCTGTGCCGCCGTCTTGCCGTGGGCGCGGCCGATGTCGGCCAGGGTGGCGTCGTCCGCCACCTTGCCCTGCGCCAGCGGCGACCAGGCGGTGATCGACGACCCCAGCTCCCGCGCTGTCGCCAGCAGCGACGTCAGCTTCAGATAGGGGTGATACTCGACCTGGTTGGTCACCAGCGTCGCCTCCGACGCCGCCTGCGCCCGCTTCCATTCGGCCGACGGGAAGTTCGACAGGCCGATGGTCCGCGTCAGCCCATCGGTCTTCGCCGCATTCAGCGCCCCCAGCGTCTCCTCGAACGACGGCTCCGCCTTGGGCCAGTGCAGCAGCAGCAGGTCCGGCGTCGTGCCCAGTGCCGCCGCCGACTCACGCGCCTGCTTCAGCAGGGCGTCATGGTGGAAATGCTTCACCCAGATCTTGGTGGTCAGCCACACCTCGCCGCGCGCGACCAGACCTTCGTCGATCGCATCCTGCAGCCCCTGACCGACCGCCGCCTCGTTCTCATAGATCCAGGCCGTGTCGATGTGGCGATAGCCGATGCGCAGCGCCTCGCGCACCATCCGCCGCGCGTCGTCCGGCACCAGGTTCCAGGTTCCGAAACCCAAAAGTGGGATGGCGTGGCCGTCGACGTGGGCTGCGGGCTGGTCGGTCATGGGGGCTCCGGAGGGCTGGCGGGGCAAGGGGGACGCCTCAAGTGGGGCCGGGCTCCGCAGCTTCAAGCAGCCAGGCGGCAATCTCGTCCCACAGCGGCTCCATGCCGCGCCGGAACGCGCCCTCGTGCCCGATCCGCTTGACGCCGTAGGCCTGCGGAGCGCGTACGGTCATTTCGCTTGGCGCGTTGGGATAGACCGCCAACATGTCCGGCGCGGAGCGAGGATTGGCGATCGGGTCGTCGGTGAAGATCCAGCTCCGGATCGGCGCCGTCACCCCTTCGAAATCGTGTGGCCGCAGCCGGTCGGCCAGTTCGTCGGCGAAGTACCGCGGGTTCAGGCACCAACGCCGCCAGGTCTCCCACACGCCCCGCGGCAGGTCAGTCCCGCCCCACAGGCCGCCGCCCTTCACATAGCCCCGGCGCGCCAGGCTCCACGGGCCCAAGCCGAACCAGAAGAACAGCTCCAGCGGATTGTAGCCGCGGTGGTGCTTGCCCCAGTAGCCCGAACCGACCGAGACAAAAGCGTGCCGGGCGATGCGGTCGTGATTGTCCATGAAGCCCACGAAGTGACCGCCCACGCTGTGCCCCACGTGCACCAGCGGCAGCCCCGGCGCGGCCACGGCGAGCGCCTCCAGCGCCGCCGGCATATCCAGCCGGCCCCAGTCGGGATAGTCCATCTGCATGGCCGCAAGGTCGTCCGGCCGCGACCCGGCGATGCCCCGGAAATCATAGGTCAGCGCCGTCAGGCCGCGTTCCGCCATGTGCCGCGCGAACCGGTCGTAGAACCGCTTGGGGAACCCTGTGCCCGAACTTACCAGTACGCCCGCCCGCGGGCTCGCCGCCGGGAACAGCCGCGCCGACAGGGCGTGGCCGTCACGGGCAGAGATCGTCATGTCGCGCGGGTCACGGGTCATGGGTCCGTCCTTTTCAGAAACGCACTATGCCCGAGTGACGCCGCGTCAGGTCAAGTCCGGGTGCGCCTTCCGCAGCGCCGCCGGTGCCACCTTGCGCCAGCGCGCCTTCAGCTCGGTCGCCAGCCAGTCGCGATCCACCTTGGCGATCCGGATCAGCACATAGGTATAGGCCCGGTAGTGGTCGGTCAGGTGGAAGACCTCCGGATCCATCTCCACCAGCATGTCGCGCCGCCCGCGGTCGCCGACGTCCAGCGCCAGACTGGCGTCCTCGGCCCTCAGCCGGGTGAAGAACTTGCCCGCGATCCGCCAGCACGGCTCGCCGTAGGCGGTGCTGCGCTCGGCCCGGGGCAGGGCCATGACCATGGCGTCGATCTCATCGGCCGTCATGCCGGTCTCCGGTCATGAAAAAGGCCGCCCCCGTGCGGGAAGCGGCCCTTTCCTCCAGGCGTTCGCCCGAAATCAGGTGATGTCTTCGTTCAGCAGGCCGACCTTGAAGAAGCCGTTCTCCTGCAGGGTGTTCATCACTTCCATGAAGGAGTTGTACTTCACCTCGGCGTCGGCGCGGATGAACAGGCGCTCCTCGCGGCACTCGCCGCCGCCCAGGGCCGCGCACACGTCGGCGGGCAAGGTTTCCAGCGTCGTCTGCTGGTCGGCGATGAACAGCGAGCCCGACTCCTGGATCGTCACATAGACCGGCTCTTCCGGGTTCGGGTCCGCGTTAGGCACCGGCGGCGGCAGGTCCAGACGGATCGACACGGTCGCCAGCGGCGCGGCCACCATGAAGATGATCAGCAGCACCAGCATGATGTCGACGAACGGCGTGACGTTGATGTCCGCGTTCTGTTCGACGGTCTTCCCACCGCTCGGTCCGGCCAGTTTCGCGCCCATGCGTGGCGTCTCCCGTCAGGCCCGCGCGTCGTGGCGGGCAGGTTGAAGCTTCCGGACGGCTTTGGCCGACCCGGTGCCGCTTGTAAAGCGGTCTCGGGCCACGAACGGTTCCAGTCGCCGGTTTACCCCCGAGGGGCGAACTTTCAGCCGCGCGCCAGGCGCAGGAACCGGTCCTTCAGGGCCGGATCGTCCTTGAAGACGCCAGTGAACCGCGTGGTTAGGGTCGAAACATGGCGGTGGTGCACGCCGCGCGTCGTCATGCACTGATGCTCGGCGTCGATCAGGATGGCCGTGCCCTTGGGTGCCAGGTGTGTCTCGATCGCCTCGGCGATCTGATTCGTCAGCACTTCCTGGGTCTGCAGACGTTTGGAGAAGATCTCCACCACGCGCGCCAGCTTGGAGATGCCGACCACCTTCTCATCGGGCATATAGGCGACGTAGGCCTTGCCCAGGAACGGGGCCATGTGGTGCTCGCAGTGGCTCTCCACCTCGATCTCGCGCAGCAGGACCATGTCGTCATAGCCCTGCACGTCCTCGAACGTGCGGCTCAGTTCCTTGCCCGGGTCGGCGTCATAGCCTTCGAACCATTCGGCATAGGCGTCGACGACGCGCTTGGGCGTGTCCTTCAGGCCCTCGCGGTCGGGATTGTCGCCGGCCCAGGCCAGCAGGGTCCGGACGGCCTTCAGGGCCTCTTCGCGGCTGGGTCGGGCGGGCGAGTCGTTGACGCTCACCAGAGCGGGGACGACGGGGCTTGAGCTCATGGATCGTGTTCAGCGGCCTAGTGGCGCCGGGACGAAGGTCCCGGAAATGACGCGTGCCGCGCTCCCTCAAAGAAGACGCCGCCCGGCCTATGGGCAAGCGGCGCATGACCGCTATATGGGCGACCCCCTCGGTCCTGCAAGAAAACCCACGAACGTCGCAACAATATGTCGCTGGTCCTGTACGATACCCTTCATCGCGAAAAGCGCGCCTTCGAGCCGCGCGACCCCGGCCGGGTGACGCTCTACGTCTGCGGTCCGACGGTCTATGACCACGCTCACATCGGCAATGCCCGACCGCCGGTGGTGTTCGACGTCCTGGTGCGCCTGCTGCGCCGCGAATACGGGGCCGAACAGGTCATCTACGCCCGCAACGTCACCGACGTGGACGACAAGATCAATCAGCGCGCGGCCGCGATGGGCGTGCCGATCGGTGAGATCACGGCGAAGTACGAGGCCGCCTATCTGGAAGACATGGCCCGGCTGAACGTGTCGCCGCCGGACCTCGCCCCCCACGTCACCGATCACATGGACGCCATCGTCCGTCAGATCGGTGCCATCGTCGACGCCGGCTGCGCCTATGCGGCCGAGGGCCACGTCCTGTTCGACGTGTCCAGCTATCCGAACTACGGCCGCCTTTCGGGGCGCAACCTGGACGACATGATCGCCGGGGCCCGCGTCGAGGTCGCGCCCTACAAGAAGAACGCCCACGACTTCGTCCTCTGGAAGCCGTCGAAACCGGGCGAGCCGTCCTGGCCTTCGCCCTGGGGCGACGGCCGGCCCGGTTGGCATATCGAATGCTCGGCCATGATCGAGGAAAATCTCGGCCTGCCGATCGACATCCACGGCGGCGGCATCGACCTGGTCTTCCCGCACCATGAGAACGAGATCGCCCAGGGCGTCTGCGCCCACGGCCATGCCCACGGGGCCGAGGCGCACGGCGAGTACGCGAAGTACTGGATGCACAACGGCTTCCTGACCGTCGACGCCGAGAAGATGTCCAAGTCGATCGGCAACGTCCTGCTGCTGCACGATCTGGTCCAGTCCCTGCCGGGCGAGGTCGTGCGCTGGGCGCTGCTCAGTGCCCACTATCGCCAGCCGCTGGACTGGAACCAGTCGCTGCTGGATCAGTCGAAGAAGAACCTCGACCGCCTCTATGGGGCCCTGCATCGGGCGTCGGGCGTCGAGGCCGACGGTGACGAGGCGCCGGAGGATTTCCTCAAGGCCATCCTGGACGACCTGAACACGCCCGGTGCCATGTCGACCCTGTTCGCCCTGTCCAGCGAGATCGAGCGCGGCATGACCTCCGGCGACCATGCCGCCGTCGCCGTGGCCAAGGGCCAGCTCATCGCGGCCGCGGCGCTTCTCGGCGTGCTCCAGTCCGACCCCACCGCCTGGCTGGAAGGCGACGTCGACGACGCCCTCCGCGCCGAGGTCGATCAGCTCCTTCAGGAACGCGCCGCCGCTCGCGCCGCGAAGGACTGGCCCGCCGCCGACCGCATCCGCGACCGGCTGAACGCCCTCAACGTCGTCGTCATGGACGGCCCCGACGGCGCGACCTGGCGGATGAAGTAGGCCCATACTTCTCCCTCGCCGGCTTCCTTCCTCCCTTGCGGGAGAAGGTGGCATGCGAAGCGTGACGGATGAGGGGTCTCTCCGGCCCTGCCGTTGCAAGCGATGAGGCATCCGCCGGTGCGACCCCTCATCCGACGGCTTTTGGCCGCCACCTTCTCCCGCAAGGGGAGAAGGATTCCGTCGGCCAACCCCTCTCCATTGTGACGGCCCGCGCCGATTTCCCGTGTGCATTCAGCATCCGCGCAAGATCTTCAGCCTCAACGCCGACATCAGTCCCCCGAGGCGCCATCCCTTTGCCGGTTCCGTCGCAGGGGAAGGGCGCAAGGCCTTGCGAGCTTGTCGCGGCGGGAGCGGTTTGAGCGGGGGTTGGTGTCGGGGGCTCATAGGTCCACGACCGGCCGGCGCCGGCGTGAACCTGCAAGGTCGTGGCCATCGGAGGTGGGCGGCGGCGCGGGGGCCTGCGTGCTTCGGCACGAAGGATCATGCCGGCGATCATGGCGCGTCACGGGAAGGCGCGCGTCCGGGTACGGGGTTCGCAAGTCTCCCGCCCGCCCGCCGAAGGCGCGTCCGTTAGTCGCCAAGCAGCGGCCCTTGCGGTGGATACGTCCACCTCGGACAGCTTTCGATCAGACGAACCGCGCGGAGCGTCGTCGCGAAGCCGAAACGGTAATCACATCACAGCATCCGGGCTCCGCGCCCGGCGCTCCGCCCGCCCTTTCCAACTCCGCGTGAAAACGACGGAGCGATCCCGCGTGGCCTCAGTCCATCCACTCCGGCCGTTCCACCCGAACCGACCGCCCGTCCATGGTCAGCGGCCCGTCGATCCGGTCCAGCCGCAGCAGCGCCATCGCCCGGCCGTCGCGGCCCGTCAGCACCTGGCCGGCGCGCAGGTCGGCGTCGGTCAGCACCTCGGTGCCCTCGGCCGGCACCGGGCCGTCGAACGCGATCGGCAACATCCGGCTCTTGATCGTCCCCCGTCGCTTCATCCGCGAGGTCGTCTCCTGACCCACGAAACACCCCTTGCCGAAGTCGATCCCGTTCAGGAGGTCGAAATTTGCCTCGATCGGATAGGTGCGGTCCATGCCGCAGTCGCGATCCGGGTCGGGCACGCCCAGCGCCAGCCGGTGCGCCGCGAAATCGTCCGCGGTCGCGGTCGCGACCGCCTCGCCCGGCCTGCGCCCGCCCAGCCCTGCCAGCCGCGGATCGGCCGCGAAACCATCCGCCATGCCGTCCCAGCAAACGAAAACCGGCGTCGTCTCCGCCGTGATGATCACCTGCGCCCGCAGCCGGTGCAGGGTCAGCTTGGCGACCAGCGCGTCCCGACGATCCGCCGCCACGTCCAGCCGGACCCCGTCCTCGGCCCCCCACAGGAACAGATCCCACATCAGCCGCCCCGGGGGCGACAGGAAGGCCCCGAAGCGCACCTCTCCCGGCGCCAGGGTCAGCACGTCCTGCGTCACCAGCCCCTGCAGCAGGGATCGGGCGTCGGGCCCCGTCACGGCGACGACGGCGCGGTCTTCCAGACGGGCGATCCTGGCGGTCATGCGTCCCCAGATAGGCGCTGCGCCGCTCCCGCGAAACCGTGAGAATCCGTATACGGTCGGCAAATGGCGGGCTTCCCCATCCTTTACGTCGCCGAGGCCGACCCGACCGAGGCCGTGCTGTCCTCGGGCGCGCTGGCTCACGTCGTCGAGGCCATGCCCGGCGCCCGCGTCACCGTGGTCGGCTCGCCGCTGTCCGCGCCGCTGTTCGCCGACCTGCCGGGGCTGGAGCGGCTGCTGGTCCTTGAACGGGAAAAGCGGCTGGACTGGCTCAGGCTCTGGGCCCAGATCCGCGATCGCCGGTGGGGCCTGGTCGTCGACATGCGCGGCACCACCCTGTCGGCCCGGCTCAAGCGCCAGAAGCGCGCTGTCCGGGTCAGTCCGGAACCCGGCGAGCACGCCACCGCCGTGGCCGCCCGCACCCTGCAGCTCGACGAAACCCCGCGCCCCCGCCTCTTCCTGGGCGAGGAGACGCGGGCCGCCGCCGATGTCCTGCTGGCGAAGGGCGAGGGGCCCATCCTCGCCGTCGCCCCGACCGGCGACTGGATCGGCAAGGTCTGGCCGGCCGACCGCTATGTGAAGGTCGTCACCCGCCTGCTGGCCGACGACGGTCCGCTGGCCGGGGGCCGCCTGCTGATCGTCGGCGACGATCTGGACGGCGAGACGCGCACCGCCCTGCGCATGGCCGCGCCGCTGAAGCGCACGTTGGAAACGCGCCACCTGAGCCGGCTCCAGACCTGCGCCGCCCTGTCCCGGGCCGCATTGGTGCTGGGCGGCGACAGCCTGTGGACCCAACTGGCTGTGGCCGCCGGCGCGCCCGTCGTCGCCGTCTTCGGACCCTCCGACGACGCCGTGCGCGGCCCCTTTGGCGAGGTCGTCGTGCGCGGTCCCCGCACCATGGACGAATACCGCGTCATCGACCCCCGCCTCGACCAGGCCATCCAGCATCTGCTGGACCTTCCCGCCGACCGGGTGTTCAAGGCGGCCGTGAAACGGCTGGAGCGCGCCAGATGACGCAGACCTATGACCTGATCGTTCGCGGCGGCGAGGTGGCCAACCATTCCGGGCGCGGCATGGCCGACGTCGGCGTGCGCGACGGCCGGATCGCGGTCATCGGCGACCTGTCCCGCGCCGACGCGGGAGAGGTGGTCGACGCCTCCGGGCTCACGGTCCTGCCCGGCGTCATCGACACGCAGGTGCACTTTCGCGAGCCCGGGCTGGAGTGGAAGGAAGACCTCGAGACCGGCAGCCGCGCCGCGGCCCTGGGCGGCGTCGTCGCCGTGTTCGAGATGCCGAACACCAACCCGAACACCACCGATCCGGACACGCTCGCCGACAAGCTGGCCCGGGCGCGGGACCGGATGTGGACCGACCACGCCTTCTACGTCGGCGGCACCCACGCAAACGCCGACCACCTGCATGAGCTGGAGCGCCTGCCCGGCTGCTGCGGGGTCAAGGTCTTTATGGGTGCCTCGACCGGCGACCTGCTGATCGCCGACGACGACGGCGTGCGGCAGGTCCTGTCGAACGTCCGTCGCCGCGCCACCTTCCATTCCGAGGACGAGTACCGTCTGGCCGAGCGCCGCGAACTGGCGCGCACCGGCGACTGGACCAGCCACCCCGAGGTGCGCGACGCCCAGTCCGCCATCCAGTCGACCGAGCGTCTGGTCCGTCTGGCGCGCGAGACCGGCGCCCGCATCCACGTCCTGCACGTCTCCACCGCGCAGGAGATCGAGTTCCTCGCCGGCCACCGCGACGTGGCCACGGTCGAGGTCACGCCCCAGCACCTGACGATCGACGGCGACGAGGCCTATGCGCGGCTGAAGGCCCTGGCCCAGATGAACCCGCCGATCCGAAACCGTGCCCACATCGACGGCCTTTGGCGCGGCATCCAGCAGGGCGTCGTCGACGTCCTCGGCTCCGACCACGCCCCGCACACGCTGGAAGAAAAGGCCCGCCCCTATCCCGCCTCGCCGTCGGGCATGCCGGGCGTGCAGACGCTGGTGCCCGTCATGCTGACCCACGTCGCCGAGGGGCGGATGACCTTGGAGCGGTTCATCGACCTGACCTCCGCCGGCGCCCAGCGCGTCTTCGGCACCGCCGGCAAGGGTCGCATGGCGGAGGGCTACGACGCCGACCTGACGCTGGTCGACCTGAACGCGCGGCGCACCATCACCCACGACCAGCAGGCCAGCCGCTGCGGCTGGACCCCCTTCGACGGTTTCGAGGCGAAGGGCTGGCCCATGGCCACGATTGTGCGCGGCCGTCAGGTCATGCGCGACGGCGAACTGATCGGAACGGCGCACGGCCGCCCCGTTCGCTTCATGGAAACGCTCAGCGCGGGCTGAGGATGAACCCGGCGACGTCCTCGACCACGCCGTCCGCCAGCGGCAGGTCGGGGTTCGAATAGGTCGCGATGTTGGCGATCCGCTCGGCCGGGGCCACCTTCAACAGGTGGTTCACGCCCTCCCAGATCACCAAGGTGGCGTCGGGCCGCGCCGCCTTCAGGACCTGGGCGTCCTCGACCGTCGTCTGAATGTCGGTCTGGCCCTGGCCGATGAACACCGGCCCGTCATAGGCCGCGATCAGCGCGGCCGGATCGAGACCCAGCAGGCCGATCAGGAACGGCTGCACCGACGGCCGCAGCAGCGCCGCCAGCGCCGGCGGCGTGTCGGCCACCAGCTCGCCGGCCTCCAGCCGGGCCAGGGCGTCGAACGTCTGCGTCCGCATCGGCTCCGGCAACTGCGGCCCCAGCTGCGCCTCCAGAATGACCCGCGGCCGCCGCCCCATGCCGGACAGGAGCACCAGCCCGCAAATCCCTTCGGGACTGCGCGCCGCCGCCATCTGGGCGATGCCCGTCCCCTCGCTATGCCCGATCAGCCAGACGCAGTCCTGCCCCGTCCGGGCCCGCGTCTCCGCCGCGAAGGCCAGGGCGTCGTCGACCATGTGCTCGAACCGCAGGTCGGCCTCGTTCCCCAGCGCCGCGACGCTCTCTCCGGCACCGCGCTTGTCGTAGCGGACCGTCGCCACGCCGTGCCCGGCCAACCCCTCGGCCAGCAGGCGATAGGACCCGGCCGACACGCCCAGCGGGCTGTTGCCGTCGCGGTCGGTCGGGCCGGAGCCGGCGATGATCACCGCCGCCGCCCGCGTCCCGCCGTCCGGCGTCAGCAGCGTCCCGTGCAGCGGCGCCAGCGGACTGGCCACCTGCACCGGCGTCGAGGTGGGATCGGTCAGGGTCAGGGCGGCGGCGAGGGCGAGCGACAGCATGGCGGGCTCCTTCGGGCAAGAGGTCAGAACGGCTGGCGGTCGGGATCCTTGTCCCAGACCCGCCAGCTCTCGAAGACGGCGGCGACGGCGGCCAGCAAGACAGCGGCGATCACGACCTGGAACCCCAGCGGCTGCGGCGCGAACGGCGCGGCGACGAGCGCCGACAGGCCGATCATGGCCAGCAGGCGACCCGCCAGGCGATTGGAACGATCCCACGCCAACCGGCTCTTCAGCGCCCAGGGCGTGCGGACGCCTGCGATCGGATTGGGACCCACGCGCCCCACCACCGCACCGATGAGGAGCAGAAGGAGACCCAACCCCGCCGTCGGGGCCTCGTCCGCGATCGTGGTCGCGCCCATCAGGCTGGCCGAGGTCGCCATGACGGCGACGGCGGTCATCGACACCACGATCAGCAACTGGCCGGCGCGCAACGACCGGGCGCGGGCCGCGTCGGCCGCTCCCCGCGCCGCGAGGCCCATGCCCATGCCGAGCGCAGCCGTGACGAAGGCCAGAACGCCGAGCATGAAGGCCACGGTCTCCCGCGTGCCGAACGCGTCGACCGTGCCGTCCCAGCCGTAGTGGACGGGCAGGCTCCGCGTCGGACCGGCCAGAGCAATCGACACGGCGGCGACCGCCATTCCAAGCGCGCCCAGCGCCGTGCCGACGTCAGCTGGATGAAGCCGTCTGCCGCTCATTGGGCGACTCCTTCGTCTCGGGTGTCAGGGCTTTGGCCGCGTCCAGCAGCGCGATCATGAACGCCAGGCCTTCTTCGACCGCCGAGATCTCGAGCCTGTAGCGGATCGAGGTTCCCTGCCGCTCGGGCGCGATGAGGTGGGCGGCCTTCAATGCATTCAGATGGCCGGTCACCGTGGGCCAGCTCAGGTCGAACGCCTCGGCGATCTCGCCAGACGTCATCGGCCGTTCTCGCAGCATGCCGACGATGCGTCGGCGCACGGGATGGGACAGGGCCTTGAACAGGTCGTTCATAGGGAGAAGCCTAATTAGGCAAATCCCTAAGTCAAGTCAGATCGAGAAGCTGACGCCGCATCCGCAACTGCTGGCGGCGTTCGGATTGCGCACCACGAACTGCGCGCCGCCGATGTCGTCGACGAAATCGACCGCCGAGCCGACCAGAAAGGGCAGGGACACCGGATCGACCAGCGCCGCCCTTCCGTCGGTCTCGATCCGGAGATCGTCATCCCCGGCCGTCTCGACCAGCTCGAACCGGTACTGGAAACCCGAGCAACCGCCGCCGTCGACCGCGACGCGCAGCATCAGCTCGCGGCCCTGTTGCGCCGACAACTTTGTCAGGCGCGCGGCCGCGGCAGCCGTCAGGGCCAGGTCCGGGCCGGAGGGCCGGCCGGGTTCAATGCGGTACTCTGTGGATTGGACGCTGCTCACGGCGCTCTATATGAGGCGCGGGCGGGCGTTCGGAAAGGCCCGCCGTCATCGGCGCAGACCCCTTGAGCACCCCAGACCGTCGCCTCGCCCCCTATGCCGAGACCGTCTCCGCTTCGCGTGGCCGTCTGGTGCCGGAGCCGATCAGCCGCACCCGCACGGCCTTCGCCCGTGATCGCGACCGCATCATCCATTGCACGGCCTTCCGCAGGCTGAAGGAAAAGACCCAGGTCTTTGTGGCGCACGAGGGCGATCACTACCGTACCCGCCTGACGCATTCGCTGGAGGTCGCCCAGATCGCGCGGTCGCTGGCCCATGCGCTGCGGCTGGACACCGACCTCGCCGAGACCGTCGCCCTCGCCCATGATCTGGGCCATCCGCCCTTCGGCCACGCCGGCGAGGACGAACTGCAGGCCTGCATGGCCGGGTTTGGCGGCTTCGACCACAACGTCCAGACCTTCCGCGTCGTGACCAAGCTCGAGGAGCGCTATCCCGCGTTCAAGGGCCTGAACCTGAGCTGGGAGACCGTCGAGGGCGTCATCAAACACAACGGGCCGATCTCGCACCGGCTGGATGAGCCCGCCTGGGCCCCGATCCGGGAGTATCATCAGCAGTGGGATGTGGAGCCGGGCGGCTTCGCCTCGCTGGAGGCCCAGGCCGCGGCCATCGCCGACGACATCGCCTACAACAATCACGACGTGGACGACGGCGTGCAGGCGGGCCTGCTCAGCCTCGCCGAGCTCGAGACCGTACCCCTGATCGGGCCCCAGCTGGCCGCCACGCGGCGCGACTGGCCCGGCCTCGACGACCGCATGGTCAGGCTTGAGGCCGTGCGCCGCATGATCGGCGTGATGGTGGAGGACGTCTTGGCCGAGACCGAGGGCCGACTGGCCGCCGACGGGATAGAGACGGTCGCGGACGTCAGGGCCGCAAAACGCACGTTGGTCGCCTTCTCGCCGGCGATGTTGGCGGATCTGGCGGTCCTGCGGAAGCATCTGTTCGAGCGAATGTACCGGCACTATCGGGTCAATCGCACCCGCAGCCAGGCCCGGCGCATCCTGGCCGAGATGTTCGCCCTGTTCATGGCCGAGCCCGAGGTCATGCCGCCGGAGTGGTCCGGCAAGGCGCTGGGCGGCGATGAGTCGAAGAAGGCCCGCGCCGTCTGCGACTATATCGCCGGCATGACCGACCGCTACGCCATCGAGGAGCATAAACGGCTCTTCAGCCTCGATCTGGCCCTCGATCTGTGATGCGAAAGCCGGCCGCGCGGGGCTAAGATCGGGGCCCGCGCATTCGATTCGCCCGGACCGCCAGCGAGGCTCGCCATGTCGCACGAAGATCCGCACCGCCAGGACCGGGGGGCCTACACGCCTCCTACCGACGACGACCTGGCTTTCCGCCGCGGCGGCTTCGACGCGCGCGGTCGCGCCGGGGGCGGGGCCAAGGCACCGCCGGTGACGCTTCTCGTCAGTGGAGGCGTCCTGCTGCTGCTGATCATTGCGGTGGTTCTCTACTATCGCGCCGGCCCCCGCGGTTCCGAGGACGCGCCGCCGACGGTCGGCACGCCCGTGGGCGATCTGAAGGTGGAGGCTCCTGCCGACGCCCAGCCGATCGACCCGGCCGAGGGCATCGACGTCTATGACGAGGCCGTCCCGCCCGAAACCGCGCCGACCTACGCCCCGCCGCCCGAGACCGTGCGTCCGCGTCCGGAACCCAAGACGGAAACCCCGCCGCCGGCCAAGGTAGCGCCGCCGGTGAAGGAGACGCCTGCCCCCGTGCCGGCCGGTGGCTCCGCGTCGGTCCAGATTGGCGCCTTCTCGACCCCGGGCCAGGCCGACCAGCAGTGGGCGGCGACGGTGGGGCGGTATCCCCAGCTGACGGGAGGTGCCGGCAAGCGCGTGCAGGAGGTGACCTCGTCCTCCGGCTCGACCCTGTACCGGACGTCGATCACGGGCCTGAGCACCGAGAACGCCCGCGCCCTGTGCGGCGGCATCCGCGCCGCCGGCGGCGACTGCATCGTGCGCTGAGGTTCCAGCTGAACGCGCGCGCCATTCCACGAGGACGGGTATGAGCACCGCCATGATCCTCGGCTGCGCCGGTCCCGAACTCGGCCCGGACGAGGCGGCGTTCTTCGCCGACGCGGACCCTTGGGGCTTCATCCTGTTCCGGCGCAACGTCCAGTCGCCCGCGCAGGTCCGTCGCCTGACCGACGCCCTGCGCACGGCCGTGGGATGGGAGGCACCCGTCCTGATCGATCAGGAGGGTGGCCGGGTCCAGCGCCTGGGGCCGCCGCACTGGCAGAAGTATCCCCCGGGCGAGGCCTATCTGAAGGCGACCAATGATCCTCTGGCCGCCCGCGAATTGGCCCGGCTGGGCGCGCGGCTGATGGCGCATGACCTGAAGGCCGTCGGCGTCAACGTCGACTGCCTGCCGGTGCTGGACGTGCCCGTGCCGGGATCCCACGACATCATCGGCGATCGCGCCTATGCCCGGGACCCCGCGACCGTGACCCAGCTGGGCCGCGCGGCGGCCGAAGGCCTGCTGGCGGGCGGCGTCCTGCCCGTGATCAAGCACATGCCGGGCCACGGCCGGGCCTTCGCCGACAGCCACAAGGAGCTGCCGACCGTCCACGCCGATTTCGACACCCTGGACGCCTGGGACTTCGCGCCCTTCAAGGCGCTTTCGGACATGCCGATCGCCATGTCGGCCCACGTCGTCTTCACAGCCATCGACAGTAAGCGTCCGGCCACCACGTCGAAGAAGGCGGTGAAGCTGATGCGGGAGCATCTCGGCTTCCAGGGCCTGCTGTTGTCCGACGATCTGGTCATGAACGCCCTGTCCGGCACGCTGACCGGGCGAGCCGAGGCGGCGCTGAAGGCGGGCTGCGACGCCGTCGTGCACTGGAACGGCGACATGGCCGAAATGAAGCAGGTCGCTGCGGGCGTCGGCAAGCTCAAGGGCAAGGCGTCCAAACGCGCTGCCGCCGCGCTGGCCCGCATCGTCCACACGCCCGAGCCGCTGGACGAACGCGAGGCCCGAAACCGCTTCGCGGCCATGCTCGAAGGCCGACTGGACGCGGCGAAGGGGCCCGACGTCGGCGAGGCGCAGGCGTGAAAACGGTGGGGCTCCTTTTCGCGATCGCGGTCTCCGGCTCGCTAGGCGCCTGCGTGTCTTGCGAGGTGACGGGGAGCTGTCCGCCGGCTTCGAGTGCCTATGCGTCCATCAAGTCGCTGCCCCCTGAAGACCAGGAACGTGCCCTTCTGAGCCTGCCCATCCCGGATCGTCTGGACGCCTATCATGACGTGTACATCCGGTCGGGGCATCCGCGCACGATCCTGACCGAGGCGTTCGTGGATACGGGCGCGGAAGGCTTCGATCTCACGCTTGAGCGGATGACCGACCCGCGCTCGTTCATCGAGCATTTCTGGATCATCCAGGCGATGGGCCTGCGGCGGGAGATCGATGTTTGCGCCCCTCGATTCATGGTCCCGCTGGCCGCCAAGCTGGCGGAACATCACAAAGTCGATCCCGACCATCCGGTCGTTGTCGAGTTTGACGGCTGCGAGCTCGTGATTTGACCGAAGCCTTCCAGCCTAACCTCGACTTCACCGCCGTCGAACAGGCCGACGCCGCCGACGCCTTCGTGGTCGATCTGGAGGGCTATGAAGGCCCGCTGCACGTCCTGCTGGCGCTCGCACGGGCGCAGAAGGTCGACCTGCTGAAACTGTCGATCACCACCTTGGCCGAGCAGTATCTGGCCTTCGTGCACGAGGCGCGTCGGCGCAACTTTGCCCTCGCCGCCGACTACCTCGTCATGGCCAGCTGGTTGGCCTTCCTGAAATCCAAGCTGCTGATCCCGCGCGCGGAGAAGGACAAGGACGGCGAGGTTCCGGCAGAGGATCTGGCCGCTGCGCTGGCCTTCCGTCTGCGCAAGCTGGAGGCCATGCGGAAGGCGGGTGAGACCCTGACCCAACGCCCGGTTCTCGGACGGGAGGTCTTCATGCGGGGTGATCCGGAGGCCACGGTGATCATTCCGTCCGACCGCATCGAGGCGGACCTTTACGGGCTGATGAGCGCCTACGTCTCCCAGCGCCGGCGCGAGGCGCGGCGGCAGTATGCGCCGGGGCGCCGGATCGAGGCGTTTCCGCTCGAAGAGGCGCGTGACTGGCTGCGGGCGCGGCTGCCGATGGTCCAGACCTGGACGCCGCTCACCGCCGTCGCTCCGGACGCCGACCCGGACGATCCGGACGGGCCCAGCCGGGCCAGCTATCTGGCCTCCACCCTGTCCGCCGGGCTGGAGCTGGTGAAGGAAGGCGCCATGGACGTGCGGCAGGAGGCGATCTTCGCCGATCTCTACGTCAAGCGCCGCGGCAAGGGCCAGCCGCTGGAGCTGACGCCGTGACAGAGCTGAAATTCCAGCCGGACGAGACGGAGATGGAACGGCGGGTGGAGGCCCTGCTGTTCGCGGCCGCTGCGCCCCTGTCGGCCGCCGATCTGGCCCGCCGCCTGCCGGAAGGGGCTGACGTCGGCGCGGCGTTGATGGCCCTGAAGAACCGCTATGCCGACCGCGGCGTCCGGCTGGAATGCGTCGCCGACCGCTGGCGTTTCGCCACGGCACCCGACCTCGGCTTCCTGATGACGGAGGAGCGCGACGAGCCGCGCAAGCTGTCCCGCGCCGCGCTGGAGACGTTGGCCATCATTGCCTACCACCAGCCCTGCACGCGCGCCGAGATCGAGAGCGTGCGTGGCGTCTCCCTGTCGAAGGGGACGCTGGACCTGCTGCTGGAGATGGGCTTCGTCCGCTTGCGCGGCCGTCGCCGCACGCCCGGCCGCCCGGTCACCTACGGCACGGCCGACCGCTTCTTCGAGCACTTTGGCCTGGCCAGTCTGGCCGACCTGCCGGGCCTCCAGGACATGAAGGCCGCGGGCCTGCTGGACTTCGCCATTCCCGCCGGCTTCGAGGTGCCCCAGCCCGGGGCCAGCGAGGACGGCGAGGACCTGCTCGATCTCGACGACGCATCGCCGGAGTTTGCCCAGGACTTCGTGGGTCGCGAAGAAACCTAGACTCCCAGGATCCAGCCCTCTTCACCCTCGACCTTGGCGATCAACTCCTCCGTCGCGTCCTTCGGCGGGGCGAAAGTGTTGGACAGCGCGCCGGTTTCATCCAGCCCCGCCAGCGCCTCGGCGGTCACTCGGACCTGAGCCTGGTCCTTGAACTCGCCTGGGTTGGGCTTGGCGTCCCACATCGACGGCCAGACCTCGACGATCACGGTCGAGAGGGGCTCCACGTCCGCAGTGTCGAGTTTCCGCCAGCCCGTGCCGAACGGCCAGACGGCGGCGCTCTCGCCCAGCTTCTCCATCAACCGGCGGACGGCCGCGATGCCGACCAGGGTCTGGCCGCCGACCGCGCCCGCGCCGTGCATCTGCCAGACGCTCTTGGGCTGCAGCCGACCCTTCTTCACCGCCAGTTCCGTGGCGCGGAACTCCGGCATGTCACCCGAGCCCTCGGGCGGCTTGGTGGCGGTCAGCCAGCGCTGCGTCTGCTTGGCGGGCGCGCCCCAGAACGGCCACGCCGCGTCGGTCATCAGCCGGTTCATCTTGGCCGCGACCTGATAGCGGTTGTTGGTGTTGTCGGCCTTGTCGACGACGTTCGACGCCACGAACTTCCACATCGCCGACCACGGCGTGCCCTCAAGGCCCAGCCGCGCCGCCGTGCCGGCCGGGTAGCCCAGGTTGAAGTCGAACCCGAGCAGCACGCGGTCGCCGCGCCGGCGGTGGTCGGCCAGCAGGTCGGCGATCAGTTTCTCGCCTTCGGCCCGCGTCGCGACGTTGTGGGTCTCGGTATAGAGGCGAAAGCGCACGTCGCGCTTGGCGACGCCGATCCAGACGGAGTTTTCGCCCAGCTTTTTGCCCTCTGCGGCGGTCCAGTCGGCGATGATGTAGGCGTCGAACAGACGGGCCACGGGAATTCTCGAAAAGGGAGGCGGAGGGGAAGCGCGCTTCTAGCCCTCGCCGTTCCCGCGCTCAACCGCGCAGCAGGGCCTCGAGGTGCGACAGCCAGCGGCGGCCCAGCCGCAGCGCCTCGGCGGGCGAGCCGGTCTGGGTCGGCGACGTGACGTTCCACAGGTCCAGTTCGAACTCGGGGTGCCGGGCGTCGGCGAACATCAGACGCAGCACCACCTGCTCGGCGTCGGGTGCCAGCACGTCCAGCGACTTCCGCGCCTCGCCCCGACGGACGCGCGCCAGAACGTGGCCGTCGACGATGACTTCGCCGCCCTCGATCTCCTCGAAGGCATAGACCAGTCCCGATCCCCCCCGGTCCCACAGCACCGCGACCTGACCGCCCTCGAAGTCCAGACCGGCGGCTCGGCCCTCGGCCGCGGAGTAGGCCTCGGTCTCTGCCGGCGCCCCCAGCGACTTCAACATGGCCCGCCGCATCCGGCGTTCCGGCTCCATCCACCACGCCAGCGCCAGCACGCCCGTCGTGCCCGCCGCCGCGACCAGGGCGACCAGCAGGAACAGCCGGATCGCCTCGCCCACGGCTCAGTCCTCCAACTCGACGACCACGGGCACGTGGTCGGACGGCTTGTCCATGTCGCGGGCGTCGCGATGGGTCTCGACGCCGCGGAACCGGTCGGCCGCCTGCGGCGACAGAAGATGAAAGTCGATGCGGATACCGTGGTCGCGCTGCCAGGCCCCGGCCTGGTAGTCCCAGAAGGTGTAGGTCCCCGGCGGCTGTCGGCCCAGTTCGCCGGCCTCGTACAGACCCAGGCCCTTCAGCGCCCGGAACGCCGCACGGCTATCCGGCTGGAACAGGGCGTCGGTGACCCAGGCGGCCGGGTTCTTCGCATCGTCCGGCGTCGGGATGACGTTGTAGTCGCCCATCAGGGTGAAGGCCTCTTCCTGCTCCAGCAGGTCGCCGGCGTGAGCGTGCAGGCGCCCGAACCAGTCCAGCTTGTAGGCGAACTTCGGCGTGTCGATCGGGTTGCCGTTGGGAAGGTAGATGCAGCCGACCCGCACCGGGCGGGGCGTCTCGATCAACGCCTCGATGTAGCGGGCCTGCGGTCCGTCCACCTCGACCCCGGACCCGTCCTCACCCGGCAGTCCGCGCCGTACGTCGGACATCGGAAATTTCGAGAGCAGGGCGACGCCGTTGTAGGTCTTCTGCCCATGGGTCTCGACGTTGTAGCCCAGCGCCTCGAAAGGCTCGCGCGGGAATTTCTCGTCCAGGCATTTGATCTCCTGGAAACCGACGACGTCGGGCTGCGCGGCCTCCAGCCACGCCAGCACCGTGGGCAGGCGGGCGTTGACCGAGTTGACGTTCCAGGTGGCGATGCGCATGGGGCCCGACGCTAATGCGCGTCGGGCCCCACCGGAAGCGTCAATCGTGGCCTGGGATCAGGCGCGTCCACCCGTCTGTGCCGGTGCGGCGGCGGGTGCCTCCACCGTCGTCAGGCTGCAGGGCTTGCGGAAGATCTGCGGCGCGTCGATGCAGGAGTAGGTCTGCTGGCCTGCCCCGTCCTTGAACCGCACGATGACGCCCTCGCCGGACGCGCATTTGAGTTCATAGAACGAACCGCGGTCCGGGTTGTCGCCCATCCACGCCACGCCCTCGATCTGGCACGCGGCGGCGTCCGTGCCGACGACCAGTTTCGGCCATTCGGCGCGGGCGTCGTCCTCGGTCGAGAACCGGCACGTAATGTTCGACGTCAGGGCCAGCTCCCAGCACGGCGTCGCTTCCCACGCGCCGGAGGTACGCTCCAGGCGCCAGCCGTCGCGCTCGGCGCACCCGATCTCGTAGGTGTCGACGGCGGTGGCCAAGGCCTTGTCGACCTGACAGTTCAAGCCGGCTTCAGCCCCGTAGGCGGCGATCACCTGAACGGGGTTCTGATTGCCCGGCAGGCTGCACTGCAGACCAACGTCGGCCGCGGGATCTGCCTCGCGCTGGATCTCGCCGAAGCTCCACTGCAGCACGCAGTCATTGGCCTTGGGCGCGCCCGCGACGGCCTCGATCACGTACCCCGGGCCCGTGGCGCAGGCGACTTCGAACAGTTTGGTGCCGTCCTCGCGCGCGCCCAGCAGGGCGCTCTCCGTCATCTGGCAGTTCGGCGCGGCAACTGCGACCAGAGGTGTCACTTCCGCGGCGACCTGTTCGGGCGTGGGCGTGGCCGCCTGCTGCTGGCGGCGGTCGGATCGCCGGCGATCCTGGGCGCTGCGCTGGTTTCCATCGCTGATGCGGCCGGGCATGACCGACGTCGTCTGCTGCTGTTCGGCGCGTGAAGGTTGGTTGGTGGTTTGCTGGGCCGCCGCACCTCCGGCGAGCGTCATGCAGGCGACCGACGTCGCGACGAACAGTTTAAGCATCACTGAGATCCTGTGCGGTGACTTCGATGAAGCGATGACGGCCCTGTTGCACGGGGTCAAGGCGATCGTGCGGCAACGTCTGGACGAAAGCGGGCGCGAAGGCCTATGAAAGACCGTTGCTTTTGGAGACGCACGCTTGGCGGAAGGTGAGGCGATCGGCAAGGCGACGGATCAGGCCTTGGCCTATCCGTTCGCCACCCCTCCCGCGCCGGGCCGAGCGGTCGAAGTGGCGCGTGGCGTGCTGTGGATGCGTCTTCCCTTGCCGATGGCTCTGGACCACGTAAACGTCTGGGCCGTGGCGGACGGCGAAGGTTGGGTCGTCGTCGACGCGGGACTGAAAACGCCGGCTTCGCTCGACGCTTGGGAAGCTGCCCTTGCAGGCCCCTTGGGCGGACGTCCGGTCAAGCGGGTGATCTGCACCCACATGCATCCAGATCACATCGGTCTCGCCGGCTGGCTCTGTGCGCGGTTCGACGCTCCGCTGCTCATGTCGCGGCTGGAGTACGTCACGGGACGAATGCTGATTTCCGACGTCGGGCCCGCGCCGGAGGCGGGGGCGAACTTCTATCGCGGCGCGGGCTGGACCGGGTCCCAGATCGAGGCGTGGCGCAAGGCATATGGCCGTTTCGGCTCCGCGGCGGAGCCGCTCCCACCAAGCTACGTCCGCCTGTCGGAAGGCGAGGTCGTTGACATCGGGGGCGACGACTGGCGCATTGTTGTCGGCGACGGCCACAGCCCGGAGCATGTCTGCCTCTGGCGGGAGAGCGACGGCGTCTTTATCGCCGGCGACCAGATCCTGCCGCGCATCTCGTCGAACATTTCCGTGTGGCCTACGGAACCCGACGCCGATCCGCTGGGCGACTGGCTTTCGTCGATCGCGAAACTGCGTGCCTTGCTGCCGGCCGACCTGCTGGTCCTGCCCTCGCACGGCGAGCCGTTCCGGGGTGTTCACACCCGGCTGGACGGCTTGGCGCGGGGCCATGCAACCTCCCTGAAGCGTCTGGAAAGGCGTCTGAGAGAGCCCGCGCGGGCCGTGGACGTATTCGCCACCCTGTTTGGCCGCCCCGTCGGCGACGGCCTTCTGGGCATGGCCACTGGCGAGGCGATTGCCCATCTCAACCACCTTGAGCGGCAGGGTCGCATCCGGCGCGCGCCGGACGAAGACGGCGCCGACCGCTGGACTGCCATTTCCGGAGACCCCTCGTGACCGATCACGTCCGCAGCGAACTGACCGACGGCGTCCTGACCGTGGCCTTGGCCCGCCCGGAGAAGAAGAACGCGATCACACAGGCGATGTATGCCGCCCTGGCGGAGGCGGCCCGCCGCGCCCGCGACGACGACGCCGTGCGGGTGATCCTGTTTCAGGGTGACGGCGACAGCTTCTCGGCCGGCAATGACATCGCCGACTTCATCGCCATCGGCACCTCCGGTGAGGGCCAACTGACCGACGCCCCGGTGTTCCAGTTTCTGAAGGCGCTGGCCGATCTGGACAAGCCGGCGGTGGCGGCCGTGCGGGGTCGGGCCGTCGGCATCGGCCTGACGCTCTTGCTCCACTGCGACATGGTGGTGGTCGCCGAGGACGCCCTGTTGTCGGCACCTTTCGTCAACTTGGCGCTTGCGCCGGAGGCGGCGTCCTCCCTTCTGCTGCCGCAGGTCCTGGGGCACCAGCGCGCTTTCGAGGTCTTTGCGCTCGGCGAACCCATCGACGGCCGCACCGCTTTGGCCTGGGGCCTCGCCAACCGTGCGGTTCCGGCGGATCAGGTCGAGGGCGTCGCGGCTCAACTGGCGTCAAAGCTGGCGGCCCGGGCGCCCAACTCCATCCGCAAGACCAAGGCCCTGATGCGCGACGCCGAACGCCTGTGGGCGCTCATGCAGGCGGAGGGTGAGGCGTTCGGAAGCCAGATGCGCAGCCCCGAGGCGATGGAAGCCTTCATGGCCTTCAGCCAGAAGCGCGCGCCGAACTTCTCCTGATCGCGATTGCAGCCGTCCCGTCCGGAGCGTAAAGGCGCGCGCCCATGTCCGCCCAACCCGTTCCCGTGAACCTGGCTTCGGTCCAGCCCGAGACGCCCGCCGACGCCGATCAGGTGGCGGCTCTGGTCGACGCCGCCTTCGGACCGGGGCGCCACGCCAAGACCGCCGAACGACTGCGCGAGGCGTCCGCCCCGGCTTGCGGGCTTGTGATGCGGGACGGCGGTGAAGTCGTCGGCTCCGTGCGACTGTGGCGCATCCGCGTCGGCGAGACGTCGGCACTCTTCCTTGGACCGATCGCCGTGGAAGCGGAGGTGCGGAAGGCAGGCTTTGGCGCGGCCCTCGTCCAGAGCAGCCTCGCATGCGCCGCGCGCGAGGGCGTCGGCGGCGTGCTTCTGGTGGGAGACATGCCCTTCTTCGGACGGTTCGGTTTCCGCGAACTTTCCGGGGCCCGGATGCCCGGGCCGGTCGATCCGCGCCGCCTCCTTTGGCGGTCCATCTCGGTCGAGGCCCCGCAGGGCGCGGTCGTCGGCGTCCGCGACTGACGGTTTGCAGGCGGCGCGACTGCGCCTAGCTTTCGGTCATGACGGACGGACTGCCGCACTCGAACGCCCTGAACCGGATCGCCGACGCGGCCGCCCCGAGGGGCCTGCCGCCGGTTCATCTCTGGAACCCGCCGAACTGTGGCCGCATCGACATCGTCATCCGGGCCGACGGCACGTGGATGCACGAGGGCGCGCCCATCCGGCGGCCCGAGCTTGTGCGCCTGTTCTCGACCGTCCTGCGCAAGGATCCCGACGGCCACTGCCTCGTCACGCCGGTCGAGAAGCTGTCCATTGAGGTCGAGGACCTGCCGTTCCGTGCCGTCGCGGTCGAACGCGAAGGGGACCTGATCTTCACGACCGACATGGGTGACCGGGTGACGGTCGATGGCGCGCATCCGCTGATCGTCGACGTGGACGCCGCCGGTCACCCGGCACCCCGCGTTCTGGTCCGCGGCGACCTGTGGGCCCGGATCACCCGCGCGGTCTTCTATGAGCTGGTCGAGGTCGCCGCGGTTGAGGGCGATCGACTGATCCTGCGTGCGGGAGACGGGGTCCACGATCTCGGCGCGGTGGAGCCGGCGTCGTGACCCCCGAGCTTTTGATGCGCGCGCTGTCGCCGCTGCAGGACTGGCACCCCGACGACGCGGCGGACCACTCCGATTTCGACCTTAATCCCGGAATGCCCGTGCCGACCGGGACGCCGTCGCAGGCCGCGGTGCTGGTCGCGTTCACGCCCGGTCCCTGTGGACCGGAGGTGATCCTGACACGGCGGTCGGACACACTTGCGCGCCACACCGGTCAGATTGCCTTCCCCGGCGGTCGGCTCGACCCCGGAGAGGGCGCCGCCGAGGCGGCGGTGCGAGAGGCGTGGGAGGAAATCGGTCTGGTGCCCGACGCCGTTCGCCTGCTGGGTCTGGGCGATCGCTACCGCACCGGGACCGGCTATCTGGTGACGCCAGTGGTCGGCTGGGTGGAGCCCCTGCCGGAGCTGGACCCGGCACCGGCCGAGGTGGCCGAGGTCTTTCAGGTGCCTTGGGCGCACCTCGCGGCCCGGACCAACCGGCGCCGCGACCACTACGAGCTTGACGGCGTGCGACGACATTTCTGGTCTATCGACTGGCGGGACCGGCTCGTCTGGGGTGCCACGGCCGGCATGATCGTGGTCCTCGCCGACCGTCTGGAGCGGGCTACGGCAGAGAGGGCGGCATGACGCGCGTCGACGCGCCATGGCTACGCGACGCGGCCGCGCAGTCCGTGATCGACGCATTGGCGGCGGCGGGAGGCCCCGGGTGCGTGCGTTTCGTCGGCGGTTGCGTGCGCGACGCCCTGCTGGACCGGGCTGGTGGCGACGTGGATCTCGCCACGACGTTGCGGCCCGAGCAGACGATCGCGGCCCTCAAGTCGGCCGGACTGAAAGCCGTGCCCACCGGCGTCGAGCACGGCACCGTGACGGCGGTGAGCGACAGGCGTCCGTTCGAGATCACCACGCTGCGGCGCGACGTTGAGACGGACGGCCGACGCGCGGTCGTCGCCTTCACGGACGATTGGAGCGAGGACGCGCATCGCCGCGACTTTCGCCTCAACGCCCTTTATGCCGACGCGGAAGGTCGGGTGTTCGATCCAGTGGGTGAGGGCGTGGCCGACGCGCGCGCCGGAAGGATAGTCTTCGTCGGCGAACCGCGCCGAAGGATCGAAGAAGACCACCTCCGCATCCTGCGCTTCTTCCGATTCTTCGCCTGGTTCGGCCGCGGTGCCCCGGACCCCGAGGGCCTGGAGGCGTGTCGGGAGATGGCGGACGGGGTCGACCACCTGTCGGCCGAACGGATATCGGCCGAATTGCTGAAGCTGCTTGCCGCGCCGGCGCCGGGGACGGCGGTTCGGGCCATGGAGGCGGCGGGCGTGCTGGCGCGCGTGCTGGGATCTCCGGCGGATCTCGACCGGTTCGAGGCGGTGCTCGCGCGCGATTCCGATCCGCTGTTGCGTCTCTCGGCCCTGTGGCCCGACGACAGTGCCTTCGTCGCGTCGGCGGCGCGGCGGCTTCGACTTCCCAAGGTCGCGTGGACCCGTCTTGCGGCGGCGGCGGAGCCCCTCGATCTCGACGAACCGACCGAGCAGGCGGTGCGTCGCCTCGTTCACGCCGTCGGCACCCGGGCGGCGATGGATCGCGCGCTCAAGTCGTCCGATGCGGCCGCGGCCGGCGTGGTCCAGCGCGTCGCCGCCCGATGGACCCCTCCAGCGTTGCCCGTCGGCGGACGGGAGGTCGCCCGGCTCGGGGTGCCAGCGGGGCCGGAAACCGGCGCCGTCCTGCGCGCTTTCGAGGCGTCGTGGGTGGCTGACGACTTTCCGATGGACGACGTGGATCGGCGCCTGGCAGCGGCGCTCAGCGCCGTGCGCGGGTCAGGACGGTGACGACCGGCCTGTGATCCGAACCGTTGCGGACCCCGAGGCTTCGTCTCGTCACGGTGAGGTCGCGACTGACCCAAACATTGTCGATTCCGATGCCGAGCGGCGACGGCAGTTGTGCCGGCCAGGTGCCGGGAAAGGCTGGCGCAGGGATCAGGCCACTGTCGCGAGCCATCTGGCGGCCGATTCGCGCGTCGGTCACGCTGTTGAAATCCCCGGCGATGACCCTTGTCACGCCAGGCCCCATCGAGTCCTCGACGAGCCGGTCCATCTCGCGAATCTGCTCCCATTGAACCTGATACGGCCAGGGCCGGGTCAGGTGCACCGCTGTCAGATGGATTGGCCCAAGCGGGGTCTCAGCGACAACGTCGCGTTCGAGTTTCAGCGGCCCAAGCGGCCACCTAGACGCGATGATGGTCCGTTCGCCCCGTCCCCGCCATTGACGCCGCGGGGACGATACCCGGTGAGGCAAGTCAGGCACGATCTCGTCGATCGCCTGCGCGGGGGCGTCGCCCGCTTCGATCAGGATCACCAGGTCGGGTTGTGCGCGGCGAACACTTTCCCTGATCGCCTCGACGTCGGCGTTGCCTACCCACAGATTTGCCGAATAGAGCCTCATCTCGGGCGCGCCAGATTCAGCCTTCGCCAATCGGGGAAAAGCCTGCGGCGCAGCCGCGAAGGCGCAGATCGCCGCCGTCAGGGCACCGGCGAGGATCGGCCCTCGCCATCGAAGAAGAGCGAACAGCGTCGTCAGAACGAGCGCGCCGACCGTTGCGGGCGCGGAGAACTGCGCCGCGAGGTCGAACCAGCGATGGTCCACGCCGCTCAGGTCCGCGGCGCCGATGGCGAGAAGCGGCGACAGCAGCGCCACGCCGACCGATCCGGTCAGAAAAGCTTGCGCGCGGACGGGAAAGCGTGGCGGCATGGTGAACGGCGTTCGACCTTGAGCGTTGAGGGGCGGCTAGGGGGAGACACGCATGGCGCGTCGCAGCATCGCCGATATCGAGAAGATCTGGCTGAATGTCGACGGTATCAAGCGGGTTTCCGACCGCGTGATCGGCATCGGCCCCTTCGGATTGGGTCTGGACGCTCTGCTGACCTGGATTCCCGTCGTCGGGACGGTATACAGTGTCGGTGCCGCCGGTTGGCTGCTGACCCAGGCCGTTCGCGCCAAGGCAGAGGCGGGCACCATCCTGCAAATGGTCGGCTATCTGGGCGTCGACGTCGCGACCGGAGAGGTGCCGCTGCTGGGCGATGCGGTCGACGCCCTGTTTCCCGGTCACCTTATGGCGGCCAAGGCGCTGCAGAAGCACATAGAGACGACCCACTGGGTTGAGGACTCCTATGCGTCCGCGCGCGAAAGCGGCGACCACGACCGGCACGTCGAGAAGGTGCGGGGCGATCGCAGCCTCAAGCGCATCATCTATCTGCACGATTGACGCAGATCGCTTGACGACCCGCGCGGCGCACGGCCAAGTCGGCGACGGGGCCGCCGGTGGCCGGCAGGGGGTGGAATGAGCGTCAGCCTGACCCGAGATGAACTCAGCGCGGCGCTTGCTCGAGTGGGCCGGGGCGACCGCGTCGCGTTTCGTGACGTTTATGAATCGACCTCCGCGAAGCTGATGGGCGTATGCCTGCGTATCTTGTCCGACAGGCAGCTCGCCGAGGACGTCTTGCAAGAAACCTACGTCACAGTCTGGAGGAAGGCCGGAGCCTTCGACGCCTCGCGCGCTAGCCCGATCACGTGGCTGGTGACGATCGCGCGCAATCGTTCGATCGATCGATTGCGTTCGGGCGCCGCCGCGCGGAAGTCCGTGCCGGTCGATCAGGCCCACGATCTGGCCGACGACGGCGCGCCTGCAGATGAGCTCGTCGCTGGCAAGGAAGAGGTCGTGCGCCTCGCCGGCTGTCTCGACGAACTCGACGCCCGCACCTCCACCGCCATCCGTACCGCCTTCTTCCAGGGCGCGACCTACGAGCAGTTGGCGGCCGCCCAAGGCACGCCGCTTGGCACCATGAAAAGTTGGATCCGGCGGGGACTGCTGCGTCTCCGGAGCTGCCTGGAACGATGACCGACGCACCCTTCACCCCGGCCGAAGACGACGACGCCCTCGCGGCGGAACTGTCGTTGCGCGTTCTTTCTGACGTCGAGGAAGCCGCCGCGAGGGCCCGTGCCGACGCCGATCCCGCATTCGCCCGTCGCGTCGAGGGCTGGGACGAGCGCTTCGGCGTGCTCGCGGAGGAGATCGTTCCGGTAGCGCCGGGCTCTCATGTCTGGCCACGCGTCGAGACGGTCGCGGGCACCGCCAACGACGACGAGCCGCGCGTGCGGTTCTGGCGCCGCTGGGCTGTCGGATCGACCTCCCTCGCGGCAGCCAGTCTCGCGGCCGTGGTCTTCCTGGCGCTTCAACCCGACCCCGTCGCGCCGCCGCCCGCTCCAGGACCCGTCACGCGGGTCGCCACCCTCACGCTGGAGGACGGGGCCGTGGCCATGACCGTGGTCTACGATCCTGCGACCGGCGAGCTGTATCTCGCGCCCACCGACAAGATGCAGGGCGACGTGCGGGTGCCGCACCTCTGGTTGCTTCTGCCCGAAGGTGGCGTGCGGCTCGTCGGGGCCATCGACGGCTCCGCCACATCGCGTCACACGCTCCGGGGGGCGATACATGACCTGGCGGGGCAGGCCGCCCAGGTCGCCGTGTCCATGGAACAACCCGGCCACACGCCCGCAGCCACGGCGCCCGACGGTCCTGTGGTCGCCAGCGGCAGCCTGCAGCAGCTCTGACGACGGCATCCGTGGCGACGCCGCGGCCGTAACTTCCTGCAGACGAGAGGCGAGGCCGCCACCCTCCGCGGCAGCCTCGTCGATCGTCGGACGGGGAGGCCGCTCCCAAGCCCTTCCAAAGGCCTCCCCGTCCCCCGATTGCGGTGGCCCGGCCCCGGACATTGTGATAGCCGGCGCCGAATTTCCCTTCAGGAACAACCGCCGCAGCACGATTTGAGCTGCCGAGCCGACGTCAGTCCGGTCTCGGACCAGCGTGCTCCCGACACGAACCGGGAGCTTCCTCATGTCCGACGAGACCTCAACCCGCCTCGGCCTGCCCTTCCTGGCGGCCGGGCAGTTGCAGAAGCACGTCACCCTGAACGCGGCGCTGTCGCGCCTCGATTCCCTGATGCACCTGTCAGTGGTGAGCCGCAGCGTCGCGGAACAGCCCGTCGACCCGGATGAGGGCTGCGCATGGCTGGTTCCAACGGGGGCAACCGGCATTGATTGGGGAACTTTGGAAGAAGGCGCAGTCGCCGTGTTTGAGGACAGCGGCTGGAGCGAGGTCCGCCCACCGGTCGGAGCGATCGCTCTGGTGGCGGATGAAGATCGGCTGATCGTCCGAACCGCCGGAGGCTGGACCGGGCTGGGCGACCGACTCGGTCGCATCGACTTCGTTGATCGTCTGGGCGTCGGCGGATCGCCGGATGCGGCCAACCCTCTGTTGGCGCGGTTGAACGGGGCACTTCTGACGGCGCTGCCTGAGGCGGAAGGCGGCTCGGGCGACGTCCGCCTGACGCTCAACAAGGAGACGACCGTCGGGGTCGCCTCGGTCGTGTTCCAGACGGCCTTCGGGGGCCGCGCCGAGATCGGTTTGACCGGCGACGACCGGTTGTCGCTGAAGGTCAGTCCGGACGGCGTCACGTGGCAAGAGGGGCTCAGCGTCGATCCGGCCGACGGACGCGTCTCCTTTCCCGGTGGATCCCTGCGGCGTGAGACTACAGTCCTGTCCTCGGCGGGCGCGTACACGCCGCCGGTCTGGGCGCGCCGGCTCGAGGCCCTGGTGATCGGGGCCGGGGGCGGCGGCGGAGGCGGCCAAGGCGGTGCCGCGGGCACCCTGCGCATGGGCGGCGGCGGCGGCGGCGCGGGCGGGCACGCACACGCGACCTGGCCCATCGAGGGTTTGGTGGGCGCCCTGACAGTCACGGTTGGGGTCGGCGGTTCAGGCGGCGCTCCGGGCGGGGCGGGCACCGGCGGAGGTGACAGCTCCCTTCGGCTGGACGGCGTGATCCTGCTGCGCGCCTTCGGCGGCGGGGGCGGCGCGTCTTCGGGCGCTGCGGGTGTGGGCGGGCTGGCCGCGCGCACCGGCAACGGAGGCGGTCCCAGTTTCCCGACCGCGACCGCCAGCGGCGGCGCCGCCTCCACCAATCCGGAAGGCGGCGGTGGCGGCGGGGGCGGCGGCGCGGTGACCGCCGCCGACGTCGCGCTCGCGGGCGGTCCGGGCGGTGCAGGCGCGGTCATGGCGGTGTCAGCCGCAGGCGGCGCTGGCGGAAGCGGCGCCGGTACGGCCGGAACCGGCGCACCTCTTGTCGAGCTCTGCAGGGCAGGCGGGGGTGGTGGGGGAGGGGGCGGCGCGTCGGCCGCTGCCGGACATCCCGGTGGTTCCGGGGGCCTCTGGGGCGCGGGTGGGGGCGGCGGCGGGGCAGGTCTCGGCTCCGGCGGGGCAGGCGGCTTCGGCGGCGCAGGGCTGGTCGTCGTCACGGCGGTGGGCTGAGCCATGACGGACCTCATTCATCCGGATAATGCCGTCGTGCCCGACGCCGAGCTCTGGGACCTGCCCGATCACCTGAGCTGGGAGGAGTGCCTCGAAGAGACGGCCTTTCCTGCCCGACATTCCGATCACCCTACCGACGAGGAGCAGGACCGATGACCCCGGCGCCCGACGCCCCGTCCCCGCTTGCTGAAGGCCGCTGGCTGTGGCGGCGTCTGTTCGTGTTCCTGACGGCGGCGGGATTGCACCATCTGCTGGCACGCGCCCTGGATCGTGCCGGTCCCGAGGCGGCCGGTCGCGCGGTCGACGGCTTGATGGGACTGCTGGCTCTGACGCTGCTGCTCTACCTCGTGGCGCCGACCGCCCAGCAGTTGATCGCCCTGGTGGCCCAGCTGAAGCTGGGAGGCCGGTCATGACCTTCCGACTGTCCGAACGCTCGCGCGCCCGTCTGAAAGGCGTGCACCCCGATCTGGTTGGCGTCGTCGTGGACGCGCTGGCGCACAGTCCCATCGATTTCATGGTGACAGAGGGGCTCCGCTCATCGCGTCGTCAGGCGGAACTGGTGCGCGCCGGTGCCAGCCGCACGCTGAACTCCCGGCATCTGACCGGTCACGCCGTGGACGTCGCGGCCTTCGTCGACGGCCAGGTGCGCTGGGACTGGCCCCTCTATCCCCGCATCGCCGCGGCGATGAAGGCGGCCGCGCGCAGGCGCGGTGTCGCGGTGGTCTGGGGTGGCGACTGGCCGAGGCTCCGGGACGGTCCGCACTTTGAGCTCGATCGAAAGGTCTACCCATGACCTCTGCCGCCATCCGCAGGCTGCTTTTGGCTGCCGCCGCCGCGGCCGTCGCCCTGTTCGTCGTGGTCTTGCTCGCGCCGGCGCTGGGTTTGCGCTGGGATCCCTTCGACCGGGCCTCGCGTCGCATCGCGGAGCTCGAAGCCCGGCTCGCGCAGGCCGAAGCGGCCGCCGATGCGGGGGTCCGGGTCGCCCGGGCAGAGGCCGAACAGACCGTCCGTCTCGATCGTCATTATCGCCGGTCCGCGGCGGCCACGGCCGTCGTCGCAGACCTGACCGCTGCCGCAAGGGAGTCACCGGATGCCCATCTGCCTCTTTCGCCTGATCGCGTCGCTCGCCTTCGCGACGCTGACCGCCGCCTGTGCGGGCTCGCCCCCGACCTTTGCGCCGCCCCCGCGGATCAGCCTCCCGGCCGCGGTGACGATGCCGTGCCGCCTGCCGGTGCTGCCGGACCTGGCGACCGAGGCGGATCTTGAGCGCGTCTATATGGAGCGCGGTGCCGCCCTGATCGCGTGCGACGGTGCCCGGCGACTGGCGGTGGAGGCTCTGGCGGCGGAACGGTCCCTATCCGGCCCCTGACCCGGCAGCTTCTGCCTCCTGACCCGGCAAATCCTGCCGCGAGAAACGCAGTCCCCGGCAACTTTTGCCGAGGTCGGTGCATGGTGAATCAGAAGTACCGTAATGAAATCAAGGATGAGGCGCGGACCGCGAACCTGGCCTCCTGGCCCCGTCCTTGCTGCCACATCTCCCGAGCAAAACGCTCCCGGCAGCCAAAATGGCGTCGGACACCTTGAAAGAAGGACTACGTGCCATGGCGCTGAACAGCGTTAACACGAACGTGGGCGCAATGATCGCCCTGCAGAACCTGCAAACCACGAACGCCGAACTGGGCGTGGTTCAGGGCCGCATCAACACCGGCAAGAAGATCTCGAACGCCAAGGACAACGGCGCCATCTGGGCCATCGCCCAGGGCCAGCGTTCGGAAATCGGGGCTCTGAACGCCGTCAAGGACAGCCTTCAGCGCGGCCAGTCGGCCACGGACGTGGCCATCGCCGCCGGCGAATCGGTCTCGGACCTGCTGATCCAGCTGAAAGAAAAGGCCCTGGCGGCCAGCGATACGTCGCTGACCAGCTCGGCCCGTACGGCGCTCAACGAGGACTTCAAGTCCATCCGTGACCAGATCGCCACCGTCGTCAGCAACGCGTCGTTCAATGGCGTGAACCTGCTGAACAACTCGGCCACCACCGGATTCAAGGCCCTGGCGAATGCCACGGGCTCGACCATCACGGTGCAGGACGAGAACCTGTCGCTGGGCGGTGCCAACGTGACTCTGGCCGCCACGGCGACCATCGGCACCGCGACGCTGGCCTCGACGGCCCTCGCCACGATCAACACCTCGATCAACAACGTGTCGGCCTCCCTGGCTCGCCTGGGCACCGGCTCGAACTCCCTCGGCACTCACCTGAAGTTCGTGAGCAAGCTGCAGGACACGATCGAAACCGGCGTGGGCAACCTCGTCGACGCCGACCTGGCCAAGGAAAGCGCCCGCCTCCAGGCGCTGCAGACGAAGCAGCAGCTGGGCGTGCAGGCCCTGTCCATCGCCAACTCGTCGACGTCGATCCTGCTCGGACTCTTCCGCTAAGGGCAGACCCAGGACGGACGGCGGGCGCTTCCTCCGGGGAGCGCCCGCCGGCTCGACCGGCAAGCCCTCCCTCAGGAGGCGCCGGCCCCAAAGGTCGGTAAGGAGATATGGAACCCAATGCCAAGATAGCCCGGATCGGTCCGGTTGCAGCGCCTTCGGGTGCCGCGACGTCGGGCGACTTCGACCGCTCGCCGGCCTTCCGTGAGGCCGAACAGGCGGCGCGATACAGGCTTGTGATCGAGGAGGGCCCCAGCGCCGGCTCCTACATCTACAAGACCCTGGATCGGCTGACCGGCGAGGTCGTGCGGCAGGTGCCGCGGGACAAGGTCGTCGAACTGATGAAGGGCGCCGACTACGCCTCGGGCTCGGTGATCGACACCCGCGCCTGAAATTCGTCCGCATCTTCGGACGATCACCGTGCAGCCCCCCGGGCGGCGCGGGTCTCGTCGTGGTGAATCGGCGTTAACCATACACACACGACTCGGTCTCTAGCTTGACCTCGACTTCAGAGAGGCACGGGCCGGATGACGAACAGCGTCCACACCAACACCGCCGCGCAAATCGCGCTCCAGAATCTGTCGAGGACGAACGATCGTCTCAACGACGTTCAGGGGCGGGTCAGCACCGGTCTGAAGGTCCAGGGGGCCAAGGACAACGCCGCCATCTGGGCGATCGCCCAAGGGCAGCGCGCCGACATCTCCTCGCTCGGCGCGGTGAAGCAGAGCCTCGACCGGGCCACCGCCATCGCCGACGTCGCCCTTGCGGCAGGCGAATCGATCTCCGACCTGCTGAACCAGCTCCGCGAGAAGGTGGTCGCCTCCAAGGACCAGTCTCTGGGAACCCAGTCGCGCCAGCTTCTGAACAATGACTTCCAGGCGCTGCTGCGGGCCATCAACTCGGCCATCCAGAACGCCACTTTCGACGGCTCCAACATCTTCAATGGCACGGTGACGCCGGGGATCCGCTTCCTCGCCAACTCCGACGCGACGCAGACGGTCACCCTGTCGGCCAAGAACCTGACGCTGGGCGGATCCATCATTGAGGTGTCGCTGACCAACTCGCTGCTCACGGTCACCGGCGCGACCTCGGCCCTCACGGCGCTGGACGACTCCATCACCCAGCTGAACTCTGCGCTCGGCGACATCGGTGCCCAGGCCAAGCAGATCGGCGCGCACTCGAAGTTCGTCACCAAGCTGTCCGACACGCTGGAATCCGGCGTCGGCAATCTGGTGGACGCCGACCTTGCCAAGGAAAGCGCGCGGCTTCAGGCGCTGCAGGTGCAGCAGCAGCTCGGCGCGCAAGCCCTGTCGATCGCCAACCAGGCACCGCAGGTCATCCTGTCGCTGTTCCGCGGCGGTTGATCTAGCGCCGGGAGGCGAAGGTCAGGCTGGCCGACCGGGCACCGATCTGGATCGGGCCGGGGCGAGCTCGGGGCCCGGGCTTCGCGGCAAGTCCGTAGAGCGCCAGAAACGCGGCGAAGAGTGAACGCGGTCGGATCATCGCATCGTACCTTTCGGCGGTCGTGACGGATCGGCGGCGTCTTAACGAATCAGCGCGAACGCCGTTCCGTTGACGGACGTTAACCCGGCGTCAGCACCGATCGAAGACCCTGAGTTCAGGTGTCCACATGATCGACAACAGCTATCTTCTCGGCCTGTTCGGAGGGACATCCCTGTCCTCCGGCTTCAGCGCGCCTGCCGCGCTGGCGGCGTCGCGACGACAGCCGACGCCGCCCTGGTCCACCCAGGCGGAGGTTCCTCTGCCCGACGAGCGTGTGCGCGCAGCCCTCGGCGGACGGCGGATCGTTGACGAAGACGCCTACAACGCGGACGCCGCCGACGCCTCGGGCGACTACAAACGCCTGTTCGCGCTCTATCAGGGGCTCGAGACCCTGACCGCCCTGACCAACCGCGCTGCGACGAAGGGCGTCTCCAGTTCTGAGCTCAGCCTGCTCCAGAAGCGGTTCGCCTCGGGCCTGTCGGAAATCGGCGCATACGTGGGCACGGCGGAGTTTCAGGACGTCCGCATGGTGCAGGGGACGACCAGTGCGCTTTCCAAGACCACCTCGGCGGTGCGTCGCGATTCGGCCGTTTCGGTCACGGCCCCGATCCATGAGGGCGGGCCCGACCAGCCGGTCACTGCCTTTCAGGGCGCGGTCGCCTTCACCATCACGGTCAAGCAGACCCTGACGTCGACGCCGACGACCACGACGGTGGACGTCGACCTCGCCGACATGGGTGCCACCCCGCGCACGCTGGACGCCGTGGTCAAGCACATCAACGACCAGCTGCAGGCTGCGGGCGTCCAGACGCGGATCGGTCGGGAGCAGGTCAAGTCAGAGCCCAAGACGGTCACGGTCGGCGGCAAGCCGGTGACCCTGCCCGCCGGGCCCGATCGCTGGGCGTTGGCGATCCGCGGGGCGACGGGCGAAACCGTCGGCTTCTCGGAGGCCGCGCCGCAGGACGCCGTCTATGTGGTCCAGACCGCCGGCAAGGCGGGGGGACACGAGGTTCTCAAGTTCCAGTCCGATCAGGATGGCCCCGGGCCCGCCACGGCCACGCGGGTCGGCGAGACACAGTGGGTCGACGGCCGCCTGTCCCAGACCGCCCTGCCGGAGGGATACGCCGCCGTCCGCGCCTCGGCCGCCGCGCCCGACGGGGGATTGTGGCTGCTGGCCGACGTGGACGGTCCGGTCGCCGGTCAGGCCGTCAAGGGAACCTCTGACGTGGCGCTCGTCCGACTGGATTCGGCCGGACGGGTCGTCTCGACACGCACCCTCGGGGCCGCAGGTCAGGCCTCGGGCTATGCCCTGTCCGTGGCGACCGACGGCCGCGTCGCCGTCGCCGGTTCCGTCGTCGGGGCTCTGGAGCCGGGCAAGTCCGGAGACGTGGCAACCGAGGTCGACTCCTTCGTCGCCGTCTTCGATGCGGCCGGGGCGGAGCTCTGGACCCAGCGCCGGGGTGCCCGCGCGGCGGATGAAGCCCGTTCCGTGTCCTTCGCGGCCGATGGTACCGTAGTGGTCGCCGGTCGCGCGAAATCGGCCATGACCGGTGCCGCGACGGTCGGCGGCTGGGACGGCTACGTCCAGAGTTTCCGCGCCACCCAGCCCTATCCCGGCGCGGCCTTCACGGCGGCCCCGGTGGGCGTCGTCCAGTTCGGCTCGGCCGGCGAGGACTCGGTCGCCGCCTCGGTCGCCGTCGGGCAGGATGTCTACACCACGGGCGTCGAGGACGGCCGGCTGGTCGTCCGGCACTGGACCCTGGACGCCCAGGGCAAACCGGCGCTGGCTGCGCAGCGCGATCTCGGAACCGCTGGCGGCGCCCCGACGGGCATCGCCGTGCAGGACGGCCGCGTCGTGATTTCGGGCACGACCCACAACGCCGCGCTGGACGTCGGCACGATTACGCGGGCGCACGCCGGCGGCACGGATGCCTTCGTGGTGGCTCTCGACACAGATCTCGCCGCCTCCGCCGACGACCGGCTGACCTATTTCGGCGGCGCCGGGAACGACACCGTGGCAGACGTGAAGGCGCACGACGGCAAGGTCTGGATCACCGGCGTCTCGAACCGGCCCGTCGACGCCGCCGAGGACGCGGCCACGCGTGGCTATCTGGCCCGTCTTGATCCGGTGACCGGGGCCGTGGAGTGGACCCGGGACTGGGCTGGCGACGGGGATCAGGCCCGCCCGGCCACGCTCGTCGTCGCCGACGACGCCGGCGGCGTCCTCGATCGGTTGGGCCTGCCCCGCGGCGACATCGTCCAGACCGAGTCCAAACGCCTTCTGGACGCCACCTCACTGCGGGCCGGAGACCGGTTCTACGTCTCCCCGGCTGGCGGCGGGCGCCCCGTGGCCGTCACCATCGACGCGCGCGACACGCTCCAGTCCCTCGCTCGCAAGATCGAGGGCGCGTCGCTCGGCAGGCTGAAGGTCACCGTTGCCTCCGAGTCCGCCGCCGCGGACACCCAGCCCGGTCTGGAAGCTACGTTCGCCGGTTTGCAGCGCCTGTCGATCATGGCCCGCGACGGTCGCGAAGGTGCCGTGCTGATCTCGGGCGAGCCGGGGCGCGACGCCCTGGCCGGCCTCGGCCTGTCCTCCGGCTTCATCGGCCCGACGGCAGAGGAGGGCGAGGCCCGCACCTTCGGCCTCGACCTGCCGCGCACCCTGACCCTGTCTTCGGCCGACGCCATCAGGGCCGCGGGCGAGCGGCTGCAGGCGGCCATGACCTCGGTCCGCAACGCCTATCGGGCCCTGAACCCGGCGACGGCGACGCCGTCCGCGTCCGGCCCCGTCCCGGCCTATCTGACGGCCCAGCTCGCAAACTATCAGGCCGCCCTGGCGCGCCTCGGCGGCTGACCCGCGGTCGGCGGCTTCACGGTTGACGCCCCCTGCGTCGGCGGGTCATTGAGGGTGGAGCTTCCGCGAGCGACCCCAGATGGCCACCCCCTCCGACAACCGCGTTTTCCTGATCGCCGGCGGCGCCGCCGTGGTGATCGTGGCCGTCTCGATGGCCTTGTGGTTCGGTCGCGGGCCCGCCCCGACCACGCCGCCGCCGGCGTCACAGGGCGGGCTGACGGTCGACGTCGCCGATGCCCCGGCGCTGGAAACCACCCGCGAGCTGCGCTGCTTCGTTGCCGGACGGTTCGTCGGCATGGCCACCTTGGCCCAGTGCGCCGAGCGCAACGGTCTGGCCACGGACGCGCTGGATGTCGGCATCGACGAGACGGGCGCGCTGGCGGCGGCTCCAACCGCCTCGCTGGCCCCCCCGCCGATCGAACCGACCGAACTGATCGACCCTGAGCCGTTGTCCGATCTTCCGCCCGTCACCGACGTCGGCCAGCCCGTCGAGCCGGCGGGCGAAAGTTGCCTGCGCCACGTCGGCGGGGACTGGCGGGCCGTGTCGTCAAGCATGAGCCTCTCGGCCTGCGTCCAGGCCCTGTATTCCGGCACCTGCGTGCGCCCGGGCGACGCCCTCTACGGCCGCTGGGGCAACACTACGCTGCGCCTCGTTCCCGGCCGGGTGGAGCGATCCGAGAACAACGCCGACTTCCGCACGTTGGTGGAACAGGACCGTCGCTGCAACCTGGGCCCCATCAACTGATGCGCTCTCTCTCTCTCGCCGGCCTTGCCGCCGCCGCCGGCCTCGCGGCCGCCTGCTCCCAGGGCGTGGAGGCCCCGTTCGACCGCGGCGTCTGCTACTATGTCGTGCCCGACGAGGCGGCCGAGGACGGCATCAAGCTGAACGTCGTCGCCCGCGACCTGCCCCAGATCGAGTTCTGCGCTGCCCGTCTGGAGGAAATGCGCCTGCGCTTCCTCGGCCTCGGCGGCACCAACCGCGAGATCATCGGTGCCTATCAGGGCAAGTTCATCTTCATCGACGCCACCGGGGTCCTGGTCGGCGACACCCTGACGGGCGGCCGGTACTTCTTCCTAGCGCGGACCGGCGACGGCCGACTGGCCATTCCCGGCGCGATCCAGCGTGAGATCGACGGCCGGCCGGTCGGCGTGATCGCCGCGCCCGAGGCTCCGGCACCGGCGGGCTGAACGAGAACAAATCTGGAACATCCGACCAAGATCGGTTAAGGGTTCCCAACATCTGAGAACAAGGAGCCTGCAATGGCCGGAAGCGTGAACAAGGTCATCCTGGTCGGAAACCTCGGGAAAGACCCGGAAATCCGGTCGCTGAGCAACGGCGACCGGGTCGCAAACCTGTCGCTGGCCACGTCCGAGACCTGGCGCGACAAGTCGTCGGGCGAGCGCAAGGAAAAGACCGAGTGGCACCGGGTCGTGATCTTCAACGACAATATCGTCAAGGTCGTTGAAAATTATCTGAAAAAGGGCTCCACTGTATACATCGAGGGCTCGCTCCAGACCCGCAAGTACGAACAGAACGGCGTCGAGAAATACACGACCGAGGTCGTGATCCAGCGTTTCAACGGCAACCTGACCATGCTCGGCGGTCGGGGCGATGGCGCTGCCTCGGGCGGCGGCCGGTCCGATGACGACTATGGATTCTCGGGCGGTCCGGCGCCGAAGTCCTCGGGTCCCAAGGAAAGCTACGACCTGAACGACGACATCCCGTTCTGAGGGCGGGATGGGGCAGGGGGCGTACAGCTGGCGCGACGACCCCTCGGTCCAGTCGTTCCCCGACGACCGCCCGCTGATCCTGTTCGACGGCGACTGCGCCCTTTGCTCGGGTTGGGCACGGACGGTGCTTGATCGCGACAGAGCGCGGCTGTTTCGCCTGGCGCCGGTCCAGTCGCCGCTTGGACGCGCCCTGATGGCGCATCACGGCCTCGACCCGGAGGATCCGTCGACCATGTTGCTGATCGAGGGCGGGCTGGCGTTCGGCAAGACCGAGGGGTCGATCCGGGTGGCGTCACGGCTCGGCTGGCCCTACCGCGCCGCGGCGCTCCTTCGCCTGATACCGTGCCCCGTGCGTGACGCGATCTATGATCAGATCGCCCGGCGACGCCGTCTGATCCCGGGCCGCCGCTGGTGCGCGATGCCGGGCGCCAGCCTGGACCTGGGCGATCGGGTGATCGGATGACCCGCCGCGTCCTGATCCTCGGCGCAGGCGGCTTCATCGGGGCCGAGGCGGCCGCCGCCTTCGACCGTGCGGGCTGGGCCGTCCGCGCCGCCGCCCGTCGGCCCGCGGCTTCGGCGAGGCGGGCGCCGGGGTTCGAGTGGGTCGCGATCGACTTCGCCGATCCGGCGGCCAACTGGGCGGCAGCCCTCGTCGGCGTGGACGCCGTGATCAACTGCGTCGGCGCGCTCCAGGACGGGGCCGAGGACAGTCTGTCCGCGGCCCACGTCGACGGACCACGACGCCTGATCAACGCCATGAAGTCGGCCGGCGTCCGCCGCCTGGTCCACCTCTCGGCCGTCGGTGCCGACGACGCGGCCGGCACGGACTATGCGCGCACCAAGGCCGAGACGGAGCGGATGGTCGCCGCGTCCACGCTGGACTGGGTCATCCTGCGCCCGTCGCTGGTGATCGGTCGCGGCGCGTTCGGCGGAACCGGGCTGATCCGGGCGCTGGCGGCCTTTCCAGGCATCATTCCGATGGTCGGCGGGGATCAGGTATTCCGGCCGATCTTCGCCGGGGATCTGGCAACCGCGCTCGTCGCGGCGGTCGACGCCGCGCCGGGTCTCACCGCCGATCTTGGTGGCCCGCAAGCCGTGAGCCAGGCCGACCTTCTGCGCAAGTACCGCGCGTGGCTGGGCCTGCCGCCCGCGCCGGTCCTTCGTCTGCCCCTCGCGTTGGCCCGCCCGGCGTTGGCCTTTGGCGACTTTCTGGGCCACCTCGGCTGGAGTTCGCCGCTGCGCACCACATCCTTGCAGCAGATGAACCACGACGTGGCCGGCAGGGACCAACCCTGGCCCGACGCGCTCGGCGCCCCGCCGCGGGGTTTCGACGCCGTACTCACCCAGGCCCCGGCCTCGGTCCAGGACGTTCACCACGCACGTCTGTGGTTTGTTCGGCCCGTCGCGATCGTGGCGCTCAGCCTGTTCTGGATCGTCACGGGCGTCGTCACCCTGCGCTGGGGCTGGGACGGCGCCGTCGCCACCCTTCAGGACGGAGGGTTCGGCGCGCTGTCGCCCGGGATCGCGGGGGGAGGGGCCATCGTCGACCTCCTGCTTGGCATGGCCATCCTGAAGCGGTCGTGGACCGCCCGCACCGCCGTCGGCATGGTCCTGGTGTCCCTCGGCTACCTCATCGCCGGCACGTTCAGCCTGCCGCACTTGTGGCTGGATCCGCTCGGGCCCTGGCTGAAGATCCTGCCTGGGATCGTCCTCGCCCTCTACGTCGCCGCCACGGAGGCCCGCCGCTGATGGATCTCTATGTCGCGGTGAAGATGGTCCACATCCTGTCCGGCGCGGTCCTGTTCGGCACCGGCATGGGCATCGCCTTTTTCATGGTCTGGGCCAATCGCACTCGCGACGCCGCCGCGGTCGCCCACGTCGCTGGCACAGTGGTCGTCGCCGACGCCCTGTTCACCGCCGTCGCTGTGATCGTCCAGCCACTCAGCGGCCTGGGCCTGATCCACCTCCAAGGCTATGCTCTGACAGAGCCGTGGCTGCTTTGGGCCTATGGGCTCTACGTCCTGACGGGGGCCTGCTGGCTGCCCGTTGTGGCGATCCAGATCCGTTTGCGCGATCTCGCCCGCGCCGCCGCGGCGACCGGAGCGCCCCTGCCCGGCGAGTACGGCCGTCTCTATCGCGTGTGGTTCGCGCTCGGTTTTCCGGCCTTCGCCGCGGTGCTTGGCATCTACTGGCTGATGATCGCCAAACCGGCGTGGCCGTAACCCTTCGTCACCCGGTTTGAGGGGCGCGACGCGACGCCGCATGCGATAGCCCGGCGGTGACCTCCCCGACGCCCCACCGCCTGACCGCGCTCGAAATCGGTGCCCTCGTCCTGATTGTCGTCATCTGGGGGGCGAACAACGCCGCCGCCAAGGTCGCCACCGAGCAGCTGCCGCCGCTCTTCGCCGCCGCCCTGCGCTTCGGGCTGGCCGGCCTGTGTCTCCTGCCCTTCGTTCGACCGCCGTTCCCGAACTGGAAGAGCCTGCTGGTGATCGTCCTGATGGGCGGCCCGATCCACTACGGTTTGATCTACCTCGGATTCTCCCTCGCCAATGACGTCAGCCCGGCGTCGGTCGCCACGCAACTGTGGATTCCCTTCACAGCCCTGTTCGCCTTCCTGATCCTTGGCGAGCGTCTGACGCGGCTCGCCCTGGCTGGCCTGGTCGTCGCCTTCCTCGGCATCGCCTGGATGGCGGCCGATCCGCACGCCCTGCAGGACTGGAAGGCCATCGTGGTCGTCGTCGGAGCCAGCGCAGCCTGGGCCCTGACCACGGTGGTGGCTCGCCGCACGACCTCGATCCCGCCGCTGAAGATGCAGGGCCTGCTGGCCCTGACCTGCTTGCCCACTCTGGCCGCCGGCTCTGCGCTGTGGGAGCGCGGCCAGTTCGAGGCGGCCGCCGCGGCCACGCCACTGGTGTGGGGCACGGTGCTGTGGTCCGGCCTCGCTTCGTCGATCGTCGCCACGACCCTGATGTTCTGGCTGGTCCAACGGCGGGAGGCAGGGCGGGTGACGCCCTATCTGCTGGCGACGCCGGTCGTGTCCATCCTGATCGGCGCCCTGTGGCTGGGCGACGTCCTGACCGTCCAGATTCTGACCGGTGCGGCCCTGACCATCAGCGGGGTCGGCGTGGTCGCCCTCGCGGAACGCGGCCTCCGCGCCGGCGCGGCCAAGGCCTGACCGGCCTCAGTCAGCGAGCGACCGCGTCGCGAGCGTCAGGCCAAGTCTGGAGTCTCACCCCGCCGCGAGAATCCCGCACGCCACGCGGTCGCCTGCGCCGCCGATCGGCTGGGTCGTGTGGTCGTCGGCATTCGCGTGGATCACGATGGCTGAGCCGTCCTCGTCCCACAGCCACGCGCCCGGCCCGCTCGCGGAAATCCGCGCTCGCGGCGTGAACACCTCGGCCATGACCCGGCCGGTGGCATCCGCATGGACGTTGGGCAGGTCGCCGTCGTCGGGGCCGGCCGGGTTCAGCAGGCCGTGCGGCTTGCCGCCCTCACCGCCGTGGATGTGCCCGCCCGCGCTGGTGAAGGCCCCCTCGCACTCCGCCGTCTGGTGCAGATGGATGCCGTGCCAGCCGGGGGACATTCCGGTCGCCTCCACGCGGATCAGGAGACCGGTCGGCCCCTGCGTCAGCACCGCCCGCCCGACCCGGGCGCCCTCGGCATTGACCAGGGTCGCCTCGCCGAAGTCGCCCAGCGGGGCCCGCTCGGCCATGTCCATGGAGGCGCAGGCCCCCAGCGGCGCGGTCATCGAAACGGCGAGGGCGGCGAGGGTGAGGTGGCGCATGATCTTCTCCGTGGACGGCGGGATCCGGACTGCCCCCGCGACTTGGCCCGAAAGCCTTATGAATGCTAGAAACCGGGGGCACGGAACACGTTCCGATTCCGCCGGACGAAAGCCCGAATTCCTTGACCGACACGATCCCCGAGAACGGCGCCCCCAAGGGCGGCGACGTCGCTTCCATCACCATCGAGGATGAGCTCCGCAAGTCGTACCTCGACTATGCGATGAGCGTCATCGTCAGCCGTGCCCTGCCGGACGCGCGCGACGGCCTCAAGCCGGTGCATCGTCGCATCCTGTACTCGATGCACGACCTGAACATGACCCCGGACCGCGCCTATTCGAAATGCGCCCGGGTGGTCGGCGACGTGCTGGGCCGCTTCCACCCCCACGGCGACGCCTCGGTCTACATGGCGCTGGTCCGCATGGCGCAGCCGTTTTCCATGGGGCTGATGCTGGTCGACGGTCAGGGCAATTTCGGCTCGGTCGACGGCGATATGCCCGCCTCCATGCGATACACCGAGGCGCGTATGGCCTCGGCGGCGACGGCGCTGATGGCCGACATCGACAAGGACACCGTCGATTTCCAGCCGAACTATGACGAGAAGGAACTGGAGCCCACGGTCCTGCCGTCGCGGATCCCCAACCTGCTGGTCAACGGCGCCGGCGGCATCGCCGTCGGCATGGCCACCAACATTCCTCCGCACAATCTGGGCGAGGTCGTGGACGCGGCTCTGGCGCTTCTGGCCGATCCGGGGATCAGCGACGACGACCTGCTGGACATCGTGCCGGGACCGGACTTTCCGACTGGCGGCGAGATCATGGGCCGTACCGCGCCGCGGGTCGCCCTGCGCGACGGCCGTGGCTCGGTCGTGGTGCGCGGCCGCGCGACGATCGAGACCATCCGCAAGGACCGCGAGGCCATCGTGGTCACCGAACTTCCGTATCAGGTCAACAAGCAGACCCTGATCGAGCGCATCGCCGAAATGGTCCGCGAGAAGCGCATTGAGGGCATCTCGGACGTCCGCGACGAGTCCGACCGCCACGGCATGCGCATGGTGATTGAGCTGAAGCGCGACGCGTCGGGTGACGTGGTCCTGAACCAGCTGTGGCGCTTCACCGCCATGCAGAGCTCGTTCGGCGTCAACATGCTGGCGCTGAACCACGGCCGGCCCGAGCAGATGGGCCTGCGCCAGCTGCTGGAGGCCTTCCTCGAGTTCCGGGAAGAGGTTGTCGTCCGCCGCATCAAGTTCGAACTGGGCAAGGCGCGCGACCGCGGCCACGTCCTGGTCGGACTGGCCGTCGCCGTGGCCAACATCGACGAGGTCATCCACATCATCCGCAGCTCGGCCGATCCGTCCGAGGCGCGCGAGCGCCTGCAGGCCAAGAGCTGGCCCGTCGGCGACATGATCGCCCTGGTCGAGCTGATCGCCGACCCGCGCTCCATGCTGATCGACGGCGACAAGTTGAATCTGACCGACGAACAGGCCCGCGCCATCCTGGCCCTGACGCTCAGCCGCCTGACGGGCCTCGGCCGCGACGACATCTTCGGCGAGGCGCGCGAGCTGGCCGGCACCATCCAGGGCCACCTGACCCTGCTGTCGGACCGCGCCAACATCCTGGGCGTCATCCGTGAAGAGCTGGAGGAGGTGAAAGCCAAGTTCGCCGTCCCGCGCCGAACCCTGATCGGGGAAGGCGACGGCGAGATGGAGGACGAGGACCTGATCCCGCGCGAGGACATGGTCGTCACCGTCACACATGGCGGCTACGTCAAGCGCGTGGCGCTCAACGCCTATCGGACCCAGCACCGCGGCGGCAAGGGTCGGAGCGGCGTGGCGATGAAGGACGACGACGCGGTGGTCGGCGTCTTCTCCGCCTCGACCCATACCCCGGTCCTGTTCTTCGCCACCAACGGCAAGGCCTACAAGCTGAAGACCTGGCGGCTGCCGCTGGGCAATCCGCAGTCGCGCGGCAAGGCGTTCGTCAATCTGCTGCCCATCGAGCCAGGCGACAGCATCATGAACGTCCTGCCCCTGCCGGAGGACGAGGCCGAATGGGGCGATCTGGACATCATGTTCGCCACCCGCTCGGGCGACGTGCGCCGCAACAAGCTGTCGGATTTCGCCACCGTGAATCGCGCCGGCAAGATTGCGATGAAGCTGGAGGACGGCGACACCATGGTCGGCGTCGGCCTGTGCACCGCCGACGACGACGTGCTTCTGACCACCGCGCTCGGCCAGGCCATCCGCTTCAAGGCCGACGACGTGCGCGTCTTCAAGGGCCGCGACTCCACGGGCGTGCGCGGCGTGCGGCTTGCCGAGGGCGACGAGGTCATCTCCATGGCCATCCTCGGCCGGGTCGACGCGACGCCTGAAGAGCGCGCCGCCTATGTCAAACATTCCAACGCCATGCGGCGTGCGGCCAACGACGAGGGCGAGGAAGAGGTGGCGGTCGAGCAGGACGAGGAAGCCGTCGCCGACGCCGTCCTGTCGCTGGAGCGCATCGCCCAGCTGGGTGCGGCCGAGCAGTTCATTCTGACCGTCACCGAGACCGGCTTCGGCAAGCGCTCCTCGGCCTATGAGTACCGGCGCACCGGCCGCGGCGGCAAAGGTCTGACCGCCCATGGCCTTGGCGGCCGCGCGGGAAACCGTCTCGCCGCCGCCTTCCCGGTCGAGGAGACCGACGACCTGCTGCTGGTCACCTCGGGCGGCCAGATGATCCGAACCCGCATGGATCAGGTTCGCATCGTCGGCCGCGCCAGCCAGGGCGTCACCATATTCAAGACCGGCGACGGCGAGAGGGTCGTCTCCGTCGAACGCCTGCCGGACTCGGGGGGTGACGACGCGGACGCCGGCGAGGTCGAAGCCTCGGAGGGTGAGGGCTGACCGCCCTCTTTATCGATGGCGCTCCCGCCACGGCCGAGGATCTGATCAGTCCCGCGCTGGTCAACCACGGGGCCTACACCTCTTTCCGAGTGCACGAAGGGGCTGTCCGGGGCCTGGACCTGCATCTCGCCCGCCTGGAGGCGTCATCGGGCGAGCTCTTCGGTGACTCCGTCGGCGAGGACCGTCTCAGGGGCCTGATGCGCGCGGCCGTCTCCGGCCGCGCTGACGCCTGGCTGCGTGTCAGCCTTTTTGCGCCCGAGATCACTCATCGCGCCGCGTCGTGGACGGGCCGCCCGCGCGTCATGATCGGCGTCTTCGATCCGCCAACGCCTTTGGGTGACCTTCGGGTCCTGCCGGTCGCCTATTTGCGCGAGGCCCCGTCCCTTAAGCACGTCGCCACCTTCGGCCTTATCCGGGCCCGCCGCGAGGCGATGCGCGTGGGGTTCGACGACGCGCTATTCATCCACCCGGACGGGCGCGTCCTTGAAGGCACGCTGTGGAACCTCGGCTTCGTGTCGGGCGACGAGGTCGTCTGGCCCGAAGGGCCGAAGCTGGAAGGCGTAACCCGGGCGCTGATTGCGCGCGGCCTCGCCGCCGTGGGCCTGCGGCAACGTCAGGCGGCAGTCGCCCTGGATGACCTCTCCGCCTTCGACCACGCCTTCCTGTGCAACAGCGCCACGCCCGCCGCGTCCATCACCGCGATCGGCGAGCGCACCTTCGTGCGGTGCCCCGACCTGATCACGCGCCTGACCGCAGCCTGGGAGTCCGCGCCGGCCCAGAAAATTTGAACCAGTTCGCCGTCGGACCCGCCGAACTGGTCTAGAGTGTCCGGCCAGTCGCTTCGATCAGGTCGGGAACGGACTCGATCGACTCGATCGACTCTGTTTTTCTCCGGCTTGACCGGGGCCTGCGACGCCAAGGCGAAGCGGCAAGGGGGAACCGCATGCGCATCGGGCTCTATCCCGGCACCTTCGATCCGATCACCAACGGCCACATGGACATCATCGGCCGTGCGGTGAAACTGGTCGACCGCCTCGTCATCGGAGTGGCGCGCAACGACGACAAGGGCCCCTTGTTCAGCACAGACCACCGCGTCGAGATGGTCCGGGCCGAGGTCGCACGCTTTGGCGACAGGGTCGAAGTTCGCTCTTTCGACACCCTGCTGATGCATTTCGCCGAGGAGGTCGAGGCCAGCATCATCGTGCGCGGCCTGCGCGCCGTGGCCGACTTCGAATACGAGTTCCAGATGACGGCCATGAACCAGCGTCTCAATGCCGACATCGAGACCGTCTTCCTGATGGCCGATCCGCGTCACCAGGCCATAGCCAGCCGGCTGGTCAAGGAGATCGCTCGCCTCGACGGCGCGATCGACAGTTTCGTCAGCCCCGCCGTCGCCGTCGCGGTCCGGGCCCGGGTCAAGGGATGAGAATGAAGTTCGCTGTCTGTCTGGCCGCCGCCGCGGCCCTGTTCGCCGGATCCGCCGCCGCCCAGGATACGTGGCGGACGATCGATCCTGCCAACCTGCTGGTCATCGACACTGCTCACGGCCGCATCCTCGTGGAGCTGGAACCGCGCATGGCGCCCAACCATGTGGAGCGGATCCGCACGTTGGCCGACCGCGGGTTCTATGATGGCGTGCCCTTCCACCGGGTCATTCCGGGCTTCATGGCCCAGACGGGCGATCCGACCGGAACCGGTGCGGGCGGCAGCGACCTGCCCGACGTGAAGGGCGAGTTCAGCTTCCGCCGCGGCGCCGAGGACGGCTTCGTCCCGGTCGCGAACGCGGGCCCGGGTCTGGTGGGACTGATGGGAGCCATGCCCGTCTCCAGCCAGCCGGATGCCCAGATGATGTTCACAGTGGACAAGAAGACGCCCGCCCAGGGTCTGTTCTGTCCCGCCACTGTCGGCATGGCGCGATCGGGGCCGCCCGACAGTGCCAACAGCCAGTTCTACCTGATGACCGGCCGAAACGACCGCCTGAACGGGACCTACACCCCGTTCGGTCGGGTGGTTCAGGGCATGGACGTCGTGCGCGCCATCAAGGCCGGCGACGACGCCCGTGACGGGGCCGTGCAGGGCGAGCCGGACCGGATGACCCGCGTCCGCACGGCCACGGCCCTTCCTGCGGGGGAACGCCCGACGGTTCGGGTCATGGATCCCTCCAGCCCGACCTTCCTCGCCTCGGTGGAGACCACCCGCGCGGCGCGCGGGGCGTCCTTCAACGTCTGCGACCTGATGCCCGCCGTGGAGGTGACGCCGTGAAATCCCTGATCGCGTTGGCTGTGTCCACGGCTCTTACGGTCCTTGCACCCCAGGCGCAGGCCCAGGATCCCCGGCTCGGCGCGACGCCGGGCGCGACCGCCCTGGCGGTGGACGAGACGGGCTGGCGGCGTGTCGCGCCCGAGAACCTGCTGCTGATCGACACCACTAAAGGCCGTATCCTTGTGGAGCTCACGCCCGAAGCTGCGCCCCTGCACGTCGAGCGAATCCGGCTGCTGTCGCGTCTCGGCGTCTATGACGGGCTGGTCTGGCACCGCGTGATCGACTGGTTCATGGCCCAGACCGGGGATCCGCTGGGCACCGGCGACGGCCAGAGTGCCTATCCTGATCTGGTGGGCGAGTTCACTTTCCGTCGCGGCCCTGACCTTCCGTTCGCCCCCGTGGCGGCCCCGACCGGTGCGGCGCTCGGCTTCATGAACAGCCTGCCGGTCCAGACCCAGCCCGACGCCTTGATGGCCGGCACCTCGGACGGCCAGGTGCACGCATGGGGGCTCTACTGCCCCGGCGTCGCCGGCATGGCCCGGGGGGAAGACCCCGACACGGCCAACAGCCAGTTCTTCATCATGCGTCAGGCCTACCCCGCGCTGGACAAGCGCTACACGATCTGGGGCATGACGCTGGAGGGGCTCGACGTGGTCCGCGCGCTGAAGGCCGGGACCGACCCCTCGGGCCAGGTCGTCGAGCCGGACCGGATGATCCGCGCGCGCGTGGTCGCCGACCTTCCGGAGGCCGAGCGTCCCGTCGTCCACGTGATGCGCGCCGACAGTCCGGCATTCGGCGGCGTGGTCGCCCAGATGCGATCGGAGCGCGGCGCCGACTTCTCCATCTGCGACCTCAGCCTGCCGGTTCAGGTCTCGCCGCCGCCGCCGCCCGCACCGCCGGCCGCCTGACCGCCGCGCCGACGGCGTCTGCGCCTCGGGCGACCGGCCTGCCGGTCCTCCCGCATGCGCTGCAGCAGCAGGCCCTCGCGCAGTCCCCGATCGGCCACCCGGACGCGATCGCTGGGCCAGCCGCGTTGCACGGCCTCCAGGATCGCCGCCCCGGCCATCACCAGGTCGGCCCGCTCCTGCCCGATGCAGCTGTCCGCGGCCCGGCCCCCCGGACCCAGATGCAGTAGCTTGTCAGCTGCGGCCTCGCAGTCGCCGCGTGTCATCCACAGGCCGTCCACCTGGTCCCGTCGGTAGCGCTTCAGACCCAGATGCACACCGGCCAGGCTGGTGATCGCGCCGGAGGTGCCGACAAGATGGCCCTTCCCGCCGTGGAACAGCGCCGTCAGATCCTCGGGACAGGTCGCCTTCTGCAGTGCCTCCGTCATGGTCGAAACCATGTCCTCGAACCAGTCCGACAGGCCGTTCTCCGGCTCCGGGTGCGCCTCGGCCAGGGTCACGACGCCGACCGGCGCGCTCATCCACGCCACGGTCTGGAAGCCGCGCCCGTCACCCCGCATCCACGACAGTTCCGTCGAGCCTCCGCCCACGTCGATGACCAGCGCGGCCTCGTGCCGCGGGTCCAGCAGGTTGCGGCAGCCCTCGACCGACAGCGCCGCCTCTTCTTCCGGACCTATGACCCGTAGCTTCAGCCCGGTTCCGCTGCGGACCCGCTCCACGAAGGCTGCGCCGTTCTCGGCCTGGCGGCAGGCCTGGGTCGCCACTGCGCTGATCCGCGCACCCTCGATGCCACGCCGTGCCAACCGTTCGGCGCACTGGTCGAGAGCGTCGTAGGCCCGGTCCATGGCGGCGTCGTCCAGCCGCCCGCTGCGCGACACGCCTTCGCCCAGACGCACGATGCGGCTGAAGCTGTCGACGACGCGGAAGCCTTCGCGCGCGGGACGCGCGATCAGCAGGCGGCAGTTGTTGGTCCCCAGGTCGAGCGCGCCGTACAGGAGCGCGTCGCGACCGTCGCCGTCACGGCGGGGGGACCGGGCGTCGCGCCGCACGGGCGCGCCGTCGATCTCCGGCATGGCCGAACTTTCTTTGGGCGGTCCGAAAGCGACCCCCGTCCCCCCGACGATAGCGCGACGAACCGTCCGCGCAATGCCAAGCCTGTCAGGAAGATGAACGGCGCGCTCGGGTCCGGCTCAGAAGCGCGACCGTATCTTCGGCGCATGACCCAGGTTCCCACAGCCCGCTTTCGCCTCGGCCAAGCCGTCCGTCACCGCGATTACGCCTTCGCCGGTGTCGTCGTCGACGTCGACGCGGCCTACGCCGGCGTGCCCGCGGACGTCGGCGATGTCGAGGCGGCCCAGCCCTTCTACCGGGTCCTCGCCACGGGCGAGGAGGGCGGGTTCGTCGCCTATGCGGCGGAGGACGTCCTGGCTCCGGCCGGTGCCGATGCCCTCGACCTTCCGGCCGGCTGGCTGCGAAAGGACCCCTCAGGCCGCATGACCCCGGCTGCCCATCGCCTGCAGTGACGCTGGCGCCGACGCGCGCCTGCGCCTAGGTTCGCCGCGAGCGCGCCGCAGAGCGCGGAACGGCAGGAGAGCGTCCCATGTCCGACTTCGAACACGTCTTTGACACGCCGCCCGAAGGTGCCGCCGAGGACTGGACGATTCCGCAGAACTGGGGTGCCTACACTCCGGTCGAGCACGAGACGTGGAACACGCTCTACGCCCGGCAGATGAAGATCCTGCCCGGCCGCGCCGCCGACGTCTTTCTGAAGGGTCTGGACGCGCTGGACCTGAATACCGGCGGCATCCCCGATTTCGAGGTGATGAATCCCAAGCTGCAGGCCCTGACCGGCTGGACGGTGGTCTGCGTGCCGGGCCTTGTTCCGGACGAGGTCTTCTTCGACCACCTGGCCAACCGCCGCTTCCCGTCCGGCCAGTTCATCCGCAAGCCGGACCAGCTGGACTATCTGCAGGAGCCGGACATCTTCCACGACGTCTTCGGCCACGTGCCGATGCTGACGGACCCGGACTTCGCCGACTACATGGAGGCCTACGGCAAGGGCGGCCAGCGCGCGGCGGGTCTGGGCATGCTGCCCAACCTTGCGCGCCTCTACTGGTACACGGTCGAGTTCGGCCTGATGCAGGACGCGGGCGGGCTGCGCATCTACGGTGCCGGCATCGTCTCATCGGCGACCGAGAGCGTCTTCGCCGTCGAGGACCCGTCTCCCAACCGGATCGGCTTCGAACTGGAGCGGGTGATGCGCACGCTGTACCGCATCGACGACTTTCAGCAGGTCTACTTCGTCATTGATTCCATCGAGCGCCTGAAGCGTGAGACGCTGCAGGACTTCGGCCCCATCTACGCCCGTCTGAAGGACGCCGAGACGATCCCGATCGACGCCGTCCTGCCCACCGACGAGGTCTTCACCCACGGCACCCAGGCCTACGCCGCGCGGGGCGGACGCTTCGCGGCCTAGGCCGCCTCATGCGCGCCGGCCGCGATGGATTACGGCGGCGACGGCGAGGATGAAGCCCCACATGGCGGCCTCGGCCATGCGTTGCAGCAGACCTTTCAGCTCCGGCTCGAGCACGATGCCCAGCAGGCCGACAAAGGCGACCCCCGAGCACGCTAGACCCAACGGCCTGATGCCTCGGGCATGTGCCCAGCGTCTCGACGCCAAGGCAAGCACGGCCATGCCGATCACCGTGGCCAGATAGCCCGTGCCGCCGAAGATGTCGTGCAGCATGGCCTCAGTGCTTTGGTCGTCTCGCGTGCATCCAAGATCACACGAATAGACTCCGGCCAGAAACAGCGAGACACCGTTGACGATGGCAAAGCCGCTCCCGACCATTGTCAGCGCGGTGCGCGGCAACACCATCAGCGCGCCGATCCAGAACAGTACGGTCAAGGCACTGGTCGCCATGAAGGCCGCGTTCATCAGAGGGGCCGTCACCGCGCGAGTCGCGCCCAACTCGCTGATGAATTGCCGCAGGTGGTCATAGCCGGGATAGGTCGCGCCGCCCCAGATCACAGCGCCGACGAACATGATCGTGGCCAAAAGACCGATCAGGGCCACGAGCTGCCGCATCGTCAGTTCCTTTGAAAGGAATAGAAGTCCCCGCCCAGCCCCAAAATGCCGGTCAACTCGTCCAGCGCCGCGCGGCTCTCGGTCAGCAGGGCAGGATCGGCCAGATCGCGGGTGACCAGCTGGTCGCGGTAGTGGCGCTGGGCCCAGGCGTTCAGCCGCTCGTGCAGCTCGGGCGTCAGCCGCATCGCCGGGTTCGTCGCCGCCAGCTCCGCGTCCGTCAGCACCACGCGGAGGCGCAGGCAGGCGGGGCCGCCGCCGTTGCGCATGGACTGGCGCACGTCGACGAACCGCACCTCGCCGATCGGCCCGTTCGAGGCGACCAGCCGTTCCGCGACCGCCCGGCTGGCTGGGTTCTCCTGCGTCTCGGTCGGACAGATCAGCGTCAGCCGGTCCTGACCCGGAACCTGGATCAGCATGGAGTTGAACAGATAGCTGCCGATGGCGTCGCCCAGCGGCAGGTCGGCGTTGGAGACCTCCACGAACACCGGCTCGAACCGGCCGTCGGCGGCGCGGCGGATGGCCTCGTGCGTCGCCGCCGTGTCCTCGAACGCCAGCTCGTGCTGGAACAGCACGTTCAGCGCGCCGACGCAGACCACGTCGTTGTGGAAGGTGCCGCCGTCGATGGCCGTGCGCGACTGCCGCGCCAGCACGGGCCCATGCGCCCCGTGACGGCGCATGATGGCTTCGGACGCCTCGCGCGTCTGGCGGGCGGGGAACAGGCCGGTCCAGCCTTCCCACGCCTCCCGGCCCCAGACCATCAGGTTGACGCCGGGTGCCCCGTGCTCGGCGCATAGGCGCACGTGGTTGGCCGCGCCCTCGTCGGCCAGATGGGCGACGGGGGGCAGGGCGTCGTGGACGGCGAACCGGTCCGGATCGGGGAACAGGGCGTCCAGCGCCCGGGTCGTCTGCCGATGCTCCAGCGACCGGTGCAGGTTGGTCACCAGATTGGCCGGGGTGAAGTGCACCCGGCCGTCGGCGCTGTCGGCGCTGGGCGTCACCGTCGCGGCGTTGGCGGCCCACATGGCCGAGGCCGAGCAGCCGGCGGCCGCGAAGGCGGGCGCGTCGCGCCACGCGTCCTCCAGCACCCGCGCGTCCGACCCGACGAAACCGAGCGAGCGCAGGAAGCGAATGTCCGGCCGCTCCTGCGGCGGCAGCACGAACTGCGGCAGCCCCAGATCGGCCAGCAGCCGCATCTTCTCCAGCCCTTGCAGCACCGCCGCCTTCGGATTGGACGCCAGTCCCCGGTTCCGATCCGACGCCAGGTTCCCCGGCGACAGCCCCGCATAGGAATGCGTCGGGCCGATCAGCCCGTCGGCATTGGCTTCGACGGCGGGGGTCATGCGTTCACCGGCATGATCAATTCAGGTGCGGGAACGACGCCCAAGCCCACCAGTATGGGTAAGGCGAGAACCTTGACCACAAGTCCGATGAAGACGGCGAGGGCAATCAGGAGCCCGGCTGGCATCCATGTCCGTCGCACCAAAATCCATTGGAACGCTGCGATGGAACTGAGCAGAACGAACAGCAAGCACCACGCATCAAGTTGCCTCGCTAGCGGGAGCCGGCTGACTGAATGCGGCCCCAGAATGAGGTAGGCGAGAGCAAGAAGGGCGCAAATAGCTGAGGCGAGCGCAGGGTACCACATGCTGGCCGCGATGAGTTCGCTCGCTGGCGCCCGCCCGATCCTCCGCTCTCCTCGCCAGTCCGAGATCACGCCCGCAGCCCCTTCATCTCACGCTCGATGTTCCGGACCTCACCGGCCTCGAAGCTGGCGACCGGATAGGCGCAGTAGTCGGCGGCGTACCAGGCGCTGGGGCGGTGGTTGCCGCTCGAGCCCAGGCCGCCGAAGGGCATGTCGCCCGCTGCGCCCGTGGTCGGGCGGTTGAAGTTCACGACGCCGGCGCGGATACGGTTGACGAACCGGTCCCACTTCGCCGGGTCGCCGCTGACCAGACCCGCCGACAGGCCGTATTTGGTCCGGTTGGCCGCCGCGATCGCTTCGTCGAAGATCGGCACGCGCTGGACCGACAGGTAGGGGGCGAAGATTTCCTCGTCGGGCACTTTCACGTCGGTGACGTCGATCAGGGCCGGTTTGACGAAGGCGTCCGACAGCCCGTCGACCGGTCCGGTGTCCCGGATCACCCGCGCGCCCATGTCGATCCGCGCCTGCAAGGCCTCGCGCGCCTGCGCCGCCGCCCGGGCGGAGATCAGCGGGCCGCCGAACGGCTCGGGCGAGCTGTTCCACGGCGCATAGGTCAGACGGTCCATCATGGCCGCCACGGCCTCGATCACGGCGTCGCCCTTCGGCCCCGCCTCGACGATCAGCCGCCGCGCGCAGGAGCAGCGCTGGCCGGTGGTGACGAATGCGCTCATGGCGACGATGCCGGCCACGGCCTCCGCGTCCTGGGCGTCCCAGACCACCAGCGGATTGTTGCCGCCCAGCTCCAGCGCCAGGATCACGTGCGGGTTCTCGGCGAACTGGCGCTTGAAGTGCGCGCCCGCCGCGCCCGATCCGGTGAACATCAGGGCGTCGATGTCCTGGCTCAGCAGGGCCTGCCCCACCTCGCGCCCGCCCTGCACGACGTTGACCACGCCCTCGGGCAGGTCCGCCTCGCGCAGGCACTCCAGCATCAGCTGGCCGGTCAGGGGGGCCTCTTCCGACGGTTTGAACACGACGGTGTCGCCCGCCAGAAGCGCGGGCACGATGTGGCCGTTGGGTAGATGGCCCGGGAAGTTGAACGGGCCCAGCACCGCCGCCACGCCGTGAGGCCGGTGCCGCAGCATGGCGCGGCCGAAGCCGGTCGTGGTCTCCCGCTCGCCCGTCCGCTCGTCATAGGCGCGGATGGAGATGTCCACCTTGCCCTGCATGGCGGCCAGCTCGGCGGTGGTCTCCCACAGGGCCTTGCCGGTTTCGCGGCTGATGGCCTCGGCGATCTCGGGTGCCCGCGCCTTCAGCGCCGTCTGATAGCGCTTCAGCGCGTCGATCCGGACCTGCCGCGGCCGGTCGGCCCAGTCGGGAAAGGCGCGCCGCGCCATGACCGCCGCATGCTCGACCTCGCCCACGGTGGAGGCGTCGCCTTCCCAGACAGTGTCGCCCGTGGCGGGGTCGGTGGAGATCAGTCGGGTCATAGGTTCAGCTCTTCACGCGGAGGATGTCGCCGTCGCGCACCTTCAGCGCAGCGGCGGTTTCGCGGTCGATATGGGCATGGTCGCCCTCGACCGCCGCCTTCTGACGCACGGCGCGGAAGCCGGCGACGCTGGCGGTCGAGATCAGGGCCGGCAGTTCGGCGTCGACCTGATCCACGATCCGCGCGGTCAGGGCGCGCGCGTCGCGCACCGTGCGGATGTCGTCGCGGCGGCAGGTGACGGTGGGGCCCGCGTCGAAGATGTCGACCAGACCGTTCGGCCGGAAGCCCTCGGATTCCAGCAGCGCCATGGCCGGCACGCCCTGCGGATGGACCTTGCCGATCACGGCCCGCGCCGGTTCGGGCAGCAACTCGACATAGATCGGCTCGCGCGGGGCCAGGTCCAGGATGAACTGCTTGTCGGTCGAGCCGGTCATCCGGTCGGCCTCGTCGAACTCCATCGGAAAGAACTTGTGCGCCACGTGGTCCCAGAAGGGGCAGGCCCCGTCCGGCGTGAACACCCCACGCAGCTCGGCCAGCACCGTTTCGGCGAACAGATCCGGCTGGGCACCGATCAGCATGTAGCGCGACTGGCTGAGCAACCGGCCGGCCCCGCCCTTGCGCCGGTCCGCCTTCAGGAACAGGGATCCGACCTCGGTCCAGCCCGTGCACTCGTTGACCAGCTTCAGCGTCTGGTGCTCCAGCCGGACATTCAGGCTGGGCGACGACTGGGTCGTGTTCTGGACGCGGAAGCTGAAGAACGGACGCTTCAGCCCGACCGTCGCCTTGACCGAGCCCACGCCGTCGACGTCGCCGGTGTCGGTCTCCTCCAGCATCACCGTGTACCAGGCTTGCTCCTTCGGCACCGCGCCGGTGAAGCTGTCGCGGCACAGGTCCAGCCGCTCCGACAGCTGATCCGGATCCTCGGGCAGGCTGGTGAAGCCGGGCCCGGACAGGATGGCCAGCTCCAGCAGGAAGTCGAGGTCGGCGGGGCCGGCGGGTCGAACGACGAGCATGCGGGTTACGCGGTCTCCAGGCGAAGGCGTTTCAGGCGGGCCGCATCGATGTCGCCCGACGCGACGCGGCACAGAATCAGGGCGCTCAGCCGCGCGCGCTCGGCGAAGCTGTCGGGCCAGGCGAACTCCTGATCCGAATGGATGTCGCCGCCGACCACGCCCAGGGTGTCGACGTTGGGCAGGCCGGCGGCGTGCAGGTTGTTGCCCTCGCACACCCCGCCCGACGGCTTCCACGCGATGGACTGGCCCAGCAGGGCACCGGTGGCCCGAACGGCCTCGAACAGTTCGGTCTGGGCCGCGTCCATCGGCTTGGGTGCGCGGGTCATGCCGCCATGCAGGTGCATCGAGAGGCCGGGTAGGGGAGGGGCACCGGCGATCTCGCCGACCGCGTCCGTCACCCATGCGGCGGACTGGGCGTCCGGCACCCGCACGTTGAAGCGCACCACCGCCCGGTCGGCGACGACGTTCAGCGCCCCGCCGCCGGAGATCCTGGCGACGTTGACGGTCACGCCCTCGCGACGGCAGTTCAGCTCGTGCAGGCGCGCCGCGACGATGGCGGCCCCGGCCACGGCGTTGGCACCTTCGTGGAAGGCCCGGCCCGCGTGCGCTGCCTTGCCGTGCACCACCAGGTGGAAGTTGCCGCTGCCCTTCCTGGCCCCCGCCAGCGTGCCGTCCGGCAACGACGGCTCATAGGTCAGGCCGAGGTGCCCCCGCGCGCCCAGCTCGGCCAGCAGGGGCGCCGAGCCCGGCGAGCCGATTTCCTCGTCCGGCGACAGCAGCACGGTCCAGCCGACGCCGTCTCGCGCCGGATGGGTCTCGAACGCCTCCAGCGCGCCCAGCATGACCGAGATGCCGCCCTTCATGTCGGCGATTCCCGGCCCGTTCAGGGTGCCGTCCGCGCGGCGGAGAACCGACTGAAACGGCGACTCGACGGGGAAGACCGTGTCGTAGTGGCCCGTCAGCACGATCTGGACCGGGGCCTCCGAACGGCACGTCAGGCGCAGGGCAGGGGCGTGTGCGCGCGTGACGACCTCGCCCTGTTCGCCGACCGTGATCGAGTCCGCGGTTCCGACCCGTTCGACCGCGCAAGGCAGGCGCGCAGCCTCGGACTCCAGCAGGTCCAGCATCCGCGCCAGTCCCGGCCCATTGCCGCTGCCGGAGTTGACCTCCGCCCAGGCGACGGCGCGCGACACCATGCCGTCGGCGTCGGCCGTGACGCGATCGAGCACGGCCTGGTCGTGGGGCGATACGGACATGGAGGTGGCTTAGCCGCCCCCGCCGCAAAGGTGAAGGCGAAGCGGCTTCGCGCGCGGCCCGACTGGGCGTAGCATCACCGGGAATCGCAGGGGAGGCGACGGCGATGGCCCGATGGACCTATTTGATCAACCCTGTGGCCCCCTTGCGTAGCGAGGGCGAGGCTCGTGTCGCGGCGGGCGCGTCGACGGTGGCCCTCGTCATCTCGGGGGCCATGTCGGTGGTCGGCGCCGCCCTGATGAGCCAGAACGTCGACGCCATGCGCATGGCCGCCTCCGAGGAGGCCCGTCGCTTCGCTGAACAGTCGCCCCAGACTTCGGCCATCCTTCAGGGCATGGTGGAGAATGGCATGGTCGAGATGGGCGTGACGATCGTCGCCGCCTGGGCGGTCATCCAGGTTCTGCTCGCCGCCTGGCATTGGCGCCGGCTTGGCAGCTTCATCCCGATCGTCTTCCTGGTCCTGCTGGTCTACCGGCTGGGTGATCGTCTGCTTGAACTGGCTTTGAATCCGGCCGGCGCGACCACCTGGACGCTCGTCGGCGTGCCGCTTCTCGCTTTTTGCGTGCTGCTGCATGGCGTCGCCCTGAGGGGCGTGTCGCGGATGGCGGAGTTGCGGCGCGCAGCCTGAACTCAGTCGTCGTCGCGATCCTGCTCGCGGTTTGGACGCCGGTCGCGACGGCCGTCGGTGCGGCCGCTTTCGCGCCGCCAGCGGATAGACAGGCTGGCCTCGCCCTGCCCGCCGAACTTCGACTGGACCGCGAGGTTGCGGCGGGGCTGCCACTCGACGCTGACCGCCGCTCCGCCTTCGCCGCCGCCGATGATCTCCAGATAGACGTCGTCCGAGATGTAGCGCCCGCCGGCCACTGTCAGGCCCGACGCTTCGGCTCCGAACGAGAGGCGATCGAGCCCGGCCAGTTCGCGCAGGCTTCCGAAAACGTCAAAGCCGCCCCCGCCCGCCAGCGAAGCCACCCCCGACGCCAACTGCGCGGCCTCCACGGGCGACAGTTGCGACGCGGAGCGGCCGAACAGCACCTGCGACAGGATCTCGTCCTGCGGCAGGGCCGGCGCCGACGTCAGGGTGATGTCCGGCCGCGCCGCCGTGCCGGTCACCCGGATGGTCGCGGTCAGGGCGGGATCGTCCCGCGTCGCGGCGAGGTTCAGCCGGATCTGCTCCGGATCGGTCGACAGGACGATCCGGCCGTTCTCGTCGAAGACGAACCGTTTGCCGGCGAATTCGTAGTCGCCGCGCACCACCCGCGCCACGCCGGTCAGGATCGGCCGCGTCAGGGTGCCGCGCACGTCGGCCGTGACGTTCAGTTCGACGTTCAGACCGCGGCCGACCACGCGCACGTCGCCGCCGGGAGAGCGAATCTGGAGCGCGAGTCCGATCTGCGGACCCTGCGGAGTCTCGGCCTCTTCGTCATCGTCGGGCGCGCCGCCCGGCCGGTTCACCTCGACCACGTCCATCTGAACGATTCCGTTCGAGCCGGGCAGGTTGGGTTCGATGCGTGCCTCGTCGACGTCCAGCCGGCCCGCCAGGGTGACGTTGCCGTCCGTGCGCCGCTCCACCGTCAGCGGCCCGGACGCGCGCGCGTTGGCGAGGTCGTTGTCGATCACCCGGAACCGGGCCAGCTGCAGCCGGAAGCTGGAGGCGCTGCCCTGCCGAAGGCCCAGACGACCGTCGCCCGTCACGGTTCCGCCGTCGCCGTCCGAGGCGGAGAAGGACTCGATCAGAGCCGTCTCGTCGTCGAACCGGACCGCCAGACCCAGATCTTCGAGCCGCAGGCCGGACGCGCTGTCCCTGAAGGCTCCGTCCGCCAGGTCCATCCGGCCCGTCAGACGCAGCTCGTTCAGGCTTCCGCCCAGCTGGGCTCGCGCCTGAACCCGTCCCGACAGCGTCCGCTCGCCGCCCAGGAACAGGTCCCAGATCGGACGGATCTCGCCCTCGGCGAACACCTCTCCGGACAGCGGCCTCGTGCGGTCAATGGCCAGGCGGAGCGGCGAGGCCGTCGCGACGACCGGCAGGGTGACGTCGGCGGTGGCCTCCACCGCGCCCTCGTCGCGCGCCCGGGCGACGAGACGCAGGCGGTCGTCGATGAGGGTGGCGTCGAGGACACCGTCGACCGATACGTCCCTGGGAGCGTCGACGCTGCGTACCCCCTGGAGGGTCAACTGGGCCGATCCGGACAGGTCCTCACCCGTGCCGCGCAGCGACACCGTACCGGTGGCGCGCCCGCGCAAATCCGCCACCAGCGATCCCAGCTCGACGCTGGTCAGGTCGGCCTGGATGAAGGTCGCAAGGGCGTCGGACCGGTACTCACCGATCAGCACGCCTCCGCCCACGGCCAGGTCGGCGCGGACCACGCGGCCGTCGTCCGCCATCGCGAAGACCAACGGCTTGCGGGTCGAGAAGGCGACCTCGCGGACCCGCCCGTCGCCATTCAGCGTCACGGTCTGCGCCGTACCGGTGCGGGCGTAGACGCCGTCGCCCTGAAACTGGATCGGCGTCCCGCCGCCGACGTCCACGGACGCCGTGAACGGCAGGTTCGCCAGAGAGCCCGCGCCCTGCAGTTCCAGCGTCCGGATGGACACGGTCGAGCCGGCGAAGGTGACGTTTCGCCCGCTGACATTCAGGACGGCGCTTTCGGAGGCGGCACCGTCGGTCAGCCGGACACGTCCGTCCAGCGTGCCGCTGCGCAGGAAGGCCCCCGGCCGCGCGGTGAAAGTCAGGTCGGCGCTGGAGGGGAAGCCACGCGACAAGGTCACGTCGCCCTGGGCGACGACGCCGCCGGCGTTCAGGTCCAGCCCCGTCAGGCGCGTGCGGTTGTCTGAGAGAGCAAAGGCGGCGACCGCGCGTGCAGGCCCGTAGGGAGAACCTGCCGTCACTGCGATCCGACCGTCCGTCTCGTCCGCCCCCTTTGCGAAGGTCAGCGTCATACGCGCCTCGCTGAGCTCGAGGGCACCGATCTCGACACGATCAAAGGCGGCGCGCAGGTCGGCTCGCGGCCGGGCGAACGTGCCCGTCAGGCCGCCATCGCCGCGCATGGCTCCGGCGATCTCCACCGGTCCCACGCCGAAGGGGCCCTCGGCCTGCCAGGCCAACGCGAGGCGCATGGAGCCGTCGAAGCCGACGATGCCCTTCGTGGTCGCGGAGCCTTCAGCTCCGGTGAGGGCCGCCGCGTCGATCAGCACCCGGTCCCCGTCCAGCAGGCCGGTCGCCTGAAGCCTGGGTTGCGGTCCCAGCAGACGGTCGATCTCGCCCACGCCGGTGGACAGTCTTCGTCCGCGGCCGTCGAAGGCGATGCGCCATTGGCCGCCGACGTCCGGTGCCGTGGCCGTGACAGGACCGCCGAAGGCGCCCGCGCCACCCGGCTGGATGCGACTGAGGTCGGTGATGTCGGCCCGCCCGCGGAAGGCCAGCGCGCCGCCGATCGTGCGGGACCCCTGTCCCTCGATCTTCATTCCCTGGCCCGTCAGGTCCAGCCGCCTCAGCAACACGGCCCCGTCCGCGTCGCGTGTTGCCGCCAGTTCGACGTAGGCGGAACGGCCGAGCAGTCCACCGACAAGTCCCTCGCTGGAGCCGCCCGTCGCGCTCAGGCGGCCGTCCAGGTCGATGCGCCCCCCCGCGACCTTCACCTCCACGGGTCCGGCCAGTCGCGCCGCGCGCCAGCTGGCGACGTCGGCGTTGAGCACGCTCATTTGTCCGTCGAACGTCCAGTCGTCGGGTGTGCCGGAATACCGGCCCAGCAAAGCCGCTCCGCCTCCCAGCGAAGTGCCGGTCAGCCGCGCCAGGTTTGGTGTGGTGAGGCGCAGATCCAGACCGTCCGGCACGGCCTGGTCGCTCAGTCTCAGGTAGCCGCGCGCCTGGGTCGAGACGTTGTCGGCGCGGAAGTCCCACGCCACGCCGTGGACGCCTTCGCGGTCACGGTCCGGAACGCTCGCGACGCCGAACCGCGCGGTGCGCCCCAGACGTTGCGCAAACGGCACCAGCAGGTCCGAGCGGCCGAAGTCGACGTAGCCGGACAGTTTCGACCCCTCCTCGCCGAAGCGGCCGAGAACGCGGAGAGGCACGAAGGCCCCTGAGCGGACCCGGGCGTCCACCACGGCGCCGGTGACCACGGCGACCGCGCTGAAGGGCTCGTCGGGCGAGTATCCCATCGCCCCCGCGAGGGGACCGCCGCTCGCCTCCTCGGCCCTCAGGTTGAGCCGAAGGTCCGAAAGCTTGTCGCCCACCGTGAAGCGCGCGTTCAGAAAGTCGCCGGGGCGGGACAGGCTGACAGCCGCCAGGGTGCCTTCCTTGGCACCGACGCGAGGCACGGCTGCGTTTCCGGACAAACGCCAGCGGCCGTACTCCTTGCTGAACCCCTCAAGCAGCTCGACCTCGGCGCGGAAGGCGTCGATGTCGATGTCCAGCGGCATCGGCTGCGGGGCATCGGTGGATGCCTCCACCTCGGGCCGGCGCAGAAGCCGGATGCTGCGGGCGCTGACCTCGTCGGCGTGGAAGCGGCGGGTGATGAGCGGCAGATAGCTCCAGTCGACCCGAACCTCGGTCGCCTCCAGCCACACGCCCTTGGCGTCGGTGACGGTGACCCGCCCGATCGTGAAATCGTCGAACAGATCGCCGCGCACGTTCTCGACGTTGATCCGGCCGTACCGACCGATCTTCTTGCCCGCCACGAAACTGGTGACCAGCTCGCGCCCGGGGCCGGAGAGCAGGTACAGACGCCCGCCTACCAGGGCGACGATCAGCAGGGCCACCAGCGCCGCCAGGCCCATGCCGCCGAAGAAGGCGACGGCCTGAAGGCGCGTGCGCTTCTTCTTCTCCTCCACGACGGCGGGAGAGTCCTCGACTTCGGCGGGCTTCGGCGCGTCGACCATCAGAAGGCCTGACCGATGCTGACGTAGATCTGGAAGTCGGCGTCGCCGTCGCGCTTGTCCAGCGGGAAGGCGATGTCGGCCCGGATCGGACCGAACGGCAGATCGTACCGGACCCCGATGCCGGCGCCGAAGCGGACGTCGCCGAAGTCGGGATATTCCTCGAACCCGACCGCGCCCGCGTCGACGAACACGGCGAGGCCGAGGGCGCCGCGCAGCTTGTGCCGCGCCTCAAGGGACGTCTCGAACAGGGAGATGCCGCCACGCGGCGTGTTGTCCGGCAGCCGCGGGCCCACGCCTTGATAGCTGTAGCCCCGGACCGAGCCGCCCCCACCGGAATAGAACAGGCGATCCGACGGCACTGTCAGCTCGTCGCCGCCGAGGATCGACCCGATCCGAACCCGGCCCGCCAGCACCGTGCGGGCGTCATCCTGGATCGGCAGATAGGCGCTGACCTGGGCTTCGGCGCGGACGAACACGACGGTGTCCTCGCCGGCCACCGCGGTGGGTTGGGCCGAGACGAACAGCCGCCACCCCCGGGTCGGATCGAGAGGATCGTTGGATGCGTCGGTATAGGCGCTGCCCCGGCCCGTCAGGATCACCAGATCCCGATCGAAATCGATCGGCAGGTTGGTCAGCGGATCGAACCGGTTTTCCTTGTACTGGCCTGCGTCCAGACCGATCCCGTAGGTGAAGTACGAGGTGCGGCCGATGCGCTGACGCAGATCGGCGGAGGCGGTCAGCGCGGTGCGGACGTAGGCGTCGGTGTCCTCGTTGACCGCCGCGCCCGACAGCGTCAGCGTCCGGCCCGGCCGCCGCCAGTGCGGAAGGCTCAGGTCGGCGCCGATGCGGCTGTCGATGTTGGCGATGCGGGCCTGGTAGCGCAGTGTGTCGGCGCGACCGAAGCGGTTGTGATGCGTCCAGATCGCATCGACGCCCGCGCCCTCGCCGGTCGAGATGGTCGCCCCGACCTCGAGGATCCGGCGCGGACGATCGGTCAGCGTCACGATCACGGGGCGATCGCCCCCCGCGGTCACCTGCTCGGCCGGGGCAAGGGCGACCCCCACGCCGTCATAGACGCCGGTTTCCAGCAGCCGGCGCTCCAGCTCGGCGACCTGTTCTGGGTCATAGACGTCGCCCTCTTCCCAAGGGCGCAGATAGTCGACCCATTCGGGATTGGTGCGGCCCCGCGTCTCCAGCCGCACGCCGTTCAGCGTCACCAGCGGGCCGGCGTCGATCCGGTATTCCGGTTCGACGGTGAGGCTGGCGTGGTCCACGACGACCCGCCGCGGGGTTGCGCGTGCGTCGGCGTGTCCTCTCCGACTCAGGGCGGCGACGAGTCGACCTTCCCCCGCGATCACGTCGATGGCGCGCCCGGGATCGCCCGTTTGGAGGCCAAGGTCCACGCGCGCCGCCTGATCGATCTCCGGCGACGGCACTTCGTCGGTCCAGGTCACGGTCGGCGTGGCCAGGACGAAGCGCTGGCCGGGCACGACCACGACGACCGCGACCGGAGTCTCCTCGCCCTCCACGTCGTCCTGGACAGTGGCTTGATAGTAGCCTTCGGAACGGAGGAGGGCGGTCGCGTCCTCCGCGGCGGAACGGGCGCGGCGGCGCGCCTCGAAGCGGTTCGACGGCGGGCCGTCGCTTTCGCCCACCGCCTGCACCAGTTGGGCGCGCAGTTCGTCCGGCATCTCGCCGCGAATCTCGGCGGTCGGGTCCGCCCAGGCCACGGCGGCGCCGACGGCCCAGGCCGCCAGACCCAAGCCGAGCCTCTGCAAGATGGTTGTCAAACGGTCGCCTGTTCCAGCACGGCGCCGGGGCGCCGCGGGGCCATCAATAGAAGAGGGTCTCGCTCTCCGGGCGCACGGTCTCCTCGGAGGTGCGCTCGTCGGTGGGCAGAGCCGTGTTGTCCGTGGGCGTGGTGGGCGCGGGCGCGGTCTCGACCGGCGGCGTTTCGACCGGGGGCGGTGCGGCCTCCACCGGAGGCGAGGGTTCCAGCCCCTCATCGGTCGGCTCGGGCTGGTCGCAACCAGTGATGGCCAGGGCGGCTCCGATGGCCGCAAGAGTCAGAAATCGCTTCATGGTCCGCTTCCCCCGCTTGGTTTCATTCGGCCGAACGTCCGGCCGGCTTCGCCGTTCCATAGCGAGGTTCCGCAGGCAGGTCACGAGGGGTGCGAACCGCCGTGCGACGCAAGCGCGGGTCTGGTTCCGCGCGGCTGCCGGGGACCTAGCTACGGGTTCCACCGTGCCCCGTCCGCGGAGCCGTCCAATCGGCCACGGCCGCGTCCAGCGACATGGCCGCGGCCGGGCGCGGCTCTGCCCGGACCTCGTCGAAGATGGGGGCGGGTGTCGGGAATCCGTCCGGATCGAACGTCCCCCGGGCCCGGTTGTGCGGATGGGCCCGTGCCTCCGAGGCAGTGAGTACCGGGGTCACGCACGCCTCCGTGCCGGCGAACCGGGCGGCCCATTCGTCGCGATCGGCCGTGGCGAATACGTCGGCGAAGCGGGCGTGCATCGCAGGCCAGACGGACAAATCGTGTTGTGGCGCGTCCTGAGGCGCGATCCCCAGCCCGGCCAGCAATGCGGCGTAGAAACGCGGCTCCAGCGCGCCGACGGCGACGAAGCGGCCGTCGCGGCAGGCGTAGCAGCGATAGAAGGGTGCCCCGCCGTCCAGCAGATTGGCCCCGCGCGCCTCGGTCCACAGGCCGCGAGCCGACAGGCCTGCAAAAAGCCCGGCCAGCTGGGCGGCCCCGTCGGTCATGGCCGCGTCGATCACCTGTCCGCGGCCCGTCCGGCGCGCCTCCATAACGCCGGCGAGAAGGCCGATCACCAGTCCCTGGGCCCCGGCGGCATAGTCGCCGATCAGATTGAGCGGAGGGGTTGGGGGCCTGCCCGGCTCACCCATGGCATGGAGGACTCCGGACAGGGCGAGATAGTTGAGGTCGTGGCCCACCTGATCCGCCATCGGTCCGGTCTGACCCCAACCCGTGACCCGGCCATAGACGAGCGCCGGCGCGTGGGCCGCGACGACGTCGGGCCCCAGCCCCAGGCGCTCCATGACGCCGGGGCGGAAGCCCTCGATCAGGGCATCGGAACGGGCGACGAGATCGAGCACACGCTCGCGGTCGTCGGGGGATTTCAGATCGACGGCGACCGCGACCCGTCCGCGATGAAGGACGGCACCCCCGACCTCCTCGAAGGCCGCGGCTCCGGCGGAGGCCACGCGCGTCAGGCGCAGCACCTGAGCCCCCATGTCGGCCAGCAACATTCCGGCGAAGGTCACCGGCCCAAGGCCGTCGAACTCCACGATGCGAAGATCGGAGAGAGGTCCCATGATGCCGACCTCAGGGAAAAAGGGGAATGGTACGTCCTCTCGGGCTCGAACCGAGGACCCTCTGATTAAAAGTCAGATGCTCTAACCAACTGAGCTAAGGACGCACATCACCCGCGGCCTTCGCCGCGCGGCGCGTTTCTGAGTCATTCCGACCGCCGGGTCAAGGCTTGCCGCGGCGGTTCGTCAATCCCGGGGCCGGATCAACCCGGGCCGGCACCGGTATTGAAGTCGAACGCCGGTTCCGGACGGCGCGGCCCGCCCCCGAAATTCCACGTCAGGCCGATGAAGAACGCGGGCTCCTGGAAGCGTACGCGCACGCGGTCGCTGAAGTCCGGCGTGTCCACGACGATGACCTGTTCGGCCGTGTCCAGCACGTTCACGCCGGTCAGCGTCAGGCTCAGGTCGTCCGTCAGCTTGCGGCGATAGCCGAGGTTCAGGATGCCGAACGGCTCCCGGTACCCCTGCGCCTGCAGTTGCTCGCCGTTATAGAAGCCGTTCACCTGGAAAAAGTCGACCTCGGTCGGCTGCCAGTTCAGCGACGTCCGCACGCTGGCGCTGGTTCCGCTGCGGTCGGCCCCGGCCACGCCCGGCACGAAGATGTCGTTTTTGAACACCGTGCCTGAGACGTTGTAGCTGATGCCCAGAGGCAGTTGCCCGTTGGCGATGAACTCCAGGCCCATACGCTGGGATTCGCCCAGATTCTCGCGGGTGGTCAGCACGATGCCGTTGCCCAGATCCTGGACCACGTCCGTCACGCCGCCCGAGCTGTCGCGATAGAAGGCGGTGGCGGAATAAAAGGTGCGCCCGGCCCGCATCTGCCAGCCGAACTCGTAGCTGTCGGTGATCTCCGGGTCGAGGTCCGGGTTGCCGCGACGCAGGTTCTGCGGATCGACGTAGGTCGTGAACGGGTTCAGGTCCTGCGGCGAGGGCCGCGCGATCCGGCGGCTGTAGCCGCCGCGCAGCCGCTGGCTCTCGGTCAGCTGGTAGCCGAAGTTCAACGTCGGGTAGGCCCGGAAGTAGTCGCGCTCGGCGGTGACGTTCTGGGTCACCTGTTCGACCTCGAAGTCGACCTGCTCGAGGCGCAGCCCGAACTGCACATCCAGATCGCCGAAGGGCCGATCATAGGTGCCGTAGGCCGCGTGGATGGTTTCATCGTAGCGGAACAGGCTGGTCAGCGTCGGGATGGCGACCAGGCTGGTGAAGGACGGTCCGCGGAAGCCGAAATTGTCGAACTCGTTGTTCTCGACGTCCAGTTCGTAGCCGACCTTGAGCGTGCGCCGTTCGCCCATCGGCCGGGTGTAGTCGACCTTGAACCCCCATTCGTCGGAGGTGGTGGAGCCGCCGATCCGCTCCGCCGAGTCCGCCCCGCCGCCCGCCGTCACGTCGGTGAAAGCCGTCGTGAGACGCTCGTTCTCATTCTCGCCGTACTCGAAATCGACGACCAGTTCATGCAGATCGGCGAACTTCCGACGCCACGAGGTGCGTGCATTGGTTCCGCTGTTGCTGAACTCCGTGTCGCCGTCGCGGGCATAGGCGTCCAGCACGGCACCCGTACCGTCCGTGCGCAGAAAGGTCTCGACCCCCTCGCCGCCGACGGCGAACTCGCGCCAGCCCAGTTCGCCGCTGATGCGGTCGCGGGAGTTCAGATCATAGTCGGCGCTGATGCGGGCGTTCTTCGCCTCGAAGCGGCCGTCGTTGACCGCCTCGTTCGTCTCGCGCCGTTCGTCGGCGGGCGTCGCACCCGGACGCAGCCGCTCGCGGCTGCTGACGTTCTCGCCGGTCTGGTGACGATAGCCGACGTCCCCCGCGATCGTCAGGGCGCCGTCGCGCCGGCTGCCGCTGATGGACGCGTTGCCGCGGCCCTCGCCGCCATAACCCAGGCGCACGGTGCCGGAGCTGATCGACTGGGTGGTTTTCTTCGTCACCAGGTTGATGATGCCGCCCGAGCCTTCGGGGCTGAAGGCGGCCGAGGGATTGGTGATCACCTCGACGCGTTCGATCGTGCCGCCGGACATGGCCTGCAGCGCGTCGGCGCGGCTGCCGCCGCTGAACATGGCCGACGGACGGCCGTCGATCAGGATGGTGACATTGCCGTCGCCGCGCAGGGCGACGTTGCCCTGCAGGTCGACTTCCACCCCAGGCACGTTGCGCAGCACGTCCGCGACCGAGCCGGTCTGGGCCTGCAGGTCGTTGGCGACGTTGTAGCTCATGCGGTCGGCCTGGCTCAGGATGTCCGGCCGCACGCCCTGGACGACGACTTCCTCGACCTCGGTCTCGCCTTCCTCCTCAGCCGGCTGCTCGACCGGCGGCGGGGTCTGCGGGCGGTCCTGGGCGGCGGCGGCCGTCACGGCGAACAGGGAGAGGGCCGTCGTCGCCAGCAGCGTACGGAGGATCATGGGGCAAGCCTGGGAGAGAGGGAGAAGTCGGGAGGACGTCATCGAACGCTGTACGCTCGCTCGTTCCGTCGCACCTCTTAAATTTCGGCAATGAAATCCGGGCTTCAAGGGTACTGCGGCGCGTGAGAGACGAAGGCAGGGCATTGTGCGGCAATCCCGTCACGGTGACGCGGTCGTCAGTGGCGCATCGCGCCACACGCGACATGAGGCCCGCATGAGCCTTCGCTGAAATCGCCCGTCGGATCAGGCTTCGCCCTTCGGCGCGGCCCGTGCGGTGAGGACATCCAGCACGTCCTGCGACGACAACCCGCGCGCCTTCAGCAGGACCAGCAGGTGATAGATCAGGTCCGCCGCCTCGGAAGCCAGCTCCGCGTCGTCGCCCGCCGCGCCGGCCAGCGCCGTCTCAACACCTTCTTCCCCCACCTTCTGCGCCGCCCGCTTTGGACCCTCGGCGAGCAGGCGCGCGGTCCAGCTCTCGGCCGGATCGGCTTCGGCACGCTCGGCGATGGTGCGCTCCAGCCGCGCCAGACGGCCCAGTCCCGGCGCGTCATCCTCGCCGAAGCAGCTGACGCGGTTCAGGTGGCAGGCATTGCCCACGGGCAGCACCTTCACCACCACCGCATCGCCGTCGCAGTCCGCGATGATCTGGCGGACGAACAGCCGGTCGCCCGACGTTTCACCCTTGCGCCAGCGCCCGCCGCGCGAGCGCGAGAAGAAGGTCGCCTCGCCGCTCTGGATCGTCTCGTCGAGCGCGGGGCGGTCCATATAGGCCAGCGCCAGCACCTGGAGGGTGTCCACGTCCTGCACGATCGCGGGGATCAGGCCGCCGCCCTTGTCGAAGTCCAGCGTGTCCGGGTCGATCACGGCCTCACCTCCACGCCGGCCGCGGCCAGCTCCATCTTCAGGTCGGGGATGCGCAGGGCCCCGGTGTGGAACACGCTGGCGGCCAGCGCGCCGGACACGTCCGCCTGTTCGAACACGTCAATGAAGTGCGCCGCCGAGCCGGCACCACCGGAAGCGACCAGCGGGATCGTCAGCACCCCGCGCGCCGTCGACAGCTGCTCCAGGTCATAGCCGCGTCGCACGCCGTCCTCGTCCATGCAGTTCAGCACGATCTCGCCGGCACCCAGCCGTTGCGCCTCGACGATCCAGTCCAGGGTGCGGCGACCGGCACCGCGGCTTGCGGTCGGGTCGCCGGTGTACTGATGCACCATCCAGTCGTCGCCGACGCGCCGGCTGTCCACGCCGACGACGACGCACTGGCCGCCCAGCCGCTGCGCCATTTCGGAGATCAGCTCGGGCCGCTCCAGCGCGGGCGAGTTGATCGACACCTTGTCTGCCCCGTGATTGAGGCAGCGCGCAGCCTGATCCACCGAGCGGATGCCGCCCGCGACGCAAAAGGGGATGTCGAGCAGGCGCGCGACGCTCTCGACCCACCTGTAGTCCAGCGTCCGTCCCTGCGGGCTGGCAGTGATGTCATAGAAGACCAGTTCGTCGGCACCCTCGTCGCGATAGCGCGCGGCCAGGTCGGCGGCGTCGCCCATATCGACGTGACCCTCGAAGCGCACGCCCTTCACGACGCGCCCGTCCTTCACGTCCAGACAGGGGATGATCCGTCGGGCGGTCATCGGACGGCTTCCAGCGCCTGTGCGACGGTGAAGCGCCCTTCGTAGATCGCGCGACCGACGATGGCCCCGGCGCAGCCCGCGTCGCGGGCGGCGGTCAGGTCCGCGGTGTCGGCCACGCCGCCCGACGCCTGCACCAGCAGGTCCGGCCGCCGTCGCACGATCTCCGCCAGAAGCTCCAGATTGGGGCCGGTCAGGGCCCCGTCGCGGCCGACGTCGGTGACCAGCACGTGCTGCGCCGTCCCGGCTGGAAAACGGTCCAACGCGGCCCACAGATCGACGGACGCCGCCTCGGTCCAGCCCTTCAGCGCCGGCACGGGAACGCCGTCTCGCACGTTAACATCCAGAGCGAGGGCGATCCGCTCCGGGCCGAACTCCGCCAGCCATTCCGAAACCGCGTCCGGTGCCGTCACAGCCTGCGAGCCGACGACGACGCGCGTCACGCCGGCGTCCAGGAGGGCGGCCACATCGTCGCGCGAGCGAACCCCGCCGCCGGACTGGATGCGCACATCGGCGGACCGCGCGAGACGGCCGATCAGAGCGTGCTGCATCGCCCGTCCGGCCTGCGCCCCGTCCAGATCGACGACGTGCACCCACTGCGCACCCGCATCGACGAACGCCGCCAGCCGCGCGGCCGGGTCGTCGTCATAGCGCGTCACCTGGTCGAACCGCCCGTGCATCAGTCGCACGCAGGCGCCCTCCCTGAGGTCGATGGCGGGGTAGACGATCACGCGGGCAGCTCCAGGAAGTTCTTCAAAATGCCGGCACCCGTTTCGCTCGACCGTTCCGGGTGGAACTGGCAGCCCCAGCGGTTGGCGTCGCGAACGACCGCGGGAACCGGCCCGCCGTACTCCGCCTTCGCCAGCGTCGCGGGGCCGTCCGGGCAAACGTAGCCGTGGACGAAATAGGCCCAGGCGTCGGCTCCGATGCCTTCCAGCAAGGGGTCATCGCGCCCGACCTCCAGCCGCGACCAGCCCATGTGCGGGACGGGACGCGAGGAGCAGGGCTCCATGCGGAGGACCCGGCCGGGGATCAGGCCCAGCATCTCCGCCTCGCCTTCGTCGCTGCTCCCGAACAGCAGCTGCTGGCCCAGACAGACGCCGAGCAGAGGACGCGGGAAGGCCCGGATCGCCTCGATCAGCCCCAGCTCCGCCAGACGCGCCATGGCATAGGCGGCCGCGCCGACGCCGGGCAGGATCAGCCGCTCGGCGGCATCGATCTCCGCCGCCGTCGACACCAGCCGCACCTCCGCGCCCAGCCGCTCCAGCGCGAACCGGACCGAGGCGACATTGCCGGCCCCGTAGGCGACGACCGCGACGGTGCTCACAGCACGCCTTTGGTGGAGGGCACAGCGTCGCCTTCAACCCGGATCGCCTGCCTCAGGGCGCGGCCCAGCGCCTTGTAGACGGCCTCGGTCTTGTGATGATCGTCCTGGCCCGTCACCGACACGTGGATCGCCGCGCCGAGGTGCTCGGCCAGGCTGCGAATGACGTGCGCCGTCAGGTCGGTGCGGTAGTCGCCGAGGAAGGGTGTGTCGAACGCGCCCTCGAACACCGGATAGGGCCGGCCCGACAGGTCGATCGACACCTTCGCCTCGGCCTCGTCCATGGGCAGGACGAAGCCGTACCGCGCAATGCCGCGCCGCTCCCCCAGCGCCTGCTTCAGCGCCTGGCCCAGCGCGATGGCGCTGTCCTCGATCGTGTGGTGCGGGTCGGTGTGCAGATCGCCTTCGCAGGACAGGCTCAGCGAGAACCCGCCGTGCGCCGCCACCTGCTCCAGCATGTGATCGAAGAAGCCGACTCCGGTGTGGATGGCGACGGGCGCAGTCGCGTCCAGATCGACGGCGCAGACGATGCGCGTCTCCTTGGTGTCCCGCACCGCCTGGCCTGTGCGGTGCGGGCGACCCACGGGGGCGAGGCCGAAGGCGGCCAGCGTCCGGTCGTTCAGGTCGGATTTGGCGAAGACGGGGAGGCGCAGGCGGTCGCCCTCGACCTCGGCGGCCACGCCCAGTCGCGCCAGCGCCGCCCTCGCGCCCGTGAGGTCGCTCGGCCGAGCCGCGATCACCGGACCGACGCCGGGCTCGACCGACATTTCGCGCGACAGCGCCTTGGCCATGCGGGCGCGCTCATCGCGGACGCGAGCGATCCGGGCCTCGGTTTCGACCACGCGCGAGGGGTCCAGCGCCTGCAGGGCCAGCCTCAGACTCGGCTCGGGAACCGCATGCGGCTCCATGATCTGCGCAATCCGCGCCAGGGTCTCGGGCCGCGCGATCAAGGCGCCGACGCGGGCGCCGGTCAGTCCGTGCGACAGTGAAAGGCTGCGCACGACGACCAGGCCCTCGTGATCCTGTGTCAGTCGGGCGGCCGAGGCCTGATCCGAAAACTCTACCCGCGCCTCGTCTACGACCAGCAGCGCTGGCGCGACCCGCGCGGCCATCTCCCTCACTGCCTCGGCCGAGCCAAGCCCCCGCACGATCGTGGCGACGGCCGCGGCGTCCTGCGGGGCGGGGCGGTACAGTTTCGCCAAGGCGGCGAACGGCGGCGCGTCCGGCGCCTCGACGCGCCCATCCTCGCGGGCCGCCAACCGGAAGATCAGCTCGAGCCCGTGCGACGCCCCGCGCACCGGCAGGACGTGATCGGCCGGCACGCCATAGACCTCGGCCATGCGCGCGGCGACCGCGGGGGCGGACGTCGGCGCACGGTCCAGACCTTCGGCACCGGAGACGAGGGGAGGGAAGGGGGCGGGCAGGGTCATCCGTCGCTCCGCATGTCGGCTGCCCGGGCGTGGGCTTCCAGCCCCTCCAGCCGCGCCAGCCGCGCTGCGACGGGGGCCAGCGCGGCCGCGCCGCGCGCCGTGACGGTTTGCACCGACATCGAGGTCATGAAGCTGGCCGTGGTGATGCCGCCCAGCGTACGGGCCGCGCCATCGGTCGGCAGGACGTGGCTGGGACCGGCGGCATAGTCGCCCAGGGTCTCCGCCGCGTGGCGCCCCACGAAGACGGCACCAGCGGCCGTGATGCCGTCGACCAGGTCGTCCGCATACTCGACCTGCAGGGCCAGGTGCTCCGGCCCGTAGTCGTTGATCACCTCCAGCGCCGCGTCGAGGTCGCGGACCAGAATGGCCCGGGCCTCGGCCAGAGACGCCCGCGCCACCTCGCCGCGCGGCAGGTCCTCAAGCTGCGCCTCGACCTCGGTCAGGACGTAGTCGATCGTTGCCCGGCTTGTTGACACCAGCAGCACCTGGGCGTCGGCGTCGTGCTCGGCCTGGCTCAGCAGGTCGGCGGCCGCGATCTCCGGCGCGGCGTCGCGGTCGACCACCACCATCAGCTCCGACGGCCCGGCCGGCATGTCGACCGCCGGCCCTCCCGGCAGCGCCGCCGCCTGCTTCTTGGCCTCCGCCACCCAGGCGTTGCCGGGGCCGAACAGCTTGTCACAGGCCGGGATGACGCCGTCCTCGAACGTCGCGCCGAAGGTCAGGGCGGCGATCGCCTGGGCCCCGCCGATCAGCCAGATCTCCTCAAGCCCCGCCTCGGCGCCGGCCAGGATCATGGCCGGGTGGATTCCTCCGTCCTTCACCGGCGGCGTCACCGCCACCCGAACGGGAACACCCGCCACCTGCGCCGGGATCGCCTGCATCAGCAGCGAGGAGAACAACGGCGCCGTGCCGCCGGGCACATAGATCCCCGCCGACCGGATCGGACGCCAGGCGATCCGCGAGCGCACGCCCGGCGTCGTCTCGACCCAGTCTCCGTCGTCCGGCCGCGTGGCCTGGTGGAAGACGCGCACATTGTCGGCCGCGACCCTCAGCGCCCGCACGTCCGCCGGCGGCAAGGCCGTGCGGGCCTCCGCCACGGTCGCCGCGTCCAGCACGATCCGGCGCGGGGCATGGCCGTCCAGCTTCAGCGCCCACTCGGTCACCGCCGCGCCGCCGCGCGCCCGCACGTCGTCCAGAATGGCGCGCACGCCATCGGTCACGCGGGCCTCGGCTCGGCGCGCGGGACGGGCCAGCGCATCGCGCCGCCCGGCTTCGTCCAGAGACGCCCAGTCGAACCGCTTCATCACATCATCTTCTCGATCGGCAGGACGAGGATGGCGGACGCCCCCTCGGCCTTCAGCTTCTCCAGCGTCTCCCAGAACACCGCCTCCTGGCAGACGGCGTGGACCGCTACGGCGTCCTCGCGCCCGGACAGGGGCATCACCGTCGGCGCGCCCGCGCCGGGCAGAAGCGCCGTGATGCGGTCGAGGTTGGCGCGCGGCGCGTTCAGCATCACGTATTTCGCACCTTGGCTGGCGACGACGCCGGCCATCCGCTCGACGATGCTGTCCAGCAGGTCGGACAGTTCGGGTTCCGGCGCGACGGGCGAGCGGATCAGCACCGCCTGACTGTCCAGCACGGTCTCTCGCGCCTCAAGGCCGTTGGCCTCCAGTGTGGCCCCGGTCGAGACCAGGTCGCAGATGGCGTGCGCCAGCTTCAGGCGCGGGGCGACCTCGACGGCACCGCGCATCGTCACGATGTCGGCGGTCACGCCCTGATCCGTCAGCCATCGCCCCAGCACACGCGGGTAGCTTGTCGCGACGCGCCTGCCCTCCAGAGAGGCCGGGCCGGCGTAGTCCAGCGTCGGCGGAACGGCGATCTTCAGCGTGCACCGGCCGAAGCCCAGCGGCATGACCACCTCGGCGACCGGCCCGCCGTTGCGGCCTTCCTCCAGCACGTTCTCTCCGACGATGCCCAGATCGCAGACCCCGTCCGCGACAAAGGTGGGGATGTCGTCGTCGCGCACGCGCAGCAGGTCGATCGGCGCATTCTCAATGCGATAAAGCAGGTCGTTCGTGCCCTTCACGACCCTCAGGCCCGCGTCGCGGACCAGATCGAGGCTGCGGTCGGACAGACGGCCGGACTTCTGGACGGCGATGCGCAGCCGGCCCTTCACGGTACTCATGATTTCAACTCAGTGTCTGGCGGCGAGACGGTCCAGCACCAGGCGGTATCCCTGATGCGGCATCTCCTTGAGGAAGCGGGCGACCCGCACGACCGTGGTCGGGCTGGCCTGGGCCTCGGCGGCGATCTCGCGGTACGACTTGCCGCCCGCGTCCAGCAGCCGCGCGACCTGCCACCGCTCGGCGAAGGCGCGCACCTCGGCCGGCGTGCACAGGTCGGACAGGAAGGCGTCGACCTCCTCTCGCGTCTTCAACGACAGCAGGGCGTCGTACAGGTCGACGCGGCTGCGGGCCGTCGCGGCGGCGTTGCGGGGCAGGGTGGCGGTCATGCTGCGTTCCAATATGCTGTAACAATGGAACGGGCAAGCGTCCGGCACTGGCCGCGACATTCTGTCCGTTTCGTAACCTTCCGCGCCTTGCGCGCCCCCCTGTGGCCGCTAAGGTCCGCCGCGATTTCGACTTTTTTGACGGGAGCACGAAGATGCGGCTAAAACTTCTGATGGTGGCCGCGTCCGGCCTCGCGCTTCTGGCCTCCGCCGCCCAGGCCCAGGTCAGCGTTGGGGCCGCCGACCAGTCCAAGGGGGAATACGAGGACGCCTTCCGCCAGTTCGAAGGCGAGGACTGGCCCAGCCCGAACGTCTATCGCTCCGCCACCGGCGAACCGGGACCGGCTTACTGGCAGCAGAAGGTCGACTACGTCGTCGACGTCCGTCTGGACGAGGCCGGCCGCAGCCTCGCGGGCAGCCAGCGCGTCACCTATCACAACAATTCCCCGCACGAGATCGACTTCCTGTGGGTGCTGCTGGACCAGAACGGGTTCAAGCGGAACTCGATGGACCGGGTCACCTCGACCACTGGCGACGAAGGCACCTACGGCCTCTTCGACATGGCCCAGGTGCTGATCTACGAGGACTGGGAAGGCGGTTTCAGCAATCTGACGGTCGCCGACACGCGCGGCCGGCCGATGACCTTCTTGGTCAATGACGCCCTGATGCGCATCGACCTGCCGACGCCGCTGAAGCCGGGCGAACGCGTCACCTTCGACATGGGCTACACCTTGGCCATCGGCGACGGCGACCTGACCGGCGGCCGCTCGGGCTACGAGTGCTTCCGCGCCTCTGACGGCCAGTCGGACTGCATCTTCCAGCTGGCCCAGTGGTTCCCGCGCCTGGCCGCCTTCTCGGACTACGAGGGCTGGCATCAGCTGCCGTATCTGGGGTCCGAGTTCCCGCTGGAGTTCGGCGACTACCAGGTCTCGATCACCGTTCCCGCCGACCACGTGGTCGCGGCCTCGGGCGTTCTGGTCAACAACCGCGACGTCCTGACGGCCGAGCAACGCCGTCGCTACGACGCGGCCCGCACCGCTACCGACCCGGTCTACATCGTCAACCCGGCCGAAGCCGCCGCGGCCGAACTGGGCTCGGTCGAGGGCGCACGCACCTGGACCTTCAGGGCCGAGAACGTCCGCGACTTCGCCTGGGCCAGCTCGCGCAAATTCGTCTGGGACGCCATGGGCGTGCCGAACGGTGACCCCGAGATGCCGGTGGTCATGGCCATGTCCTTCTATCCGGGCGAGGCGCGCCCCCTGTGGGACCAGGTCTCGACCCGCGCCGTGGCGCACGCGCTCGAGGTCTATGGTGAGGCGACCTTCCCCTATCCCTATCCCACGGCCCAGTCAGTGAACGGCCCGGTCGGCGGGATGGAATACCCGATGATCACCTTCAACGGTGCCCGGCCGATGCGCGCTCCCGACGGCACGCCCCAGCGGGCCGACGACGTGAAGTACGCGCTTGCGGGCGTGATCATCCACGAGATCGGCCACATCTGGTTCCCGATGATCGTCAACTCCGACGAGCGCCAGTGGGTCTGGATGGACGAGGGCATCAACACCTTCGTCGAGTTCCAGGCCGAGAAGCTCTGGGACGCCGACTTCGACGCCTCGGGCGAGCCGCGCGGCGGCATCATCCAGCACATGCTCAGCGAGAACCAGCAGCCGCTGATGACCGGAGCCCAGAACCTGACCAACTACGGCTACGAAGGCTATGTGAAGCCGGGCGTGGCCCTGACGGTGCTGCGCGAAACCGTGATGGGCCGCGAGCTGTTCGATCGCGCCTTCGCCGAGTACGGGCGCCGCTGGAAGTTCAAGCGCGCCACGCCGTACGACTTCTTCCGCACCATGGAAGAGGTCTCCGGCATGGACCTCGACTGGTTCTGGCGTGGCTGGTTCTACTCGACCGACCACGTCGACATCTCGCTGGACAGCGTGGTCGTCGCGACGATGGCGCAGCCCAATCAGGGCGGCCAGCCGCAGCCTCAGGGGCCGGCCACGCCGCCCGCGCCGGAGCCGCCGTCGGTCACGGTGCTGGCGGACCGCGCCGAGGGCCGGGTTCCCCTGGTCGAGCGCATGCCCGCGCTGGACAATCCGTCGGACGAGGGTTCGGCCGAGTTCCCGATCACCGACGAACAGCGTCGCGTCTGGGCCGCGTCCAAGAATGGCCAGTACGACGACCTGATCCGCCGGGCCCAGACCTATGACGGCAAGCTGTACCGGCTGACCTTCTCCAACGTCGGCGGCGTGGTCATGCCGATCATCGTGCAGTTCACCTACGACGACGGCACGACCGAGACGGTCAAGATCCCCGCCGAGATCTGGCGCCAGAACAATCGCACGGTCACTTGGCAGCACGTGACGGACAAGACCGTGACCTCGGTCATGGTCGACCCGATGCAGCAGACCGCAGACGCCGATCTGGCCAACAACGGCTGGCCGCGGGCCGCCGCCGCTGCGGCGGAGTGATCTAGTGACGGGCGGGCGGGATCGGCCTCGGCCGGACCGCCCGCTTCTCGCGTTCGGCCCGCAGACGGGCGATCAGCTCCGAAGCCGGGATCAAGAGCATCATGACGCGCCTCCACATGCGAACGGTTCGCACTCTGAGAGCGAGTCGCAAATGACGCAAGCGCGGCCGTGAAGTCCTGCGGCGAGTGCGGCCTGTGCTGCAAGCTGATGGGCGTGACCGAGCTGGAGAAGCCCGCCGGCAAATGGTGCGTCCACTTCCGGCGCGGCCGCGGCTGCGATGCCTACGACGTCCGCCCCGCGTCGTGCCGGGTCTTCAACTGCACCTGGCTGCTGACCGAGGCGCTGGACGAAGCCTGGAAGCCCACGACCTGCGGCTTCCTGATGCACGTCGACGACGGTCGTCTCATCGTGGAGTGCGATCCCTCTCAGCCGCAGTCGTGGCGCGCCTCTCCTTATTGCGCGGCGCTCCAGCGCTGGGCCGCCGGGGGACAGGAAGTCCTGATCTTCTCTGGCCGCCGGGGCCTTCGGCTCAACGCTGACGCCACGACGACAGCCGTGACCCGGCGTGACTGAAGCCGGTCTCAGTCCGATGTGGACGGCATAACCCGCCGCCGGACGGCATCGTAGCGCCGGCGCTCGGGAGCGGGCGCGTTCGGCGAGGCCAGGACTGCCAGCCGGGGCACCAGCCTGCGGGCGGTGTCCATGTCGCCCGTCGCCAGCGCGACCTCGGCCAGCGCCAGATCCAGCGTCGCGCCCCACTCGGCGTCGCCGAGAAGGCCTGCGACCAGCGCCCGGTCGACGCGAGACAGGAGCTGCCCGGCCTCCGTCGCCTTGCCGTCCTGAACCAGACAGTCGCCCAACTGGAAGCGGACGTTGTGGGTCAGGGGATGGGCCTCCCCGAAACTGGCCCGCACCGTGCGATAGGCTTGATCGAGCCGCCGCAGGCCCGTGTCCCGATCGCCCGCGCGACACAGGATGAAGCCGAGGTCGGCCAGGCCGACGATCGTCTGGAGCGCGCCCGCTCCCTGGCTGATCTCGGCGCCGCGCCAGACGGACTCGGCCGCGGTCGCGGCCTCGGAATAGCGGCCCATCTGAATGAGCGCATCCTGGCGCGTGGACTGAAGGCCGAGGGTGTAACGATTGTTCGGGCCGAACCTCTGGACCATGACGGGCAACAGGGCGTCGCCCTCCGCCAGGGCGCGCTCATGATCGCCGGTCATCAGCCGCGCCTGTGCCAGGTTCTGTCGCGCGATCAGGGTGTTCGCCTGTTCCGGGCCGGACAGGCGGGTCCAGTCCGCGACGACCTGCTCCAGAAGGGGGAGGGCCTCGATTGCCCGGCCGAGCCGCATCAGCACGACGGCCCGCTGCTGCCTGACCAGCACGACGTCCCGTTCAGACAGGCCTTCGACTCCGCTCTCGGCGATCGCAAGGGCGCGAGCAAAGGCGGCGTCCGCGACCTCGATGTCCCCGAAGAAACCGATGACGGCCTCGGCCATGGCAACGTGGAAGCCCAGCATGCCCCGGTCCGCGGCGTCCCCCAACCGTCGACGCTCCGCCTCGACGATCGCCTTGGCCACGTCGAGACTTCCGGGCTGGGCCGACAGAGCCTCGGCCCGCGCGTGCAGCAGACGGCCCCGGGAGGCCGCGGGCGACTCCGCCAGTCCGGCGCGCTCGTACGCGGCGTCGGCAAGGGCGAACGACCTGCGGGCTTCGTCATACTGACCGCGCTGGACGAAGGCCGTCGCCAGCGAAAGGTGCAGGCCAGCGGCCACCGCCGGCTGGCGGGCGAACCGCACATCGATGGTGGCCCGGGCGCGCAGGGCCGCGGCGGCCAGGGTCTCTTCCGCCGCCGATCCCGACAGCGGGTTCGTCTGCCCAAGGAGGTCGTCGATCAGAAAGGAATAGCTGGCCTCGGCCGCCGCGGCCTGGGCCCTGGCCTCGTTTCTCTGGTTGACCGCGACGATGGCCGCGGCGGTGGTCGCCACCAGTCCGAGAACCCCGATCCCGGCCGCTAACCGGATCCACGGCCGCCGCGCCAGACGCGCCTCGTCGCGCCGTCGCTCGTGGGCGCGCCGCTCGGCCTCGGCCTCGGCTTCGGTCCTCGCCCGCCTCCGGTCGTCCAGCGTCGACAGCCGCTCCGCCAGCAGCGCGGCGGATTCCAGTCGTCGTTCCACATCTCCCGCCGCGGCTAGCGCCACGTCCTCCCGCAGCAGCGGGTCGGCCACGTCGTCCTCCCAGCCGGCGGCAAGGGGCCGGTCAAGGTCGCCGACGACCATCTGGTAAAGGATCAGTCCCAGCGCATAGACGTCTGAAGCCATTCCGGGCGTCGCGCCGTTGGCGACTTCCGGCGCGCGATAGGCCGCGGTGTCCGACCGCGAAGAGCTGCCGTCCTCGTCCTCCAGAAACTCGCCACCGCCCGAAATGCCGTGCAGGTGCAGGGCGGACTGGTCCATCAGCCAGCCGCTGCCGAAATCTGCGAGCCGGACGGTCAAGGCACCGTCCGCCTTGTCCTCGATCAGGATGTTGGCGGGCTTCAGGTCCTTGTGCAGCACGCCCGCACCGTGAGCGGCGGCCAAGGCCCGGGCCAGTTCCGCGACCACATGGACCCGGCGGTCCAGCGGCACCCCGACCAGCTCCCCCGGAAGACCGGCCGCCCACGCGCGCAGGTCCAGGCCGGAATCGCGCGTCTCGGTGAAATAGGGCGCGGAATCGAAGTTCCACTCCAGCACTTCGACGCAGGGCATGCGCTCGCCGAGCGTGCTGCGCATCAGCCGGAACAGGGAGACTTCGCGGCGCAGTCCGCGAAGCCGGTCCGGGGCGTCCGCGAATTTGAAGACGCGGGTCTCCTCGACCTTCTCGTGCCGCGCTCGCCAGACGTCGGCGGCGCCCGTGTCTCCGAGAGGCTCCACGAGGATCCATTGGGGGCGGCCGGGCACGGCGTCGCCGGGGGCGAAAGCGAAGCGGGGCTTCAGGGGCGTGGACAGCTGTTCGACCTCGACCGGTGCCGCGAGGCGGTAGCCGATGCGTGGCAGGGTCTGGACGATGCGCGCGTCTCCGTCCCCCAACGCGCCGCGCAGCTTGGAGACAGCGGTCGTCAAAGAGGCTTCGACGACGTGGACGCCGGGCCAGACCGCGTCGAACAATTCGGCCTTCGTCACGGCTTCGCCGGCACTCAGAAGGAGTTCGTGCAGGATCTGAAGCGGCTTGCCTTCCAGTTCGACGGCACGGCCCGCGACCGTCAGTGTCCAGGCTGCCTCGTCGAACACCGCGTCGGCGAACTTCCACCGTCGCCTGCGCCGGCGCGTCCCGGCTCCTCCTTCAGACATTTGACCGGCCCCGAACTGAACTGCGGCCAGCCTAGAGCCCGGATCGACCGGGTGGCAATGTTCGCGGAGCGCGGGGATACGACCTTGAGAAAATCTTGAGGGCCGCGTCAGGACGCCTCCGGGCCGTCTCCGCATCCTGTCATCACCGGCGCGCGAGCGCTCACCCATCGGGGAGAAGGCAGGATGAAGGGCAAGGTTCTGGGCGTCGCCACGGGCGAGACGGGCGGCGCGATCACCGGCGACGACGGAAAGCGCTACCGCTACGACCTGGCCGAGTGGCGGGGAGAGCGGGCGGCGTCGATCGGGGCCACCGTCGACTTCGAAGGCGACGGAGGTATGGCGCGCGAGATCTATCCTGCGGTCGGCGGTTTCACCGGCGCGGCCGGCGCGGCGGCGTCGGTCGAGGCCCTCGCCCGGTCTGACGCGGGCGGCAGGGTCATCGGCCTGTTCCGCACCACTCTCGCGGTTCCGCTGGCTCTGGTGATGCTGATCGCCTTCTTCCTGCCCGCGCTGACCACGCCCGCGAAGACCTTCAACCTCCTCGACCTCGACAAGCTGGTGGCGGCCAGTGGCCTGGACCTGGAGGAGTCCGAGTACGGCCGTCGCCGCCTCGCCGATCTGGATCGGGACATCGCCCGCTTTCGTACCGAGGCCGCCCGTGCGGGTGCCGACGCTCCGGACGGGGTCTACGGCTACGGCAACGTCGGCGATCGCCTTCAGACGCTCGAGACCCAGCGCGGCGAGGTTCGCGACCTTCTCGGCAAGATCGATTTCCTCAAGACCGTGAACTCTGCCCTGATCCTGCGCTTCCTCGCCGTGGTCGCGGCGCTGTGGTTGATCTGGACGGCATGGTCCGGCGCCGTTCTGCGGCCCTGGGAACTGGCCGCCGGAGGCGCGGCCGTGGTGGCCGGTGGCCTCGCCGTCGCCCTCCGCTCCGCCATGCTGGGCGTCATGACCGCAGGCCCCGGCGTCGGCACGGCAGAGGCTGCACAGCTCGGGACGCTCTTCTCATTGGGATTCGCGCCGTGGCTGATGCTGGCTGCCGGTGCCGCCCTGATCGCCTCCGGGCTCGGACTGATACGCAACCCTCTCGCCCGTGGGTGAACCGGCTGGAGACCGAAGCCCTCGCGCAGGACCCGTTCGCCTCGGCGGGAAGTGGCGGAGAGGGTGGGATTCGAACCCACGGTACCCGTAAAGGCACGCCGCATTTCGAGTGCGGTACATTCGACCACTCTGCCACCTCTCCGCGGGGCCGAAACGCTTCGGTCGAAAGCGAGCGGCTTCTCTAATCATCCGCATCGCTGCGCGCAAGCGCGGATCGCGGCTCAGCGCAGGGCGGGCAGGGGGAGGCCGGGAGCCTGGCCGTCGGCGGGGTCAAGGCCCGTCGCGCGGAACAGGGCGGCGGGGCGACCGCCGGTGCCGGTCGAGGCGGCCCCGGTGGGCGCGACGAGACCCGTGCGTTCCACCCCCCGGCGGAAATTCTGCTTGTGCAAGGCGATGCCCGTCACCGCCTCGGCCGCGGCTTGCAGCTGCGACAGCGTGAAGGTCGGCGGGGTCAGGTCGAACAGCACGGGACGATACCGCAGCTTGGACCTCAGCCGTCCCAGCCCCGTCGCCAGGATGCGCCGATGGTCCGACGCCATGGGTCGGCCCGGCGCCGTCGCCGGCACGGCTCGCCTCGCGTCGCGGGCGGCCTCGGCAACCACGCCGGCCTCGTAGAGCAGCTCATAGCGTTCCAGCACGCGCGATTCCGACCAGCGCGCCTCGCCCCCTGCGAACAGCGAGTCCACCCGGACCCGGCGCTTCGCGTCCGCGCCGGCCCAGGCGGCCAGCGCGTCGTCGATCGCCGGTTGAACGGCTGCCGGACCGCCGCGGCGATCCTCCCAGGGGAAGAAGTCCAGCACGGGCGTCCAGCGCGCCTCCGCGCCCGGCGGATCGGCCGCTTCCGACGTCAGCGCCAGATACCCGACCGAAACCTCGCGCGCGCCCGTGGGGCCCGGCGTCGCCCGCGGGCTGGCCCGCCCCGCGTCGCCGAAGGTGTACAGCTGCTCCACGAAGCCCAGCCGGAACCCCGTCTGGGCCGTCACGAAGTCCCGCAGCGCGCGCTCGAAGGTTCGATCCCTGACAGGGTCGAAGGGTCCGAAGGGCAGGGCGGCCGGCCCCGGTTCGCCGCGCCCGTCGTCGCCGGCGGTGGTCAGGACGCAGGCGCGGCCGTCGCGGATCGCCATGACGACGGCGGACAGACCGATGCGGACGCCCTGACCCGCCATGCTCACTCCGTGTGCCAGGCGTCGGCACCCGCCACCGTGCCCATGGCCTCGGACAGGGTGCGATAACGCTCGACGTAGCGGGCCTGCGCCTCGGGCGCGCTGAGCGGGGTGATGGTCAGGTCGTAGCCCGGGGGCGGCGCGCCGAAGAAGCCCAGCGCCTCCTCGCGCGAGAAGCCGGCCAGCTGCGTCGCCTCGAAGAAGGCGCAGGCCTTGTCGGCCTCCTTGATGAGCTTCTTGATCTCCAGCGGGTTCTTCGGCGGCAGGCCGAAGCGGATGTGGATGGCGTGCTCCAGCCGCGCCTCGAAATCCTTGTAGCTGACGCCCAGCGCCGCCTTGAACGGCGAGATCATGTCGCCGATCACATATTCCGAGGCGTCGTGCAGCAGGGCAGCCAACCGCCATTTCGGTTCGATCCCGGGGCGGATGTGGGCGACGATTTCCTCCACCACCACACTGTGCTGGGCGACGGAGAAGGCGTGCTCGCCGATCGTCTGGCCGTTCCACCGCGCCACGCGCGCCAGGCCGTGGGCGATGTCCTCGATCTCGATGTCGAAGGGCGACGGGTCCAGCAGGTCCAGTCGCCGTCCCGAAAGCATGCGCTGCCAGGCGCGCGGCGCGGGCTTGCGCGAGGTTCTGGGGGCGATCTTCGACTTGGCGGGGGCGCGGATGGGCAAGGCGGCTTCCTGACGTCGGCGGGTCAGGTGACGCAATGAGGCCCCGGGATCAATCCCCGACGTTCAGCGACACCAGCGCCTCGGCGTCCTCGAAGGCCGCCTCCTTGTCGTCGTCCTTGGACCGGACGAGGGCCACGACCAGGGGACCTCCCTGCGGTCCCCGGGCCTCATAGCCGACCAGGCGCCAGCCGGTGGCGGCCTCGTCACCGTCAGTCAGGATCCATTTCGCGCGGGTCGCGTCGCCTTGGGACCGCACCCGGACTTCGGCCCCGCCCACGTCGGCGCGCACGCTGACGGATTCGTCTCCGGCGTCGGCCGAAGCAGTCGCCGTGGCGTCGGCCTCCGGCGTGTCATCCTTGGCCTCGATGCGGAAGCCGCCGATGCGCACGTCCGCCGTTTCGCCCGCCGCGTCCACGCTGATGCCCGGCAGGCGGACCGAGGCCCGGTCGCCGTCGGCGTTCACGGCTACCTGCGGCCCTTCTCCGGTCGGACCCCCGGCGATGCCGCTCCGCAGCTGCGATTCCAGGCCCTCGAGAACAGATGTCGGATCACCCTTGAGCGGCACCAGCCGCAATTCGACGGACGCACCCCGGGGGCCCACATAGGAGCAGACCGTTCCGCCGTCCGTCACGGCCCCCTTGCGGGTCAACTGGCCCTGCGTCTCCGGACACTGCAGCGTTTCGACAACCTTCAGCACGCCGCGCGGCTTGTTGGAAGAATCGCTGGTCGAGATGCTGACCGAGCGTTCGCCGTCGCAGGCGGCGAGGCCCAGGCCGGCCACGGCCATCAGGGGAAGCAGGGAACTGCGGAGACGCATGGTGAACTCTTCCTTTGACGTCATCCTGCGCCGATCGACGGTCATATCCAGTGAAATCGAGGTAACGGGCGTGGCCGTCAGGCGCCGGGTCTGCCGCTTTCGCGCCGCGCGAGGAAGGCCAGGCGCTCGAACAGGTGGACGTCCTGTTCGTTCTTCAGCAGGGCCCCGTGCAGCGGCGGGATCAGCTTGCCCGGCGTCTTCTCCCGCAGCGTCTCGGGCGCGACGTCATCGACCAGCAGCAGCTTCAGCCAGTCCAGCAGCTCCGAGGTGGACGGCTTCTTCTTCAGTCCCGGCGTCTCGCGGATCTCGTAGAAGGTCTTCAGCGCCTCGGCCACCAGCCGCTTCTTGATGCCGGGGAAATGCACCTCGACGATCGCCTCCATCGTCTCCGCATCGGGAAAGCGGATGTAGTGGAAGAAGCAGCGCCGCAGAAAGGCGTCCGGCAGCTCCTTCTCGTTGTTCGAGGTGATGATCACGATGGGCCGCACCTCGGCCCGGATCGTCTCGTCCGTCTCCTGGACATAGAACTCCATCCGGTCGAGTTCCTGCAGCAGGTCGTTGGGGAATTCGATGTCGGCCTTGTCGATCTCGTCGATCAGCAGGACGGGGCGGACGGGGGCGGTGAAGGCCTCCCACAGCTTGCCCTTCTTCAGGTAGTTGCGAACGTCGTGGACTCGCGCCTCGCCCAGCTGGGAGTCGCGCAGCCGGCTGACCGCGTCATATTCGTACAGGCCGTTGTGCGCCTTGGTCGTCGACTTGACATGCCAGGTGATAAGCGGGGCCTTCAGAGCTCCCGCGACCTCATACGCCAGCACTGTCTTGCCCGTCCCGGGCTCGCCCTTGATCAGCAGCGGCCGTTCCAGCGCGACCGCGGCGTCGACCGCCATGCGCAGGTCGTCAGTGGCGACGTAGTTGGACGTGCCTTCGAAACGGCTGCGGCTGACCATGCGGCGGGGCTCCCCTGGGTATCGGCTCAGGACTAGCCCGGAAACGCCGGGGTTAACAGCGTTCAGGTGATGCGTTTGGGCGTCGCGGGATCGCTGGCGGGGAAGGTCTCCTCCACGCCCTCGTCGATCAGGGCTTCCTGCCGGTCCTCGGCGTCCTTCAGCTGCGGCTTCAGCTGGTCCGGCTTCTCGTCGGTCTTGCGGGCGTCGTCGGTCATCGCGGGGTCTCCTGCGTCTGCGGGGCCTCTTCCGGGGCATATCCCAGCGAGGCGATGTCGTCGTCGGCCAGGCGTTTGGCCTCCCAGTGGGCGGCGCTGGCCTGGGCGCCGCGCTGCTCACGCATCAGCCCGGTGTAGACCAGCTCGACCTCGTCGGGCCCGCCGTGCGGCTGGCCGTCGTCGTCGCCCTCGGTCTCTCCCTCGTCCAGAAGCGCGTCGGCTTCCGCTTCAAGGGTTTCGCGTCGGCGCAGACCGTCGTCATCCGCATCCGATCCGGCGTCGTCGTCCTCCGCCTGGTCGTCCTCGCCGGCGTCGCCGTCGGCCTGGGTGGCGTCGAACACCGGATCCAGCTCGTCGAGCAGCATCTCGGTGTCGCCCTCGTCGTCCAGATGGGTTTCGTCGAAGGTCTCGGACTGATCCTGTTCGTCGATCTCGGGCATGTCGCTCTCCTGTCGGAGAGGACAACGGGTCGGGTCAGTCGCCGTTCCCCGGTCCGGCCACCATGGCGTCCAGCGCCGCCCGCACCTCGGCAATGCAAGCCGGCCAGCCGTCGAACGCCCGCCTGAACAGGCGCGTGCGCGGATAGAAGGGATACCGGTCGGTGTTCAGCAGATGCCAGTCGTCCGGGGCCGTCAGCATCCAGACATTGGCGCCGACGGCCGAGGCGATGTTGGTCCCGGCGATGCCCGGCCCGACGACGAGATCCAGCGCGCAGGACATGGCGGCCAGATCCTCCAGGTCATCCTTCAGGTCGAAGGGCGGGGTCCAGATGCGCACGCCCGCCGCCTCGGCCGCGGCCAGGTCCGCGGCCACGTCGCCGCACTGCAGGTTCACCATGACCGCACCCGGCGTCTCCAGCACCGGGCGCCATCGGTCGAAGCTCGAGAAGTACCGGCCGCGCGATCCGGTCAGGATCAGGCTCTTCCAGTGCAGCCCGACCTTCACTCCGGGGCCCAGCGCCTTCAGTTCGGCGGTCCAACGCGCCACCCGCTCCGGATCGGCGGTCAGATAGCCGGCGCGGTCCGGGAAGGCGTCGAGTGTGGGCCGGAACTCGGCCAGAAGCGTCGCCATCGGCGTCCAGAAATCGATCGGCCGGGTGCCGTCGGGTCGCTCGTCGACCTCGGGGATGATGCGGTGCAGCCGGCCATTGATGCGCACGGTGCGGTGCCCGACTACCCGCGCCGTCGGGAAACTGCGCTGGAACAGGGTCACCAGGCGCGGCTCCACCGCCACATGAACCTCACCGTTCGGCCCGACGGCCTCGATCACGTCGCCGACGCAGCCGCCGAACACCATCTCGTCGGCCAGACCCTGCTCGCCGACGATCAGGACGGACCGCCCCGACAAGGCCTCGTCGGCCCGGCGCGGCGAGCCCGTCACCACCCGCATGGCGTCCGGCATGTCCGGGTCCAGCCGGACCTCGTATTCGTGGAAGCCCTCGGGGATCCGGCCGATCCCCATCAGGGTCATGGCGCGGGCCATCCGCATCATGGCGGACTCATAGCCGGGCTCCGCGCCCTTCAGGCCGGCCTCGAAATCTTCCAGAGCCCCGGCCAGATCTCCCAGGGGCTGGCGCGCGTTGGCGCGGTTGTAGCGGGCCTTGGCCAGATCGGGGTCCAGCCGCAGGGCCTCCTCGAAGAAGGGCAGGCTCTCCGCCATCCGGCCCTGGTCGCTCAGCACCGTGCCCAGGGTGTTCCACAGCAGGGCGCTGGTCGGCTCCACCTGGATCATGGCCCGCAACAGGTCGACCGCCTCATCGTAGCGGTTCTGCTCGCGCAGCACGCAGGCCAGGTTGTTGGTCCCGTCAACGTGTCCCGGCTCCGCGGCGAGGAATTTCTGCAGAAGCTTCTCGGCGATCTCCAGATGCCCCAGCCGCTGCGCCAGCCGGCTCAGGTCGTGGGCGATGGCCGGGTCTTCGGGCAGCAGGGTCAGCGCAGCCTCATAGGCCTGAATCGCCTCCACGAACCGGCCGGCCTTTTCCTGACAGATGGCCAGCACGTGCCAGGCCAGACCCGAGGTCTCGTCGATCCGCAGCGCCTCCAGGGCCCGGTTCGCGCCGGCATCGAAGTCGCGCAGCCGGATGGCGCCCACAGCCGCCTTCAGCAGCTCCATCAGCCGCTTCTGCTTCTTCAGCGCGCCGCCGCCGGCCAGATTGCGGGACAGGCGGCGAAGGGCGTCAGCCGAGGCCGAATCCCCCGCCGTGCCCTGTGCCACCGGGGCTGGGGCGTGGACCAGCGGCTGGTCGGTGACGTCCTGGACGGTGTCGGAGGCGGTCATGCGGCGGCTCGCGCGGGGAATCGAAGGGCGGCACGATCCTGGAGTGGGGCGTCACAACACCTGGTTAACCACGTCCGTTCATCCTGCGTCAGCCGCGCGACGGATAGCGTCCGATCGCGCGGGCCGGGGAGAGCCGCACCATGCCGTTGAAACTGTCGCTGAAGCCGGGCGAGAAGTTCGTGCTGAACGGTGCCGTGGTCCAGAACGGCGACCGCCGCGGCGTGCTGATCCTCCAGAACAAGGCCAGCGTCCTGCGCGAGAAGGACATCATGCAGGTCGAGGACGTGAAGACTCCGGCCGCCCGGATCTATTTCCCGGTCATGATGATGTACCTGGACGAGGCTGCGGCCCCGCGGGTCTACGACGAATTTGCCCTGCGCCTGTCGGAGTTCATGAGCGCGACGCGCAATCCGGACATCCTCAGCGAATGCGTCGCCGCCTCGCGGCACGTGATGGCGCGGGAGTACTACAAGGCCCTGATGTCGGCCCGCAAACTGGTGGATTACGAGGAACAGCTGTCGAATGTCGCTTCAGGCGTACAAGACCGCGGCGACGCGGGCTGAATCCCCGCGCGAGCTGGAATACCGGCTGTTCGGCCAGGTGACGCGCGCGCTGATGCACGCCGCCACCGTGCCGGCCGACGACATCGCCACGCGCATCGATGCGCTGGACTGGAACCGGCGGCTGTGGTCGACCCTGGCCACCGACTGCTCGGACCCCGACAACTCCCTGAACAATCCGCTGAAGGCCCAGATCATCTCGATCAGCCTGTTCGTCAGCCGCCACTCCTCGTCCGTGATGCGCGGGGAGGAGGATTTCGAGCCGCTCATCGACATCAACCGCATGGTGATGCAGGGCCTCGCCCCGGGTGCCGAGGCGGCCTGACGCTTCCGACCGGGGAAGAATTGCCGGGCGGCATGTTCGCCGGGATTCATGCTCAATGAAATCAATGGACTGAGGCGGCATCCGTCTTGCGTCGCGCCCGGGCGAACCAGAACCGGTTCAGCGGTCAGAAGACCGCCAGACCCCCCGACCAGAACGGAAGGACCCGACCATGAGCAACTCGGTCAACACCAACGTGGGCGCGCTCATCGCGCTCCAGAACCTGAACGCCACCAACGCCGAACTGGCGGTCACTCAAAGCCGGATCAACACCGGCAAGAAGATCGCCAGCGTGAAGGACAACGGCGCCATCTGGGCCATCGCCCAGGGGCAACGTGCCGACATCGGTGCCCTGGGGGCGGTCAAACAGTCGCTCGACCGGGGCGTAGCCGCGGTCGACGTCGCATTGGCGGCGGGCGAGACGGTCTCCGACCTCTTGCTCCAGCTGAAGGAGAAGGCACTGGCGGCGACCGACGCGTCGCTGAAGACGGCGGCACGTGCCGCGCTGAACGAGGACTTTGAAGCGCTTCGCGACCAGATCGCGACGGTCACCAACAACGCCGAATTCAACGGGGTCAACCTGCTGAAGACCGGCGCGACCGGCTTCAACGCACTGGCGAACGCTCAAGGCTCCGCCACCATCACGGTGGGTGCCGAGATCCTTTCGCTGGGCGGGACCATCGTCAGCGTGGCCACGACCCAGGCGATCGACACCCTGACCAAGGCGGCCAGCGCCTTGACCGCGGTGAACAACTCGATCGACGCGGTGTCCGGCGCGCTCGCGCGTCTGGGCACCAAGTCCAAGGCCCTGACCACCCATCTGACGTTCGTCGGCAAGCTGACGGACTCGCTGGAGTCGGGCGTGGGCAACCTGGTCGACGCCGATCTGGCGAAGGAAAGCGCCAAGCTCCAGGCGCTGCAGACGAAGCAGCAGCTGGGGGTCCAGGCCCTGTCCATCGCCAATCAGACGCCGCAGCTGGTGCTGTCGCTGTTCCGGGGCTGACGCCCACGTGATCGGAAGGCCGGAGGGTTCGCCCTCCGGCCTTTTCGTCAGAAGACGCGGACGACCATCTCCCAGGTCGCCGCCAGCACCCGGCTCACCGTCTCCCAGACGATCCAGGTGAAGGTGGCCATCCCGGCCGAGCCGACCCAGCCGACCAGCATCATCACTCCGTCCTTCTGCATCAGGCCGAATCCGAAGGCGGCGACGATCAGCGACGGAAACAAATTAAAGCCGATCAGCGGCAGCATCAGCACCGCCGCCCAGATCATGCACATCAGGCCGATCAAAGCCTCGGACAGGTCGCTGCTCATGAAGCTGAGACGCGGCCGGCTGAACCGCTCGACCCGCTCCAGCCGTCCCCTCACCTTGGCCGCCGCCTCGGCGAAGGCCGGGCGCGGAAGATCGCGCTTCAGGATCCAGCCCGGCAGCCACAGCTCATCGCGCCGGAACAGCAACTGCACCCCGATGATCATGATGGGGATGCCCAAGAGGGTGGTCGTGCCCGGAATGACGCCGATCACGGCGCTCAGCAGGCCGAGGATAAGCAGCAGGGCGCCGAACCCCCGTTCCCCGAAGGTGCCGACCAGTTCATGCATCGGCAGGACCAGATCGTCGACGGCGCCGACGTCGACCAGCACCTGCGAGAAGGGCCGAGCGCTGAAAGAGTTGGAGTCGTCGTTCATGGGGCCGCCAGCGAACAGGGTCATCCGTCTGTAGGCGCCTCTCGCCCCGCCGCGCCACTTAAGAAATCGACAGGGGGCGGGTCAGCGGTCCGCCACATGCTGCGGCTTGCCCTTGCGCGGCGTGGCAGCGAACTCTTCCAGCTGCTTTTCACTCATCGACTCGACCATCTCTCTGGACGCGACCTTCAGCTTTGATTTCGGCATGTCTCCGCGTTTGGCGCTGAGCGCGGCCCCGGCGGCCTTCTGCTGTGCGGCGGATTTGGCGGGCATGGCGGGACTCCTCTGACCCAGGGACAACCGCCGTCGCGGCGGGGCGTTCCGATCAGTCGAAATCGCGCGTCATGTAGACGGCCAGTGGACCGTACCCCGCGACCTTGGCCGCCAGCGCGCCGGGCGGCTCGGTGACGGGGTGCCAGCCCTGCCGTTCCCAGAACCGTCCCGCGCCTTCGACCGCGATCAGTTCGGAGCGATGCACCGGGGCGTTGGCGGCGAGGCAGGCGTCCAGCAAGGCGCGCGCAATGCCGGTTCCCCGCGCGTGCGCCGCCACCGACAGATCGTGCACGTACCAGATCGGACCATCTGCGCTGTCCAGAACCACGTCCGGTGCCGGAGGGCTCATCGACGCCCACAGGTGGCTCAGCAGATAGCCGTCCATTTGACCGTCGGTCACCGACACCCAGCACCAGCCAGGCGCGACGCTCAGCCTGCTGGCGAAGGCCGCGTCTCCATCATGAAGGTGCGCCGGATAGCCGATGGCTTGTAGCGCAAGGGCCGCCGGAAGGTCTCCCGCCTCGAAGCGGCGGATCACGCCCCCAGCAGCTCCCGCCCGATCAGGAAGCGGCGGATCTCGTTCGTCCCCGCGCCGATGTCGTACAGCTTGGCGTCGCGGACCAGACGTTCGACCGGCCACTCCCTGGTGTAGCCTGCGCCGCCCAGGGCCTGCACGGCCTCCAGCGACACCTTCACCGCGTTCTCGCTGGCCAGCAGGATTGCGCCCGCGGCGTCGTAGCGCGTGGTCTTGCCCTGGTCGCAGGCGCGCGCCACGGCATAGACGTAGGCCCGGGCGCTGTTCAGGGCCACGTACATGTCGGCGACCTTGGCCTGCATCAGCTGGAAGCTCCCGATCGGCTTTCCGAACTGCTTGCGGTCGCGGACGTAGGGCAGGACCACGTCCAGCGCCGCCTGCATGATCCCCAGCGGCCCGCCCGACAGGACGGCGCGCTCATAGTCCAGACCGCTCATCAGCACGGCCGCGCCGCGTCCCTCACCGCCCATGACGTTGTCTTCCGGGACCTCGCAGTCCTCGAAGACCAGCTCGGCGGTGTCCGAGCCGCGCATGCCCATCTTGTCCAGCTTCTTCGAGACGCTGAACCCCTTCATGCCCTTCTCGATCAGGAAGGCCGTGACCCCGCCGTTGCCGTCGCCGGTGCGGGCATAGACCACCAGCGTCTCGGCCGTGGGCGAGTTGGTGATCCAGAACTTCGTGCCGTTCAGGACGTAGCGGTCGCCCTTCTTGTCGGCGCGGGTCCGCATCGACATGACGTCCGAGCCGGACCCGGCCTCCGACATGGCCAGCGATCCCAGATGCTCGCCCGAGATCAGCTTGGGCAGATACTTTGCCTTCTGCTCCGGCGTGCCCCAGCGGCGGATCTGGTTGACGCACAGATTGGAGTGGGCGCCGTAGCTCAGGCCGATCGAGGCCGAGGCGCGCGAGACCTCCTCCATCGCCACCACGTGTTCGAGATAGCCCATGCCCAGACCGCCGAACTCTTCCTCGACGGTGATGCCGTGCAAGCCCAGCTCGCCCATCTCGGGCCACAGGTCGCGGGCGAATTCGTTCTTTTCATCGATCTCGGCGGCGCGCGGCGCCAGCCGGTCGGCGGCCCAGCGGGCGGTGGTCTCGCGGATGGCGTCGGCGTTCTCGCCGAGGCCGAATTCCATGCTCTGGGGGGCGAAGGGAATGCTCATGCCCGCCGCCTAGCATCGTTCACGCGACGTGCGAAGCGTCAGGCCTTGCGACGCGTGGTCCGGACCCAGAGGTGCCACGAGGCCGCCCCGACGCAGACCGCGCCGATCACCGCCAGGGTCCAGGCCACGGCGGTGGTCTCGCCCATCGGTGACGGATCCTCCACCGCGACCCGGAAAGCGGCAGCCGAAACGGCGCAGGAGACCAGCCCCAGCCCGCCCATGATCACGTACATCCCCGTCTCGCTCCAGTCGAAGCGGCGCGGCTCGGCGGGTGCCTCTTCGTGGCGCAGGATCGACACCTGCGACGGCGCGTCGACGAACAACGGATCCTGCGCGGGCCCCGCGGCGGGCCGATCTTCCTCGCCCCAGACCGGGCGGGCAGCCGTCGCCTCGATCTCGGGCGGCGGGGTCAGGATCAGCGGTTCGACGACGGGCGCCGGGAAGGCGGACTGCGCCGGCTGCGGCCACGAATTCGGGGCGGGCGGCTCGTCCGCAGCGGTCTCGACCACGGGCGTCTCGACCGGGGGCAGGGGGGCCGGCGTCATGCTGACAGGGGGGGGCACCGGTGCCGCCGGTACGGAGAAGCCGGGCAGGGGGCCGACCACGGCCACGCCGTAGCGCGCCACCCACTGCGGCGGCGTCGCGGCGGCGACGGGATCGGCGGCGGGCGCGGGCCCCGGCTCGGAAGACACAGGCTGGACGCCGTCGTCGGTCATCGCGCCGAAGGCGGGCACGATGACGGGCGACGGCGATTCGGAAGGCGTCTGCGGCTGCGGCGGAACGTCAGGTGCGTCGGTCGCGACCTCGCCCAGCAGAGCGGCGACCGCGGCGGCGCGCGCCTCGGCCAGGGGAGGCGCCGGCTCGGGCGTGGGCAGAGGGGCGGACAGCAGGTCGGCGAGGGCGACCGGACGGTCGGGATCGGCCAGGAACAGCGCCCGTTCCGCGGCGCGGCGGCGCAGTCCGGCGACGGCGGGGGACGGTTCGCTCCAGGCCAGCAGGGCCTCGGCGGCGGCGTCGGGCCGTCCTTCGGACAGGCGAGCGTGCAGGTCGGAATCCAGGAATCGCTCGACGCCGACGGAGAAGGCGAAACTGGCGACGGCGTCGAACTGGTGGGCGTTCAGCGCGACCGGCAGGGCGTTCAGCGCGCTCACCACCGGCAGAAGATCGTATTGAAGCAGCAACTCCGCGTCGGCCTCGCCGACCGTCAGACCCTCGCGCGCCGACGTCCGGTGGCCATAGCCGATCACCCAGCCCTCGGCGTCGCGCTCGGCGCGGGCGCGGAAGCCTTCGAAGCTTTTCAGCAGCACGACCCCCTCGCGGGAGACCTTGCGGCGGACGGTGGCGGAGGGTTCGGACACGGGGTGTTCCAGATCGGGACGACGGGTTTCGCTCATGAGGCGACGGAGCAAGCCCCGGGCCGGTCTAGAGCAGCACCGCCGTCGCCAGTCCGAGGAAGATCAGGAAACCAAAGAAATCAGTCGTCGCCGTGACGAAGACCGCCGAAGACACCGCGGGGTCCTGCTTCAGCTTCGACAGGGTCAGCGGCGTCAGCACCCCGACCGAGGCCGCGATCATCAGGTTCAGCACCATGGCCGCGGCGATCACGGCACCGATGCGCCAGTCGCCCGACCACCACCCGGCCGCCACGCCGATCAGCGGTGCCAGCACCAGACCGTTGGCCAGCCCCACCGCCAGCTCCCGGAAGAAGGTCCGGCGCGCGTTGGAGCTGTTCAGCTCGCGCGTCGCCAGCGCACGCACCGTGACCGTCAGGGCCTGGGTGCCGGCATTGCCGCCGATGGCCGAGACGATCGGCATCAGGGCGGCCAGCGCCACGATCTGTTCGATCGTGCCGCCGAAGAAGGCGATCACCCCCGCGCCGAGGGCTGCGGTGAACAGGTTCACCGCCAGCCACGGCACGCGGCCGCGCACGATCTCGGGAACGGTCGAGCCGCGGTCCTCGTCCGACACGCCGGCCAGACGCAGGATGTCCTCGCGGTTCTCCTCCTGGATGATGTTGACGATGTCGTCGACCGTGATCTGCCCCACCAGACGCCCGGCGGAATCGATCACCGGGGCCGAGATCAGGTGGTACTTCTCGAAAATATAGGCGACCTCTTCCTGGTCCTGGTCGACGGTGATCTCGTTCACCGGCTCCATGATGTCGGACAGCGCGATGTGGCGCGGCGCGCGCAGAAGCCCGCTCACCGGCACGCTTCCCACCGGCCGGTTCAGGGGATCGACCACATAGATGTCGAAGAACAGCTCGGGCAGGTCCTCGCCCTGCTTGCGGACGTGGTCGATGGTGTCGCCGACGTTCCAGAACTCCGGCGCGGCCATCACCTCGCGCTGCATCAGACGGCCGGCGGAATCCTCGGCATAGCCCAGAGAACTCTCGATCGCCGCCCGGTCCACCTCCGGCATGGCGGCCAGAACGCGCTCGCGCTGGTCGTCCTCGAGGTCCTCGACCACCGCGGCCGCGTCGTCGGAGTCCAGTTCCTGCAGTGCCTCGGCCAGCGTCAGGTGCGGAACGCGCTCCAGCACCTCCTCGCGGATGCCGTCGTCCAGCTCGGGCAGGGTCTCGGCCAGCAGGTCCGGCGGCAGCCACTGCACCACCACGGCGCGGTGCTCGGCTGTCAGGAATCCCATCAGGTCCGCGACGTCCGCCGGGTGCAGGTCCTCGGTCAGGTCGCGCAGCCGCATCCCGTCGCCGTCGTCGGCGGCGTCGACCACCTTCTCGACGAAGGCCGGCGTCAGGACATAGTCCTCGTCCAGGGCTTCGTGATCGATCCCGGGCGCAGGGGGGGCGATGGCGTCGGTGCTCACGCGTCGTCCTCCCCTGTTTGATCAGCGTTTCGCCGATGTGCGTCCTTCGAAAGTCAGATGGTGCGGTCGAGAAGACTCGAACTTCCACTCCGGTTAGGGAACAGCGACCTCAACGCTGCGCGTCTACCAATTCCGCCACGACCGCTCGCATCGGAGCGGGGGCGATAGCCGAAAGGCGCGAGGAAGGGAAGGGCCGGGAACGTCGTCCCGCCGACATACGTTTGTTGCCCTCGAAGGAGAGCGACATGCGCAACATCCTGATGATCACCGCCGTGGCCGCCGCGGCCTTGACCCTCCCTGCTGCCGCCGTGGCGCAGAACGGAAACGGTAACGGCAAGGGCAACGGTCGCGGACAGGTCGAGCGCGGCCCCGACCGCGACCGCGACGCCGACCATGGACGCGGTCGCGGCCAGGAGCGCGCCGAACGTCGCGACGACGATCGCGGCCCGCGAGGCAAGGGCGAGGAACGCCGCCGGGAACGCGCCGAAGTTCGTGTCCAGCCGGGCCCGCGCGCTCGCGACCGCGACGACGACCGCCGCTGGGACGAACGGCGGGTCCGCCGGGCCGTGCGCGACGGCGCGCCAGTCGTCGTTCTGCGCGACGCCCCGCGAAACGTCTACATCCAGGGCTGCCCCCCGGGACTGGCGAAGAAGAACAACGGCTGCCTGCCGCCCGGCCAGGCGCGCCAGATCGCGCGCGCCGACCGCCGGTGGGACGACTGGTACTGGAGCCGCACGCGCGATGACGGTCGCTGGCGCTATGATGACGGCTACGTCTATCGCGTCGCCGACAATGGCGGCGTGGCGGGCTGGCTTCCCGTGCTGGGCGGCGCTCTGGGGCTCGGCAACCTCTGGCCGCAGCAATACCAGTACGCCCCCGCTCCGCAGTACTACACGGACTACTGGCGCGTGAACGAAGGCTACGACTACCGCTACGCCGACGGGGTGATGTACGGCGTCGACCCGCAGACGCAGGCCATCGGTTCGGTCGTCGCCCTGCTGACCGGCCAGCAATGGGACATCGGCCAGCGGATGCCGTCGGGCTACGACGTCTACAACGTGCCCTACGCCTATCGGGGCCAGTACGCGGACACCGCGGACAGCTGGTATCGCTACAACGACGGCTACGTGTACCAGGTCGATCCCACGACCCAGCTGGTGCAGGCCGTGATCCAGCTGCTCGTCTGAAGGGAACCGGCATGATCCGCATTTCGACCGTTGCCGTTCTGACCGCACTCTCGCTGGTCGCATGCAATCCGGCACCGACGGCAGGAGCCGGCGGGACCGCTGAGCCCTCATCGCGAACCCTGGCCGCGGAGCTGAAGGGTGCGCGGGACCTCGGCACGCTGCGGGCCGTGCTGGCAAACTCCGGGCTGGAGAAGGTGCTCGAGGGCGTGGGCCCCTACACGGTCTTCGCGCCGATCAACGGTGCCTTCGCCGACGCGGAGGACGTGGATTTCCGCGATGAGGGCGAAAAGGCCCAGGCCGCCGCGTTCCTGCGCTCGCACATGGTGCCCGGGGCCGTCACCCGGACCGACGTCCTCGCCGCGATAGGGAGAGCGGAGGACGGCCAGGTCGAGCTGCGCACGTTGGACAACGGCCTGATCACCATGACCCGTGAGGGCGAGGCGGTGGTGGCCACGCTCGCGGACGGCGCGCGCGCGGTGCTGACGGAAGATGAGATCCTCGCGTCCAACGGCGTGATCCAGCCCATCGACGGCGTGCTGCTCAAGCCGCCGGCGGCCTGATGTCTCAGGCCGCGCCGGCCATGTAGTCGTAGACGTCGGCCGCGCGGGTCACCGTGATCGAGATGCGGTCGTCGCTGATCGAGATCTCGCCGCGCGCCACCGGGTGGTTGTTGGCCAGGATCCAGACCTCGTCGTGCTCCGACGCGTCCAGCGGGATCACCGCCCCACGGCCCATCTTCAGCAGTTGCGCCATGGGCAGCACGGATCGCCCCAACACGACCGAGATCTCGACGTCGACGGCTTCGATCTGGCTCATGGGGGACGCGGACTCGAACTGACTGGCGGCGACAGGGTGTTGCATGGCGCTCCGACGCCCCACATTGGTCGGCCATGCTTTCCCAAGCCTTAAATTCCGGCGACCCGCGGCTGATTCGCACCGACGGCGCCGCCGTGGAATGGGTGGTCTCGCCGGGCCGCGTCGATCATCCCGACGCGGTGGCGGAAATGGAGGCGCGCGTGGCCGCGATCGCCCAGGGACGGGCCCCTGAACGGGTCTGGCTGCTGGAGCATCCGCCGCTCTACACCGCCGGCGTCTCGGCCCGGGACGAGGATCTGCTGGACGCGCGCTTTCCCGTGCACAGAACGGGTCGCGGCGGCCAGTTCACCTATCACGGACCGGGTCAGCGCGTGGCCTACGTCATGCTGGACCTGACCGCCCGCGGCCGCGACGTGCGCGGCTTCGTGCGCGGGCTGGAGGCCTGGTTGATCGGGGCGCTGGGCAGCTTCGGCGTCGAGGCGGACGTCCGCGACGGACGGGTCGGCGTCTGGGTCGAACGCAAGGGGCCCGGCTGGTCGCGCGAAGACAAGATCGCCGCCATCGGCGTGAAGGTCCGCAAATGGGTCAGCTTTCACGGTGTCAGCCTGAACGTCGAACCCGACCTGCTGCACTTCGGCGGCATCGTGCCCTGCGGCATCAGCGAGCACGGTGTCACCAGCCTCGTCGACCTCGGCGTGCCCGCGAGCATGGACGAGGCCGACGCCGCGCTGATGGCGTCGTTTCAGGAAGTGTTCGGTCCCGTGCGCAGAGTTGAGGCGCGCGATGCCGGAATCGGTGCAAACCTGAACTGAACCCGCCCCGGCGGGAAGGTACCGGAGCGTCGCATGAGCCACGTCGAGATCGAGAGGCCGCTCGGCCGCTTCGACGTCGCCGACGATCTGGAGACCTTTTTCGAGGTCTCGCTGGACCTGCTCTGCATCCGGGCGCTGGACGGATCCGTGGTCAAGGTCAGCCGGTCATGGGAGACCATCCTGGGCTGGCGTCCCGGGGAGATCGAGGGCACGCAACTGCTCCACCTTGTGCATCCCGAGGACCTACCGGGCACGCAAGACAGCGCGCGGGAGGTGGAGGGACGCCGCCCTCACGACCCCATCCTCGGCCACGTCAACCGCTATCGTCACAAGAACGGGACGTACCGCACGGTCGAATGGCGGGCGCAGCGCCACGGCGACCGGATCTACGCCGTCGCCCGCGACGTCACCGACCGACTGGCGGCGGAGCGGGACCTGCTGGAGGCCAAGCAGGCCGCGGAGGCGGCCAGCCGCGCCAAATCCGAGTTCCTGGCCAACATGAGCCATGAGATCCGCACCCCCTTGAACGGGGTGATCGGCGTCGTCGACGCCCTTGCCCGCACCGATCTCTCGCCCGTCCAGCAGGAATTGGTCGAACTGGTCCGCTCGTCGGGCGAAAGCCTGGAACGCCTGGTTTCCGACCTTCTTGACGTGTCCAAGATCGAGGCGGGCCGGCTGGAACTGGAAATCCGCCCCTTCGACCTGTCGGAGGCGATTGACGGTCCGCTGCAGATGCTCTCGGTCAAGGCCGCGGAAAAGGGGCTGGTCTTCGAGGTGGCCCGCGGCGACGAAGCCCACGGCTGGTTCCTGGGCGACGCGCTGCGCCTGCGCCAGGTGCTGACGAACCTTCTGTCGAATGCGGTGAAGTTCACCCATACCGGCGGCGTCGCCGTCCAGATTGACGTGGTGGACGGGATGCCGGACCCCGTGCTGCTGCTCGACGTCGAGGACACGGGCGTGGGCTTCTCGTCAGAGGCAGCGGCCACCCTGTTCGACCGCTTCACCCAGGCCGACGGTTCGATCACGCGCCGGTTCGGCGGTACGGGACTGGGCCTGGCCATCTGCCGGTCGCTGATGGAGGTCATGGGCGGCACGATCTCGGCGACCTCGACGCCCGGTGTCGGCAGCCGGTTCTCGATCCGCCTGCCGTTGACGCGGACCCTCGCGGGCCGGGATGAGGCCGAGGCCCCGGCGATGCCCGATCGCGCTCTCAGGGTGCTGGTGGCGGAGGACCATCCGGTCAACCAGAAGGTCGTGCGCCTCATCCTCGACGCCCATGGCTGCGAGACGACCATGGTCAACGACGGGCGGGAAGCCGTCGCGGCCTTCCGGGAAGGTGGCTGGGACCTGGTTCTGATGGACATGCAGATGCCCGAGATGGACGGCCTCGCCGCCACTCGCGCCATCCGCGCGATCGAGGGTGCCGGAGCGCGCACGCCGGTCATCATGCTCAGCGCCAACGCCATGGAGGCGCACCGGCACGAGGCCCTGGCCGCCGGGGCCGACATGCATCTGTCCAAGCCGATTACCGCGGCCGCGTTGATGGACGGCATCGCCCGCGCGACCGGCCGGAGTCAGTGAGGGCGGGCCCGAAACGGCCAAGCTGTGACATCGACATACGGCTCTGCTAGCGTCCGCGCGTGAAAGTCAGTTTCGTGCATGAGGCGCTGCGCGCGGCCACCGCCCCGCAGCATCAGCGTCTGGAGGTCGAAGCCGACCTTGAGGCGCGCCTTCGGGATACCGGGCGTCGGGGCGACGCCGTCGCCGCCCTTCTGCAGTTCCATCGTGAAGTTGATGCGGTATCGGCGGCCTTCCGGCCGGCCCTCGACGCCGCGGGCGTGCGGCCAGGCGAGCGGGTGGCCGCGCTGGCACGGGCCTTGGCGACCTTGGGCCGATCGACAACCCACACCCCCGTTGCCGCGCCGCCCGGCGACCTCTCCGCCGTCCTCGGCTGGCTCTATGTCGCCGAGGGCTCCGCACTCGGCGGGCGCGTGATGCGCAAGGCCATGATGCGCGACGGGCTTGATCTGACCGGCCTCGACTTCCTCGATCCCTATGGCGACCGCACGGGCCCGCGCTGGATCGACTTTCTCGCTCTCGTCGAGGCCGCCGTTTCCGACGGTCGCGCCGTCGCGTCCGACGTCGTCGACGCGGCGGTCGTCGCCTTCGACCGCGCGCGCGTCGCGCTCGTCCCTCCGTCCACAGTGAGCTCCGCCGCGTGACCGACCAGATCGACCCCCGGGCGCAGTCCGCGCTCAATCAATGCGACCGCGAGCCGATCCATGTTCCGGAGGCGATCCAGCCGCACGGCCTGCTTTTTGTTCTCGACCGCGGCGATCTGCACGTGGTCCGCGAGGCCGGCCGGATGAAGGCTCTCACGGGTCGCGACTCGTGGGCGGGGCGGTCGGCGGAGGACTTGCTGGGCGAGGGGCTGACCAAGCGGCTGAAGGCCGTGGCCAGCGTTGACGCCGAGGGTTTCGCCGGACGCTGGCGCGCCGCCAACGGACTGGACTACGACGTCATCGTCCGACCCAACGCCGCCGGGCTGATCCTCGAGATCGAGCAGAGCAGCCAGGCCGCCCAGCCGGGGGTGGAGCTGATCAGCCGGCTGGACGCCGCCGGCGCGGCGCTGGAGCGGGCCGCGACCGTGCGCGCCGTGTGCGAGCGGGCCGCCGACGCCTTCCGCCAGCTGACCGGCTACGACCGCGTTCTGATCTATCGCTTCCTCGAGGACGCGGCGGGTCAGGTGGTGGCCGAGTCCCGGACGGCGGAGGTGGACTCCTTCGACAACCACCACTTCCCCGCGACCGATATTCCTAAGCAGGCGCGGGCCCTCTATCTGCGCAATCCGGTGCGGGTCATCCCCGATTCCCACTATGTGCCGCAGCCGCTGCTCCCGGCCGCGGACGCCCCGCTGGACATGAGCGACTGCGGCCTGCGCAGCGTCTCGCCGGTGCACCTCCAGTATCTGAAGAACATGGGTGTACGCGCCTCCGCGTCCGTCTCGATCATTGTCGACGACGAGCTCTGGGGTCTGGTGGCCTGCCACGCGTCGCGACCGCAGGTACTGCCGCTCGAGCAGCGCATGGCCGCCACCAATCTGGCGCGGTCCCTCGCCCGCCAGATCAAAGCCAAGGGCGACGCCGAATTGTACCGTGAGCGCACGCGCCTGCGGCAGCTGGAACACGAGCTTGTCGGGCGCATCCCGCCCGACCGGGCGCTGGCCGACAGCCTGGCCGCCCAGGGCCGCGATCTGGCCGATCTGGTCGACGCCGACGGCGTGGCCGTCGTCGGGCCCGAAGGCGTCGCACGCTTCGGGGTCACGCCGGCCGATTCCGCGGTCGCCGAACTGGCTGCCTGGGTCGCCGGTCAGCCCAGCCTTCGCCCCGTCGCCACCCATGTCCTGGGTCAGCGCCATCCGCCGGCGACCTCCTGGGCCACCGAGGCCAGCGGCCTGCTCGGCGTGCACCTGTCCGGCGAACGGCCCCTGACAATCCTCTGGTTCCGCGCCGAGATCGTCGAGACGGTCCGCTGGGCCGGCAACCCCTCGACGGCGGTGAAGGACGGCCCCGCCGGCGTGCTCACGCCCCGCGCCAGCTTTGAGGCCTGGACCGAGACGGTGCGCGGCCGGTCGCGCCGCTGGACCCCCGCCCAGATCGAATCCGCCGGCCGTCTGCGCGACGCGCTTCTGGACGTGGCGTCCGTCGGGCAGCTGCGCAGCCTGAACCGGTCGCTGCAGGCCTCGCTCAGCGAGCGCGACCTGCGGCTGGAACAGCAAGCCTTCCTGATCCGGGAGGTCAACCACCGGGTCCAGAACAGCCTGACCCTGGTGTCGTCCTTCCTCGGCCTGCAGGCCCGCCACGCCGACTCCGCGGCGGCTGAGCAACTGAACGAGGCCCGTCGCCGCGTCCGCGCCGTCAGCATGGTGCACAGCCGCCTGTATCGCGCAGAGATGGGGGCCAGCGTCGACATGGCCCGCTATTTCGCCGAACTGGTCGCCGACCTCGGTGCCTCCATGGGCGCCGACTGGAGCGCCATGCTGCAGTCGGATCTCGCCCCGGTCCGCATGGACGCCGGCCGCGCCGTCACCGTCGGCCTCATCCTGACCGAACTGATCATCAACGCCCAGAAATACGCCTATGACGGTAGTCCCGGCCCGATCCGGGTGTGCCTCGACGAAGAGCCCGACGTCTTCAGGCTGGTGGTCGAGGACGAGGGCAAGGGCGGCCATGAGGTCGGCGACGGCTTCGGCTCGCTGATGATCCAGAGCCTCGTCAGCCAGCTGGGCGGCGAACTGACCTATCGCGACGCCGGCCCCGGCCTGCGCGTGGTGCTCAAGGCACCGATCGGCGTCGGCTGACGAACACGCCGGCGACGGGTGCGCATGTGGCCACCCCCAGCATCAGCGGCCCGACGTGATCCCAGGCACCGTCCCACAACAGCGCGCCGACCAGACCGGTCAGGCTGACGGCCGCGATGATCGCTGGCCACAGGAAGGTACGCGGCGCGCCATGCCGGGCGGGGCTCACGCGGGCTTCCTCCGCCGCGGCCACCACAGGTACAGGCCCGAGCCCAGCACCCCGATCGTCGCCAGGTCCAGCAGGGCCCAGACGATCTTCAGTCCCAGCCCGCCGTAGTCGCCGAAGTGCAGCGGCTGCGAGAGCGACAGCAGCGACACGTACCACGGCGGCCGCGCCACCGCCGTCAACTCGCCCGTCCGGGCGTCGATCAGCGCCGGGGTGATCAGGTGCTCGGTCACCGGGCTGTCGCCGTGGAAGAAGACGGCATAGTGCCGGTCAGTGGTGTAGTCCGTGCCCGGAAAGGCCACGAACTGCAGCGTCATGCCGGGCAGGGCGGCCCGGGCGTCGCGCACCGCCTGATCCAACGACGCGCGGTTCGCCGGGTCGAACGGCCGCGGATCCTCGGCGTCGACCAGCGCCATCAGCGCCGTGTCCTTCCAGTGCGTGGTGATCGGCACGGCCAGGGTGTTGACGATCCCCGTCACCCCCACGACCAGAACCCAGGCGACCGTGACGATGCCCAGCAGGTTGTGCCAGTCCAGCCAGCGCGTCCGCGCGGCCTTCGTATGGCGCACCGTCCCGAACTCCAGCCGCCGCATGAAGGGCGCGTACAGCACCACGCCCGACACGACGGCGATTACCATCAGCAGGCCCATCGCGCCCAGGAACAGCATCCCCGGCAGGCCCAGGAACATGTCGGTGTGAAGCTGCAGCAGGAACTCGACGAACGGATGCCCCGCCACCGGCGGCGCGGGCTCCCCGCTGGTCGCGTCCAGGGGCTGGAAATTATAGACGCCCGCCGGCGCGTCGGATGCCCGGCTGGTGACGTTCACCACCGGCCGGTCCTCATCGAAGCTCATGAAGGCCGGCACGTCGCCCGGGTGGTTGTCCAGGGCCCGGTCCAGCACCGCGTCCAGACTGATCCGCTCCGCCGCGGCCGGCTTCCACTCCTGATGCAGCAGGACGTCGTTGATCTCGTGGCTGAACACCAGCGGCAGGCCTGTGACGCACAGCATCAGCAGAAAGGCGGTCGAGATCAGGCTCGACCACCGATGCGCCCACGCCCAGCCCCGGATCGCCCCCGGCGTCATGCCGATCAGAACTCCGCCGACAGCTGCAGGCTGAAGGTGCGCGGCGCGCCAAGCGTCAGATAGTTGGCTCCCGGGAAGCCGCCGACGGCGACCCACTGGTCTTCGTCCAGCACGTTCTCGACCCGCGCGCGCAGCGTCAGAGGCTTGCCCGCCGCGTCGAAGCTCCAGCGCGCGCCGGCGTCCAGACGCGTCCAGTTGTCCAGTTCGACCGTGTTGGTGGCATCCACCTGCTGAGAGCCGGTGTGCACGACCCGGCCCTCGACGGTCAGGCCCTGAACCATCGGCACGTCCCACTCGACGTTCACGTTCGCCTGGAACTCCGGCACGCCGATGGCCGAGTTGCCGTCCAGGGTGCCGCCCGCCGTGCGCCGTAGCTCGGCGTCGATCAGGGTCCAGCCGCCCAGCACGCGCAGGCCGTCGCGCGGCTCGCCGAACCAGGTGACCTCCAGTCCCTGATTGCGCTGTTCGCCGTTGGTGGCGAACACGCCGCCCTCGACGAAGGCGCTGGGCAGGGTTGTCGAGAACAGGCTGACGGTGCCGCCAAACCGGCCCACGTCGTACTTGAAGCCGACCTCGGCCTGCTCGCCGCGGAAGGGCGACAGCACCTCGCCCGCGTTGGTCACGGGCGAGCCGCCGCTGGTCGCCGGGGCGATCTGGCCGGGAATGAGGGCCTCGGCATAGTTGGCGTAGACCGAGATCCAGTCGTTGGGCTTGTAGACCACGGCGAAGGCCGGCGTGACCGCGTCGCCGTCATAGGACGAACCCAAGGCACCGGTGTTGTAGTCATAGGTCCGCGTGCGGATGTCCTGCCACCGCGCGCCGGCCGTCAGCAGCAGGCGGCCGTCCATCAGGGTGATCATGTCGGCGACCGCGAACGACGAGTTTCGCACCCGCTCGGTCACCAGCGGCGCGTCCAGATCGCCGCCGATGAAGAAGTCCGCCGCCGGCGGCACCACGTCCAAGGGCGCGTACAGGTCCGAGCCGAAGCCCGCGAAGCTGGAGAAGGCATAGGCGTTGCGCGACTTCAGGCTGACCGACGAGGCCGACGCCACCAGCCGGTGCTCGATCGCGCCGGTCGTCACCGCGGCGCGAATGCCGACGTCGCCCGACAGCACCGTGTCCTCCCGCGCATTGTCGAAGCGATAGGCCGACAGGGTGCCGTCCGGCTGGGCAGTCGGGTTGGCCAGCACATTGGCCTCGCGGCCGTCGCGTCCGCCGATGGCGGCCCAAGCGGTGATGTTGGGGGCCAGGTCGAACTCGCCGCGCGCCGCGCCGAACAGCTGGCGTTCGTCGGTATAGGTCCAGGGCTGGGCGAAGTTCCCGCTCGCGTCCGGCGGGGTCGGCACGGCACCGGCCGGCGTCACCGTCGGGCGCGGGGCGTCGATGCGGTGGTCCTGATAGCCCACGTCGGCCGAGAAGCGCGCCCCGGCACCCCGGCGGTCGACGCCCAGGCCGATCACGTCCAGCGTCCGCTCCTGCCGATCGACCGACGACTCGCCGTCACGCCGGGCCAGGTTCAGCCGCACGCCCCAGTCGCGGTCCGCGCCGAAGCGCCGCGACACGTCGGCCGCGCCATACAGCTCACCGCCGCCTTCGATCCCGCCCGTCACCCGCGTCAGGTCGGAACCCGCGCGCTTGGGCATCAGGTTGAAGGCCCCGCCCACGCCCGACCCGCCGGGCGCCGCGCCGTTCAGGAAGGCGGTCGCGCCCCGGAACACCTCGACCCGCTCCAGCAGCTCGGCGGCCACGAACTGGCGCGGCAGCACGCCGTACAGGCCGTTGTAGGTCATGTCGTCGGAGTACACGGGGAAGCCGCGCACCACATACAGCTCCTGGAAATTGCCGAAGCCCTTGGTGACGCGCACCACCGGGTCGTTCTGCAGCAAGTCGCCGACGCTGCGCGCCTGCTGATTGCGGGCCAGTTCCTCGGTGTAGTTGGCCGTGGCGAACGGCGTATCCATCACGTCCAGCGCGCCGAACAGACCCACGCGCCCGCCCGTCGCCACCTGCCCGCCGGCATAGGGCGGGCTGATTGCCACCTGCGACCCGGTGACGATCACGTCGTCGACGCGGGTCGCGTCAGACTCCTGCTGCTGCGCATGGGCGGGCAGGGCGGCGATGAGGGCCAGGGTGGAGGCGGCGAGCAGCAGCAGGGAGACGCGCACGGCAATGAGACTTTCGCGACTGAGAATGAGAGCGGGTCGCAATAAGCGCGCTCTCGTCCCTTGTCCAGTCCGCCTTTGCGCGCCCGGTCGCCGCCTTCACTTCCCGAAGATGCTGTCCGCGTTCCAGGTCGGCCGCTCGTCCGCGTTGGCAATTCTCAGGGCCAGCGCGGTGATGAAGTCGTGCAGGCGGATCTCGTCCTCGACCAGGATCGGCGTGGTCGTCATGTCGTCGGACGGCTTGTGATAGTGGGTCTCGTTGAAGGTCCGGATCGTCGTCGCCTCCGGCGTGCCGGCGGCGAAGCCGAACTTGAACGCCACCGCCGGAATGCCCGCGGCGATGAAGGAATACTGGTCCGAGCGGATGAAGCGGTTCTCGGCCGGGAAGGGATCGGGCGTCAGGGGCAGGCCCATCTCCGCGCTCACCGCCGCCGCGTGGACGCCGAAGGTGCTCTCGGTCGCCCCCAGCACGTTCACGCCGGTCAGAGGAATGATCGGCAAGGCCATGTCGTAGTTCAGGTTTCCGACGATGCTCTCGCGCGGCACGGTCGGATTGGCGACGAAGGCGCGCGAGCCCAGCAGGCCCCGCTCCTCGGCCGTGACGATGACGAACAGGATCGACCGCCGGGGCTTCGCCGCGATCAGCTGCTCGGCGATGTCCAGCTGCGCCGCGACGCCCGAGGCGTTGTCCAGCGCCCCGTTGTAGACCGCGTCCCCGTTCACCGGCTCGCCCACGCCATAGCCGTCAAGGTGCGAGGTCATGACCACGTATTCGTCGGCCAGCTCGGGGTCTGATCCCGGCAGCACGCCGATCACATTCGGCGAGATCACCGTCGTGCTGCGGGCGACGAAGTTGCCGCTCATGCGCGCGTCCAGCGGGAACGACGTCTGTGGGCCCCCCGCGCGGGCGTCGGCCACGATCTGGTCCAGCGACTTCGGCCCGCCGGCGAACAGCCCGGCACCGTGGTCCGGATGCAGGACGATCTCGGCGAAGGGGCGCTCGCCCGTGTCGGGGAAGAAGCCGGGTCGCGCGGCGCCGCGCGTCACGCCGTTCCACGTGCCGGACGGGTCCGCCTGAGGCGGGATCAGGCTGATCGTCCCCACAGCCCCGCGGGCCATGATGCCAGGCGTCCGCTGGGCCCGGGCATGGGTCAGCGTCAGGCTGGGCAGGCCGGTGGGCGCACCGTTGATGAAGACGGCGATCTTGCCGGTCAGGTCGACCCCGTCCAGATCGCTGTAGTTCTCCGAGGGGATGTGCAGCCCGTAGCCCACGAAAACCAGTTCCGCGTCGATCGTGGCGGGCAGGGTGCGGCCGCCGCCGACCACCGCATCGGCCGGCAGGGTCAGCGTGCGGTCGGCCCCGCCGACGGTCAGGGTTGCGCTCGACGCGCCCAGATCGACCGTCTGCTCGACGAACCGGATCGGCTGGTACCAGCCCCCGTCGACCCCACCGGGCTTCAGGCCCAGGGCCTCCATTTCGCCGACCACCCAGGCCGCGGCGCGGTCATAGCCGGGCGTGCCGACCCTCCGGCCCTCCATGGCGTCGTCCGACAGCGCCGCCATCCGCGCCACCCAGCGCTCGCCGCGTTCCGTGGTCTGGGCCAGCACGGGCGACGCCCCTGCGGCGAGGATAAGGGCGGACAAACAGGCGGCGATGGCGAGGCGCATGGGGGAAGGCTCCTTCGGACTGACCCGCAATAGGCACAAGCCGGATCCGAAAGGAAAGCCGCGTCGGCGCCTCAGCCGAACTCCACCAGGACGTCGTCGGCCGCGACCGGGTCGCCCGCCTTGGCCCCGACGGCCTTCACCACGCCGTCGCGCTCGGCCTTGAGGATGTTCTGCATCTTCATGGCCTCGATGATGGCGACGGTCTCGCCCGCCTTGACCTCCTGCCCGACCGCCACCGGCACGGCGACGACCAGACCCGGCATGGGGCTCAGCACCAGTTTGGACGTGTCCGCCGCCTGTTTCTCGGGCAGGCGGGCGTACAGCTCGGCCATCCGCGGCGTCAGCACGCGGACCCGCGCCCGCGACGCGCCGGAACGGATGGAGAAGCCGTCCGCGGCCCGCGCCACCTCGGCGGTGAAGGGCAGGTCGTCCAGCACCGCGCGGAACTGCCCCAGTCCCGGCCGCCAGTCGATGTCCGACAGTCGCAGGGCCCGGTCCTCGCCCGCCAGATCCAGCGTCAGCGCCTCGTCGTCGTCGTACCCCAGCGACACGCCGTGCGCCTCGCGGTCGATCAGGACGATCCAGTCGGTGCGGTCCGACGGATCTCCGGCCTGTTCGGTCAGCACCTCGTTCATGGCGACCGCCGCGGCGATCATGACATCCTGCCGGCGGCGGTCGGGCGCGAGGCCATGGAAGCCGTCCGGGAACTCGTCCTGGATATAGCGGGTCGACAGCTTGCCCGAGCGGAACCGGTCCTGCTCCATCACCGCGGCCAGGAAGGGCACGTTGTGGCCCAGGCCGGTCAGATGCGTGTCCTCCAGCGCGCGGGCCATGCCGTCGATGGCCGCGTCGCGGGTCGGGGCCCAGGCGCACAGCTTGGCGATCATGGGATCGTAGAACATGCTGATCTCATCGCCCTCGCGGACGCCGGAATCGTTGCGGACGACATAGCCGTCCTGTTCGCCTTCCTCGGGCTGCTCATAGCGCACCAGCCGCCCGATCGACGGCAGGAAGCCGCGATAGGGATCCTCGGCATAGATGCGGCTCTCGATGGCCCAGCCGTCGATCTTCAGGTCGTCTTGCGCGAACGGCAGTTTCTCGCCCCAGGCCGAGCGGATCATCTGCTCCACCAGATCGACCCCGGTGATTAGCTCCGTCACCGGATGCTCGACCTGAAGACGCGTGTTCATCTCTAGGAAATAGAACGATTTGTCCTGACCGGCGACGAACTCCACCGTGCCCGCGCTGTCATAGTTGACAGCCTTGGCCAGAGCCACGGCCTGCGCCCCCATGGCCATGCGCGTGGCCTCATCCAGAAGCGGGGAGGGAGCCTCCTCGATCACCTTCTGGTTCCGGCGCTGGATCGAGCACTCCCGCTCGAACAGGTGGACCACGTTGCCGTGCTTGTCGCCCAGCACCTGGATCTCGACGTGGCGCGGATCGACGATGAATTTTTCAAGAAACACGCGATCGTCGCCGAAGGCGTTCAGCGCCTCGGCCTTCACCGCGGCAAAGCCTTCGGCCATGTCGGCGTCGCCGTGGGCCACGCGGATGCCCTTGCCGCCGCCGCCCGCCGAGGCCTTGATCATCACCGGATAGCCGATCTCGTTGGCGATCCGCACCGCCTCGTCCGGGGTCTCGATCAGGCCCATGTGGCCCGGCACGGTCGACACGCCCGCCTCGGCCGCCAGCTTCTTGGAGCTGATCTTGTCTCCCATCGCCTCGATCGCTTCAGGATTCGGGCCGATGAAGGCGATGCCTTCCTCGCGCAGCCGCCGCGCGAAGCCCGCGTTCTCGCTCAGGAATCCGAACCCCGGATGGACCGCTTCCGCGCCCGTCGCCTTCACGGCCTCGACGATCCGGTCCGCCAGCAGATAGCTCTGCGCCGCCGGTGCGGGCCCGATCAGCACGGCCTCGTCCGCCATCTCGACCGCCAGCGATCCCGCGTCGGCCTCGGAGTAAACCTGCACCGTCGAAATGCCCATCTTGCGGCACGTCTTGATGATGCGGACGGCGATCTCGCCGCGGTTGGCGATCAGGATCTTCTTGAACATGGGCTGAAAACGGCGCTCGCTGAGCCTGAAACAATTGTGATCGTCCGGCCCCGATTAGGCCGCGAGCGCGTGGGAGTAAACCGGAACGCGGGTTCGCCCCGTCGGCGTCCGGGCTTGGCAAGCTTCGCTCCGGACGCTTTAACGTCGCCCGCATCCCCGGCCCCCTTGGCCCGAACGGTTACCCGGAGTTCCCGATGTCCCTTCGCCTGCTGACCGCCGCGTCCGCCCTCGTCATGACCCTGAGCGCCGCCGCGGCCCATGCGCAGGATTTCCGCGCCCTTGCCGTGCAGGACCTGACCAAGGCCGAGGAGGAAATCCGTCAGAACCACCCGGCCCTGACCACGCCCGGCGTGGCCAGCGACGCCTTCCGGACCTGGCTGGACAACGGCCTGTCGCAGGCCACGGGCTTCTCCGGTCGCGTCAACTCGGGCGACAGCCACGCCTACCTGATGCGTTACTACGCCAACGGCTTCCGCGACCCCAGCGTCCGCATCGACCCGACCTTTGACCTGCTGGGTCCGTACTTCGCCACCTCGTGGGCCGGCGTCGCCACCGGCTGGCGCGACGGCAAGTACGTCGTCACCTACGTCCAGCCCGGCCTGCGCCGCGCGCCCCCGCTCGGGGCCGTCGTGACCGAGTGCAACGGCATCCCGATCGAGGAGTTCGCCAAGGACAAGCTGGACCTTTGGGAAGGCGACCTGACCACCGAGGCGGGCCGCGTCTATTCCGCCCCTTACCTCCTGTGGAACCGCAACAATCCGTTCGCCCGTGGCGTGCCCCAGACCTGCAAATTCCAGTCGGGCCGCGGACGTCCGCGCGACGTGAACCTCGAGATCCAGCCGGTCAGCCCGCAGGCGATGGAAACCGCCTACCGCGCGACCGTCTTCATGCCGGGTGCCCAACCGCTGGCCATCGAGGACGTCGGCGGCCGGCCCTGGCTGCGCGTCAACACCCTGGCCGATGAGGCCGACTGGCGCACGTTCAACGCCCAGCTCGAGGGCGCGGTCGAATCGCTGCGCGGCCCCAACGGCTTCGTTCTCGACCTGCGCGCCGCCAGCCAGGATGAGTACACTTCGCTGCGTCGCGCCTACGGGGTCGCCAACCGCATCTGGTCGCCGGAATACACCGTCAGCCGCCAGCCGGCCGCCGAGTCGATCACCTACCGCGCCACCGCCGACAACCGTGCCTGGTTCGCCGAAACCCTCGGCCGGATGGAGGGCGACGCCGCCTTCGCCGCCGAGAACCCGGCCGTGATCGAGGAGACCCGCGCGGTGGTCGAGGCCTTCGACGCCGCCCTGGCCGCCGGTCAGGACACCTTCAGCCTGCAGGGCCGTCCGGCTCCGGCCGACACCGGCGCCACCAACCCGGTCCAGGGTCCGGTCGTCGTCCTCGTCGATCAGGGCTGCGCCGGTGCCTGCCTGGATCTGCTCGATCTGCTGGTCCAGCTGCCCAACGTCCGCATCGTCGGCACGGCCACCTCGGGCGGCTCGATCTTCGTGGAGCCGACCCTGCTGCGCCTGCCGTCGAACTACGCCGACCTCGAATACGGTCACAAGGCGTGGACCGGCCGTGCGCGCGGCCATCTGCAGCCCTACACCCCGGAAGCCGGCCTGACCTACACGGGCAATCCGGCTGACGAGAACGCCGTCAAGGCCTGGGTCGCCACGCTGTTCTAGGACGTCCGCGCGACGGGGCGTCGCCGGTCGGGGCCGGGAGGGGGTGCAACCTCTCCCGGCCCTTCCCATGTCAGGGGTATGACCACGTCCCCGACCGGCTATGACCTGACCCCGCCCAGCGACTCCCAGCGCGTCGCGCTGGAAGCCGACCTGTCCTCCGAGGAGAAGCGCGTCCTCCTCGCCCACGGCACCGAGGCCCCGTTCTGCGGCGTCCTGCTGGGCGAGAAGCGCCCCGGCGTCTTCTGCTGCCGCATGTGCGGCCTGCCCCTGTTCCGCGCGGGCACCAAGTTCGAAAGCGGCACCGGCTGGCCCAGCTTCACCGAACCGGTGGACGAGGCGCACGTCCTGGCCATCGAGGATCGCAGCTACGGCATGGTCCGCGTCGAGACCCGCTGCGCCCGCTGCGATTCGCACCAGGGCCACGTCTTCCCCGACGGACCCCCGCCCACCGGCCTGCGCTACTGCATCAACTCCGTGGCGCTCAGCTTCGTCGAGGCGGGTCAGCCCCTGCCGGACCCGCTGAACCGCGGCGACGGCGTCGCCTGACCTTGGCCGCATTCGCCGCTAGGGTGGTCGACGAACCGGAGACGCTGCCATGCTGATCGCCGCCCTGGCCCTGTTGATTGACCCGATGGTCGCCCCACAGGACCCGCCGCCCGCGCCGCCTTCGGTGATCCGCATCGACCCGCAGATTCAGTCCTGGCTGGACCGCAGTCCGGCGCGCGGCGACGCGTCTGGCGTGCCCATCTGGGATGAGAACCGTACCTTCGGCGAGGTGTCCGTGTCCGTCGGCACCGGCGGCTATCGCGCCTTCGGCGGATCGGTCAGCACCCCGGTCGGCGAGCGCGGGCGCGTGTCGCTGCACTATCGGCAGTCCGAGAGCGAAGGTCTGCGCGGCCGGCCCTATGGCTACGGTTACGACGGCTATGACCGATACTGGGGGAGGGGCCTCGGTGCCGACGACCGGCCCCTGAACGGGCCCGATCGTCGGGACTGAGAAATGGTGCCGCCGGGGGGAATCGAACCCACGACCTCAGCCTTACCAAGGATGCGCTCTACCACTGAGCTACGGCGGCGGAATCTGAGGAAGCGGCCGTATAGCGAAGCGATCCTCCGGGGGGAAGCCCCGATTTCCGTCGACGTGCGATCCCCGGTCGGCGAAGGTTGAGGCAATGACCGAAGACCGTGACCCGCCGGCGTCCACGACCTCGCGCCGCCCCCCGTCGGACAGGGAGGCGCGGCTGGCCCAGGCCCTGCGCGCCAACCTGAAGCGCCGCAAGGCGTCGGCCTCCGCTCCGGAAACGCCCGGCAACGGAAGTTCATCCTGATCGCGCCTTTCGCAGTGCGGCAGGGTCGCGCTAGAGAGATCGACCGACCGGGCGTGACCCCGGCGCAACAGGATCGACATGGACCGCATCGCCATCCAGGGCGGCGCCCGTCTGAACGGAAGCATTCCGATCAGCGGCGCCAAGAACTCCGCGCTCAAGCTGATGGCCGCGTCGATCCTGACCGACCAGCCGCTGCGGCTGACCAACATGCCGCGCCTGGCCGACACCAAATTCCTCGGCCGCCTGCTGCAGGCGCTGGGCGTCGAGGTCACCGAGAACGGTCACGGCGGCGAGCAGGAGACCCTGTTCCACGCGCGCGAGATCACCTCGACCTTCGCTCCCTATGATCTGGTCCGCCAGATGCGGGCCAGCTTCAACGTGCTCGGACCGCTTCTGGCGCGGACGGGTCACGCCCGGGTGTCCCTGCCCGGCGGCTGCACCATCGGCGCCCGCCCGGTCGATCTGCACCTCGACGCGCTGAGCCGCCTCGGTGCCGCCATCCAGCTGGACGAGGGGTACGTCTCGGCCGTCGCGCCGAACGGCCTCAAGGGCGCCGAGATCGAGTTTCCCTTCGTCTCCGTCGGCGCCACCGAACACGCCATGCTGGCCGCCGTCATGGCCCACGGCACGACCGTTTTGCGCCGCGCCGCCATGGAACCCGAGATCGGCGACCTGGCCCGCTGCCTGATCGCCATGGGCGCGAGGATCGAGGGCGTCGACACGGACGTCCTGACCATCACGGGCGTGACCTCGCTGAACGGCACCGACTGGTCGGTGATTCCCGACCGGATCGAGATGGGCAGCTTTGCTGTCGCCGCCGCCATGGCGGGGGGCGACGTCCGCCTGACCCGCGCCCGTCCCGAGCTGATGACCGCGCTGACCGACAAGATGATCCAGGCCGGCGTCGAGGTGACGCCCACGGACGACGGCGTGCGCGTGCGCCGCGACCCCGCCGTCCGACTGCGGGCCGTGGACGTCGAGACCGAGGTCTATCCGGGCTTCGCCACCGATCTCCAGGCGCAGTTCATGACGCTGATGACGCTGGCCGACGGCGAGAGCCGCATCCGCGAGACCATCTTCGAGAACCGCTTTATGCACGCGCCCGAACTGGGCCGTCTCGGCGCCGACATCCACGTCCAGAACGGCGAGGCGGTGGTGAAGGGCGTCGACCACCTCGTCGGTGCGCCCGTCATGGCCACCGACCTGCGCGCCTCCGTCAGCCTCGTCATCGCCGGCCTGGTGGCCGAGGGCCAGACGATCGTCGACCGCGTCTATCACCTCGACCGCGGCTTCGAGCGGCTGGAGGAGAAGCTGACCGCCTGCGGGGCCACAATCCGGCGGCTGAAGGGGGACGAATGACCGACGCGCCGCCCGCGACGCCGCCCGAGCCCCTGCGCCTGCTGGCCCAGGACGAGGACGACCTGCAGATCATCTCTGCCGCGCTGCAGGACGCCATCCTGCGGCCGCGCGACGTGGTTTGGGAAAAGGCGGCCCGGCGCCTGACGGTGACGCTCAGCCGCTTCTGCTGGGAGTGCGGGGGCACGCGCGTCCTGTCAGCGCTTCAGTTCGGCGACGTGCTGGCCGTCCGCAGCCGGCAGCTGCCGCGTGGCCCCGACGCGGCTCTGGAGCTTCTTGCCATCCACTTCCTGCCCGGAGAGGCACCCGGCGGTCAGGTCATCCTGATGTTCGCGGGCGGCGGCGACCTGGGGGTCGAGGTCGAGTGTCTGGACGCCGTCGTGGCGGACCTGACGCCGCGCTGGAAGGCCCAGGTCGCTCCGGCGCACCCTGAAGAAGGCGGTTCGGACCTGACGGAAGCCCGGCCGTGACGGAGCACCGTCTGGCCTCGGTGGATCTCGACGCCGCCTCGCTCGGTCCCGCGACGGCCGAGATGGAGCATGAGCGCCGCGTGGCCATCTTCGACCTGGTCGAGAAGAATCACTTCGCCCCCGCCGGTGCGTCCGGCGGACCGTACGCATTGAAGCTCTCCACCCAGGACGGTCGACTGGTCCTCGACGTCTCGGGCCCCGACTACGCCCGCGTCCACGGCCTGTCCCTGACCCCGCTGAAGGGCGTCATTCGCGACTACGCCCGCATCTGCGACAGCTACTACGAGGCCCTGCGCGGCACCTCGCCGCAGCAGATCGAGGCCGTCGACATGGGGCGGCGCGGCCTCCACAACGAAGGTGCCGAGGCGCTGAAGGCCCGGCTCGACGGCAAGGTCGACGTCGACCACGAAACGGCCCGGCGCCTCTTCACCCTGGTCTGCGCCCTGTTCCGCCGGGCATAGGGCACCGCCCGCCTCGACTTCCCGGCTGTTTTCGTGCATAGGCCCGCGCCTTGAACGCGCGGTCGCCCGGCGCGTCGGATCGTTTCCCGGGGCGAGAGAGGCCAAATGGCGAAGGAAGAACTGCTCGAGTTTCCCGGCGTGGTCAGCGAACTGCTGCCCAATGCGACGTTCCGCGTGCTGCTCGAGGGGAACGACCACGAGATCATCGCCCACACGGCGGGCAAGATGCGCAAGAACCGCATCCGCGTGCTGGCCGGGGACAAGGTGCTGGTCGAGATGACGCCCTACGACCTGACCAAGGGCCGCATCACCTACCGCTTCAAGTAAGGCGGTCGCGCCCATGGCGCCCCAGGCCCCGCGCCCCGAGCTGATCCTGGCCTCGGCCAGTCCGCGCCGCCTCGACCTGCTGGCCCAGATCGGCGTCGTCCCCGACCGCGTCGATCCGGCGGACGTCGACGAGACCCCGCAGAAATCCGAGACCCCGCCGCGCCTGGCCGAACGCCTCGCGCGGTCGAAGGCCCGGGCGGTCGCCGACCGGTCGCCCGGGGCGATCGTGCTCGCCGCCGACACCGTGGTGGCCGTCGGCCGTCGGCTGCTGGAAAAGCCCGCCGACGCGGCCGAGGCCGACCGCTTCCTGCGCCTGCTGTCGGGCCGCAATCACCGCGTCTTCACCGGCGTGGCCGTGGCCCTCGACGACCGCCTGTCCACCCGCGTGGTCGAGACCCGCGTCAGCTTCAAGCCGCTGTCGGACGCCGAGATCGCCGGCTACCTCGCCACCGACGACTGGCGCGGCAAGGCCGGGGGTTACGCCATCCAGGGCCCCGCCGGCGTCTTCGTGCGCCGCATCGTCGGCAGCCACCCCGCCGTCATGGGCCTGCCGCTCTACGAGACGGCGCAGCTGCTCCACGGCATGGGCTGGCGGCGTCCATGAGCGAGGTCGAAGCCTGGCTGGACGAGACGCCGGGCGAAACCCGCGGCACCGTCGCCCGTGACGGCCGCTTCACCCACCTTCTCATCCATCGCGAGGGCGTCCCCGCCCAGCACCGCCTCGGCGCGCGTGTCGTTGGCCGGGTGACGGAGCGGGCCCGCGGCATGGATGCCGCCTTCGTCGACCTGGGCTGCGACGGCCCGCCAGGCTTTTTGCCGGGCAAGGCCGGGGCCGTGGGCGAGCGGCTCGAGTTCGAGGTCGTCGCCGAACCGCGCGAGACCAAGGGTCCGACCCTGCGCCGGGTCGGTGCGGGGCAGGGCGCGCCGCGCCTGCTGGCTCCGGGGCCGTCGGTCCGCGAGTCGCTCGCCGCCCTCGCCCCGGGCGCGGTGCCCGTGGAAGGGGCCGGGGCGATCCGCGCCGTCCGGGAGGCGGAGGAAGAGGCCCTGTCCGACCGGGTCGTTCTGGCCGACCTGGGTCTGGACGTCGCCGTCCAGCGCACGCGCGCCCTGATCGCGGTCGATCTCGATCTGGCCGCGGACGCGCCGCGCGCCTCCCGCGACCGCGCGAATCGGCGGGGTCTGGCCGAGGCGGCGCGGCTGATCGGCCTCAAGGCATGGGGTGGTCTGGTCGTCGTCGACCTGATCGGCGGCTCCGGGAACGGCGAGACGGTCCTGGCCGCCGCGCGCGCCGCCTTCACGGGCCCCGAGGTCGCCTTCGGTCCCCTCAGCCGGTTCGGCCTGCTGCAGCTCAGCGTGCCGTGGCGGCGCACCCCGATCGAGGAGGCGTCCCGCATGGGTGGCCCCGCCCTGTCCGCCGCCGTCGCCGGCGTTCGCGCCCTGCGCCTCGCCCTGTTGGAGGACCGCGCGGCACCGCGTCTGACCCTCGTGCTGGCCCCGACAGAGGCCGGGCTCGCTGCGCCGCTGGTCGCGCAACTCGGCCCCCGCGCGGGACTTCGCGCCGATGCGACGCGGGCCGCGGGCGCCCATATGATCGTCGAGGATCGACCATGAGCGACTGCCCCATCTGCCGCCGGGCCCCGGCGGACGCCAAATACCGGCCCTTCTGCTCGCGCCGCTGCGCCGACGTGGACCTGCAGCGCTGGCTGGGGGGCGTCTACGCCGTGCCGGGCGAACCGGTGGGGGAGGAGGCTCCGGGCGAGCCGCGCGAGGACTGACATCGGGCGCTGGACAAGCCCGCCGGCCCTCGCTACAGACCCCGCTCCCCGCGAGATCGCGTGCGCCTGGGTAGCTCAGTTGGTAGAGCAGCGGATTGAAAATCCGCGTGTCGGTGGTTCGAATCCGCCCCCAGGCACCACCTCTCCGCGTCCGCCGGGCCACCCCGCGCCAACCATCACGAAATTGTCGCTTTGTGCGACCACGGTCACGGTCGAACCGCCGCGCTCCCGCACCGGGAGAAAAGCGGGAACGCGGTCTTGACGGGCTGTTATGCCTTCGTCAAAGCAGCTTGGCCCTGACCGGCCCGGATCGAGCACCGCTCGGACGGCAACCGGTTACGGTCGAAAGCGTTGGAACCTTCGCCGCAGGCGCGGGACCGGCGCTCTAAGGATTCACGGGACGCCGGATTTCCGGGGTCTCATTGGTTTTCACGGGTCAGACCAACGCAGGAACTGGCGAAAAATGCTCGATAGCAAGAAGACGAACATCATCCTCGCCATGGCCGGCGCTGCCGCCCTCATGGCCGCCGCGCCCGCGTTCGCCCAGGACCCGGCCGCTCCGGCTCCGGCCGAGGCGACCGCCACCCCCGCGGCGCCGCCCACCACGGGTCCCGCCACCGACGCGGCTGCCCCGACCACCGCGGAAGAGCCGGCCGAGCCGGGTGCCGTCGGCGGCGAGCAGCATGGCAAGCTGACCGTCACCGGCATGTTCATGGAAGCCGACATCGTCGTGCAGGTCGTGATGATCGGTCTGCTGCTGGCGTCGATCTTCTCGTGGGCCCTGCTGCTGATCAAACTGTTCGAGTTCGGCGCCCTGAACGGCAAGACCGACCGCTTCCTCGAAGCGTTCCGCGGTGCCCGCACGATCGCGGACATGCGTCGCATCTCCAGCTCGGACGAGTTCGAGGGCAACCCGATGGCCGACATGGCCGCCGCCGCCACCGAAGAGATCGAGCTGTCGCGCTCGGCCGGCCTGAACGTCACCGGTGAGCACCGCGACTCGGCCGTGACCCGCGCCTCCTCGGCGGTCGCCGCCGTGCAGTCGGGCCTGGGCAAGCGCCTGTCGGGCGGTCAGCAGTTCCTGGCCTCGGTCGGTTCGACCGGTCCGTTCATCGGTCTGTTCGGCACCGTGTACGGCATCATGAACTCTTTCATCGGCATCGCGAACACCAACACGACCAACCTGGCCGTCGTCGCCCCCGGCATCGCCGAGGCGCTGCTGGCCACCGGCATCGGCCTGTTCGCGGCCATCCCGGCGGTTATCTTCTACAACTACTTCAACACCCGCATCGCCTCGTACGGCACCCGCGCCGACGGCTTCCAGGCTGAACTCCTGAACGCCATCTCGCGTCAGCTCGACAAGGGGGCGTAAGCCGTATGGGCGCCAAACTCTCCGGCGGCGGAGGCGGCAAGTACAACATCGAGCAGAACAGCGAGATCAACGTCACGCCGTTCGTCGACATCATGCTTGTGCTGCTGATCATCTTCATGGTGGCGGCTCCGCTCGCCACCGTGTCGGTGGAGGTCGCGCTTCCGAAGGCCGTCGCCAAACCCGCGGTTAACCCGCCGAAGCCCGTCTACATCTCCATTCAGGAGAACGGCCGGGTCTACATCGGCGACTTCCGGACCAACGTCGACGAACTGGGCGCGGAGCTGCAGACGCAGCTCCCCAACCGGAACCCGGCGGACGAGCGGATCTTCATCCGCGCGGACCAGCAGACCCGCTACGGCGACTTCATGCAGGTCATGAATGCGCTCCAGGACAACGGTTTCTACTCCGTCGCCCTGGTCGGCGAAGACGCGAACGAGCAGTGAGGGGGACGAGGACAGTCACATGACCGATACCGCAGTCACCCCCCGCCGCAATCCGCTGCTGGATCCGCCGAAGCAGAAGGGATTCCTCGGAGTCCCCCTGCCGGTCCTGATCGGCATCGGCCTCTTCATCCTGGCTCTGCACGCCCTGATGTTCGCCTGGCTGGCGGCCCAGAAGTTCAAGCTCAAGGAGTTCAACTACGTCGACGAATCCGTCGAGGTGGAGCTCATCGAGCCGCTTCCGCCGCCGCCTCCGCCTCCGCCTCCGCCGCCGCCGCCGCCGGACACGCCTCCGCCGCCGAAGCTGCAGATCCGCGAGCCGGTCCTGAACACCCAGGCGCCGCCGCCGCCGGTGACGATCAACATCGAGCCGACCAAGAAGGAAGACCGCGTCGAATACACCGCGCCGCCGGTCATCGTTCCCGGTCCGCCGCCGCCGCCGGCTCCGCCGGCTCCGGCCCGGCCCTCGACGATCACCAATCCGTCGTGGTCGCGCCGTCCGACGCCGACCGAGCGGGACATCCCCGACCGGGCCCTGCAGTCGGGCACCAGCGGCCAGGCTTCGGTGCGTTGCACCGTGCCGCGCAGCGGCCGGCCGACCAACTGCCAGGTCGTGTCGGAAAGCCCCTCGGGCTACGGCTTCGGCCGGGCCGCCGTCCGCATCGTGGAACGCGGCCAGCTGTCGCCGCGGACCGTCGACGGCGCCGCGGAGAACGCCTCGATCGTGGTCAACGTCCCGTTCCGCATCTCGGAAGAGTGACGAACCGCGAGGTTTGAGACTGAAGAGCCCCGCGGTTCGCGCCGCGGGGCTTTTTCTTGGCCGGGTGGCGGACTGAACCACCTTGGCCGTTCGGCGTTAGGACGGCAGTTCGAACCGCTGGGGAGCCGCCGATGCGCCGCCTGTTCCGTCCCGTCCCGCTGACCGTCGCCGCCTGCGTCGCCGCCCTCTCCGTCGGGGCCTGCGCCTACAACGAGAGCCTCGGCCGCAACCAGTTCCTGATCGTTGACGACTCCGCCCTGCAACAGCAGGCCGACGCCGCCTGGGCCGAGACCCTGCGCACCCAGCCCGTCTCGCGCGACGCCGCCCTCAACGCCCGCGTCCGCAACGTCGGCGGGCGGATCGTCCAGGCCGCGGGCCTGACGGGGCGCGGTTGGGAGTACGCCGTCTTCGTCTCCGACAACCCCAACGCCTTCGTCCTGCCGTCGGGCAAGATCGGCGTGACCACGTCGCTGCTGGCCCTCGTCCGCAACGACGACCAGTTGGCGGCCGTGCTCGGGCACGAGGTCGGCCACGTCGTCGCCCAGCACGCCGCCGAGCGCTATTCCTCGACCGCCATCGCCTCCATCGGCATCCAGGCGGCCCAGGGCGTGGCCGGCGACTATGGCCAGGCGGTCGGCGCGCTGGGCGGCTTCGGCGCCCAGCTGGGCGTCCTGCTGCCGTTCTCGCGCCGCGACGAGCTGGAGGCCGACCGCCTCGGCGTCGACTACATGGTTCGCGCCGGCTACCGCGCCTCGGAGTCCGTGGCCCTGTGGCGGCTGATGGCCGGTCAGCGCCAGACCAACACGCCGGAGTTCGCCTCGACCCACCCCTCGGACTCCACCCGGATCGCCGAACTGGAAGCCTACATCCGGGAGCGGGGCTACGCCTGACGATCGTCGCTTGATCGCGGGGGGGAAGGCCGCTAGATGACCCCCCTCGCGATGACGCGCCGCCTTAGCTCAGTTGGTTAGAGCGCCGGTTTGTGGAGCCGGAGGTCCTCAGTTCAAGCCTGAGAGGCGGTACCATCCATCCCAAGTGGAGAGCGCATGACCGCCGCCCCCTGGGACCCCGAGCAGTACGACCGCTTCGAGGCCGAGCGCGACCGCGCCGCGCTGGACCTGCTCGTCCGTCTTCCGCCTGATCTGGACCCCCGCGTCGTTCATGATCTGGGCTGCGGCACGGGCCGTCACGCGGCCCTGCTGAAGCGCCGCTGGCCTGATGCCGCCGTGCACGGCCTCGACCGCGATCCCGCCATGCTGGAGACCTGCCGCGCCCGGCCGGAGGCCGTCAGCTGGTCCGAAGGCGACGTCTCGACCTGGTCGCCCGATGGCCCGGTCGATCTGATCTTCGCCAACGCCTCGCTGCACTGGGTGCCCGATCACGCCGCCCTGTTTCCGCGGCTGGCAGCTCACCTGTCGCGCGGCGGCGTCCTCGCCGTCCAGATGCCGATCCAGACGGGGACACGGCACCATCAGGTGGTGGCCGATGTCGCGTCCGACGGCCCGTGGGCCGCGCGCCTCGCCCCCATTGCCCGGGTGCAGCGGCCGCTGCTGTCGCCCGAGGCCTATCACGACGCCCTGTCTCCGATCTGCGAGGAGATCGACCTCTGGTCGACCATCTATCTGCACGCGCTGCACGGCCGGGACCCGGTCCTTGAGTGGGTGAAGGGCGCGGGCCTGCGTCCGCATCTGGCGGCGCTGGCCGACGATCCCCGGCTCAGCGAAGCGTTTCTGTCCCGGTTGGGCGCGGCGCTTTCCGACGCCTTCCCGGTCCGGACTTCCGGCGCGGTGCTGCTGCCGTTTCCGCGTCTGTTCCTGGTGGCGCGTCGGGGCTGAGCTTCGGCCGCCGCAGATCCGTCACCGGTCCCTCCAGTGCCGCCAGCGCCGCCTCTGCCGCTTCGCGCCCGGCCGCCACAGCCACGTCGAAGGCCTTCCAGTCGCGGATGTCCATGCCCTCCGGCTCGGGCTGGATCAGCAGGTCCGCCCGCGCCCGCGCGTGCTCCAGCTCGGCATCGGTCGTCAGGGTCGCGGCGCGCATCAGCACGCCCACGATCGGCGGCCCGCGCTTCCAGGCACCCGAGGTCACCCACTTCCACCACGACGGCGGATTCTTCAGCCCCTGCGGATCGACGCCGCGGGCCTGGCTCATGTCGATGCCGACGATCGGCCCGGCGTTGAACTGGCGCATCACGGCGGTGGGGAAGTTGTCGATCACCGCCCCGTCGACCAGCACCTGACCGTCCTGCACCACCGGCGGCATCACGCCGGGAATGCTGATCGTCGCCCGCATCGCGCGCTTCAGCGGCCCGGTCCGATGCACCTCGATCCCGCCCCGGGTCAGGTTCGTGGACACCGCGAAGAAGGGCAGGGGCATGTTCGCCATCTCGACGTCGCCATAGGCCTCGTCCAGCAGCCGCTCGACCTTGCGCGACCGGGTCATGGCCACGATCGGGAAGGTGATGTCCGACAGCGGGTCGGACTCCACAAAGGCACGCCGCAGCCGCGCCTCCAGCTCGGCCTGACTCCACCCCAGCGCCGGTCCGGCCGCCACGATGGCACCCATCGACGCCCCGCCGACGAAGTCGAACGGCACGCCGGCCTTCCTCAGCGCGTCGATCGCCCCGACGTGGGCATAGGCCCGCGCCCCGCCACCCGACAGGACCAGCCCGACCGAGGTCGCCGTGACCACCCGGGCGATCCGCTCGGCGTCGTTGGCGTCGCCGTCCTGGGCATGGAACCAGCGGCCGGGGTTTACGGCCTTCAGCCACACCGGCGTGTTGGCGGGCCGCGGCATGCGCGGGTCGCGGAGCAGCAGCAGGTCCGTCCGCCGGCGTGACTCCAGCTGCGGATTGTGGGGCAGCCTCGACACGTCCGGCGCCATCAGGGGATCGCCGACCACGAACAGCCGATCGACCTGCCGCGCGCACAGGTTGGCCCAGGCCGGCTCGTCCTGCTCGGCGACGTACAGGACATAGTCGTGGGCGTCCTCCACACGTGTGAACCAGTCCGCCACGCTGGACAGCGCCGAATGGTCCACGACCTTGCAGGTGAATCCCATCACCTGAATGGCCGCGCACAGGCGCTCGACGAAGGCCCGGATCGGCCGGGGGCGGGCGGAGATGAAACCGAACACGCTGGGCTCGGCCGCCGCGCTCTTCTGGTCGCGCGCCCGGCGGATCATCAGCCGCGCCATCTCCACCATGAGGTCCGGATGGCTGCGCGCCGTGTCGAAGAAGGCGTCGCGGGGCAGGGCCAGGATCTCGCTGTCCCTGAGAGCGACCACCTCGGCCGTGTGCGCGGTCCCGGCCAGCATGGCCATCTCGCCCACCGGCTCGCCCGGCCGCACCACGCCCAGGAACTGCGGCGTCCCGCCCTCCTGGCCGAACACGCCCAGCCGCCCCGCACGCAGGAGGTAGAGGGTGTCAGCCGGATCGCCCTCGGCGAAGAGCCGCTCTCCGCCCGTCAGCGCGAACCAGCTGGCGCGGCTGGCCGCCTCCCGCGCGAACAGGTCATGCAGGGCGGCGTCCAGCGTGTCGCGGCGTCCGGGGCTCATGGGCGGACTATCGCAGATTCCCGGCCCCGGTCACGAACGGTCAGGCGACCGGGGTGAAGTCGCGTGTATGGTCACGCTCGCAACCAGAGGAGCGGCCGCCATGCGGGTCATCGGCATCATCTCGATCGGGGCGCTGATCCTGTCCGCCTGCGCGACGCCGGAGTTCGAGGAGTCGGGCAGCCCCCACCGCCCGCTGGCGGTCGATCTGGTCTGCCCGATGGAGCCCGGGTACCTGATGCTGGGCGTCACCCCGGCCATCGCGCGTCAGGATGCGCAACTGGCCCTGCACGCCAGCGTCTCGCCCGGTCCCTGGACCGCCACACCGGTGCCGAACGCCTGTCTTCGCGAGGTTCAGGTCAGCCCCGCGGGCGCGGCGACGGTGGGACCGCAGGGGGCGTCGATCCGACTGGCGTCGGACGTGGCGCCTGGTACCCTGGTCACCGTCACGGCTCGCTATGGGGACCAGACGGGTCGTGTCGAGATGCGCGTCGTCGGGCGCGACGAGGTGGTCCTGACCGGCACCTGGCGTCAGGACCGGGTCAAATGCGACCCCGGTCGCGAACCCGGCGAGCCCGTGCGCGAAATGAAGTTCACCGACGACGGCAAGTTCAACGTCACCTACCAGCCGTTCGAGAGCTACGTGGACTACTGGGGCCCCATGACCTTCGACGCCGCGACCGGCGCGCTCGTTCTGACCCCCGAGGGCGGCAACTTCACCCCGCCCTTGCTGGACGGGGAGGGCACCGCCCGCCTCGAGGCCGGGAACCGCCTGATCCTCGAAGGCGTCTATCTGGGCGACCGCAACGAGCGCAACTTCGAACCCCGGGTCGACGACAAGGGCCAGTTCGTCGTCAATCCCGACGGCAGCCTGATCGTCGACCGTCCCGTCTGCACCTACGAGTTCGTGCGCTAGGCTTGGCGACCGCCGCTCCCCCGCCTAAACCCGGCGGATGCCCAGGCTGACCAGCACCGTCGATACGTCCTCGCCCGCCTTCAAGGCGCTGGACGCCCACAACCGCGCCCTGCGTGACGAACTCCGTGACCGCGTGGCCACGGCCGCCCGCGGCGGCTCGGACAAGGCGCGGGACCGGCACACGTCGCGCGGCAAGCTGCTGCCGCGGGATCGGGTGGAGCGCCTGTTGGACCCCGGCTCGCCCTTCCTGGAGATCGGCCAGCTGGCCGCGTTCGGCATGTACGGCGACGAGGCGCCGGGCGCCGGCATGATCTGCGGCATCGGCCGCGTCTCGGGCCGCGAGGTGATGATCGTCGCCAACGACCCGACGGTGAAGGGCGGCGCCTACTTCCCCATGACGGTGAAGAAGCACCTGCGCGCGCAAGAGGTCGCCGAGCAGAACCGCCTGCCGTGCGTCTATCTGGTCGACTCCGGCGGGGCCAACCTGCCGCACCAGGCCGAGGTCTTCCCCGACCGCGACCACTTCGGCCGCATCTTCTTCAACCAGGCGCGGATGAGCGCGCGCGACATCCCCCAGATCGCCTGCGTCATGGGCAGCTGCACCGCCGGCGGCGCCTACGTCCCGGCCATGTCGGACGAGACGGTCATCGTCCGCAATCAGGGCACCATCTTCCTGGCCGGCCCGCCGCTGGTGAAGGCCGCGACCGGCGAGGTCATTTCGGCCGAGGAGTTGGGCGGCGCCGAGACGCACAGCCGCCGTTCGGGCGTCGTCGACCACGTGGCCGAGAACGACGAGCACGCGCTGGAGATCGTCCGTTCGATCGTCGCCAACCTGAACACCGTCAAGGACGTGCCGCTGGACGTTCGCGAACCGCGCGCCCCCGCCCTGTCGGCCGAGGACCTGTACGGCATCATCCCCGACGACGTCCGCGCCCCCTATGACGTGCGCGAGGTCATCGCCCGCACCGTCGACGGCTCGGACTTCGACGAGTTCAAGCGCGACTACGGCACGACCCTCGTCTGCGGCTTCGCGCGCATCTGGGGCTATCCGGTCGCCATCCTCGCCAACAACGGCGTGCTGTTCTCCGAAAGCGCGCTGAAGGGCGCCCACTTCATCCAGCTGGCCTGCAAGCGGAAGATCCCGCTGGTCTTCCTGCAGAACATCTCGGGCTTCATGGTCGGCGGAAAGTACGAGGCCGAGGGCATCGCCAAGAACGGCGCCAAGCTGGTCACCGCCGTCGCCTCGGCCGAGGTGCCCAAATTCACCGTCCTGATCGGCGGCAGCTTCGGCGCCGGCAACTACGGCATGTGCGGCCGCGCCTACTCGCCCCGCTTCCTCTTCACCTGGCCCAACAGCCGGATCAGCGTCATGGGTGGTGAACAGGCCGCCAGCGTGCTGGCCACCGTCCACCGCGACTCCGAGACCTGGTCGGCCGAAGACGCCGAGGCCTTCAAGGCCCCGATCCGCCAGAAGTACGAGGACGAGGGCAACCCCTACTACGCCACCGCCCGCCTCTGGGACGACGGCGTCATCGACCCCGTCCAGACCCGCGACGTGCTGGGCCTGGCGATCTCGGCGAGCCTCAACGCCCCCATCCCGGAGACGGACTTCGGCGTGTTCAGGATGTGATGCGACACAGGTGGGCGACGTCGCGCCGATGGACCCTCCTGCCCTCATGGGCCATATTGGTCTTTGATAATCGTTTCTGAGCGAGAGCGATCGGCATGGCGCGAGTGCGTAGCGCTGCGGCGCGGAATATTTGTGCTGGGACCTCGCTCAGCTTGTGGGTTTGGGTCTGGCTGACGTTCGCAAATCTATCGGGTCGAGAAAACGAGCGCTCTTCGGCGCATCCGATAGAGCTAAGCCAACATGGTCATCTGTTTTATGTGAGCGCGCTCGAAGCCGCTTGGATGATCGGCACCACCCTCATGGCGCTCCTACTCTTCGGCTATGGCATCTACTTGGATCCAGACCGAAGCCCCGGTGGTCCACGAGCGGGGTCACGTGGGCGAGTGCTTTGAATGTCGCTTTGCTGACTTGGTGACCAATCTCACCCCGCCCGCAACACCTTCCCCATCGCCTTCCCCTTTCCGACCTCGTCGACCAGTTTGTCCAGCCGCCGCAGCTCCTGCATGAAGGGGTCCTCGATCTCCTCGACCCGGTGGCCGCAGATCACGCCGGTGATCAGGAAGCGGTTGGGGTTCATCGCCGGGGCGTGGTCGAAGAAGTCCTGGAACGTCGTGCCGTCGGCCAGCAGGGCGTCCATCTGCGCCTGCGAATAGCCCGTCAGCCAGCGGATCACCTGATCCACCTCGGCCCGCCCGCGCCCTGCCTTCTCGGCCTTACGCACATAGTGCACGTGCACGCTGGCGACGCTGGTCTTGCGGATGCGCTCCTCGGCCCTGGTCGCCATCGTGAAGCTTCCCTGTCCCCTTCGGCCCTCCGCGCGTTATAGGCGACGAACCGCAGGAGACGCACCATGGCCAACACCCCCACCGACGCCGACCTGAACGCCCTGGACGTCACCGACGCCGAGGCCGCCGAGATCAACGCCATCTCCCACCCCCTGCTGGCCGGCGCGGCGCCCGACGCGAACGACGATCTGGTCCAGATCCGCTCCACCGCCGACGGTGTGGTGTTCGTGACGATCAACCGGCCGGACAAGAAGAACGCCTTCGACGCCGCCACCATCGCCGCCCTGTATGAGGCGTTCGAGACCTTGCACGGCGCCGACCACGTGCGCGTGGTCTTCCTGCGCGGCGCGGGCGGCACCTTCTGCGCCGGTGCCGACCTGTCGTGGATGCGCGACGCCGTCGACTGGTCCGAGGGCGACAACCGCGACGACGCCATGGGTCTGGCGAAGATGCTCAAGGCCCTGCACGACGTCCCGGCCCTGACGGTCGCCCTGGTCGAGGGCGCGGCCATGGGCGGGGGCGCCGGCCTGGTCGCCGCCTGCGACATGGCCGTGGCGGTCATGGGCGCGAAGTTCGCCTTCTCCGAGGTCAAGCTGGGCCTGATCCCCGCCACCATCGCCCCCTACGTCGTCGAGGCGGTCGGGCCGAGGAAGGCGCGCCAGCTGTTCCTGACCGCCAACGCCTTCGACGCCGACTATGCGGCCCACGTCGGCCTGATCGACATGGTCCTGCCCGACGTCGACGCGCTGGACGGCATGATCACCATGTTGAGCGACAGCCTGCGCGCCAACGCGCCGGGCGCCATGGGTGACTCAAAGCGCCTGGTCCACCACGTCGCCGGCCGCCACATCGACTCCGGCCTGATGGACGACACCGCCAAGCGCATCGCCCGCGCCCGCATCTCAGACGAAGGCCAGGAAGGCGTCCGCGCCTTCCTCGACAAGCGCAAAGCCCGCTGGGCGGAGTGAAACGCTCTCCCTCCCCATGACGGGGAGGGAGAAGACAACGCCGTCGCCCCACGCTACTCAGCCTTCATGTTCACATCCGTCCTGGTCGCCAATCGTGGCGAGATCGCCTGCCGCGTCTTCCGCACCGCCCGCGCCATGGGCATCCGCACGATCGCGGTCTATTCCGAGGCCGACGCCGACGCCCTGCATGTGCGCGCGGCGGACGAGGCCGTCCTGATCGGACCGGCCCCGGCGCGCGAGAGCTATCTGGTCGCCGAAAAGGTGCTGCAGGCCGCCAGGGACACCGGCGCCGAGGCCATCCACCCCGGCTACGGCTTCCTGTCCGAGAACGCCGACTTCGCCGAGGCCGTCGAGGCCGCCGGCATCGTCTGGATCGGGCCCAAGCCCGCGTCCATCCGCGCCATGGGCCTCAAGGACGCGGCCAAGAAGCTGATGATCGAGGCGGGCGTGCCCGTCACTCCCGGTTATCAAGGCGAGGACCAATCGGCCGAGACCCTGTCCGCCGAGGCCGCCCGCATCGGCTTCCCCGTCCTGATCAAGGCCGTCGCCGGCGGCGGCGGCAAGGGCATGAAGCTGGTCGAACGCGCCGAGGATTTCGCCGACGGCCTGGCGTCGGCCCAGCGCGAGGGCCAGTCCTCCTTCGGCGACCCCCGCGTCCTGATCGAAAGCTACATCACCCGCCCGCGCCACATCGAGGTGCAGGTCTTCGGCGACGGCAAGGGCGAGGTCGTCCACCTGTTCGAACGCGACTGCTCGCTGCAACGCAGGCATCAGAAGGTGATCGAGGAGGCCCCGGCCCCCGGCATGGACGCCGCCACGCGTGACGCCGTCACCGCCGCCGCCGTCCGCGCCGCCAAGGCCGTCGACTACCGCGGCGCGGGCACCATTGAGTTCATCGCCGACGCCTCGGACGGCCTGCGCGCCGACCGCATCTGGTTCATGGAGATGAACACCCGCCTGCAGGTCGAACACCCGGTGACCGAGGCCATCACCGGCGTCGACCTGGTCGAATGGCAGTTCCGCGTGGCGGCGGGCGAACCCATCCCGCTGAAGCAGGAAGACCTCTCCATCACCGGCTGGGCCATGGAGGCCCGTCTCTACGCCGAAGACCCCGCGACCGGCTTCCTGCCCAGCATCGGGCGGTTGGAGCATTTCCGGCTGCCCATGGCATCCCCGTCGCAGCACGGGTGGGTGATCTTTCCGCCCCTGACGGAAGACGTCGCAAACACGCTTCGGATGAGCTCTGTCCGTGTCGACACCGGCGCGTACGAAGGGGGGGAGGTCAGCCAGTTCTACGACCCGATGATCGCCAAGCTCATCGTGCACGAGGACACGCGCGAAGCCGCCGCCGGGGCGCTGGCCGAGGCCTGTGCCCAGGTCGAGGTCTGGCCCGTCCGCACCAACGCCGGGTTCCTCGTCCGCTGCCTCGAACACCCCCGCTTCGTCAGCGGCGACGTCGACACCGGATTCATCGCGGCGGAAGGGGAGGGGCTCGTCGTGTCGGAGCCCGACCCAGCTGTCGTAGCCGATGCCGGCGGACTCCTGTGGCGTTCGCGACTGGTGGATCCGAGCGACGTCTGGGATGCCGAGTATGGTGCTGCCGGCCTTCGATTGAATGCACCGCCGGTTCGAGACCATACGTTCTACGTCGATGGAAATCAGCGACGAGCTGGATACCGAAAGGCCCATCCAGTCGTCGGCTATGGTCCGGAGTTCGACGGCGGGCTGATAGTCTTCCATCGAGGGCAAGCTCACCATGTATCGCGTCAGGGACCACGCGGCGGCTCCGCCGCCGCCTCCGACGGCGCTCTCCGCGCGCCCATGCCGGGCAAGATCGTCTCCGTCCCGGTCAAGGCCGGCGACGCGGTGACCAAGGGCCAGCCCGTCGTGGCGCTGGAGGCGATGAAGATGGAACACGCCCTGACCGCCCCCTTCGACGGCGTGGTCGAATCGATCAACGTGACCCCCGGCGATCAGGTCGCCGCCGACGCCGTCCTGGCCGTCGTCACCCAAGGAAGTTGACCATGAAGACCCTCGCCGCCCTCACCGCGACCGCCGTCCTGGCCCTCTTCGCCGCGCCCGCCGCGGCCCAGGACCCCGTCCTGCCGTCCAATCCGCAGGACGCGGCCGACATGCAGTGCATGGCCATGGTCGTCGTCATGATGGGTGCCGCCGACGAGGCCATGGCCGCCCAGCTCAGCCCCGGTCTGTTCTACTATCTCGGCAGGCTGGAGGGCCGGACGCCCGGCACGGACTGGATCAACGTCGCGGGCGAGTACGCCGCCCTCTCCACCGTGGAGCAACTCTTCTCGGAGCAGCAGCGCTGCGCCGCCGAGATGAGCGCCAAGGGGCGCGAAATGATCGAAAAGGGCGAAGCCATGCAGCGCCGCGGCGGCTGACGCCCGACGCGGATGGCCTCGCCAGGCCAAGGCGCACATGACGAAAATGTAAGCATCTGCAGTGCCCGCGCCGCCTAAGGTGCGGGCCGAATTCAGACTCGTCCCCGCGGAGCCCTTCATGACCTCTCGCCTTCTTGCCGGCGTCGCCGCGCTCAGCCTTCTGCTCGGTGCCGCCTGCGCCTCGGTGCCTTCGCCGGCGATGCAACCCGAAATCTCGGCCCAGCGGCTGTCCGACGGCATCCGCACCATCTCGGCCGACGGATACCAGGGCCGCTATCCGGGCACCGAGGGCGAGCGCATGACGCTGGCGTGGCTGCAGGCCCAGTACGAGGCCATGGGGCTGCAGCCCGGCGGTCCGAACGGCGAATGGCTGCAGCGCGTCGAGCTGAAGCGCTACACGCCCGAGGGTGCCGCGACCGTCAGCTGGACCGGACCGGACGGCGCGACGCACGCCCTGGAGGCGGGCAGGGACATTCTCGTGCGCGCCGCGACCAACGACGGCCGCGCCGACGTGCAGGGCGCGGGCGTAGTCTTCGCCGGCTACGGCATCGTCGCGCCCGAGCGGAGCTGGGACGACTACGGGACCCTCGACGTGCGCGGCAAGGTCGTCATCGTCATGCCGGGCGAGCCCGACGGCGAGGTCTTCAACGGTGCCTACACCACCCACCACGCCTCTGCCGCGGCCAAGGCGGATCAGGCCTTCGCCCGCGGTGCCGTCGGCGTGATCACGCTCAATCCGGTGGCCGCCACCGATCCGGCGTGGACCCAGGCCGCGCGCGGCGCGGCGCGCACCCGGGGCTTCACCCCCGGCGCGGCCGACGTGGAGTTCACCGGCTCCATCAACATGGACACGGCCCACGCCATGGCCATGGCGGCCGGTCTGGATCACCAGTCGTTCGCCGGCTACGGCTCAGGATCGTTCAAGGCGGTCGAGCTGTCCGGCGTGAAGCTGAACGTCCAGGCGTCCGAGACCGTCACCACCCTGGTCACCCACAATCTGCTGGCAAAGATCGAGGGGACCGAGCGTCCCGACGAGGTCATCGTCTACTCCGCCCACTGGGATCACGTCGGCGGCGAGGCCCAGCACCCGGAAGCGGAGGGCGAGGACAAGATCTGGAACGGGGCCTGGGACAATGCGTCGGGCACCGTCGGGGTGGTCGAGGTGGCTCGCGCCTTCGCCGCCGGCCCGCGCCCGGAACGCACCGTCGTCTTCGCCCACATGGCGGCCGAGGAAATGGGCCTGCTGGGTGCCTATGCCTACGTCGCCGACCCGGTCTATCCGCTGGAGAAGACCGTCGCTGACATCAACATCGACATGCTGCCGCTGTCGCCGCCCACCCGCGACGTGGCCATCTTCGGCAAGGGCCAGAACGACCTGGAGGACCGCCTCGGCGTTCTCGCCGCCGCCGAGGGCCGCTACATCACAGACGACCGCCAGCCGGAGCAGGGCTTCTACTACCGCTCCGACCACTTCCCCTTCGCCCGCGCCGGCGTGCCGGCCCTGATGCCGTGGCACGGCGTCGACTGGGACGAGGGCGGCGTCCCGGTGGGTCGCGCGGCGTGGGACGCCCGCTTCGAGGCTGACTACCACCAGCCCTCCGACGAATGGTCGGCGGATCTCGACTTCCGGTCGGCGGTGGAGAACCTGGAACTGCTGCATCGCCTCGGCCTCGACCTCGCCAACTCGACCGACTGGCCCGGCTGGAAGCCGACGTCGGAGTTCGGCGCCGTCCGCGCCCGCACGGACACGGCGCGCCGGTGAGCCTGAATCTGCGACCCCTGACCGGCGACGGCTCGCCGCCGGTTCAGGGGTCGTATCCCCAGGCCGTCGAGGTGACCGGTGCCACGCGCTGGCTCTTCGTCTCCGGCCAGGTGCCGACCCGGCCCGACGGCGGTCTCGCCGACGATTTCCGCGGCCAGTGCGAACAGGTCTGGGACAACCTCGAGACCCAGCTGCGCGCCGCCGGCATGACGCTGGACAACCTCGTGAAGGTCACCACCTTCCTCGCCCGTCGTGACGATGCCCACGTCAACCGCGCGGTCAGGCTGGACCGGCTTCAGGGCCGCCAGCCCGCCCTCACCGTCATTGTCACCGGCATCTTCGACGAGAGCTGGCTGGTCGAGATCGAGGCGGTGGCGGCGGTCTAGAGCAGGGCCACGAGGTCCCCCATCACGCTGTCGGTCGTCGGCTCGCGCCCGGCGCCCTGACCGGTGCAGGTGAACACCCGCCCGTCCGCGCACGTGACCCGTAGCGCGTTCGACGCGCCCGACAGGTCGGCGAACAGCGGGTCGTGCTCGACGTCGACCAGCCGCACCGACGCCGCGTCCGGGGCCGCGCGCGCCAGCTGCCGGACCGATGCGCCGCCGGGGAAGGCCGACGTCAGCGGCTGAACTATGCCCGGTTTCGGACCCTGCGGCCCGAACGCCTCGGCCGCCAGGATCGCCAGCTTCGCCGCCGCATCCCGGCCCGACAGGTCCGCCGACGGATCCGCCTCGGCCAGCCCCAGCGCCTGCGCCTCGGCCACGACCTCGTCGAAGCCCACGCCCTGGGCCAAGCGGTTCAGCAGGAAGTTCACCGTCCCGTTCAGCACCGCCTCGATCGCCACGATTGGCGCATGCGCCCGCGCCGCCCGGACCGTCTCGATCATCGGCGCGCCACCGCCGACGCAGGCGGCGATGCCCAGTCGGACCCCGCCGCGATGCGCCTGTCGCGCCAGCGGAAACAGGTCCTCGACCACCGCCTGCTTGTTCGCGCTGGCCACGTGCACGCCCCGCGACAGCGCCGCCCGGGTCAGCGCCAGCCCCGTCGACGGATCCGACAGCGCGTCCACCAGCACGTCCGGATCCCGCGCCAGCAGCGCCGCCGGATCGGTCACCAGCAGCCGCGCGTCGGGGGCCGGATCGCGGACCTTGCCCGCATCCTTCACCAGCACGCCCACCACCTCGAACCGCGCGTCGCCGCTCAACCGTTTCAGCACCCCGCCGCCGACCACGCCGCATCCCGCCAGCGCCACCCGCAGCGGCCGAACGGTCGCCGCGACGCCGCGCTCCAGTTCCAGCACACTCATCACGCCGCCTCCGCCGTCTGCCGCGCCGCCACCGCCGCCAGCCCGCGTTCCAGATCGGCCCACAGGTCGTCCAGATGCTCCAGCCCGACCGACAGCCGGATCAGGCCGTCGCCGATCCCCGCTGTCCGCCGCGCCTCCGGCGTCATCGCCAGATGCGTCATCAGCGCCGGATGCGCGATCAGGCTCTCCACCCCGCCCAGCGACTCCGCCAGAGTGAACACGCCCAGCGGCTCCACGAAGGCCCGCACCGCGTCGATGCCGCCCTCCAGCTCCACGCTCAGCATGGAGCCGAACCCCTTCTGCTGGCGCGCCGCCAGCGCATGCCCCGGATGGCTCTTCAGCCCCGGATGGTGCACCGCCTTGACGCCCGATGCCCGCTCCAGCCGCTCGGCGATCTCCAGCGCGCTGGCCTGCTGCCGCTCGACCCGCACGAACAGCGTGCGCAGCCCCCGCAGCGTCAGCCAGGCGTCGAACGGCGCGCCCGTCACCCCCGTCGCATTGGCCCACCACGCAGTCTCGGCGTGCACCTCGGCGTCGGCGCTGATGACCGCCCCGCCGACCACGTCGGAGTGGCCGTTCACGAACTTGGTGGTCGAGTGCACCACCACGTCTGCGCCCAGGGCGATCGGGGTCTGCAGCGCGGGCGACAGGAAGGTGTTGTCCACCACCGACCGCGCGCCGACCGCCCGGGCGCGGCGACAGATGTCGGCCACGTCCACCACCCTCATCAGCGGGTTGGACGGCGTCTCGATCAGCACCAGTCGCGGCTTCAGCGCGAAGGCCCGGTCCAGCGCCTCCGGATCGCCCTGATCGACGAAGGCCACGTCGAAATGCCCCTTGCGCGCCCGGGCCGACAGCAGGCGGTGCGTGCCGCCGTACAGATCGTGCGGCGCGATGAGCAGGTCGCCGGGGTTCAGCGGGCTCAACGCCAGATCCAGCGCCGCCATGCCGCTGGACGTCACCACGCACCCGGCCCCGCCCTCCAGCTCCGCCAGCGCCCCGGCCAGCAGGTCGCGCGTCGGATTTCCCGAGCGGGTGTAATCGTGCGCCCGCTTTCCATCCAGCCCGTCGAAGCTGAAGTTGGCCGACAGGCAGATCGGCGGAATGACCGCGCCGTGGGCGGCGTCGGAATCGACGCCGTGGCGGACGCAGGCGGTTTGCGGGGACTGGCTCATGCGGCGAACTCCGGACAGGCGGGGAGGGGGGAGAGGGCGGACCGGAGCGCGCGGCCGACGACCTCGCGCTCCTTCAGAAAGGCGTCGTGGCCGAACACGCTGGGGGCCTCGACGAGCCGGCACAGGCTCGGGGCGCGGGCCGCCAGCTCACGCAGGTCCCCGATCGGCACCAGTCGGTCGTCGGTGAAGCCGACCACGGTGAGGGGGCAGGTCACGCGCTCAGGCTCGACCGCGTGCCGGTCCAGCGAGTCGCTCAGGATGATCTGGCGGCGCGCGTCGGCGCTCGCCGCATGGGCCTCGCCCCGCGCGATCAGCCAGTCGCACACGGGGTGCGGCGCGCCGGTCGCGGCCGGCGCGGGCGCGCCGCCGAAGCGCAGGCCCAGCTCTTCGGTCGTGCGATAGGTCGTCATGGCCAGCTGGCGGGCCAGGCTAAGCGCCTCGGCCTCGCGACCGGCGACAATGCCCAGCTCCAGGATACGCCGCTGCACGCCGCGCCATGCCGTCGCCGTCGGGTGTGCCCGGTGCGGCGCCGAGAGGGCGACCAGCCGTCCGATCCGCTCGGGAAACAGCGCCGCGAAAGCCAGGCCGACGCAGCCGCCGTAGGACGCACCGACGAAGGCGTCGACGACGGCCCGGTCAAGCGCGTCCAGCGCCGCCGCAACCGCGCGGGCCTGATCCTGGGTCGTCACGGGCCGGTCGGTCGCGGCGCCCGCCTGCGGCAGCCAGTCGATGGCCAGGACGGCGAACCGGTCGGTGTCGATCGGCGCGCCGGAGGCCACCGCCCAGTCCCACCAGCCGCGGCGTCCGGCGTCGCTGGCCGGAGCTCTATCGGCGGAGATGCCTCCCGCCACGACCACCAGCGGGCCATCGGCGCGGCCCGTCAGCCGGGCACGCACGGTCCCGCCGCCGGGCAGGGCGACGTCGAAGTCTCGAAAATCAGCCAGTCTCGCCAAGGTTTCGCACGGTCCCGCTCATCGAGCACCCGCGCGGATGGAGAAGACCCGTGAAGTCGCCGGGCCGCGCAAGGCGACCGTCGCTTCACTCATCTCTCGCGGACTGAAGAAAGTCCCCGCAGGAGTTGGCACCGTGTCGGACCTGGGTGGGTCCGGTCGGTTGCCCCGGCGTCAAAGGGCCTATCCCTCAGCCGGTCTTGATGAGTGCCCTTACGCTGGACGAGCGGGCCGGGGGCCGTCAAGCCCCCGGCGGAAAGATTCAACGCGTGGTGGCTTCCGAGATGACGACGCGGGCCCGCGCGATGGCGTCGGCCTCGGTCATCTCGCCCGACTGGACCTTGTCGGCCAGCCCCATCAGTTCCGGCCCGGTGACGGCCCCGGCTTGGGGTTCTTCCTGCAGATGGATGCCGTCGCCGCGGGCAATGGCGGCGTCCCAGGCGTCGCGGACCGCGGCCCAATAGCCCTGCGTCGCCGCCCAGTAGTCGTCGCCCGCCTTCGGGTCGAAACCGTCGAACCGGCGGTAGGAATTGACCACGTCCTCGTGCACCACGACGGTCAGGTCTCCCTCCGAGCCCTGCGCCGACTGCATCTTCAGATTGTCCTGGATGTGAACCCAGCCCCATGGGGTCAGCGCGTGGCGGTTCACCCCCAGATAGCGGTCGTAAACCGGGCTGCGGACGGCGTCGCGGCGCGCCAGCGGCCGCCAGGACGGCGCCGAGACCCATTCGGCCAGACCGTTCGCGTGGCTCCACTTGCCGACGCCGCCGTAGCGCGGGCTGTCGTCCGTCTGCCAGACCGTCTGCGACCAGGCGCCGGCACGCTCGGAGTCGCCGACCGGGGTCAGCGTCCAGGTGTTCGGTCCGGCGTAGGTCAGCACCGCGGCGGGCTGCCAGACCCAGTCCTGACGCCAGTGCTTGATCACGTGCATCTGGCCCTCGTGCTCCATCACCAGGATGTGCTGCAGGCTGATCCTGTCGCCGGTGTCGTAGACGACTCGCACGATCTCGTGGCCGCCCGAGGCCTTGGGTGCCAGCGGCTCATAGCCGTCGACGAAATTGACCGTCTCCCGCATGTCGAACCGGACGTTGAAGTCGCCGACCTGGCTCAGGATCGCCTTGCGGTCCTGCTCATAGGCGGCGTGTTCGGCCGTGTTGGCCGCGGGTGCCTGGGCCGCGGCGAAGGCGGGGATGGCGGTGGTCGCCAGGCAGGCGGCGATCAGAAGGGCGCGCATGAAGCGTCTCCAATAATGCGAGTCAGTCGCGTTATCACGATATGTCGGAAAAAGGGCAAGCCCGCTCAGAGCCGGAAGGTCAGCGAGAGGCCGACGTTGCGTCCCGGCTGGGTGTAGGCGTCCTTGATCGCCGAGGTGGACGACACGCCCCGCACGTCGCTCCACCACGCGTAGTTTTCGTCCGTCACGTTGAACACGCCGGCCCGCAGCGTCGCGTGGTCAGTCAGGTGCAGGTAGGCGGTCAGGTCCAGCAGGGTGAAGCTGTCGCCGGCGTGGCAGTTGGGCGCGCAGGCCAGGCCGGCCAGATCCCCGGCGTCCTTCGCGTCGGACCAGGTCACGATGGCCTGTCCGCCCCAGGTCCCCGACGGATCGTCCCAGCCCAGACCGCCGACCACCTTGACCGGATCGATCGTCACCAACGGCACGGTCGTGCCGCCCGACGTCTGGTCGCCGTCTGCATAGGCCGCCGAGAAGCGGGCGCTCAGGCCGCTGTCCCACAGCACGTCGGCGCGCGCCTCGACGCCCGACACCTCGACCTCGGCGAAGTTGACGAACTGATAGACCGCCGGGTCCGCCGGGGTGAACGACCCCGACACCACCTGCTGGCTGATGAAGTCCTCATAGTCGGACCTGAAGGCCACGACCTGTCCGGCGAAGCGGCCGCCGAACAGGTCGACGTCGCGCACGCGGGCGCCCAGCTCCAGGCTGGTGCTGGTCTCTGGCCCCAGATCGGGGTTCGGCACGGAGACGTAGCCGAAGGCGGCGTTGGAGAAGCCGTTGTTCACCTGCGACGGGGTCGGAGCCTTGAATCCCGCGCCATAGCTGCCGAACAGGCCGAAGGTGTCGCTGGCCCACCAGACCACGCCCAGCTTGGGCGACAGCCGCTCGTCCGACTGATCGGCGCGCGCGCCCGAGTACAGCGGATCGGCCTTCGTCGTCAGCTCATAGGAGTCGAACCGCAGCGCCGGGATGATGCGCAGGTCGCCGCCCATCAGCAGGATCTCGTCCTGAACGAACACGCCCGACAGGCGATAGTCGGTCTCCGGGAATGGGCTGGACGGGAAGGTCTCGCCGAACGGCGGCACCGTGCCGTCGCGGATGCCGATCTGGGTCGTCTCCGACCAGTCGCCGCCGAAGGTCAGGCGGTGCGTCGTCCCGCCGACGGCCAAAGTCTTCACGCCCTCGGCGGCGACGCCGACCACCTCGTTGTCGAAGTGGTTGTCCCGCGTGCGGTCCACCGCCGGGGTGCGGTCCTCGAACGTGAACTGCCGCGTCTCCGACGTCTGGCGATACGCCGTGACCTGACCGCGATCGAGACCCAGCACGCTGTCGAAGCGCCAGTCCGCCGCGATCCGTTCGCGGCGGGTCTCGTCGTCCGCGCGCAGGTCCAGAACCGAGGCGCTGCGGCCGCTCAGCACGTTCGCCGACACGTCGGCCTCATAGGCGTCCCAGGTAAGCCGCAGGCGGTGCCCAGGTGCGACGTCCCACACCGCCTTGGCCAGCAGGGCCTCCGACGACAGGTCCTGCGGATTGGCCGTGGTGCGCAGCGCGCCCTCGACGTCGTTCGTGCCGGCCGTTTCGGTCTCCGAGGCGTCGCGCGTCGTGTACGCGATCAGCCCGGAAAAGGCGCCGATGCGTCCGGCGGTCGAGAAGCCCCACGTCCGGCCGTCATCGGCGGAGTTGTAGCCCAGCCGCCCGCGCACGGCGAAGTCCCGACCGCCCGTCAGGAGGTCCGCCGGATCCTTCGTCGTGAAGACCACCGCCCCGGCCACGCCGTCCGAGCCGTACAGCGCCGACGCCGGTCCGCGCAGGATCTCCACCGACTTCATCAGCTCCAGATCGGCATAGCCGCCGCGGCCGACGCTCTGGGCGCCGAAGACGAAGCCGTCGGCCATGCGCACGCCGTCGACGACCATCAGCACCCGGTCGCCGCCGAGGCCGCGGATCACGAAGCCCTCGTTGCCGGCCCGGCCCGTTGTCCCCAGTGCCGCGCCGAACCGGGCCGGCTGGCTGGGAACGCTGACGCCCGGCTCGAACCGGACCAGGTCCTTGATGTCGGTGTACAGGTTCGCCTCGATCTCGCGGTCGGTGATGACGCTGACCGTGGCCGGCGCCTCGTCCACGCGCGTCGCGGTGCGCGTGGCGCTGACGGTGATCGGCGCCACCTCCGTGACCGGCGGTTCCTGCGCCTGGGCCAGCGCGACGCCGGGCAGGGACACGGCGGCGAGGACGGCGGTGGTGGTGAGAAGACGGATGTTCATGTGCGGAGCCCCGGGGAGGTGAAACCAAGGCCGCGGCAATTACTGCGAACGATTATCAGGATCAATCGCAATTCGACTCCGGGCGCGAACCGTCGTTGCGGCGACGCGTTGTCGCGCCATGACCCGTCTCCTGATCCTGAGCGCCTTCTTCGCCGTCGCCGCCTGCTCGCAGGCCGACGACCCCGCCGGCCCGGCGGAGCCCTCGCCCGTCCCGCCGGTCGACGGCGAAACCTCCATGCCGGGACCGAACGCCGGCAATTTCGTGGGCGTGTGGGCCGCGCGCTCCGAATGGTGCGCGAACACGACCGGCGCGGAACGGCCGATCCGCATCACCACGACTCGGTTCGAAGGTTATGAGAACAGTTGCAGCATCGACCAGGTCCGCCAGATGGGCACGGCCTATGAGGTCATGCGCACCTGCACGGGCGAGGGTATGACCACCCAGGAGCGCGTGCGCCTGCGCGTCGTTGACGACCGCATGACGATGAGCTGGCCCGATCGCGCGGGCTCGGAGTCGACGGAGTTCGTCCGCTGTCAGGCTCCGGCTGGTGCCGCGCCCGCGACGGCCCCGATGGACGTGCCCCCGGCCCCCGAGCCGACGGGCTGACCGATCAGCTGAACAGGAAGTTCATCACGTCGCCGTCCTTGACGACGTAGGACTTGCCCTCGGCGCGCAGCTTGCCCGCCTCGCGCGCCTTGGCCTCACCCTTCAGCGCGACGTAGTCGTCGTAGGCGACGGTTTCGGCGCGGATGAAGCCCTTCTCGAAGTCGGTGTGAATCACGCCCGCGGCCTGAGGGGCGGTGTCGCCGACGTGGATGGTCCACGCGCGGGCCTCCTTGGGCCCCACCGTGAAATAGGACTGCAGGCCCAGCAGGGCATAGGCCTCGCGGATCAGGCGGTTCAGACCCGGCTCGGCCAGACCCAGCCCCTCCAGGAACTCCAGCTGTTCGGCCTCATCCAGCACGGCCAGTTCGGAATCGATCTTGGCCGAGATCACCACCGTGTTGGCACCGTCGGCCTTGGCCCGCTCGGCGACCTTCTCCGACAGTTCATTGCCCTTGTCGGCCGAGCCCTCGTCGACGTTGGCGACGTACAGGGCGGGCAGGGCGGTCAGCAGCTGCAGCATGTCCCAGGCCTTCTTGTCCTCCTTGGACACGTCGGCGGTGCGCGCCGGCTTGCCGGCGTTCAGCTGGGCCAGCGCCAGGTCGACCAGCTTCAGATTCAGCTGCTGCTCCTTGTCGCCGCCCTTGGCGCGCTTCTCTATCTGCACGCGCCGACGCTCCAGGCTCTCCATGTCCGCCAGCATCAACTCGGTCTCGATGATCTCCAGATCGGCGACCGGATCGATGCGGTCCTCGACGTGGGTGATGTCGTCGTCGATGAAGCAGCGCGCCACGAAGGCCACGGCGTCGCAGTCGCGGATATTGGCCAGGAACTGGTTGCCCAGCCCCTCGCCCTTCGACGCGCCGCGCACCAGACCCGCCACGTCCACGAAGGTGATCCGCGCGGGGATGATCTCCTTGGACCCCGCGATCTCGGCCAGCACGTTCAGGCGCGGCTCGGGCACGGCCACGTCGCCGGTGTTCGGCTCGATGGTGCAGAACGGATAGTTGGCGGCCTGCGCTGCCGCCGTCTTGGTCAGGGCGTTGAACAGGGTGGACTTGCCGACGTTCGGCAGGCCGACGATCGCGACTTTCAGGGCCATGGGATCCGGGTCTTTAAGGGAAGCGCGAGCCTTTAGACCGTTCGGCTCGCAATGTCAGTCCATCACCGAAGCGAACGGCTTCACCTCGCACACCGCGTCGCCGTAGGTCCGGCCGACGTCGCCGTCCACGCGCATGATCTGCGTCAGCCAGCCGGTCTGCGGATCGTACAGGCGGAACACCTCATAGTGCCGGCCCTCGCTTTCGAAGCTGTAGCCCAGCTCCAGGAACCGGCCCTGTCGGACCACGTCGTTGCAGCGGGGATTGCGTCGCCGGCACACGGTCAGGGCCTCGAGATCGACCGAGAACTCGCTGACGACATAGGGCGTCAGCGTGTCCGGGTCGGTGAACTCCCGGCACTCCAGATTGAACCGTGCCGCGTCCTGGGCCGCAGCGGGCGTGGCGACGGCGAGAGCGACAAGCAGGGCGGACAGGCGCATGGCGGGGAACCTCCGCGCCCAGATCAGCACGCGTGGCGTTCCCCGCCAAACCACGGTTTCTGACGTCAGGGGGTCGGCGGTCGCCGGATCGGAACCTCCAGCGCCATCTCCCGGCCGCTCTCGAAGGTCAGCGTCATCGACACCCGCTCGCCCTCGACGAGCGGTCCCTTCAGTCCGACCAGCATCAGATGGTCCTGCCCCGGGGCCAGCCGCACGCGCTCGCCCTCCGGCAGCGGCAGGCCGTCCGGCAGAGGCGTCATGCGCATGATGCCGCCGTCGGTCGTGACCGCGTGGATTTCGCCCACTTCGGCGGCCGGTGAGGTGAGCGACACCAGTCGGTCGGCCCTGCCCACCGCGCGGAACTCGCCGAAACAGCCGCCCGTGCGGGCGCCGTTGGGCGTGGCCCGACACCAGACGTCGGTGACCTCGACGCCGACCGTCGCTCCGTCCGTCGTCTCGGAGACGCGGGAGGAAGACGACGGCTCCCCGCACGCCGCGAGCAGGGCGAAGGGGGCGGCCAGCAAAAAACTGCGGAACATGATCAGATCCTTCACGACGCGGCCCTCCTGCGGGTCAGGGTCCAGACGCGGTCCAGCGCCATCGCCGCCAGCAGGCTGAGGCCCGTCAGAGGATAGACGACGCAGAACGGGATCACGATGCCCAGGACCGCGGCACGAACGCGCGGTCCGGGCGGTGCCGTCGGCGCACCCAGCGTCCCTTTCGGCCGGCGCCGCCACCACATCATCAGCGCCGAGATCGCCAGGATCCAGACCGCGACGCAGGCCGACAGCATGATCCAGCGGTTCACCTGGCCGTACTGCCGCCCCTCGTGCACGGCGATGCCCCACTCGAAGGCGCGGGCGCCGACGCCGAACTGGTCCGCCGTCACGTCGGCCAGAACCCGGCCGTCCGCGGCCATGTAGATCAGGCGCGCGTCCTCGGCCGCCCGGTTCTGGAAGGCCGCCGTCACGGCCCGGTCGGGCGTGGCGGGCAGGCCGATCAGATAGGGCTTCGCCAGACCCGCCGCCTCGACCGACGCGACGACGGCGGTCAGGTCCGGCGCGGCCCCGGATACGGGCAGGGCGGCGTGCTCCATCGCCCAACCCGCGCCGGGCACAGCATGTTCGGCATGTTCCCAGTCCTGCGCCGCCGGGGCGGCGGGCCGGCCGAGCCCCGCCGCATTGACGGCACCGAGAAACTGGCCGCCCCACACCGACGACCACGGCATCCCGGTGAAGGCCAGGAAGAAGATCACGCCTCCAGCATACAGCCCCGTAACCGCGTGCAGGTCGCGCCAGAACGGTCGCCCGGCCCGGGCCTTGACGGTGACGACGCCCGCTTCGCGCCGGTGCGGCCACCACAGGAAGACACCCGTAGCGACCAGGATCATGGTCCAGCCTGCCACGACCTCCACGATCAGGTTCATCTGCGGTCCGGCGATCACCAGCGAGTGGAGGCGCTTCACCGTCTCCGAGATGCCGCCCACGGGCCGGTCGCCGATGACCCGCGCGTTCGCCGGATCGACGAAGACCACGCGCTGCGATCCATCCGGCCGCTCGACCGTCACCTGCACCGCGCGGTCCGGTCGATCCGGGACCAGCACGGTCGCCGCCCGGCCGGGCACCGCGGCGGTCGCCGCTGCGATCCAGTCCGCCGCCACGCCGGATCCCCGGCCCGGCTGGACCACGGCCACCGCCCGCGTCTGCCAATCGTCGATCTCGGCCTTGAACAGATAGATGCCGCCGGTCAGCGCCATCAGCATCAGGAACGGCAGCACCAGCGACCCGGCATAGAAATGCCAGCGCCACACGGCGCGATAGGCACCCGACATCGGATCAGAACGCATAGCGCACCCCCACATAGGCGGATCGGCCCTCGCCCGGCGTGAACACGTCGGTCGCGGCCGTCGTCGCATCCGTCACCGCATTGGCGTTGGACACATAGCGCTCGTCCGACAGGTTCCGCAGGTCCGCGAACAGGCTGATCCCGTTGGGCAGATCGATGCCCATATTCAGCGATAACGTCGTATAGCCGGGGTATTTCAGCGTGTTGGCGTAGTCGACGTAGATGTCCGTCGGCACCCAGTCCACGGCCGGGGCCACGAACCAGCCGCCCGGCGCCTCGTACTTCAGCTCGGCGCGGTACGCATGCTCCGGGATGATCGGCAGCTGGTTGTCGCCGTAGGTGGCGTCGCCATCGAAGAAGAAGTCCGACAAGGTCCAGGTCTGGCGCAGCGTCAGCCGCCCGGTCTCTCCGTCCGACAGCCTCCAGTCCACCCCGGCCTCGACGCCCTGGTGGACCGTGTCGCCCGCGTTGAAGCTCAACGGCGGATTGCCGGGCACGACGACGTAGTTCAGCAGCTCGCCGTCCAGATGGGCGCGGTATACCGCCACGTCGTACCGGAACGGTCCGCGCGCGCCGCGCGCGCCGATCTCGGCCGTCCAGGCTTCCTGCGCGTCCAGATCGACGAACTGCGGCACCGGCGTCTGCACCAGCTCGAGGAAGGTCGGCGGCTCCACGGACTTCGTCAGATTGGCGTAGATCTGCGACCCGTCGGCCTCTTCCCACAGCAGGCCCACGCGCGGGGCGAACCAGTCAAAGTCGCGCGAGGCGCTGTTGGCGGGCACGAAGGCGTTGTCCACGTCCCGCTCCGCCTTGCCCCACGATCCGCCGCCGATCAGCGCCAGCTTGTCGGTCACGAACAGGCGACCTTCCGCGAAGACGTCCACGCCGGTCGCGTCCTGCACCGTCTGGCCGATCTGGAAGCCGGGATTGCCTCCGCCCGTGTTCAGGAACACCGAGCTGTCGTTGTCGCCCGAGCGGAAATAGGCCCCCGCATAGGCGTCGGCCCGCAGGCCGACGATCTGCCCGGTCCAGTCCAGCCGCCCGAAGGCACCCCAGAACCGATAGTCGTTCTGCAGCACCACCGGCACCGGGTGGAACAGCCGCTTGTCGACCGCATAGACCCCGCCCTCGAACACCAGACCGTCCGTCAGTCGCCAGCGCGTCTGCGCCGTCACCCGCACCGACGTCACGTCCCGTCCGAAGTCCAGCGCGCGTACGAACGGGTCCGGGTCGCGCGGCCGGTTCAGGGCCTTGTCCAGGCTCTGCGTTCCCGAGATGTCCAGCATCAACTCATTGGCCTGGACGATCAGGCGCAGCTCACGATCCTCGCCGAACTGGCGGCCGACGCTCAGCGTCAGGCGCTTGCTGTCGGCGTCCTGGTGATCGAGGAAGCCTTCGCTGCCTGCCCAGGTGGCGGCGGCGTACAGATCCCAGTCGCCCCGCACCCGGGCGATGGCCACGTGCGCCCGGCGGGTCAGGAACGAGCCGGCCTCATAGCGGATCAGGTTCTCGTGCCGGGCTGTGCGTCCCGTCGGGGTGACGATGTTGATCGCGCCGCCCAGGGCCGCGCCGCCGAAGCGCAGGGCGTTGCCGCCCTTGTAGACCTCGGTGTAGCGCGCGATCAGCGGGTCCAGCTCCTGGAAGTCGCCGAAGCCGTCGGGCTGGTTCACCGGCACGCCGTCCTGGGCCAGCAGCACGCCGCGCAGGTGCAGGGACTGGCCGATGCCCGATCCCCGGATCGACAGCCGCACCTCTTCCCCCCAGCGACGGCCGGTGAAGACGCCGGGCACGGATTTCAGCGTGTCCGACAGCGCCAGCGCATAGCGGTCCTCATAGCTTTCGGCCGACACCACGGCGACCGCGCCGGGCGTGCGCGACAGGCGGCTGCGGGCGTCGGCGACAACGGCCGGATCCTCGGCGTCGCGGCGGCCCGTCACGATGACGGAGTCGACGACGGTTTCGGGAACGGCTTCCTGGGCAAGGGCGGGCGCGCCGACACACGCCAGGGCAGCCGCAGACGCGGCGGAGAGAAGACGGATTTTCATTGGGATTTGTCCTGAAGAGTCACGGACGCGCGCGGCCGTTCAGGCCGGGCGCGGGGCTTGCGTGGGGGTCTTCAGGCGTAGGGCGGGGCGGTCGAGGGCGGCCGCGGCGGGGCGCGGGCCGGCGGCAGGCGCAGCGTCGTCGACGCAGGGGCCGGGACGACCGTTGCGGTCAGGACCGGCGGGGCGGGCGCGTCCGGCGCAGGCGGCAGGATGGCGGGCGGCGGCAGCACGCAGGCGGAGCAGGACGGCGCGTCCGAGGTCTGTTCGACCTGACCCGTCTCCGGGTCGATGACGACGGTCTTGGGCCCCTCGGTCGAGCACAGGATCAGCGGCATGCCCGGTTGGGCCGCCGCCTGGGCCGCATAGGGGAACAGCGCCCCCCACACGACCGTGAAGGTTGCCGCCATGATGGCGACGGCCTGCAGCACGGTCAGGTTCCGAAAGGCGCGGGTGTCCACGAAGCGGCCTTAGCCTGACGCTGCAAGCCGGGCAACGGGTCCGGCGGTCGCGGACGGCTCGACTTCGCGCAGGGCGCGTGGGACGGTTCCGCTTCGCAGGTGTGTGGGAGTGCGGGATGATGATGCGACGGACCTTGCTGGCGGGCGCAGCCTTGGTGATGATGGCGGGCACCGCTGCCGCTCAGGAAGCCCAGATCGACACCCGGCCCGGCGGGCCCGAGCGGGTCGATCTGACGATCTATCAGGGCAACGTCACCCTGGTGGAGGATGTCCGCGGCCTCAACATCCCGGCCGGCCGATCGCGCCAGGAGTTCCCCGGCGTCTCCGCCTCCATCCGCCCCCAGACCGTCAGCCTGACCGGCCGCGGTCTGGAAGTGGTGGAGCAGAATTTCGACTACGACCTGCTGACCCCCGACAAGCTGATGCAGAGCGCCGTGGGGCAGGAGATCGGCCTCATCCGCATCAACCCCGGCACCGGCCGCGAGGAGACCCAGCGCGCCACCGTGCTGGCCGCCAACGAGGGCGTCGTGCTTCGCATCGGCGGGCGGGTCGAGGTGCTGCGCGACGACGGCGTGCCGACCCGCGTCATCTTCGACGAGGTGCCGGCCAACCTGCGCCCGCGCCCGACCCTCAGTGTGACCATGGACGCCGAGGGTTCCGGCCGTCGCGACGTGACCCTGACCTATCTGACCTCGGGCCTGTCGTGGTCGGCCGACTATGTGATGCGGGTGGACGAGCAGGCCTCGACGCTGGATCTGCTGGGCTGGGTGACCATCACCAACCGGTCGGGTGCCACCTTCACCGACGCGGAAACCCGCGTCGTCGCCGGCGACGTCTCGGCCGGCGGCAACTACCGCGGCAACGGGGTCGCGGCCTCGGACGACCAGTCGCTGGGCGACTACTACGTCTATCCCCTGCCGGAGCGGGTCACCGTCGCCAACAACCAGAACAAGCAGGTCGGCCTGCTGGACGTCTCCGGCGTCGCCACCACCAAGCGCTATCGGTGGGAGACCTACGGCTTCTCCACCCAGCCGCAGCCCCAGGCGGTCGAGGTGGCCTACCTGTTCGCCAACGGCCCGATGAACGGCCAGAACCGGTCGCTGCCGGCCGGCACCATCCGCGTCTACATCAACGACGCCTCGGGCGAGCCGCGCTTCATCGGCGAGGACTCGATCGACCACACCCCCGCCGGCTCCGACCTGGCCATCACCACCGGAGAGGCCTTCGACGTCACGGTCCAGCCGCGCCTGGTCACGGAAGAGCGGGTCTCGACCCGCATCGTCGACTATTTCCGCACGCGCCGGACGGTCGAATACACCCTGCGCAACGCCCGTCCGGAGCCGGTGACCATCGAGGTCCGTCAGGGCGGCCTCGGCCGCGATACCGAAATCCAGCAGCAGAGCCACCCCGGCGTGCTGGAGGATTCGCGCACCGTCGTCTGGAAGGTGCAGGTCCCGGCCAACGGCGAGGTCAAGCTGACCGCGACCATCGAGACGGGCGGCTGAGATGCGCGCCGCCCTGATGGCGGCGACGGCGCTGTTCAGCCTGCTGGCCGCGCCGGCGCTCGCCCAGACCGTTTCGACGTCTGAAAAGGCCGACACGGCCACCGTCGTCATCTACCGTGACCAGCCGGTCGACACCGTCGATCTGATGGAGCGCTCGCGCCAGTCGTGGAACCGGCTCGACCGCGAGGGACTGGCCCTGATCGTCGAGACGCGCACCATCGACCTGCCCGCCGGCGACGCCGTGATCCGCTTCGAGGGTGTCTCCACCGGCATCGTGCCGCAGAGTGTGACCATCGAGGGCCTGCCCTCGGCCGTGCTGGAGCAGAACGCCGACTTCGACCTGCTGACCCCCGGCTCCCTGCTCGACAAGTCGATCGGCGACACGGTGCAGGTCGTGCGCACCAACCCCGCCAACGGCCGTCAGGAGGTCCGCACCGCCGTGGTCCGCTCCGGCGGTGCCGGCGCCGTGCTGGAAATCGACGGCAAGTACGAGGCCCTGTCCTGCTCGGGCCTGATCCAGCGGGTCATCTTCGAGGACGTGCCCGAGGGCCTGTCCGACCAGCCGACCCTGTCGATCCGCACCCGTTCCGACGCGCCCGGCCGCTACACCGTGACGCTCGCCTACCTCTCGACGGGCCTGCAGTGGTCCACCGACTATGTCGCGCGCCTGTCGCCCGACGGCCGGACGCTGGACCTGACCGGCTGGCTGACCCTGGCCAATTTCGGAGGCACCACCTTCCCCGACGCGCCGGTGCAGGTCGTGGCGGGCGACCTCCAGACCACGGGCCAAAGCGTGCCCGTCGATCCCGTCGTCCGCCGCCGCAGCCCCGGCTGCTGGCCCCAGGACACGACGACCAATGGCGTGAACCCGGACATGAAGGACATGTACGAGGATTTTTATCCCCCCGTTTCGCCTCCGCCGCCGCCGGCCCCGGCACCGCCCGCGATGCGAGCACGCGCTGATGCGGACGAGGTCGTCGTCACCGGCAGCCGCATCGCCCGTCAGGAGGAGCTCGGCGACTACAAGATCTACACCCTGCCGTCGCCGACCACGGTCGCGGCGCGTCAGACCAAGCAGGTGCGGTTCCTCGAGCGCACGGCCATCCCCTACGACCGGGTCAACCGCCAGTGGATCGGCAGCCTCTGGGAATCTCCGAACGAAACGGAGACCGCCACGCCCCGTGTCGTCTTCCGCCTGCGCAACACCGAGGCCGGCGGCTTGGGCATTGCCCTGCCGGGCGGAAACTGGAGCCTGCGCCAGATCATGGCGGACGGCCGCTCGGTTCTGGCTGGCGAGGCGGAGACCGAGGATCGTCCAGTCGGCTTGCCCCTGGAGTTGACCCGCGGCGACGCCTCCGACGTCCAGGTCCGTATGCGCGTCACCGCAGACGGTGAACGCACCCGCGGGGCCCTGATCACGGCATGGCGCGAGGTTGAGGTGGTCGTCTCCAACCTCGGCGGCGACGCTGAAACCGTCGAGCTGATCCCGCGGGAGTTCAACCAGACCGGCTTCCGCATCGTCCGCGAGAGCACGCCCAGCGCCGTCACTGACGCCGGCTGGCCCGCCTGGACCCTGACCGTCCCGCCCGGCGAGAGCGTGACCCTGACCTACCGGTACGAGGTGACGGAGTAGGGCCTACTCGCCGCCCTGCGCCGCCTGCCGGGGGCTGAACTTCGGCGCGGGGGCCAGACGCAGCACCTCGGCCTGATACCGCTCGTCATTGCCGGCCACGAGGAAGGGCAGGGCGTCGGCGCAGGCGTTCAGCAGGGCCTCCAGCCACGGCTTCTCCGACTTGTGGAAGTCGCTCAGCACGTGGCCGTGCACCAGCTCCGGCCGCCCCGGGTGGCCCACACCCATCCGCGCCCGGCGGAAGTCGGGGCCCAGCTGGCTGATCATGGAACGGATGCCGTTCTGTCCCGCCGCCCCGCCACCGGTCTTCATGCGGAAGCGGCCGGGGGCCAGGTCGATCTCGTCATGGAACACCACCACGTTCGCCGGCGGCACCTTGTAGAACCGCGCCGCCTCGCCGACCGCGCGCCCGCTCTCGTTCATGAAGGTCTGCGGCTTCATCAGAAGGATTTTCGTCCCCTCGACCTCGCCCTCAGCGATCACCGACTGGAATTTCGCCCGCTCCGCCCCGAACCGCCAGCGACGCGCGATCTCGTCGGCGGCCATGAAGCCGATGTTGTGGCGGTTGCCTTCGTACCTGGTGCCCGGATTTCCCAGGCCGGCGAGAATCAGCATGCGTGTGGGTCCGGAAAAGAAAACGGCCCCGCCGTCGCCGGAGGGGCCGTCTTGATACCAGATCGGCGGCGGGGATCAGCCCTCCGACGACTCCTCGGCAGCGTCGCCGTCCGACTGTTCCGAAGCCGGAACCTCATCGGCGGCGGCCTCGGCCGCGGCGGTTTCCTCGGCGATGGCCTCCTCGATCTCATCAGCGGCCTTGGCGGCCGAAGACGTCTTGATCGAGGCGATCACGAAATCGCGGTCGGTGATGGTCGGCTCCACGCCCTTGGGCACGTTCACCAGGTCCGACCAGCGGATCGTGTCGCCCATCTTGTGCTTGGACAGGTCGACGACCAGGTCTTCCGGGATGTGGTCGGCGCGGACCAGGATCTCGACGGCGTGACGCACGATCTCCAGCGAGCCGCCCTGACGGAAGGCCTTGCACTGGTCTTCGTTGATGAAGTGCACCGGCACTTCGATCTTGACGGTCTGCTTCTCGTCGACGCGCATCAGGTCGAAGTGCAGCGGGCGGTCCGACACGGGGTCGAACTGCACGTCCTTGGCGATGACCGGCTGGGTCTCCTTGCCGTACTTCAGCGTGACCAGGTGCCCCAGCAGCTTGCCGGTGTACAGGTTCTTGCGGAAGTCCTTCTCGTTGACCGAGATGGCGACGGGGTCCTTGCCGCCGCCGTACAGGATGCCCGGAACCGCGCCGGTGCGACGGGCCGCGCGGGCGCCGCCGGTGCCGGTGTTTTCACGAACGTCCACGTTCAGGATGATCTCAGCCATCTGGCCTGCCTCAATGACGAACGCCGCGCCGACTGTCCGGCCCGCGCGGCGGGGAATGATCCCTCGAATTCAAGAGCGCGGGCTAATACACGCACCCGTGGCCCTGCGCAACCGGCCCTTTGAGCGCTCGTGCCCGGCGGTCGCCTGCGGCCCTACTGGCGACCGGCGTTCTGCGCCTGATCGGCGGCCGCGACGGCCCCTGCAGCGGTCGACTGGGCGGGGGGCGCGTCCACCAGGGTGGCGGCTGGCGCAATCTGCGGGCTGAGCGGCCCCGTGTTCGCGGCGGTGCACTGGGCGATGTCCGACACGATGTGTTGGCCGACGCAGAACATGTCCTCGTAGTGGGGCCGCGACGCCGCCAGGCACTGGAAGAGGTTCAGCTTCGACATGTTGAAGCAGAACTCGCTGTTCGATTCGACGATCAGCGCCTCGGTGTAGGCGCGCTGCTCCTCGCCGCCCGCGCCGAGGGCGGCGAGCGCGGCGATGGCCAGGCTGTGCACCACGGCGGGCGTATACGGCGGGCCCTGACGGGCGGCGGTCAGGTTCAGACCGGACCCGGCGTGCGCCGCGCCGTGCAGGCGCTCGCTTTCGGCGGGGACGGGCAGAAGGCGCGTCGCCGACAGGGTCTTGGCCGCCTCCAGACGCGCGGGGCGGTCCGGCACGGGCGTCGTGGCCCAGCGCCGGCGAGGGTCGCTGCGCCCCTGGATGGTGTAGGCGTCTTCCTTGATCGCGTCGCCGATCGACGCCAGCGCCGTGATGTCCGCGCCCAGGGTGGCCACGATCAGGCCGGCGGCGTGGTCCGCGCCCGGCAGCGTGGCGGCATAGGCCGGATCCCGGAGGATGGCGTTGATCACTTCCTCACGCTGGGCCGGATCGGCGGCGTACTGGCGCACGCCCTCGACGAACTCCGGCGACTGCAGCGCCAGGATGGCACCATAGGCGATCATGCCGCGCGAAAGCTGGACCGGCTCATAGGCGGCACCCTTGCGGATTGCGGCCTGGATCGCCTCGGGGCTGTTGAAGGCCCGCTCGATGGTGCCGACCTCGCGGATGAAGGTGACGTAGACCGACGCGGCTTCGGCGATGCCGCTGTTCAGCGCCAGGGCGGGCGGCGGCGGAGGCGGCGGTGCCGGAGGCGGCGGGGGTGCCTCGGGTTCAGGCTGGGCGCAGGCGGCCAGAACGGCAGCCGCGGCGACAGCCACCAGCGACAGGTTGCGGCGCAAATTCGTCCAGGCCATCGACGAAACTCCCCAGGGGTCCGGAACTGCACCGCTTTTCGCCGCGGCGTCTCGGCGGGCTTATAGCGCGCCAGGAAGCGTTTTCCGACAGTTAATCGAAGAGTTTGGACACGGACTCCTCATTGGCGATTCGCCGGATGGCTTCGCCAATCAGGGGAGCGACCGTCACGCTGCGGATCTTGGTGCAGGTCTCGACTTCGCGCGGCTGTTCGATGGAATCGGTGATCACCAGTTCCTTCAGCGGACCATCGGTGATGCGTTGCACCGCCGGCCCCGAGAGCACGCCGTGACTGATGTAGGCCGAAACCTCGGTCGCGCCGTGTTCCATCAGGGCCTTTGCCGCGTTCACCAGGGTGCCGCCCGAATCCACGATGTCGTCGAACAGGATGCAGCGGCGACCCTCGACGTCGCCGATGATGTTCATGACCTCGCTCTCGCCTGCGCGGGGGCGACGCTTGTCCACGATGGCCAGGTCGGCGTCGAGGCGGTTCGCCAGCGACCGCGCCCGCACCACGCCGCCGACGTCCGGCGAGACGATCATCAGACTGTCGTCGCGCCCGTAGGTTTCGCGGATGTGCTGGGCCAGCACGGGGGTGGCGACCAGATTGTCGGTCGGAATGTCGAAGAAGCCCTGGATCTGGCCCGCGTGGAGATCCATCGTCAGCACCCGGTCCGCGCCGGCCCGGGTGATCAGATTGGCGACCAGCTTGGCCGAGATCGGCGTCCGGCCGTCCGTCTTCCGGTCCTGCCGGGCATAGCCGAAATAGGGAACGACGGCCGTGATCCGGCGCGCCGAGGCCCGGACCAGGGCGTCGGTCAGGATCAGCAACTCCATCAGGTTGTCGTTGGCCGGATAGCTGGTGGACTGCAGGATGAAGACGTCCTCGCCCCGGACGTTCTCCTCGATCATGGCGAACACCTCGTTGTCCGCGAACCGCTTGACCTGGGCCTTGGTCAACGGCGCGTCCAGATGCGCCGCGATGGCCTGGGACAGCGACCGGTTGGCGTTGCCGGAGAGCAGCTTCATGGGGCGTCATCCTTTCGCCGCGATCACCCCGCCAAGAAGACGACAGGGGGTCCGGCGCGCCTCTTTGACAGCGGCGGCCGGGCGCATCAAGCCGTCGCCCGTCATCCGATTGGCGCGTCGGGGCGTGTGGTGTAGAACCGCCGCTTCGTTCGCCGCGCGGCGGGCGTGGTCAGATCGTCGAGAGGTCGTTTCGTGTCAGTTTCCAGGTCCCGTGCGGCGGTCGTGATGACCGCGGTCCTGATCCTCGGCCTCGGCCTGTCGGCCTGCAACAACCGGCCGCGGACGCGGCTGGCCTATGAAGAGCGGCCTGTCGAACTGCTGTACAACACCGGCTATGACAGGCTGGAGCGTGGCCGGTGGCGCGACGCTATCGACTATTTCCAGGAGGTCGAGCGTCAGCATCCGTATTCGGAATGGTCGCGCCACGCGATCCTGATGCAGATCTACGCCAACTACAAAGACGGCCGCTACATGGATGCGATCGCCTCGGCCGACCGCTTCATCCAGCTGTTCCCCGGCAATCCCTCGGCCTCCTACGCCTTCTACATGCGCGCCATCTGCTATTTCGAGCAGATCGTGGACGTGGGCCGCGATCAGGCGCTGACCGAGCAGGCGCTGCTGGGCCTTCGTGAAGTCGTGCGCCGCTTCCCCGACTCCGCCTACGCCACCGACGCCCTGGTCAAGATCGACATGGTCAACGACCAGCTGGCCGGCAAGGAAATGAACATCGGCCGCTACTACCAGCGCGCCGACCAGCCGCTGGCGGCGATGAACCGCTACCGCGTGGTCGTCGACAATCCCGACTTCCAGCGCACCTCGCACGTGGCCGAGGCCCTTTATCGCATGGTCGAGGTCAACCTCATGCTCGGTCTGACGGACGAGGCCATGCGCAACGCCTCGGTCCTCGGCCACAACTATCCGGGCAGCCCCTGGTACGCCGAGGCCTATGCCCTGCTGACGGAGCGCGGTGCCCGGCCGGACCAGGACCCCGAGGGCCAGCGCGAGAACTGGCTGCAGCGTCTGATCCCGGGCTGAGGCCCGGGCCCGGCCGTGCCATGATGGCGGCCATGACGAATCGCGTCGCCGCCTTCCCATGCTGACCGGCCTGTCCATCCGCGACGTGGTGCTGGTCGAGTCGCTGGACCTCGAGGTCGGCACCGGACTCATCGTGCTGACCGGCGAGACCGGTGCCGGCAAGTCCATCATCCTCGACGCCCTGGGCCTGGCGCTCGGTGCCCGGGCCGAGGCCGGCCTCGTCCGCGCCGGCGCGCGTCAGGCTTCGGCCGTCGCGACCTTCGCCGCGCCCGTTTCCGCCGATCTGGCGTCCCTTCTGGACGACAAGGGCGTCGAGGTGCCGCCCGGCGACGACCTCATCCTGCGCCGCGTCCTCGGCGCCGATGGTCGCAGCCGCGCCTTCGTCAACGATCAGGCCGTCGGCGTCACCACCCTGCGCGAGATCGGTCAGGCTCTCGTGGAGGTGCACGGTCAGCACGAGACCGTCGGCCTGCTGGACTGGCGCACGCACCGGGGCCTGCTCGACGGCTTCGGCGGACTGGGTGCCGAGGTCGAAGCGGTGCGCGCCGCCGCCGAATCGCTGCGCGCGGCCGAGGCGCGCCTGGCCGAGCTTCAGGCCGCCGCCGCCGACGCCGAGGCGCGGCGCGAGGAACTTGCCCGCGACTTGGCCGAGCTGGATCAGCTGGACCCCCGCGCCGACGAGGAAGAGGCCCTGTCGGGCGAACGCGCCGTCCTCGGCGCTGCGGAGAAGGCACTGGATGATCTGTCCGAGGCCCGCTCGGCCCTCGGCGGCGACAAGCTGTCGCAGAAGCTGGCCTCGGCCCTGCGCGCCGTCGATCACGCCGGTCGCCGCGCCCGTCAGGCGGGAGTGGGGGAAGGGCACCCCGTCCTGCTGCGCCTCACCGCCGCGGCCGAGGCGATCGACCGCACCCTGATCGAGGCCGCTGAGGCCGTGGCCCAGGTCGACGCCGCGGCGGACGCCTTCGACTTCGAACCCGGCCGGCTGGACAAGGCCGAGGAGCGCCTGTTCGCCCTGCGCGCCGCCGCCCGCCGTCTGCGCACCACGGTGGATCAGCTGCCCGTCCTGCGCGTCGGGTTCCGCGAGAAACTGGCCCTGCTGGAAGGCGATGCCGACGCCCTGACCCAGGGCCGCCGCGCCGCCTCCGCCGCGCGCGAAGCCTATGATTCGGCGGCCGCCGCCCTGTCCGCCGCCCGGGCCGCCGCCGCCAAGCGGCTGGAAGGCGCCGTCGCGGGCGAACTGGGCCCCCTGAAGCTGGAGCGCGCCCAGTTCCGCGTCGTTCTGGACCCCGTCGCCGATGACCGCCGCGGGCCGCAGGGGCGCGAGACCGTGCTGTTCGAGGTCGCCACCAACGCCGGCCAGCCGTTCGGCCCGCTCGATTCGGTCGCCTCGGGCGGGGAGCTGGCGCGCTTCGCACTGGCCATGAAGGCGGCGCTGGCCGCCCGCGCCGGCGGCGACCAGCCGGTCATGATCTTCGACGAGGTCGACCAGGGCGTCGGCGGGGCCGTGGCCGAGGCCGTCGGCCGCCGCCTGCGCCGCCTCGCCGGGGGCGCCCAGGTCGTCGTTGTCACCCACAGCCCCCAGGTCGCGGCCATGGGTGAGGCGCACTGGAAGGTCGGCAAGGCCGAGGCAGCCGGTCAGGTGCGAACCTCCGTCGCCGTGCTGGACGCCGCCCAGCGCGACGAGGAGATCGCCCGCATGCTGTCCGGGGCCGTCGTCACCGACGAAGCCCGCGCCGCCGCCCGCGCCCTTCGCGCCTGAACGCCGCACCTTGTAATAGTGCAGGAAAAACAATCGCCTGACGATATGGTGCCGCGCCTTGACCTTCCGGGGTCCCGCCTATAGGTTCCGCGCCGAATTCAGACCCCCTCCGACATTCGTGCCGGAGCGCTGAGGCCACCCATGTCCCTGCCCCCGGAATCGCGCGAAGAGGCGATCGCTCGTCTCAACCGAAGCGCATCCAGTCTGGAGGCGCGGACGGCACCGCCGCTGTCCCACGAGCTGGCGGGGCAGAAGGCGGCCGGGCAGGCGTGGCGGATTCTCGCTGATCTGCTCGGCGGGGTGTTCGTCGGCCTGGCGTTGGGACTGCTTCTGGACCGGTTCGCCGGGACGGAGCCGTGGGGAACGATAGGGGGAGTCCTCGCGGGCTTCGCCGTCTCTGTCTGGATGGCGTGGCGGACTTCGCAGCGCATCATGGCCGAGGCCAAAGCATCCGGGGAAACGCCGCAGGCGATCCCCTTCGACGACGAAGGAGTCTGATCGACCGATGGCCGATCCGCTGCATCAGTTCCAGATCCAGAAGTACGTCGATCTGCCCGACGCGACCCTTCCGGTCGTCGGCTACGTCGATTTCGCGATCACCAATTCGCACGTGGCGATGACGCTCGCCTTCTTCGCCGTCGTCCTGTTCCTGCAGGCGGTGACGTCCGGGGCGAAGGTGGTGCCGGGCCGCTTCCAGGCCGCGGGAGAGACCCTGTTCGGCATGATCGACGGCATGACCGACTCCATCATCGGTCACGACGGCAAGAAGTACTTCCCGTTCGTGTTCGCCATCTTCACCTTCATTCTGGCCATGAACATGCTCGGCATGTTCCTCAGCTTCACGGTGACCTCCCAGCTCGCCATCACCGCGACGTTCGGCGTCATCGCCTTTGCTGTCGTCGTCGTCATCGGCTTCATGAAGAACGGCCTCGGCTTCTTCAAACTGTTCTGGCCGACGGGTGCGCCGCTGGTGATGCGGCCAATCGTGGGGCTGATCGAGTTCTTCTCCTTCCTGCTGCGCCCCCTCACCCTGACGCTGCGTCTGTTTGGCAACATGCTGGGCGGGCACGTGGCCCTGAAGGTGTTCGCCGGCTTCGTCGCTACCGCCGCCGTCGGGGCTGCCGGCTGGCTGGGTCTGCTGATCGCGCCGCTGGCGATGGGCATGACCATCGGCCTGACCGCGCTCGAGTTCCTCGTGGCCTTCCTTCAGGCCTTCGTCTTCGCCGTTCTGACCTGCATCTACCTCAACGATGTGGTCAACCTGGACCACGCCCACTAAGGGTCGGGCCAGCCATCCCTTCCAACCCAACCAACTAGGACTAGAGAAACATGGAAGTAGAAGCCGCCAAGGCCATCGGGGCCGGTCTCGCGATGACGGGCATGATCGGCGCCGGCATCGGCGTCGGCAACATCTTCGGCAACTTCCTGGCGGGTGCCCTGCGCAACCCGTCGGCTGCCGCCTCGCAAGTCGGTAACCTGTTCGTCGGTGCCGCCCTGGCGGAGGCCCTGGGCATCCTGGCGTTCGTCATCGGCTTCCTGCTGTACTCGGGCGCCAACTGATCCCGTCGTTCCCCGCGCGGAGCCGGCTTCGGCCGGCCCCGCGGGGCATGACCCACGACACCACTCCAGGCGACCGATGACCGCATCTCCCCAAGCCGTCCTGCCCGAGGACGCGGCCGCTCCGGTCGCGATCGCGGACACGCACGCCACGACCGAACACGCCGCCGACGCCGAGCACGGCTCGGGCGGACTGCCGCAGTTCGAGTTCCAGCACTGGTTCGGGCAGATCGTCTATCTGATCTTCCTGTTCGTCGTTCTGTATTTCCTGATCGCCAAGGTCTTCGCCCCGCGCATGCGTCGGGTGTTCGACGAGCGGTCCAGCACCATTTCCGGCGCCGTCGACGCCGCGCGCCGGGTCCAGGCCGAGGCCGCCGGTCAGGCCGAGGCCGCCAAGCGTGAGGTCGACGAGGCCCGCGCCGCCTCGCGCGCCACCGCCCAGGCTGCCAAGACCCGTGTCACTGAAGAGGCGAATGCTCGCGCCGCCGCCGAGGAAGCCGTCGTCGCCGCCCGCATTGCCGAGGCCGAGGGCGCGATCGGCAAGACCCGTGACGCCGCCATGGCCAACGTCTCCACCGTCGCCGCCGACGCCGCCTCCGCCATGGTCGAGCGCCTGACCGGCAAGGCGCCGACCGCCGCTGAACTGAAGGGCGTCGCCTGATGGAATTCTTCAACCCCCATCTCTACGACCTGTCGAACCCGGAACTCTGGGTCGCGGTCGGCCTGTTCCTGTTCTTCGCGATCGTCGTCGTCGCCGGCGTGCCGAAGCTGATCGCGGGCGTGCTGGACGCCAAGGCCGCCAAGATCCAGGCCGAGCTCGACGAGGCCGCGCGTCTGCGCGCCGAGGCCGAGGCCCTGCTGGCCCAGATCCGTCAGGAGAAGGCCGAGGCCGAGGCCCAGGCCGCCGAGATGCTGAAGGCCGCCGAGGACGAGGCTCGCCGCATGGAGGCCGAGACCAAGGCCAAGCTGGAAGAATCCCTCGCCCGTCGCCAGCAACTGGCCGAGCGCCGCATCGCCCAGGCCGAGGCCCAGGCCACCGCCGACGTGAAGGCCGCCGCCGTCGAACAGGCCGCCAGGGCCGCCGAAGCCATCCTGGCCGCCCGCCTCGCCGCCGGCGCTCCGGACCCGGTCCTCGACGCCGCCGTGGCCCAGATCGGCGACCGCCTGAACTGACCGCCCGCCGCGCGCGGACATGAAAAAGGCTCCGGGCGTCGTCCGGGGCCTTTCTCTTTGGGCGGGCGCGGCGTCAGTGCGCCAGGTGGATGTCGTCCCGCACGCGGTGCACCCGCCAGTCCTTGCCGACCAGCCTGCCGTAGACCGCCCCCATGACCGCGCCGAACGCGGCGTGCGTCAGGATCAGCCACGCCAGGGTCGGGAACCCGGCCCGCAGGCCGAACAGGCCGATCCCGCCTTCCGGCGCGATGGTCAGCCCCATCAGGACGAAGGCACCGATGGCGAAGGTCATGCCCTTGGTTTCCGGCGTCTCGCCGGGCATGCGAGGGCACAGGATGCCGAACAGGGGCCCGAGAATGAAGGTCCCGACGGCGAAGTGTGCGGCCCAGCCCGTCCACATCAGGCTCTCGGTCCCCATGATGACGGTCAGCAACCGGGGAAAGCTGACGACCCATGGACCGGCCCACATCTGGACGGCTTCCAGAGCGGCCACCACCAATGCTGCGGACAAGCCCGCGATCATGCCTTTGGTTACGCGTGACATCATGACCAGTGCGCCTCCCAACGCTCGTTTCGGTTCTGATTACGCGGAAAGAAGCATACGCCGATCTCGAGGGACGGCGTTCACAAGGCCGTGCTTCGCAGCTGCGTCATGGCCGCCGGACCGGCCGTCGGCGCGCTGGCGGGCGTACGGCCCACCTGTATAAGGGCACGATGAAAGCCCGCTTCCTGTGGCGCGCCCACCGCGCCCGCCTGCTCGACCAGCGCCCCGAGCTGTCGGCGATACGCCGCACCATCGCGCGCGACGCCATCGCCTGCGACGTCGGCGCCAACAAGGGCAGCTACATGTACTGGCTGTCGCGATGGGCGGCGCGGGTGGTTGCCTTCGAGCCCCAACCGGGGCTGGCCACCTACCTCACCGACGTCTCCCGCCAGCTGCGCCTGACCAGTGTGACCGTCGAGGCGCGGGGCGTCGGGGACCACTCGGGATCCTTCGACCTCTACATGCCGTCGGAGAATTCGCCGGAGGCCAGCCTGGTGCCCATCGCGGGTGCCCGCACGGTCAAGGTGCCGGTCACGACCCTGGACGAGCATTTTCCTGCCGGCGACCGCGTCGGCTTCCTCAAGGTCGACGTTGAGGGCGCGGAACTGAATGTCTTCAAGGGCGCCGAGCGCCTCCTGCGCGAGGACCGGCCGTCCCTGCTGTTCGAAAGCGAGCAACGCCACCTGCGCGACGGCTCGACCGTCGCCGACGGCTTCGGTTTCCTCGAACAGCGCGGTTACCGCGGCTGGTTCATCCACCGTGGCGTGCTGAAGCCTGTCGACCAGTTCGACGCTGCGGTGCACCAGAACGCCGAGGGCGAGCGCTTCTGGAAGTCGCCGGACTACGCCAACAACTTCCTGTTCACGCCGGTCTAGGCGAAGGCGACGCCGGTCAGCCGCTCGGACTCGGCCCACAGCCGCGCCGCCATCGCGGCGTCCGTCGCCGCCAGGTCGATCCGCGCCACGCCCGGCCGGCCCCGCGTCTCGCCCGGTCCTTGCGGTCCATAGTAGCCGCCGGGGGTCGCGTCCGGCAGGGTCGCCGCCATGAGGACGGGCAGGGCACCCGCCGCCGCCGAGTGAGCCATCACGCCGATAAGGGCGCGGGTGATCATCGTGCGCAGCGGACGCTCCGTACCCGCCCCGTTGGCGACCAGATCGGTCCGCGCCACGCCGGGATGTGCCGCGACACTGGTCAGCCCCCAGCCGTTCGTGTCGCTGCGCCGCTGCAGTTCGATCGCGAACATCAGCATCGCCAGTTTGGACTGCTGATAGACCGCCCAGGACCGATACCCCCGCTCGGCGTTCAGGTCGTCGATCGCGATGCGCCCGCCCCGGTGGGCCACGCTGGACAGCTGCACCACGCGCGCCGTGCCGGCCCTCAGCAGTGGTAGCAGCCGCGCCGTCAGCGCGAAATGCGACAGGTAGTTCACGCCCAGCTGCATTTCGTGCCCGTCCGCCGTGGTCCTGCGCGTCGGCAGGTCCATCACGCCGGCGTTGTTGATCAGCACGTCGATCGGCCGCCCTTCCCACACCATCCGTTCGGCGAACGCCTGCACCGAGGCCAGGCTGGCGAGGTCCAGAGGCTCGAACCGTACACGCGCGCCCGGCACGCGACGGCGGATCAGATCCTCGGCGGCGCGGCCCTTGTCGGCGTTGCGCGCCGCCAGGATCACGTCCGCGCCCGCCGTGGCCAGCCCCAGTGCCGCCTCAAGGCCCAGCCCGCCGGTCGCGCCGGTCACGACGGCCAGCTTTCCCGTCTGATCGGGGATGTCGCGGGTGGTCCAGGACGTCATCTCGGCTATCCTTGCTGCAGGGCGCTCGCCAAACCGGCGTGCATCCATTATGTGCATTCAGTGCAAATATGCAAGACGTGCAAAACACATCGTCGGAGCCCGGCCTGCGTGAGCGTAAACGCGCGGACACGCACGCCCGTATCCAGTCCGAGGCGGTGCGCCTGTTTCTCGATCAGGGCTTCGAGGCCACGACCCTGGACCAGATCGCCGACGCCGCCGGCGTCTCGCGCCGCAGCCTGTTCCACTATTTCGGATCCAAGGAAGAGATCGTCCTGTCGACCAAGGCGGGGTTTCCGGCCTTCGTGGCCGCGGCCGTTTCGGCCCGCCCCGCCGACGAGCCTCTGCTGGACATGGTCGAGAACGCCTTCGCCGATCTGGCCCGCGCGCCCCGCGATCCGAAGGGCGCGGCCCTGGCGAAACTGATCAGCTCAACCCCGTCGCTGGCAGCCGGAGATCAGGCCAAATACGACGCCGTCGAACGCGCGCTGGCTGCCGCCCTGGCCGCGCAGAAGGGTCTGGCGGCCGACGATCTGGGCTGCCGCCTCGCCGCCGCCGTGGGCGTGGACGTGTTCAAACTGGCGACGCAGGCGTGGGTCTCCGGCGCGACGGATTCGCCCGAAGACATCGGCCATGCGGCCTTCGCCCGCCTGCGCGAGCTGGCCGCCGCCAGCGCCTGACGGCCTACTCCGCCGCCAGGTTCGACCCTTCCGGCGCGGTCCAGCGCAGTTTGGGCGCGCGGGCGGCGCGGGTCTCGTCCAGACGCTTCATCGGCGCGTGGAAGGGCGCGCCCTTGAACCGGTCGACGTCGCCCGCCTTGGCTGCCTCGGCCAGCGCGCGCATCGCGTGGATGAAACGGTCCAGCTCGGCCTTGGACTCCGTCTCGGTCGGCTCGATCAGCATGGCCCCGTGGACGACCAGCGGGAAATACATGGTCATCGGGTGGAAGCCCTCGTCGATCATCGCCTTGGCGAAGTCGAGCGTGGTGATGTCCGTGCCCTTCAGCCATTCGTCGTCGAACAGGGCCTCGTGCATGCAGGGGCCGTCGGGGAAGGCCGCCGACATCAGATCCGACAGGCGGGCCTTGATGTAGTTGGCGTTCAGCACCGCGTCCTCGGCGACCTGACGCAGGCCGTCCGAACCGTGGCTCATCATGTAGCTGAGCGCGCGGGTGTACATGCCCATCTGGCCTTGGAAGGCGCACAGCCGGCCGAAGGCCTGGACCGCCTCGTCCTCTTCCCGCTCGACCAGACGATAGCCGTCCGCGTCGGACACCACCCACGGGGCCGGGGCGAAGGGCGCCAGCGCGGCCGACAGCACCACCGGACCCGCGCCCGGACCGCCGCCGCCGTGGGGCGTCGAGAAGGTCTTGTGCAGGTTGATGTGCATCGCATCGACGCCCAGATCGCCCGGCCGCACCCGGCCGACGATGGCGTTGAAGTTGGCCCCGTCGCAGTAGAAATATGCGCCGGCCTCGTGCGTCAGGCGGCTGATCTCCAGGATGTCGCGCTCGAACAGGCCGCAGGTGTTGGGGTTGGTCACCATGATGGCGGCCACGTCGTCGCCCAGCTTGGACGCCAGATCAGCCACGTCGACGCGGCCGTCGTCCGTCTGGGCGACCTCGACCACCGTGTAGCCGACGAAGGCCGCCGTCGCCGGATTGGTCCCGTGCGCCGAGGTCGGCACCAGCACCTTGCGGCGCTTCTCATGCTGCCCCGACGCCTCGTGCGCCGCGCGGATGGCCATCAGGCCGCACAGCTCGCCGTGCGCGCCCGCCTTGGGCGACAGGGCGACGGCCGGCATGCCGGTCAGGGTCGTCAGCCAGTGCGACAGCTGATCCATCAGCTCCAGCGCGCCCTGCACGGTCGAGATCGGCTGCAGCGGGTGGATGTCCGAGAAGCCGGCCAGGCGCGCCATCTTCTCGTTCAGGCGCGGGTTGTGCTTCATCGTGCACGAGCCCAGCGGATAGATGGCCAGGTCGATGGCGTGGTTCTTCTGCGACAGGCGCACATAGTGGCGCATGGTCTCGGGCTCGCTCAGGCCCGGCAGGCCGATCGGATCCCTGCGGACCAGATCGCCCAGATCGGACGCGTCCCCCTTGGGCTCCGGCAGATCGACCCCGGTCTTGCCCCAGCCGTCGCCCTCGAAGATCAGGGCCTCGTTCTGCAACAGGCCGCGCCCGCCCGTCAGGGTGGCGGGCCGGGTCTCGACGGCGTTCGGCGTGGTCGGGCGGCCGACGGTGTTCATGGTGCTCATGGTCAGGCTCCCAGGATCTTGGTGAGCGACTTGGCGAGGATCTGGATGTCGGCATCCAGCGTCGTCTCGGTCGCGGCCACCAGCAGGACGTCGTCCATGCCGGCGTCGGGCGCCAGGCGGTCGTAGGGCACGCCCGCCAGGATGCGCTTCTCGGCCAGCCGCTCCACCACCTCGGCCGCCGGCTTCGGCAGCCTCACGGCGAACTCGTTGAAGAAGCGCGGGGTCAGCACCTCGACGCCCGGGATCGCCGCCAGCGCGTCGCGCGTCTTCACCGCCGCCTCGTGGTTCAGCAGGGCCAGCTTCCGCAGTCCCGTCTCGCCCAGCAGGCTCATGTGAATGGTGAAGGCCAGGGTGCACAGGCCGGAGTTGGTGCAGATGTTCGACGTCGCCTTGTCGCGGCGGATGTGCTGCTCGCGCGTCGACAGGGTCAGGACGAAGCCGCGCTCGCCGTCGGCGTCCACGGTCTCGCCGCACAGGCGGCCCGGCATCTGGCGGATCAGTTTCTCGCGGCAGGCGAACAGGCCGACGTAGGGTCCGCCGAAGTTCAGCGCATTGCCGATCGACTGGCCCTCGGCGGCCACGATATCGGCCCCCATGTCGCCCGGCGACTTCAGCAGGCCCATCGACACGGCCTCGGTGACGACCACGATCAGCAGGGCACCGGCGGCGTGCGCGGCCTCGGCGATCTTGGTCACGTCGGTCGCGGTGCCGAACACGTTCGGCGTCTGCACGACCACGCAAGCCGTGTCCGGCCCGATCCGGGCGATGACGTCGGCTTCCGCGTCCACCGCGGCCGGCAGGGCCTCGGTCTCGACGCCCACCGCATGCACCACGGTCTCGGTCGCGGCGACATAGTGCGGGTGCACCCCGCCACTGATGACCGCCTTGTTCCGGCGCGTCACCCGCGTGGCCATCAGCACGCCCTCGGCCATGGCGGTCGAGCCGTCATAGAGGCTGGCGTTGGCCACCGGCATACCCGTCAGGTTCGCGACCTGGGTCTGGAACTCGTACAGATACTGCAGCGTGCCCTGCGCGATTTCCGGCTGATAGGGCGTGTAGCTGGTCAGGAACTCCGACCGCTGGATCACGTGGTCCACCGTCGCCGGCACGTGGTGCTTGTAGGCCCCGGCCCCGCAGAAGAAAGGCACGGTTCCGGCGGTCGCGTTCTTGCCCGCCATGGCCCCCAGCGCCCGCTCCACCTCCAGCTCGCCCGCCACGCGCGGAAGGTCCACCGGCCCGTCCAGCCGCGCCGAACCGGGCACGTCCACGAACAGGTCGTCGATCGACTTCGCCCCGATGGCGGCGAGCATGGCCGTACGGTCGTCGGGCGTCAGGGGGAGGTAGCGCATGGGTGCTCCTGTCCGGGGAGGACGGGTTGGAGCCTCTGACGGTTGATCAGAGGGTGGTCAGGTACTGGTCGTAGGCGGTGCGGTCCATCAGGGCGTCCAGCTGGGCGGCGTCTGACACCTTGATCTTCGCGAACCAGCCGTCGCCTTCCGGGTCGGCGTTGACGGTTTCCGGATTGGTCGCCAGGGCGGCGTTGCCTTCGACCACTTCGCCGTCGACCGGCGCATAGACGTCCGAGGCCGCCTTGACGCTCTCGACAACAGCGAAGCCGTCGCCCTTGCTCACGGCCTTGCCGGCGTCCGGCACTTCCACGAACACCACGTCGCCCAGCTGGTCGGCGGCGTGTTTGGTGATGCCGACGGTGGCGACGTCGCCGTCGAGGCGCACCCACTCATGATCCTTGGTGAACTTCATGGTCTGACCCCTCTCAGGCCTTCGGTTTGCGGTAATAGCGTTGGGCGACAAACGGCAGGGCGACGACCTCGGCCGCGGCGGGCTTGCCCCGCACCACGACCTTCAGCTCCGTGCCCAGAGCCGCGAACTGCGGCGGCACATAGCCCATGGCGATGTTCTTGCCGAGGGTCGGCGACGGCCCGCCCGAGGTGATCTTGCCGATCAGGTTTCCGTCCGCGTCGGCGATCTCCGCCCCCTCGCGCGCCGGGGCGCCTTCCTTGACGCTCAGGGCCACGCGCACCCGCGCCACGCCCTCGGCCAGCTGGCGGTTGATGGTCTCGGCACCGGCGAAGTCCGCCCGCTCCTTGCGCGACTTCGACAGGGCGAAGGTCAGCCCCGCCTCCACCGGCGTGGTCTCCGCGTCGATGTCATGCCCATGCAGCGGCAGCCCCGCCTCCAGACGCAGCGAATCCCGCGCACCCAGGCCGATCGGCTTCACCCGCGCGTCTTCCAGCAGCAGGTCCCAGATCCGGTCGGCGTCCGTCGCCGGCACCGATATCTCATAGCCGTCCTCGCCGGTGTAGCCCGAGCGCGAGATGAAGCAGTCGACGCCGAACAGCATCAGCCGCGCCGAATCCATGAAGCCCATCTCGGCCAGCACCGGCTCGTGCTGCGCCATCACCTCGGCGGCTTCCGGCCCCTGGATGGCCAGCAGCGCCCGGTCGTCCAGCACCTTCAGCGTCGCGTCGCCCGACAGGTTGGCCTTCAGGTGTGCGAAGTCCGCGTCCTTGTTGCCGGCATTGACGACCACATACAGGCCGTCGTGATCCGGCTTGCCTGCCATCAGGTCGTCCAGGATGCCGCCCCGGTCGTTCAGCAGCAGCGAATATTTCTGCTTGCCCGCCTTCAGCGCCTGGTAGTCGCCGGGCACGAAGCGCTCGAACTGCGCGATGGCATCGGCACCCGTGATCTTGGCCTGGCCCATGTGCGAAACGTCGAACAGGCCCGCATGCTCGCGCGTCCAGCGGTGCTCGGCCAGCACGCCCTCGTACTGCACCGGCATGTCATAGCCGCCGAAGCCGACCATGCGTGCGCCGCGCCGGCGGTGATTGGCGTTCAGCGGTGTGGTCTTCAGGGTCTCGTCGGTCATCGGCGTCGGGTCTCCGCTCGGGGCGATCCGCCCGCTGGAGCCCCCGCTGTCCTGAAGCCTGAGAGATTCCGCTCCGGATGGAATCCGGGGCTTGCTCCGTCGGCGAACCCGGCCGGGTTCTTTCCAGCGTCCGTGCGCTTCGCGGTCCTTTTGCCTGAGCGTTTCCGGGGCGGTTGCGCCTTCGGCCTCGGGTCCGTGACGACGGCCCGATCTCTCCCGCGAGAGCGCCGCCCAAAGGCCCCGACTCCTTGCCCCTGTCAAGCGGCGCGGGCTACCCATGAACAAACGCCGCAGGGAGTCCGCGCATGTCCGAAGGCAAGGAAATCTACCCGGTCGATCCCGCCGTCGCGGCCGACGCCCGCATGGACCGCGGTGCCTACGACGCCGCTTGCGCCGCCGCGCTGGAGGATCCCGAGCGCTTCTGGGCCGAAAAGGCCACCCGCCTCGACTGGATCACGCCGCCGTCGAAGATCAAGGACGTCTCCTTCGACAGGGCGGACTTCCGCATCCGCTGGTTCGAGGACGGCGTGCTGAACGCCTGCTTCAACTGCGTCGATCGGCACCTGCCGGCGCGCGCCGACCAGCGCGCCATCCTGTGGGAAGGCGACGACCCCGCGCAGAGCGGCCACCTGACCTATGCCGAGCTGCACCGCGAGGTGTGCCGCATGGCCAATGTGCTCAAGTCGCTGGGCGTCCGGAAGGGCGACCGGGTGACGATTTACCTGCCCATGATCCCGGCCGCGGCCGTGGCCATGCTGGCGTGCGCGCGGATCGGCGCGGTCCACTCCGTAGTCTTCGGCGGCTTCTCGCCCGACAGCATCGCCGGCCGCATCGAGGACTGCGGATCAAAGGTCGTCATTACCGCCGACGAGGGTCTGCGCGGCGGCAAGCGCGTGCCGCTGAAGGCCAACGTCGACGCGGCGCTGGAAAAGGTGGCGGTCGACAAGGTCCTGCTGATCTCCCACACCAACGCCGACGTGCCGATCGTTCCGGGCCGCGACGTGCGCTATGGCGAGGCCAAGCACGCGGTCAGCGATGACTGCCCCTGCGAGCCCATGTCGGCCGAGGACCCGCTGTTCATCCTCTACACCTCGGGCTCGACGGGTAAGCCCAAGGGCGTGCTGCACACCACCGGCGGCTATCTGTTCTGGGCCAGCTGGACGCACGAGATCGTCTTCGACCACCGCCCCGGCGAGGTCTACTGGTGCACCGCCGACGTGGGCTGGGTCACCGGCCACAGCTACGGCGTCTACGGTCCGCTGGCCAACGGCGCGACGACCCTGATGTTCGAGGGCGTGCCGAACTACCCGGACCACAGCCGCTTCTGGCAGGTGGTCGACAAGCACCAGGTCGCGGTCTTCTACACCGCCCCCACCGCCCTGCGGGCCCTGATGCGAGAGGGCGACGCCCCCGTCACCGCTACCAGCCGCAAATCCCTGCGCCTGCTCGGCACCGTGGGCGAACCGATCAATCCCGAGGCCTGGCGCTGGTATCACGAGGTGGTGGGGCAGGGGCGTCTGCCCATCGTCGACACCTGGTGGCAGACCGAAACCGGCGGCATCCTCATCTCGCCCCTCCCGGGCGCGACGGACCTCAAGCCCGGCTCGGCCACCCTGCCGCTGCCCGGTATTCAGCCCATTCTGGTCGATGCCGAGGGCCACGAACTGTCCGGCGCCGTCAGCGGCAACCTGTGCCTGACCGACAGCTGGCCGGGGCAGATGCGCACCGTCTGGGGCGACCCCCAGCGCTTTTTCGACACCTATTTCTCGACGTATCCGGGCCGCTACTTCACCGGGGACGGGGCCCGGCGAGACGCGGACGGCTACTGGTGGATCACCGGCCGCGTCGACGACGTCATCAACGTGTCCGGCCACCGCATGGGCACCGCAGAGGTCGAAAGCGCCCTGGTCCTGCACGACCATGTGGCCGAAGCCGCCGTCGTGGGCTTCCCCCACGACATCAAGGGCCAGGGCATCTGGGCCTACGTCACCCTGAACGCCGGCGTCGAACCGCACGACGACCTGAAGCACGAACTGGTCGCCCACGTCCGCAAGGTCATCGGCCCGATCGCGGCCCCCGACGCCCTGCAATGGGCCCCCGGCCTGCCCAAGACCCGCTCCGGCAAGATCATGCGCCGCATCCTGCGCAAGATCGCCGAGGGCGAAACCGGCACCCTGGGCGACACCTCCACCCTCGCCGATCCGGCCGTGGTCGACGACCTGATCGCCGGATCGAAGACGGCGCGGCGCTAGGCCGAAAATCATCTCCTTCCCCGGCGAGCGGGGAAGGATTGCGTCGGCGCACGGCTCTCCATTGTGACGATCCGCGCCGGAAATCTGCGCGTAATCCGCGGCCTGCAAAAAACTTCAGCCCAAACGCCGACATCAGTCCCCCGAGGTGCCATCCCTTTGCCGGTTCCGTCGCAGGGGAAGGGCGCAAGGCCTTGCGAGCTTGTCGCGGCGGGAGCGGTTTGAGCGGGGGTTGGTGTCGGGGGCTCATATGTCCACGACCGGCCGGCGTCGGCGTGAACCTGCAAGGTCGTGGCCATCGGAGGTGGGCGGCGGCGCGGGGGCCTGCGTGCTTCGGCACGAAGGATCAGGCCGGCGATCATGGCGCGTCACGGGAAGGCGCGCGTCCGGGTACGGGGTTCGCAAGTCTCCCGCCCGCCCGCCGAAGGCGCGTCCGTTAGTCGCCAAGCAGCGGCCCTATGCGGTGGATACGTCCACCTCGGACAGCTTTCGATCAGACGAACCGCGCGGAGCGTCGTCGCGAAGCCGAAACGGTAATCACATCACAGAATCCGGGCTCCGCGCCCGGCGCTCCGCCCGCCCTTTCCAACTCCGCGTGAAAACGACGGAGGGTTCAGCCGTGTCCGGCCGGGGACGCCAGACCGACGCCGCCGATCGGCGTGGTCGTGACCGCATCGGAGAAGGTCTCGATCAGGGGCAGACCCTGCTGGATCGCCGCCTTCACCTCCGGGACCTGCAGCGAGGCGCGGTGGGCCGTCTCATCGGTCCAGACCTCCGTCACCCAGATGGCGTCCGCGTCCTGCGGGTCGTGGGCAACGACGTAGCTGAGGCAGCCGGGCATGCGGCCCAGCCCCTCCAGCAGGATGGTGGTGAGCTCGTCGCGCCGCCCGGCCACCGCGGTCATCTTGCCGATCAGTCCGTACATCGTCCCCTCCGCCAGCACGGGCGAGGTCAGGCCCAGCGTCGCCAGACCCGTCGCCCCCGCCAGAAATCCGCGCCGGCTCGTCATCGGCGTACGATAGACCACACGGGCCCTTGGCGCCGAAGCAAATCAGCGCCAGATGCGCGCCATGGCCTCCCTGCACATGATCAAGCTTTGCGTCGGCGTGGCCAAGGTCGAGACGCTGGAGCGCCGGATCGGCAAGGGCCAGTGGCTGACCGTCCACACCCGCATGACGCCCAAGCGGGCGACCGAGCTGGAGGACGGCGGCTCGCTGTACTGGGTGATGAAGGGCTCGGTCACCTGCCGCGTGCCGATCGCCGACATCACGACGAAGGGCGAGGGGCGCGCCTCCATGTGCCACATCCGCCTGCATCCGGAGGTGATCCGTACCGCCCCGCAGGCACGCCGCCCCTTCCAGGGCTGGCGCTATCTGGAGCCGAAGGACGCGCCGCCGGACCTGTCGCAGGCGGGCGACACCGACCTGCCGGAAGATCTCGTGCGCGAGCTTCGCGAACTCGGCGCCTGGTGAACCCATGTTCGGCCTGAGCCCGCAGTCCCGCGCCGCCACCGGCGAACTGGCCCGGCTGGCCTGGCCGGTGGTCCTGGCCCGCGTGGGCGTCATGACCATGGGCCTGACCGACGCCATCGTGGTCGGCAACCATGCCAGCCGCGAGCTGGCCTTCCACTCGCTGGCCTGGGCCCCGACCTCCGTCGTCCTGACCACGGCCGTCGGTCTGATGATGGGGGTCCAGGTCATGGCCGCCCGCCTGCTGGGCGAGGGCCGCCGGCACGAGGTCGGCGCGGTCCTGCGCCGGGGCATCGCCTTCGCCCTGCAGATCGGCTTCGCCGCGGCCGCCCTGCTGATCCTGCTGGGCCCGTGGGGGATGTCGCAAATGAGGCTGCAGGACGGCCTGGCCGAGGGTTCCTCTCCGGCCCTGATCGTCTTTTCCCTGTCGCTGCCCTTCTACCTGCTGTCGGCGACGGCCCAGCTGTTCATCGAGGCGCTGGGCAAGCCGAAGATGAGCATGGCCGCCATCTGGGTGGCCAACCTCGTCAACCTGGCGCTGAACCTGCTGCTGGTGCCCGACCTGATGGGGCTGGGCGTGAACGGCGCCGTGGCCTCGGCCTGGGCCACCTTCGGCGCACGGGCGGCGCTGGCGGCCTTCCTGCTGGTCTACATCCTGCGCCTGCCCGAGGCGCGGGCGCTGGGCATCTTCTCCCGGCCGCGCCCCGACCCCGCCGCGGCCCGCGAACAGCTGAAGATCGGCGCGGGCGCCGGCTCCAGCTATTTCATCGAGGTCACCGCCTTCGCCGCCATGACCCTGTTCGCCGGCCGGCTGGGTGCCAACGAGACCGCCGCCTGGGCCGTGGTGCTGAACGTCTCGGCCATCGTCTTCATGATCCCCATGGGCCTGTCGTCGGCGACCGCCGTGCTGGTCGGCCGGGCCTATGGCGCCGCCGACGGCCGCGGCGTGCTGCGGGCCGGTCTGGTCGGCGTCGGCGTGGTCTCGGCCGCCACCCTCGTGGTCGCCCTTCTGGTCTGGCCCGGTGCCGGCCTGGTCGTCGGGGCCTATGGCCGCGATCCGGCGTTGATGGCCATCGCCGTGCCCGCCCTGATCCTCGCCACGCTGTTCTTCGTCGCCGACGGAATCCAGGTCGTCGCCGCCTCGGCCAACCGCGCCGCCGGGGACGTGTGGTGGCCGACGATCATGCATTTCACCGCCTATGGCGCGATCATGATGCCGCTGGGATGGTGGCTGGCCCCGCGCTTCGGCGTGGACGGCCTGGTCTGGGCCGTGATCCTGGCCAGCCTCGTCTCGGCCAGCCTGCTGACGGGGCGCTTCGTCAGGATCGCCCGGCGGCTGGCACCGGCGGCGTGACGGCGACGGTCAACGTCTCTATATCCGACGCCTTCCCCGAACCTCCGGACTCCCATGGCCCGCATCCTCGTCACCTCGGCGCTGCCCTACATCAACGGCATCAAGCATCTGGGGAACCTGGCGGGCTCGATGCTGCCGGCCGACGTCTGGAGCCGGTTCAAGCGGGCCCAGGGGCATGAGGTCCTCTACATCTGCGCCACCGACGAGCACGGCACCCCGGCCGAGCTGGCCGCCGCCGCCGCCGGCCAGGACGTGCGCACCTATTGCGACGAGCAGCACGAGATCCAGAGGCGGGCGGGCGAGGCCTTCGGCCTCAGCTACGACTGGTTCGGCCGCTCGTCGGGCGCGCCGAACCGCCGCCTGACCCAGCATTTCGCGGCGAAGCTGGAGGAGAACGGCTTCATCGAGGAGCGGGTGGATCGCATGATCTATTCGGTCGACGACGCCCGCTTCCTGCCCGACCGCTACGTCGAGGGCACCTGTCCGCACTGCGGTCACGTCGGGGCGCGGGGCGACCAGTGCGACAACTGCGGCCGCCTGCTGGA